>Ga0268299_1000092_pt1 | contig 352178 bp, 288 predicted proteins | sample NOBtaG_FD_193484 | JGI IMG/M metagenome (GOLD analysis project Ga0268299, IMG submission 193484) | Activated sludge microbial communities from bioreactor in Nijmegen, Gelderland, Netherland - NOB reactor | ecosystem: Engineered > Bioreactor > Aerobic > Activated sludge | place: Netherlands...
CTGACCGACGTGCTCACCAAGATCGTCGCGCGACATCCCATGAGCCGCATCGACGACCTCCTGCCCTTCGCCTACGTCAAGCCGAAAGCTCTCGACCGCGCCGCGGCCTGACAACATCGCTTACCGACAACCTCTTCAATCGCCTTCCCGATGCCGATGGACTGAACTATTGGGTGGGTCAGACCAGGGCGACGCTCGCGGCCGGCCAGTTCGTCGGATCGATTCTGGTCGACATCTTGAGCGGGACAAGGAACACCCCGGAGGGATTGGACGCCACGACCCTCATGGGAAAGGTGATCGTTGGATTGCACTATGAGCACGAGCAGAGATTGCAAGGCATTCATTGGGCGCGCGACATCGACTCGACAGCGCAGCTGCTGACCGGGGTCACCAGTGACCCACATAGCGTGCTGATGGGTGTCAGGAATGCAGACGCGTTGCTGGCCGCACACGGAAGCGCCTGACTCAACCGCGCCTGCACTCCGGCACGACACTCGGCGAGCGCGAAGACGCCTTCCTGCGCCGATCATCGTGCTCATCCCTACACGACGCACCCGTAGTGCTCAATGGCTCGGGCAGATCTGGTCCGAAACCGTGGAGGGAACGAACGGCATCGGCACCGCCCTGCTGCACGGGCAACCTGTGACCATCCACTGCTCGGAGCACTTCCGTTCGAGGCATGCCGGCTTGAGCTGCTCAGGGACGCCGATTTTCGATGGAAGCGGCCGAATTGCAGGGCTCATCGACATCTCGAGTTTCGACCGCCGACGACAGGCACTTGCGGCCGCGGATGGATAGACTGCGACAGCAGGAACGTTCCAATACGGCCGGCTTGTTCAAGAGCCCAGAAGTCGAAAAGAGCATTTTGGCGGCCGCGCCCCTCTTGGGGCCGCTCCAAAGAATGGCCCGCATGGTTCGCCCGTCCCTCCGTCAGTCAGCGCTTACGAGATCCATCGTCGAATTGAGTGGCGCGATGCTGCTGCTGACCGACCGCGATCTGAACATTGAGATAGCCAATCGCGAGTTCTGGACGGTGCACGGGCTCGATCCCGATGAGTCGATCGGTCGACCGATGACCGATTTTGTCGAGTGTGTTCTCGATCCGAGCCTGCTGTTGCGCTGGCAGCACGAGACATTGGCCGCGAACGACACGGTGCCGGTGCGGTATGCCACGGCAGTTACCGACAGCGAAGGCCGCCAGCGTTGTTTCGCCATTACCGCCACGCCTGTGGTGGGAGATGATCACCGCGTGAGACAGATCGTCTTTCTCGCCGTGGACGACACCGAGCGACTCGAGGCGGAGAGGGCCCTCTTCGCTGCGGACCGCATGGCAACCCTGGGCGAAATGGCGGCGACAGTGGTGCACGAACTGCGCCAACCGCTTCAGGTCATCAAGCTTGCTTGTGGATCCGCTCGAGACGAAGTGCACGACACGACGTTTGTCCTGCGCAAGCTCGACCGCATCGAATCTCAAATCGGCCGTGCCGACGACATCATCGAGGATTTGCGCATCTACGCGCGGGGCGCAGGCGGCGATGCGCCCGCGTCCTTCACGGTCGAGGCGGCCGCTCGCTCGGCGATCGAGTTGACGCGCCACGGCCGCCACCAGTCGCAATTCAAGATCGTCTGTGCGCTGCCCGACGACCTGCCTTCGGTTGTTGGCCATCGCTCAAAGTTCGAGCAGGTGCTCGTCAACCTGATCGTCAATGCCTGCGATGCAGGAGCATCGACGGTCGAGATCTCTGCCGAGCTGGAGTCCCGAGACGGTCGATCATGGCTGCGCATCACCGTTACCGACAATGGGCCGGGCATTCCCGTCGACGTGCTGCCCCGCCTCTTCAAGTCTTGCGTCACCACGAAGCCCAGCGGAAAGGGCACCGGTCTCGGCTTGCGCATCTGCCGACGCCAGATCGAGAAGATGGGCGGAACGATCGCCGCCAGCAATCGCGCCGGACGTGGCGCGGAGTTCCTCATCGTTTTTCCGGCCGCTGGCTGAAGCGCCGGACCAGCAGCCGTCGGGTCTTCTGCGCAATAGCGCTACCGAGCTTGGTCGATCGTTCGAACTGCCTTCGTCTTTGCGGGCTCATTGCCGACGGTGACATGCATCTGAAGAACCTGGCGCTTCAGAAGACCGCCGAACCGGGCGCTCGCCAGTTCTCGACGGTACGGTTTGCACCGCTCTACGACGCGGTGACGACGCGCGTGTTTCCCGGTCTCGCTGGCGACCGGATGGCGCTGAAGCTCAACGGCAAGGACGATCGCCTGACCCGCAATGACTTCGTCGCACTCGCCCGCACGATCGGTATCCCAGCCGCCCAGGCCGAAGAGCTGACATTGGAGTCGACCGAGCGCCTAGGCGAAGCGGCTTCCGGCCTCGCCCTGCCAGGCTTCTCACGGCAGAAGGCGGCGAAGGCCGCAGAGAACGCCATTCGCGGTATCCTCATGGAACGTATCGAGCCACTGAGGTGACTTGCTCCGGCGCGTCGGGTCGCGCACGCCGCTTAGCGCGGCCAGGCCCGCAGCGCCGTCAGCCCACCGTCGATCGGCAGCATGAGGCCGGTCACCCAGCGCGATTCGTCCGAGGCGAGGTAGACGGCGCCATGGGCGATGTCCCAGGCCGTGCCTTCGACCTGCATCGGCACCATCTTCCTGCGCCGCTCGCGCGCCTCGGCGCCGAGGTGGGCGACCATCGGCGTATGCACCGAGCCGACGACGATGCAGTTGGCGCGGATGTTCTGCGTTGCATAGTCGGCCGCCACCGACATGGTGAAGCCGTGCAGGCCGGCCTTGGCCGTCGAGTAGGCGACCGCGCCGGCGCTGCCCATCAGGCCGAGCGCGCCGGCGATCGACGACACCATGATGATCGAGCCGCCGCCGCCCTGCTTCATCTTCGGCAGGCAGTACTTGGTGCACAGCATCGTCGTGGTGAGATTGGCCTCGATCACCTTGTGCCAGTCCTCGAGGCTCACGGTCTCGGGCGTCCCCGGCGCGCCGATGCCGACGTTGTTGTGCAGGATGTCGAGCCGGCCGTACCGCTTCACCGCGAAGTCGGCCATCGCCTCGGCAGCCTCGGCCTTGGCGACGTCGGCGGCGAACACCGCGGCCTCGCCGCCCTCGTCCCTGATCTGACTGGCGAGCTTCTCGGCCCGCTCGGCGCTGCGGTTGACCAGGACGACCTTGGCGCCTTCACGTGCGAAGAGAATGGCCGCGGCCATGCCGTTGCCCACGCCCTCGCCGCGCGGCGCAGCGCCCGTCACCACTGCCACCTTGCCCTTCAAGCGGTCCGTCATGGTCTCTCTCCCGATCGAATGCTATCTCCGCGCACCACCTTAGCGGGGAGCCTCGCGTCATGACCAGCAACTCCACGACCTACGAAGGCGGCTGTACGTGCCGGCAGGTGCGATACCGCATGACGGCAAAGCCGATGTTCGTGCATTGCTGTCACTGCCGCTGGTGCCAGCGCGAGACCGGCGCCTCCTTCGCGCTCAACGCCATGATCGAGGCCGATCGCGTCGAACTGCTGGCCGGCGAGCCGGAGCTCGTGATGACGCCCTCGGCGAGCGGGCGCGGCCAGAAGGTCTGGCGTTGCCCGACCTGCCGCATCGCGGTGTGGAGCAACTATGGCGGCGCCGGCGACGCCGTGCGCTTCGTGCGCGTCGGCTCGCTCGACGAGCCCGACCGCCTGCCGCCCGACATCCACATCTTCACCTCGTCCAAGCAGCCCTGGGTCGTGCTGCCCGAAGGCGCGCTGGCGGTCGCGGAGTTCTACGACATCAAGAAGACATGGCCGGACGAGAGCCTGGCACGGCGCGAGGCGATGCGCGCGAAGCGCGCCTAAAGCTTGCTGAGGTCGGCGACCAGCGCGGCGACAATCCGCGTGCCCACACCGACCACCAGCAGATCGTTCTCGACCCGCACGTAGTGATAGCCCGCCGGCGACGGCGAGAGCCTGGCGATCAACGCGGCCGGCGGCGCCTCGCCTTTGATGGTGTCGGCGAGCGGCTGGTCGAGACGCCACTGCGACCGGCCGGGGCTGGGTGCCAGGCAGGCATTGCTCATCCTGACGAGCGGCAACGGGCAGCGACCTGCCGCCATCTCGGCGCGGTAGTAGGCATAGACGGCTTCGCGGTCGCGCTGCGGCACCGTCATGTTGAGCGTCGGGAGGGGCGACTGCGAGGCCGGCGGCGCGGCCGGACGACTGGCGGGCGCCTGCGCCAGAGCCGGCAGGGACCCCACGCAGCTCGCCAGGGCCGCCACAGCCGCGATCGAGAGCGCGCGCATGGTCAGGCCTTCCAGTAGTCCGGCAACTTCGCGGCGAGCCATTTCGCGAGGGCGGCATTCACCGCCACCGGCTTCTCCTGCGCCATCCAGTGACCGGACTGAACGACGACCTCGGTGAGGTCGGCGCAGTCGCGGCGCATCGGCTCGGGCAGGCGCGAGGTCATGGTCTCGCAGGTCGTGTCGTAGGCGCCGTGCAGGAACAGCACCGGCATGGCGAGCTTCCCGCCATTCACCGAACGCTTGGCATAGGCACCGTTGGCTTCGTGATTCATGTACCAGGAGTCGGGGCCGAAAAAGCCGTTGCGGGTGAGTGCCGCCGTGTAGGCCTCGATATCCTGCTCGGTCAGCACGTCGGCATCGCGCGGCACGTCCGGGCAGGCGCCGCCGCCGAACCATCCTCCGGCTGCGCGCACCATGGCGGTCAGCGCGGGCTTGCCGACGCGCGCCGGGTCGCCCTTGCGGAACAGCGCCTTGACGACGTTGCGGATGTTGCTCTCGAAGCTCTTGCACGCCTTGTCGAAATTCTCGCGATAGAAGAACTGGTAGTCCCACTGCCCGGAAGGGAACTTGTCCTCGGGATAGACCGAGCGGTCGACCAGCGGCACCACGGAGTCGAGCGTGAAGCCCGAGGCGAGGTAGGGCACGCAGAGGCTCGCCACGCCGACCGTCCTGTCGGGATGATGCGAGGCCACGTTCCACACCACGGGGCTGCCCCAGTCGTGACCGATCCACACCGCCCTGTCGCGGCCGAGCGCCGCCAGGAGCTCCAGCATGTCGGCGACGATCAGCTCCTGGGCGAAATCCTCGTGGCGCGTGTAGGTATTGGAGCGGCCATAGCCCCGCATGTCGGGCGCGACGCAGCGAAAACCCAGCGCCGCCATCGCCGGCAGCTGGTGGCGCCACGAACGCGAGAGCTCGGGCCAGCCATGGCAGAAGATCAGCAGCGGCGCCGCTTCCGCTCCGCAGGCGAGGTAGCCCGTGGTGTGGCGCGCGGACTTGACGGTGTGTTCGGTGATCGGGAATGTCATGAGAAGGGAGAATCACATGGAAATCGACACCGGCACAACCGAACTCTTGTGTAGCGTCAAGGACGGCGTGGCGCTGATCACGCTCAACCGGCCCGAGGCGCGCAACGCCATGTCGGACAAGCTGACGCCGGCGCTGCGCACCCAGATCAGGGAGCGCGGCGACGACCCGAACGTCGGCGCCCTACTGATCACCGGCGCCGGCACCGCCTTTTGCAGCGGCGGCGACGTCAAGGGCATGGGTGGCCGCGGGCCGCGCGGGCAGATGAGCTTCGAGGAGCGGCTGGGCGACCTGCGCTGGCGCCAGGCGGCCCTGACCGGCGCCCTCGTCGGCCTGCGCAAGCCGACGATCGCGGCCCTGCCCGGCGCGGCGGCCGGTGCCGGCCTTGCGATCGCGCTGGCCTGCGACATCCGCATCGCTGCCAGATCGGCGTTCGTCAGCACTGGCTATGCCCGCGTCGCGCTGTCGGGCGACTACGGCATCGCCTGGCTGCTGACCCGCACCATCGGCTCGGCGCGGGCGCGCGAGCTGATGTTCACCGCCGAGCGCGTCGACGCCGAGCGCTGCGAGCGCATGGGCCTGGTCAACCGTGTGGTGGCCGACGACAAGCTCCAGGCCGACGCCTTCGCGCTCGCCAGGTCGCTGGCCGAAGGGCCGCGCGTGGCGCTGCGCAACATGAAGGACAATCTCGACGACGCCCTGCACATCGACTACCCGACCGCACTGTTCCGCGAGGCCGAGCGGCTGGTGCAGGCCTCGCGCACCGAGGACCACAAGGAAGCCGTGCGCGCGTTCGTCGAGAAGCGGAAACCGGTGTTCGTCGGGAAGTAGTCGAGCAACGTCATTGCTGGGGGCGCGCCACTCCAGTGGCGCGATCTTCTCCTCCCTAACGAAGTTGGGGAGGTGTCCGCGTGTTCGCGGACGGAGGGGTCATGAGCAGCGGGACCGTGGCCTTTGACCCCTCCGCCCCGTATGACGGGGCACCTCCCCAACGCAAGCGTTAGGGAGGACTCAAGAGACTCGCACCGCCCGCTTGCCGCGATTGCGGCCTTCGAACAGGCCGATCAGTGCCTGCGGCGCCTTCTCGAGGCCGTCGACGATGTCGACGATTGCCTTGATGCGACCGTCGGCGACCCATTGCGCCAGGCGCGCCTCGGCCGGCTCGCGCTGGTCGAAGAAATCCATCACGACGAAGCCTTCCATCCTGAGCCGCTTGGTGACGACCAGGCCGGGCACAGCCATCGGCCCGGGCGCCGGCTTCTCGACGTCGTACTGCGAGACGTTGCCGCAGCAGACGACGCGGCCGCGCAGGTTCATCAGCGACAGCGCCGCCTCGAGCACCGGCCCGCCAGTGTTGTCGAAGTAGACGTCGACGCCGCCGGGGCAGACGGCCGCCAGCGCGCGGCGCACGCCGCCCGCCTTGTAGTCGACGGCCGCGTCGAAGCCGAGATCGCGCACCAGCCAGTCGCACTTGTCCTGGCCGCCGGCCGTGCCGACGACGCGGCAGCCGGCGAGCTTCGCGATCTGGCCCACCATCGTGCCGACGGCGCCCGCCGCGGCGGAGACCAGCACCGTGTCGCCAGGCTTGGGCTGGCCGACCTCGAGCAGGCCGAAATAGGCGGTGAGCCCGGTGATGCTGAGCGGACCCACCAGATGCTCGAGCGGCGCCCGGGTCGTCCGTCTGGTCAGGCGTCGCGCTGGCAGAGCCGCGTAGTCCTGCCAGCCCCAATCGCCCTCGACGATGTCGCCGGGCTCGAGCCCGCCGGCCTTCGACTCGACCACCTCGCCGATGGCGAAGCCGCTCATCACCTGGCCGGGCTCGAGCGCATCGCGATAGGTCTTGCCCATCATCCAGGCGCGGTTGGCCGGATCGAGCGACAGGATGCGCGTGCGCACCAGTGCCTCGCCATCGCGCGGCGCCGGGATCGCGGTCTCCGTCCATTGGAAGGTGTCGGGACCGATCTTGCCCCGGGGCTGCCGGGCGTAGAGCCATTGACGGTTCATGTGACGGTTCATGTGACGGTTGCTGGGGGATCAATCCTGGTAGTTGGCCGCGCGCTTCTGCAGGTTCGACATGACGGCCTCGATCTGGTTGGGCGAGCCGATCAGCTTCTGCTGCTCGACCGATTCCGCCATCAGGCCAGCCGCGGCGTCGGTCGCCACGGCGTCATTGAGCAACCGCTTGGCGGCGCGCACGGCGTCGGGGCTCTTGGCCGCGATGTCGCGCGCCGTGGCCAGGGCCGACGCGCGCGGATCCTCGACGAGCCGGGTCACGAAGCCCAGACGCTGCGCCTCCGTCCCGTCGAATACGCGGCCGGTGTAGGTGAGCTCGCGCACCACGTCCTCGCGCGCCAGGTGGCGCATCAGCTGCGTGCCGGCGAGGTCGGGCACGAGGCCCCACTTGATCTCCATCACCGAGAAGCGCGTATCGGCAGTGGCGTAGCGGATGTCGGCGCCGAGCGCGATCTGGAATCCGCCGCCGAATGCCACGCCATGCACCGCCGCGATCACCGGTACCGGCAAGTCGCGCCACAGCCACGCGCATTGCTGCGGGCGGTTGGCGATGCCGTGCGTGCGCACCGTGAGATCGCGCGCGCCGGGCACGCCGGCGCCATTGTCCTTCATGGCCGCGAAGCTTCCCATGTCGAGGCCGGCGCAGAAGGCGCGGCCCTCACCCGACAGCACCACGGCGCGCAGGCCCTTCATCCGGGCGAGCTCCGCGCCGGCCTCGATAATGCCTTCGAACATGGCGGGATCGAGCGCGTTCATCTTGTCGGCGCGGATCAGCCGGACGTCGGCAACGCCGTCCACGAGGTCGATCGAAACCCTGTCCTTCATCTGTCGTTCTCCCCGTTCAGTCCCGTGTTCAGCCATTGGCGCAGCCGGCGCTTGACCTCGTCCTGCGACACCGGCGCGCCGGGCTTCGGCCACATCAGCACGGCGATGCCGCGCTGCACGTCGGCATAGGTGCAATCGTCGGGCAGGCGATCGAGCAATGCCCTGACTTCCGCCTTCACATCCGTCATCGCGTCACCATCATCCAAACGCCCTGCCCGAGATAGACCGTGCCGATCGCCAGGATGACGCGCCGGGTCCAGTGATAGAACTGCTTGTCGGACATACGGTCGAGGAAGCGGCGCGACAAGGTCGTTCCGAGGACGGCGAAAGCCGCGGCGTAGGCCATCACCAGCCACTGCTCGAGGTCGCGGCCGGCCGGATTGTCGATCAGGGCGCCAAAATAGGTGACCTTGGTGAGGTGTCCCAGCACCTGGGCGGCCGCCTTGGTGGAAACGTTGGCCTGCCGTGTCATGCCGGTCCGGACGTAGAAGACGTCGAGGAGCGGGCCGGTGACGCCCGATACGAGCTGCAGGGCGCCGCCGATCATGCCGGCCAGGAAGGCCTGGCCGCCGCGCTCGATGTTGGGCGCGATGCGCTGCGGCACCGACAGCGCCACGAACGGGATCAGGCCGAGCGCCATCAGCACCATCGCTTTGTCGGGCACGAAATCGAGCGACGAGAACGCGACCAGCGCCGCGCCCGAGCCCAGGCCGAAATTGAGCACCACGCGCCAGTTGACGTGATGCCGCCACAGCCAGGCCCGCCAGGCGTTGGCGGCGATCTGGATGACGCCATGGAACACCATGGCGACCGGCACCGGCAGCAGCGCCAGCAGGAAGCCGATCAGCAGCATGCCGCCCGCCATGCCGAAGATGCCGGAAATGAACGACGTCACGACGGCCATGGCCGCCAGGGCAACGAGAACGGGAAGCGAGAACATGCGCTCGCGGCGTAGCTCAGGGCCGGTCGGGTGTCGAGCGATGCCCCCTTTGCCCTTCCCCAAGCCTTGCTTGGGCAGGTGTCGCCGCCTTGCGGCGACGGAGTCGGGGCCGGGCGCGCGCCACTCCGCCAGGGAGGAGAATTGGGAACATTCCCATCCTCCGGCGAGTCTGCTCTAACGGCGGCCTGCCTGCCCCGGAGTGTCCTGCCCGATGTCCCATACCGATCTGCTCTTCATGCCTGCCACCCGGGCCGCCGCCCTCGTCCGCGCGCGCAAGCTGTCGCCCGTCGAGTACGTCGACGCCGTGCTGGCGGCGGTCGAGCGTGCCCAGCCCAAGCTCAACTGCTTTCGCCAGGTGCTTTCCGACGAGGCGCGGCGCGACGCGCACAACGCGGAGGAAGCGGTCATGCGCGGCGACAGGCTGGGACCGCTGCACGGCGTGCCGGTGAGCGTGAAGGACCTGATCGACGTCGCCGGGGCGCACACGCGGCACGGTTCGGCGATCTTCGAGGACAATGTCGCCAAGGCCGACGACGTGCTGGTGCAGCGCCTGCGTGCTGCCGGAGCCATCGTCATCGGCAAGTCGACGACGCCGGAGTTCGGCGTGAAGGGCCTGACCGACGGCCCCTCCTTCGGCGTGACGCGCAACCCTTGGAACCTCGAGCGCACGCCCGGCGGCTCGAGCGGCGGCGGCGCGGCAGCCGTTGCCGCCGGCCTGGGGCCGATCGCGCTCGGCACCGACGGCGCGGGCTCGATCCGCGGCCCGGCCTCGTGCAGCGGCCTCGTGGGGCTGAAGGCGACGCTCGGCGCGGTACCGGCCGACACCACGCGCGATGCCTTCGGCAGCAACGTCTATGCCGGGCCGATCACGCGCACCGTCACCGATGCCGCGATCATGCACGCCGTGCTGACCGGCCCGAGCGCCCGGGACCCATGGAGCCAGGGCGGCGAGGACAAGCGCCGGCTTTCGCCGGCGCTGACGGGCGAAGACTTGTCGGCCATCCGCGTCGGCTACGTCGAGCGCACCGCCAACCCGAGGATCGCCGCCGACGTGCGCGCCAACACGCGCCAGGCGCTCGATGACTGGCAGGCGATGGGCGCCGACGTCGAGGAAGTCACCGACCGCATCGACTGGATCGAGCTCGAGGGCCGCGTGCTCTATCAGGCCAACTTCGCAGTGTTCTGCGCCCAATATCTGCCGAAGTGGCAGAATCAGATGGACCCGGTGACGCTCGCCTTCATGGAGCGCGGCGCCACGTTCAGCCTGGCCGATTTCCGCAACGCGCAGTTCGCCCGCACCGGCCTGTTCCGCGCCATCCAGGCATTGCTCGAGCGCTTCGACTTCCTCGTGATGCCGACCAACTCGCGCACCGCGCTCGATGTCACACACGACGCCGCCAACGGCGAGGTCGTGGTCGACGGCGAGAAGTGCGGCATCACCCGGCAGGGCTGGACCTCCTACCAGTACCCGTTCAACCTGACCGGCCACCCGGCCCTCGCCGTGCCGTCGGGTTTCGGCGCCGATGGCCTGCCGACCTCGGTGCAGATCGTCGGCCGCTGGGGCGCGGAAACCGACGTGCTGCGGCTGGGGGCCCTGCTCGAACGCGCACGCCCTTGGGCACAGCACCGCCCGAAAAATCTCTGACGCGGCAAACCCTTTCCGCTCGCCGGCGCTTCTCGGGAACGTAGCCAATCCCGAGGAGTCTTCGTTCATGGCGTTCGCGGAAGGAACCGGGCCTCGCCGACCGCCGGAGGGATCGGAAAGCGATCTACTCCGGTCAGTGGATGGGAGGCCTGCCGATCCGTGATGCCGAGCGACGCACCGATCCGCTGTGTGTTCTCGGCGAACGTTAGGCTAGGCTGCCGCGCCTTCACGGAGGAAATTCATGCGTTTGTTGTCAGTGCTCGTGGGCGCCCTGGGCTTGCTTGTCGCCAGCGGACCCGCCATGGCGGAGTATCCCGACAAGCCGATCCGCATCATGGCGCCCTATGCGCCGGGCGGGAACATCGACGTCACGGCGCGCATCGTCGCCGACAAGCTGAAGGACGTGCTGGGCGTCACCGTGCTGGTCGAGAACAAGGCTGGTGCCAGCGGCATGATCGGCAGCGACATCGTCGCCCGCGCCGCGCCCGACGGATACACGCTGCTGGTCGCGGCGAACTCGCTGGTCGTGGTGCCGGTGATCTACGGCAACGCGCCCTACGACTGGAAGACGGCTTTCCAGCCGATCACCCACCTCCAGTCGGTGCCGGCCGTGCTGGTCGTGCCGGCGAGCTCGCCGATCAGGACCATGGCCGACTTCATCGCGCTCGGCCGCGACGGCAGGTTCAGTGTCGCCCTGTCGGGCGTCGGCACGACCAACCATCTCGCGCTCGAGCTGATCGGCGAGTCTACCGGCACCCGGTACACGCTGATCCAGTACAAGGGCAGCGGCGCGGCGTCGATCGACGTGATCGCGGGCCAGGTGCCCGCGCAGGTCGACCAGCTCAACGCCTCGCTCGGCCACATCAAGTCCGGCAAGCTGCGCGCCATCGCCGTGTCGTCCGACCAGCGCGTGCCTCAGCTGCCCGACGTGCCGACCATGAAGGAGTCGGGCGTCAAGGGCCTGGAGACCTTCACCTTCAGCACCTACACGGGCCTGTTCGGGCCGGCCAGGATGCCGCCGGAGGTTCTGGCCAAGCTCAACGCCGCCATGAAGACGGTGCTCGGCGATCCGGCAATCGTCCAGCGCTTCGCCGACCTCACCGCGACGACAGCGTGGAGCACGCCGCAGGAGCTGGCGGCCAAGCTCGCCCGCGAGGAGCAGACGGTGGTGCCGCTGATCAAGAAGCTCGGCATCAAGGCGGAGTAGATCGAAGGATGACCTGGCTCCCTCCCACCATCGCACCGATCGTCCTGCTGCTCGTCTCCAACATCTTCATGACGTTCGCCTGGTACGGGCACCTCAAGTTCACCGACCGGCCGCTCTGGCTGGTGGTGGTGGCGAGCTGGGGCATCGCCTTCATCGAGTACTGCTTCGCCGTGCCGGCCAATCGCTGGGGGCACGCGGTCTACTCGGCGGCCGAGCTCAAGACCATGCAGGAGGTGATCACGCTCACCGTGTTCGCCGCCTTCTCGGTGCTCTATCTCGGCGAGCGCATAACCCTCAATCACCTGGTCGGCTTCGCCCTGATCTGCGCCGGCGCGTTCTTCGTGTTCCGCGGCCCCCTGCCGAGCTGACCCCGACGATGATCACAGGTCTCTTGCGAGGCTCGGCTGCCGGCACGCGCGGGATGAACGAGCTTCATCCTGCGTAAGGATCTGAGGGGGGCTGGCGATTGACGGAAGCGGGCAGGCGACGCTGGCGCGAATGGCTGAGGCGTGAAGGTCTGGCGCTGATCGTCGTCCTGTCGATCGCAGCAGCGCTGAGGCTTTGGCGGCTCGAGGACAATGGCTTCGGCACCGCCTACTACGCTGCCGGCGTGCGCAGCATGCTGCAGGGCGCCGGGCTGCTGTTCTACAACGCCTTCGACCCGGCGGGCTTCATCTCGCTCGACAAGCCGCCGGTCGCGTTCTGGATCCAGGCGGCTTTCGCCGCCCTGCTGGGCTATGGCGGCTGGGCGATTCACCTGCCGCAGGCGCTGGCCGGCATCGCTTCGGTGTGGCTCATCCATCGCCTGGTGCGCCGGCCGTTCGGCGTGCCGGCCGGCCTCGCGGCCGCGCTGTTGCTGGCGTTGTCGCCGATCGCCGTCGCCATCGACCGGTCCAACAACACCGACTCCTGGCTGGTGCTGTTCCTGCTGCTTGCCTCGGCCATGGCGCTGCGCGGTCGCGGCCTGGCGCTGGCGGCCTCGATGGCGCTTCTGGGCATCGCCTTCAACGTCAAGATGATGGCCGCCCTGGTGTGCGGGCCTGCGCTGCTGGCGGCCTGGCTTCTCTCGACCCCACTCGATTGGCGGCGGCGACTGGGATGGATGGCCATCGGCGGCGCCACGCTGATCGTCGTCTCGCTCTCGTGGGCCGCCGCCTTCGACCTCACGCCCGAGGACCGCCGGCCCTATGCCGGCAGCAGCCGCGACAACTCGATGCTCGAGCTGATCGTGAAGCACAATGCGCTCGAACGCTTCGTGCGCCCCGAGCGGCCGACGTCGGCAGTCCCGCCTTCACAGACGCCGCCGCGCTTTGCAGCATACGACAACGTGCCGGTCGGGCCTCTGCGGCTAGCCCAGCCGACCCTGGCGCCGCAGTTCGCCTGGATGCTGCCGCTGGCCGTGATCGGCACCGTGCTGGGATGGCGCCGGCGGCGGGCAGCGATCGCCCTGTGGGCGCTGTGGGCGCTCGCCTATGGATTGGTGTACAGCGCCGCCGGCGGGATCTTCCATGCCTACTACCTGGCGACCCTGGCGCCGCCTCTGGCGGCGCTGTCGGGAATCGGCGGCTTCGAGCTGTGGCGGCGCGGGCCGCGGCCTCTCGCCTTTGGTCTCTCGGTCACGGCACTCTGGCAAGGCTACATCGGCGGGGCGGCCCTCGGCTGGGATTCCTGGTGGCTGGCCGCGGCCGTGCTCGCCCTGCTCGTCGCGCTGGCGACCGCGTGGCGCGACAAGCGACCGCCTGCCCTGATCGGCGCGGCCGTGCTGCTGGTCTTGCCGACGGCGTGGACGCTCAGCGTGCTCTACGCACCAGGCAATCTCACCCTGCCGTCGGCGAGCCTGGTGCGCTGGCTCGGGCGGGACGACGGCCGGGGCCCCATCCTGTCACGCGACTGGCGCGCCCTGACGGACGATCCCAAGCTCGCGGCCTTCCTGGCGGACAATCGCGGCAAGGCGCGCTTCCTGCTCGCCGCCCCCAACGCCCTGCTCGCCGCCCCGGTGATCGTGCGGACCGGCCAGCCGGCCATGGCGTTCGGCGGCTTCCTCGGCACCGATCCGGTGATGGGCATCGACGTCTTCGCGAGGCTCGTCGAGCGCGGCGACGTGCGCTACGCAGTCCTGGGGGGCACGCGACGGCAAGGCGAGTTCGAGCGCTGGGTCATGGCTCATGGCCGGCCCGTCGATCCCGCGGCCTGGCGCTCGCTGCCGCCGGAACCACGGCGCGCTATCATCCTGTTCGACCTGGCGGCGAAGTAGTCGGATAGCCCGGTGGGCGGCCCTTCAGCCGGCGCCCGGGGCGCGGGCGACCTGGTTGGTCAGGAACGCCGCCCCAGGGGCCAGTCCCGGAAAGATCGCCCAATGCTATGGTTGATCTGGCGGCCATTGCGAGCGATTCGTGATGGCATCGACATATCCGGTTTGCCAGCAGGGAGGGACAAGGACATGGCAACGATCGTTCTGGCGCATGGCGCCTGGTCGGCGGCGTGGGCGTGGAAGAAGATGCGGCCGCTGCTGCGCGCCGCCGGCCACGAGCTCTTTTCGCCGACCTACACCGGTCTCGGCGAGCGCGCCCATCTGGCGCACCATGAGATCGACCTGTCGACCCACATCCAGGACGTGACGGCGGTGCTCGAGTTCGAGGATCTGCGCGACGTCACCCTGCTGGGCCACTCCTATGGCGGCATGGTGGCGACGGGCGTCGTCGACAAGGCGCGCGAGCGCATCGCCAGGGTCGTCTACATCGACGCCTTTGCGCCGCGCGACGGCGAGAGCCTGTTCGACCTGGTCGGCCCCAAGGCCGAGGCCAACATGCGCGCCGGCGCGACCAAGGACGGCAACGGCTGGAAGCTGCCGATCAATCCCATGCCGACCGACACGTCACCGGAGGACGTCGCCTGGGCGAGCCCGCGCCGCCGGCCGCAGCCGATCAAGACGTTCGAGCAGAAGCTGCGCCTCGACTCGAAAGCCTCGCCGCCGCCGCGTCATTACATCTATGCCAAGCGCAACGGGCCGGGCGACGTGTTCCGCCAGTTCGGCGAACGGGCGAGAAGCGAGGGAGGCTGGAAGTACTACGAGATGGATTGCAGCCACAATCCGCACATCACCTGTCCCGAGGCGCTGATGGCACAGCTCTCTGACATCATGGCCGGCAAATGAGCGATGCGCTGGCTCATGGCATCCTCGGGCAGCTCGGCCGCGGCCGGCGTGCCGACGATTCGCTCACCTTCACCGGCGGCGGCGATCCGGTGTTCGTCACGCCGTGGCGCGTCGCCGAGGCCGGCGCGGCGGCGCTGGGTGCCGTGGGGCTCGCCGTGTCGGACCTCTGGCGCCTCAGGGCCGGCAAGCCGCAGGCCGTGACCATCGACCGCCATGCCGCCGCAGCCTCGCTTCGCTCCAACACCTATGTGCTGCAGGATGGCAGGAAGCCGGTCTCCTGGGATCCGCTCGCCGGCCACTACCCGACGCGCGACGGCCGGGTGATGTTCCTCCATACCAACCATCCCCATCATCGCGCCGGCGCGCTGCGCATCGCCGGCGCCTCGGCGGAAACGCGCGAGGCGCTGGCCGCCGCGGTCGCCAGATGGGACGGCCTCGCCATCGAGGCGGCGATTGCCGATGGCAACTGCGTCGGCGGCCTGGTGCGCAGCCGCGACGAGTGGAACGCCCATCCGCACGGCATCGCCGTCGCCGGCCTGCCGCTGATCGACATCGTCAGGATCGGCGATGCACCGCCGCGGCCGCTGCCGAAGGGCGACCGCCCGCTGAGCGGCGTGCGCGCCTTCGACCTCACGCGCGTGCTGGCCGGCCCGACCAGCGGCCGCGTGCTGGCGGAGAACGGCGCCGACGTCCTGCACGTCGCGGCGCCTCACCTGCCCTACCAGACCGAGATCCTGATGGACACCGGCCATGGCAAGCGCTGCGCCTGGATCGACCTGCGCGAGCCCGCCGGCATCGCGACGATGACGGCGCTGCTCCGCGAGGCCGACGTCTTCACCCAGGGCTATCGCCCGGGCGCGCTCGCCGCGCGCGGCTTCTCGCCCGAGCGCGTCGCCGAGCTGCGGCCCGGCATCGTCTGCGTCGCCATCTGCGCCTACGGCCACGCCGGCCCGTGGGCCGACCGGCGCGGCTTCGATTCGATCGTGCAGAACGTCACCGGCCTCTCGGCGACCCAGGGCACGCTCGCCAAGCCGCGCAACCTGCCGGTCCAGGCGCTCGACTACATCGCAGGCTACCTCGGCGCGCTGGGCGCCATGATCGGGCTGGCGCGCCGGATCGAGCAGGGTGGGTCCTGGCTGGTGCGCGTGTCGCTGGTCCAGGTCGCGCACTGGCTGGCGGGCCTCGGCATGGTCGAGGCCGACAAGGGCAGGGCCGAGCTCGGCGAGGCCGAGCTCGCGCGCTACCTGATGGAAAGCGATGGCCCGTTCGGCCGGCTGCGCCATCTCAAGCCCGTGGTGCAGCTCAGCGAGACGCAACCCTTCTACGCCCGGCCGCCGGAGCCGCTCGGCAGCTCGCCGGCGTGCTGGGCTCGAGTCAAGCCGCCTGCAGGGTCGGCAGAGGCGACACCAGGGCGTCGATGAAGCGCCGGCAGAACTGATCGGCGGTGGTGCGATGGACCTTGGCGTTGAGCGCCGCGTGACGGGCGCGGCGCTCGTCGAGCGGCATGGTGAGCGCGAGATGCATGGCATCGGCGATCGCGTCGCCGTCGAACGGATTGACGATCAGCGCCTCGGTGAGCTCGTGCGCCGCCCCGGCGAAGCGCGACAGCACCAGCACGCCGGGATCCTCTTCCGGCTGGGCGGCGATGAATTCCTTGGCCACGAGGTTCATGCCGTCGCGCAGCGGCGTCACCACCCCGATGCGGCCGATCCGGTAGAGGCCGGCCAGCGTCGAGCGTGGCGCGGGACGCGTCGAGTAGCGCAGCGGCGTCCAGTCGAAATCGGAGAAGCGGCCGTTGATCCGTCCGGTCAGCCGGTCGAGCTCGGCGCGCAGCTTGCGATACTCGTCGACCTCCTCGCGCGAGCGCGGGCAGATCTGCAGGAAGTGAATCCTGCGCCGGTGCTCGGGATAGCGCTCCAGCAGGATGCCATAGGCCTCGAACCGGTTCGGAAGGCCCTTGGAATAGTCCATGCGGTCGACGCCGATGGCGAGATCGCGGCCCAGCAGGCTGCTCTGCACCCGCGTGACGAGCTTGTCGCCGGCCGAGCGCCTCGCCTCCTGGGCGAACGCCTCGGCATCGATGCCGATCGGGTCGGCGAAGGCGCGCATGCGGCGGCCGTTCAGCCGCACCGTCTCACCGTCGACCGTGGCGCCGAGCAGGCGCTGGGCGCAGTCGCGGAAGTCGCGCGCATGCTCCTCGGTCTGGAAGCCGACGACGTCGTAGGCGCAGAGATCGGCCACCATCTCGCGCGCCACCGGGATAGCCTCGAGCACCGACGGCGGCACGAACGGCACGTGCAGGAAGAAACCGATCGGGCCATTGAAGCCGTGCCGGCGCAGGATGCGGCCGAACGGCAGCAGATGATAGTCGTGCGCCCACACCATGTCGTCCGCCTGCAGCACCGGCATCAGGGCCGACGCGAACGTGGCGTTCACCGCGAGATAGCCGGCGTAGTCCTCGCGTCGGAAGTTCATCAGGCCGAGACGGAAATGCAGCAAGGGCCACAGGGCGCCATTGGCGAAGCCGACATAGAAGGCGCGATGGGCCTCGGCCGTCAGGTCGATCGTGGCATAGGTGACGCCGCGAGCCTCGACGAGCGCGGGCTGCCTGGCGGGCTCACCAGACAACCGGCCGCTCCAGCCGAACCACACCGATCCGGGGATCATGAGGTCGCGCAGGGCAACCGCCAGGCCGCCCGCCGCAGCGCTGCGGGCCTTCGGGATCGGCACCCGGTTCGAGACGATTACGAGGCGTGCCATAGTCCCTCCTCCCAGCTTCTCGACAGGCGCATGGCCGACAGAATCAGCCCGACCTGCGAGTAGGTTTGCGGGAAGTTTCCCCACAGCTCGCCGGTGCGCGGATCGATATCCTCCGACAGGAGCCCGACGTGATTGCGCCGTGCCAGGAGGTTGTTGAAGAGCTCGAGCGCCTCCTGGCGCCGCCCGACGCTCGCCAGCGCATCGATGTACCAGAAGGTGCAAAGCAGAAAGGCATTCGAGGGCGTGCCGAAATCATCGGCCTCGCGATAGCGCATCAGGAAGCCGTTCTTCATGAGCCGCTTCGACACGCAATCGATGGTCGCATGGAAGCGCGGATCGTCCGACCCAAGCAGACCGATCTCGGGCAGCACCAACGACGACGCATCGACCATGTCGCGATCGAGCACGCCCGACAGCCAGCCCTCCCGTGTCGTGCCGCGCTGGAGCACTTCCTGACGCAACACGCCCGCGCGCGCCAGCCACTGGCGCGATTCGGAATCGATCCCGACGCGCTTGGCGATCAACCCCAGCCTGTGCTGGGCAGCCCAGCACATCGCCGCAGAGAACGTGTGCACTTCCTCGCGCTCCCGATACTCCCAAAGGCCGGCATCGGGGGTCAACGCCGCGCGGTGCGCCGCGTTCCCGACCACGCACAGCTGTCGGTAGAGAGTGAGATCGCCCTGGCGCGGCAAGCGTTCGTCCCAGAACATCTGGGCCGCCGTGAGGACCATCGATCCATAGGTGTCGTTCTGGCGCTGGACGACGGCGGCATTGCCGATACGCACCGGCCCGTTGCCGCGATAGCCGGGCAGCGAATCGACGATCCGCTCGGTCGTTTCGGTTCCGGGCGCGATGGGAAACAACGGCAGGATGGAATCGGCCTCGCCGCGCGCGCTGCCATCCTCGACGACATCGACGATGAAGCGCACATACCCTTCCATGGTGCGCGTGGCCGACAGCCGGTTGAGCGCGGTCACCGTGAAGAACGCATCGCGCAGCCAGGCGAAGCGATAGTCCCAGGTGCGCGGCGTGTCGGGCGCTTCCGGCACCGACGTGGTCAGGGCCGCCAGCACCGCGCCGGTGTCCTCGTAGCTGCACAGCTTCAAGGTTATGGCCGCGCGAATGACCGCCTGCTGCCAGTCGAACGGCACGTTGAGATCGCGCACCCAGCCGTGCCAGTAGGCTTCGGTCTCGGCGAGGAAGTTGCGCGCAACCGAATCGGGGCTTTCCGGCAGGCTCTCGTCGGCCCCGACGATCAGCGTGATCGGCCGATCGAGCGAGAACTCCGTCTCGTGCAGGACATGGTTGACCGAGGCGTCCGTGGTCAGCCGCAGCACCGAGGTGTCGCTGAAGAACCGGACGTGATTGCTGCCGGCCGTGAGCTGCGCCTTGCGCGCGCCGTAGTCGAAGGTCGGGCGGACCCTGATGCGCAGCCGCGGCCGTCCCTCGACCGGCTCCAGCCGGCGAACCATCATGGGCGGACGGAACATGCGCCCGAAGCGTCGGCAGCGTGGCGCGAAGTCGATGATGCGCAGCGAGCCGGCCGCACCGTCGATCGTCGTCTCGAGGATGGCAGTGTTGCGCAGGTAGCGCTGCCGGCCGTCCTTCGCGCCGGCGACCACCACATCCATGAAACCGCCCTGCGGATCGTTGCCGCCGAGCAGGGCGTTGAAGACGGGGTCGCCATCGAGCCGCCCGAGACCATGCCAGACGTGACGGCCGTTGCGATCGATCAGGCTGGCGATCGAGCAGTTGCCGATGACGCCGAGATCGAGGCTGCTCATGGCGACACCGCGACCGAGGCACCCACCGGTGCGGCTCGGCCTCCCAGGATATCGACACCTCGTTGCAGCCAGGCGCGCACCGCCGCGGGCTGCCCCCCGAACACCTCGGCGACGCGCAATCCCTGCCCGCCGAACCGTCTCGCCGCTTCCATGCCCGCCTCGTCGGTGAAATCGTCGCCGACGAAGATCGGCCGACGACCCCGGAAAGGCGCATGGGCCATCAGGCGCTCGACGGCGCGACCTTTCGAGGTCGTGCGCGGGCCGATCTCGACGGCCTTGCGGGCCGGAATGAGGCGGAAGGTCGGATGATCGTCGGGGACCAGCGCCCGCACCAACCGCCAGACGTCCTCCTCCCGATCCGGCACCAGCCGGTAGTGGATTGCGGCGCCATGCGGCTTGGCCTCGACCAGCAGGCCCGGCCATCGTTCGGCCGCCGCGGCGAGCGACGTGCGCCACCTCGGCGGCATCGCAGCATCGACCTGCACATCCTCGCGCGTGCCGTCGTCGAGGCGCAACGAGACGCCGTGCTCGCCGGCCGCCGCAGCGGCGAACGGCTTCAGCAGGTTGTCGGTCATTGCGAGCGATCGCCCCGTGACGATCGCCACGGCACCGCCCAGCAACGCGTGCAGGGCGGACAGCAACACCGGCAGCGAGGCTGGCACGACGACCTCGTCCGGCGTCGCCGCGATCTCGATCAATGTGCCGTCGAGGTCGAGGAATAGGGCGTTGGTGCGATCGAGATCCGGAGGCGTCATCCTGTTTCCACATTGCGCATCAAAGAAGAATCGCGCCGCAAAGCCCCCACGAGGAAGGGCCGCGCTTGGCGCGCCTGCATATTAACGCTGCAGGTCGCGGGCGGTTCCGGTGGCGGCCCATTCTACTTGGCAGACATTTCCAGTGGTCGCGACCACTTTTTCGAGGACTCTCCGCCTCTCAGCGTAAGGGGCCGAACGGCTTCCAGAACGGCTTGCCCGATTCATACGCCGCAGCGGCAGGCGATATGCCCGCGTCGCGCAGGCTGCGCACGTCCATCGCCGCCAAGTGACGGCGGGCATCGATACGCCCTCTCCACAGTTTCAGGCGCGACGCGATGCGCTGGCGGATGCTCGGTCGCGACAAAATCGGCGACAGGAGGGTGGCTGGCTGGCAGTCGATGCGATACCGCGATTGATGGCTCATCTGAACGCTCCTCGAGCTCGATGAACCGAAGGTGATCGCGGGCAGCCCCGCGCGCGATTGTATGCCAGGTAATGGCGGCCCCCCGCTCAATTCGGGCAGCCGGCAGCGCCAATCGTGCTATCAGTTCGGCAGTTGCCGTCGATCGAGGTCCCGCCATGCTGCCTAGCCAACGCGCGCTGTTCGACATCCCGCGCGAGGTCTGTTTCCTGAATGCCGCCGCCTGGAGCCCGCTGCCGCTCGCCGTGCAGGAGGCCGGGCGTATCGGCGTCGCCCGCAAGGGCCAGCCGTGGAAGCTCGATGCCAAATTCATGGCCGATCAGCACGAGCGGGCACGCAAGGCCGCGGCCGCGCTGATCGGCGCCGAGCCGGTCGATGTCGCGCTGATCCCGTCGGTCGGCTACGGCGTGTCGACGGCCGGCAAGGTGCTCGACGTGCCGCGCGGCAGCCGCGTGGTGGTCCTGGAGAACGATCACACCTCGCCGGTGCTGGAATGGATGAGCCGTGCCGCGGAGGGCGGGTACACGGTCGAGCCGGTGGCGCAGCCGGCCGACGGCGACTGGACCACCGCCGTGCTCGAGGCGATGGCCCGCCGCGGCGCCGCGCCGCTCGCCCTGGTCTCGGTGTCCTCGGTCCACTGGTCGGACGGCGGCGCCCTCGACCTGCCGCGGCTCGCCGCCGCCGCGAAGGCCCAGGGTGCGGCGCTGCTGATCGATGCCACGCACGACGCCGGCGTGCGCCGCATCGACGTCAAGACCCTCGACCCCGACTTCCTGATCTTCCCGACCTACAAGTGGGTGCTCGGCCCCTATGGCCGCGCCTTCATGTACGTCGCCAGGCGCCATCAGAACGGCGTGCCGCTCGAGCAGACCGCGCCAGCGCGCAAGGGCGTGTCGGCCGAGGCCAAGGTGTATTTTCGCGATCTCGCTTATGCCGACGGCGCGCGACGCTACGACATGGGCGAGCGCGACCATTTCATCACCCTGGAGATGGCCGCCGTCGGCATGGAGATGATGGCCGGCTGGGGCAATGACCCGATCGTCGAGCGCCTGTCGATGCTGACGGACCGGCTGGCCGACGGGCTCGCCAACTCGGGCGTGCGCGTGCTCGACCGCAAGCTGCGCGCGCCGCACCTGCTCTGCCTCGCCTTCCCCAAGGGCATGTCGGACGACCTGCCGCAGAAGCTCGCCGCCGAGAACGTCTATGCCGCGCCGCGGCTCGGCCGGCTGCGGATCAGCCCGCACGTCTACAACGACGAGCAGGATGTCGACCGCTTCGTCGAGGTGTTCAAGCGCGTCGCGCTGTGATCCTCGACCTCATCGAACGCCAATGCCCTCATCCTGAGGAGCCACGCGCAGCGCGGCGTCTCGATGGATGGGCATCAGGCAAGGTGCGCGTTGCCCATGCTTCGAGACGCTCGCTGCACTCGCTCCTCAGCATGAGGTGGATGGGCAGGAACAGCAGAAGGGCGAAAGATTGATGCAAGCCCGCCTGGCCGTCGATATCGGCGGGACCTTCACCGACGTCGTTCTCGAGACGGCCACCGGCGCTCACGCCGTCAAGGTGCTCACCACGACGGACGCTCCGGCACGCGGCGTGCTCGACGGCGTGCGCACCATCCTGGCCGAGGCGAAATGCCGGGCGGCCGATGTCGGGCTGGTGGTGCACGGCACCACCCTGGCGACCAACGCGCTGATCGAGCGCAAGGGCGCGCTCACCGCCCTGGTCACCACCGCAGGCTTTCGCGATTCGCTGGAGATCGCCTGGGAGCATCGCTTCGAGCAGTACGACATCTATATGGAGCGCCCCGAGCCGCTGGTGCCGCGCGACCTGCGCTTCGGCGTGCCCGAGCGCGTGGCGGCCGATGGCGCGGTGCTGATGGCGCTCGACGAGTCCGCCGTGCGGGCCGTGGCGGCCGAGCTGCGCGCCCGCAAGGTCGAGGCGGTGGCCGTGTGCTTCCTGCACAGCTTCACAAACGAGGCGCACGAACGGCGCGCAGGCCAGATTCTGGCGGAGGAGCTGCCCGGCGTCGCGATCTCGTTGTCCTGTGAGGTCTGTCCCGAGATCCGCGAGTACGAGCGAACCTCGACCACGATCGCCAACGCCTACGTCCTTCCGCGCATGGCCGGTTATCTCGGCGCGCTCGAGTCCGATCTCGGGAAGGAAGGAATTGCCGGGCCGCTGCTGCTGATGATGTCGTCGGGCGGCATCACCACCGTCGAGACAGCGCGCCGCTATCCGGTGCGCCTGGTCGAGTCCGGCCCGGCCGGCGGCGCCATCCTGGCGCTCGGCGTGGCCGCCGAGAATGCGCTCGCCAGGGCCGTCGCCTTCGACATGGGCGGGACGACCGCCAAGCTCACCCTGCTCGACGATCTCGGCCTTCAGCGCTCGCGCCAGTTCGAGGTCGCACGCGCCTATCGCTTCGTGCAGGGCAGCGGCCTGCCGGTGCGCATCCCCGTCATCGAGCTGGTCGAGATCGGCGCCGGCGGCGGCTCGATCGCCCGGCTCGATGCGCTCGGCCGCTTGCAGGTCGGCCCCGACTCGGCCGGCAGCATGCCCGGCCCGGCGAGCTACGGCCGCGGCGGCACGCTGCCGACAGTCACCGATGCCGACACGGTCTTGGGTCGGCTCGATCCGACGCGCTTCGCCGGCGGTGCCATCCCGCTGCACCGCGACAAGGCGGCGGCGGCGCTGCAGGCGATCGCCGAGTCCCTCCGCACCGATGCCGAGGGCGCGGCTGCGGGCGTCGCCGAGATCGTCGACGAGACCATGGCGAGCGCGGCCCGCGTGCATGCCGTCGAGAACGGCAAGGACACCGCCGATCGCACCCTGATCGCCTTCGGCGGCGCGGCGCCGCTGCACGCAGCGAGGCTTGCCCGCAAGCTCGGCATGAAGCGCGTGGTCGTGCCGGTCGGCGCCGGCGTCGGTTCGGCCTTCGGCTTCCTGCGCGCGCCGATCGCCTACGAGGTGGTGCGCACGCGTCACGTCCGTCTCGACCTGCTCGACGCCAGGACGCTGAACGAGCTGTTCGCCGCGATGCGCGCCGAGGCCGAGCAGGTGGTGCGGCCGGCCGCACCGGGCGAGGCCCTGGTCGAGACCCGGCAGGCTTTCATGCGCTACCGCGGCCAGGGCCACGAGATCGCCGTCGCCCTGCCCAACCAGCCGTTCGGCGCAGAAGCGGCGCACGATCTGCACCGCCGCTTCGAGGCGACCTACGAAAGCGTGTTCGGGCGCGCCATCCCCAGATTGGAGGTCGAGGCGCTGACCTGGACGCTGTCGATCGCCACCGACAGGCCGCTGCCGGCGCCCGCTGCCCCTGTGAAGGCCGTGCCGGCCCCCGCCGCCGCGGGGCGGCGCAATGTCCTCGATCCGGCGTCGGGACGCCACGATGCTGCGGCGCTCTACGAGCGCGCCGTGCTGCTGCCGGGCATGGCGATCGACGGCCCTGCCCTGATCGTCGAGGATGGCACCACCACCGTCGTGCCGCTCGGCTTCACGGCCCGCGTCAACGGCGTGGGCCAGATCGTGCTGGAGGATGCGACATGAGCACACCCACCGACATCCGCCTTCAGGTGATGTGGAACCGCCTGCTGTCGGTCGTCGAGGAGCAGGCGCGCGCCCTGGTGCGCACCGCGTTCTCGACCAGCGCGCGCGAGGCCGGCGACATCTCGGCCGGCGTGTTCGACCTCGAGGGCCGCATGCTGGCGCAGGCCGTCACCGGCACGCCGGGACACGTCAACTCGATGGCGCGCAGCGTCATCCATTTCATTCGCGAATTTCCCGTCGAGACGATGAAGCCGGGCGACGCTTACGTGACCAACGATCCGTGGAAGGGTACCGGCCATCTTTACGACATCGTCGTCACCTCCCCCGCCTTCCACGAGGGCAAGCTGGTGGCGCTGTTCTCCTGCACCACGCACGTCGTCGACATCGGCGGCCTCGGCCAGTCGCCGGACGGCCGCCAGGTCTTCCACGAGGGCCTGTTCCTGCCGCTGCTGCCGCTGATGCGCGAGGGTCGGATGGATGAAAGCGTCATGCGCATCATCCGCGCCAACGTGCGCGAGCCGGTCCAGGTCGAGGGCGATATCCATGCCCTGATCGGCTGCAACGTCATCGGCGAGAACCGCCTCGGTGACATGATGACCGAGCATGGCATCGAGTCGCTGGACGAGCTCGGCCGGCACATCATCGAGAGGAGCCGCGCCGGCATGGTGGCGGCGATCGGCAAGCTGCCGCGCGGCACCTGGAAGGGTCACATGCGGATCGACGGCTACGACGCGCCGATCGACCTGCACGCCGCCGTCACCATCCATGCCGATCACATCTCGGTCGACTATGCCGGCACCTCGGGTGCCTCGATCTACGGCATCAACTCGCCGATGTGCTACACCGAGGCCTACACCGCCTTCGGCATCAAGTGCGTGGTGGCGCCCGACATCCCCAACAATGCCGGCACGCTCGATTCGATCCTGGTCACGGCGCCCGAGAACACCATCGTCAACGCCTTGTGGCCGGCCGCCGTCAACGCGCGCAGCACGATCGGCCACATGATGCCCGACGTCTGCTTCGCCGCGCTGCACCAGGCGATCCCGGGCCGCGTGCCGGCCGAAGGCACCAGCAACCTATGGAACCTGAAGCTCGGCGCGGGCCACGGTATGACCGGCACGATCGGCAACAGCCGGCCCTTCATGGTGACGACGTTCCATTCCGGCGGCGCCGGCGCACGGCCCGGCCTCGATGGACTGTCGGCCACGCCCTTCCCGTCCGGCGTGCGCAACGTGCCTGTCGAGATCACCGAGACCATCGCGCCGGTCGTCATCTGGAAGAAGGAGTACCGCATGGACTCGGGCGGCGCCGGCCGCCATCGCGGCGGCCTCGGCCAGGTGATGGAGGTCGAGCATCGCGAGGGCGCGCCGTTCGGCATCTTCGCGACCTTCGAGCGGGTCAAGTTCGCCGCCCGCGGCCGCGACGGCGGCAAGCCGGGCGGCAATGGCCGCCTGTCGCTCGCCTCGGGCCAGGAGCTGAAGCCGAAAGGCTTCCAGACCATCCCCGCCGGCGAACGCCTGGTCGTCGAGATGCCCGGCGGCGGCGGCTTCGGCGACCCGAAGGAGCGCGACCGCGAGCAGCTCGCGCGCGATGTCCGCCTCGGGTTGGTCAGCGCCGACCAGGCAAAGACGCTGTATGGAGCCGACGGCGACTGACCGGCGGCGACGCTTGCACGGCGATGCTGCATTGGCATATTCTGCCAATGCAGGAGGAGGCTTTTCCCGTGCCGACCCGAAACGTCGTCCTCACGGAACATCAGGCTGAACTGATAGAAGAACTCGTCGGCTCGGGCCGCTATCAGAACGCCAGCGAAGTCCTGCGTGAAGGGCTTCGGCTCGTGGAGAGCCAGGAGAGGGAAGCTCGCGCCCGGCTTCAGGCTCTGCGAGAGGCGGCTCGCGTAGGCATCGAGGATCTCGAGGCAGGCCGCTATCGAGAGTTCGACTCGGCCAACGCGTTGAGGAACTACCTCGATGAGCTAGGCGACGCAGCGCTCGGTAGACGGAACGCTCGCAGGCGGAAGTGACATCGGGTACGCCCCGCTGGCGCATCCGGCTCTCCACTGCGGCGGCCGTCGATTTCAAGGGTATCCTGCTTTGGACAAGGACCCGCTTTGGCGAGGAACAAGCGGTCACCTACGAGCGCGCGCTGACAGAGACGCTCGGGTCACTGGCCGAGGGACCGACGGCGCCTGGTGTTAAAGCTCGCTTCGATATCGGCCCGGGTGTTCATACGCTCCACGTCTCGCGTATCCGTCGTCGCGCCCGTCACGTCGTCTTGTTTCGAGTCGTGGACGAGCACAGGGTCGAGATCATTCGGATCCTGCATGACAGCATGGATCTGGCGCGTCATCTGCCGGAGGCAGGACCGTGAGAGACTCGACCCGGCGAAGACTGTAGTCTCTCGTCGCAATACCAAGGCGAGGGAACCGAGATGTGGCAGCCCAACGAGCGTTATCCTGATCCTTCCGTGCGCGTGCTCGACGCGTCGTTCGCGCAATACCGCCTGCCGCTCGCCTCGGTCGAGCGCCTGTACAACGGCTGCCGCTGGGCGGAGGGGCCGGTCTATTTCGGCGACGGGCGCTATCTCCTGTGGAGCGACATCCCGAACAACCGCGTGCTGCGCTGGGACGAGGAGACCGGCGCCGTCTCGATCTTCCGCAAGCCGTCCAACAACGCCAATGGCCATACGCGCGACCGCCGTGGCCGGCTGGTCGCCTGCGAGCACGATGCCCGCCGCGTGGTGCGCTTCGAGTACGACGGCGCCATCACCGTGCTGGCCGACTCATACGAGGGCAGGCCGCTCAACTCGCCCAACGACGTCGTGGTGAAGTCGGACGGCTCGGTGTGGTTCACGGATCCGATGTTCGGCATCCTGGGCTACTACGAAGGCCACAAGGCGGAGAGCGAGAACAAGCCGGCCGTCTATCGGCTCGACGCGGCCACCGGCAAGCTGTCGATGGTGGCCGACGACATCCCCGGCCCCAACGGCCTCGCCTTCTCGCCCGACGAGAAGAAGCTCTATGTCGTCGCTTCCCGCGCCGAGCCGCACCGCACCATTGTGTCCTACGACGTGACGGCCGACGGCACCAGGCTCGGCAAGGGCAGCGTGCTGATCGACGCCGGGCCGGGCGGCTCGCCCGACGGCTTCCGCGTCGACATCCACGGCAACCTGTGGTGCGGCTGGGGCATGGGCTCGGACGAGCTCGATGGCGTGCGCGTGTTCAATGCCTCGGGCAAGCCGATCGGCCACATCGCGCTGCCCGAGCGCTGCGCCAACCTGTGCTTCGGCGGCCGCTATCGCAATCGGCTGTTCATGACGGCCAGCCATTCCCTGTACGCGCTCTACGTCAACACCCAGGGCGTGGCGGGCGGCTGACGCACCTCATCCAACGCGCCCGGCTTACCGTGTACGGCATCGATTCGAGCTATGCGTGGCGACGGCTCGCCACCAGCGTCGCCCTGAGCACGATCGGCGGCATCGGCATGTGGTTCCTCGCGGTCGCCCTGCCGGCCGTGCAGGCCGATCTCGGCGTCAGCCGGGCCGACATCTCGTTCGGCTACACGATGAACATGCTGGGCTTCTTCGCCGGCGGCGTCGTGGCCGGCCGCATGGTCGACCGTCGCGGCATCGTCGTGACGTCGATCGTGAGTGCCATCGGCCTGGCGGCGGGGTTTGCGCTGGCGCCGCTCACCTCGTCGCTGATCCTGTTCTCCGCCGCCCAGGTCCTGATCGGCTTCAGCGCCGCAGCCACCTTCGCGCCGCTGGTCGCCGACATCTCGCACTGGTTCGAGAAGCGGCGCGGGCTCGCGGTCGCCATCGCCGCCTCGGGCAACTACATCGCCGGCACCATCTGGCCGCCGATCGTCGAGCCGCTTATCGAGGATCACGGCTGGCGCTTGGCCTACTTCGCCGCGGCGCTGTTCTGCGTGGTGGCGATGATCCCGCTGGCCCTCGCCCTGCGCCGCCGGCCGCCCGATCACGAGGAAGCACGCGCCGCCGCCGTGGCCACGCATTCGCGCGACGCGCTCGGCCTGTCGCCGAACGGGCTGCAGGTCCTGCTGATCGTGGCGGGAATCGCCTGCTGTGTCGCCATGTCGATGCCGCAGGTCCACATCGTGGCCTACTGCGCCGACCTCGGCTTCGGCGTGGCGCGCGGCGCCGAGATGCTGTCGCTGATGCTCGGTTTCGGCATCGTGAGCCGCGTCGCCACGGGCTGGATCGCCGACCGGGTCGGCGGCGTGATGACCCTGCTGGCCGGCTCGACCCTGCAGTGCATCGCCCTCGTCGTCTACCTCTTCGCCGACGGCCTGACTTCGCTCTACCTGGCGTCGATCCTGTTCGGGCTGTTCCAGGGCGGCATCGTGCCGTCTTACGCCATCATCATCCGCGAGTACTTCCCGCCGCGCGAAGCGGCGACCCGAGTCGGGCTGACGGTCTCCTCGACCATCGTCGGCATGGCCCTGGGCGGCTGGATGGGCGGCGCACTGTTCGACTTGACCGGCTCCTACTATGCCGCCTTCCTGAACGGCATCGCCTGGAATGTCCTCAATGCGATCATCGCCGCCTGGCTGCTGATGCGGCAAAGCCGGCGCACCGCCACTGCCTGAGAGAGCCGCCATGCGCATCACGGCCATCCGCGACGTCGTCTCGCCGATCCGCTCCAACATCGCCAACGCCTACATCGACTTCAGCCAGATGACGGCGAGCGTGGTCGCGGTCGAGACGGACCTGGTCGTCGAGGGCCGCAAGGTCGTGGGCTACGGCTTCAACTCCAACGGCCGCTATGCCCAGCACGGCCTGCTGAACGAGCGCTTCATCCCGCGGCTGGCGCAGGCCAGGCCCGACTCCCTGCTCGACAGCGAGGGCCTGCTCGACCCGGCCAAGTGCTGGGCGGCGATGATGGCCAACGAGAAGCCGGGCGGGCACGGCGAGCGCTCGGTGGCGGTCGGTGTGCTCGACATGGCCCTGTGGGATGCCGTCGCCAAGGCCAGGCGCGTGCCGCTCTGGAAGCTGCTGGCCGACCGCTACAACGACGGCAGGCACGACGACAGGGCGTGGGTCTACGCCGCCGGCGGCTACTACTATCCCGGCAAGGACCTGGCCGGCCTGCAGGACGAGATGCGGCACTACCTCGATCTCGGCTACAGCTGCGTCAAGATGAAGGTCGGCGGCGTGCCGCTCGCCGAGGACCTGGCACGCATCGAGGCGGTGCTGAAGATCGTCGGCTCCGGCGATAGGCTCGCCGTCGACGTCAACGGCAAGTTCGACCTGCCGACGGCCATCGCGTTCGGCAAGGCGATCGCGGGCTTTGGCCTGCGCTGGTACGAGGAGCCGCTCGACCCGCTCGACTATCTCGCCCATGCGGCGCTCGCCACCCAGTACGCGCCGCCGCTCGCCACCGGAGAGAACCTGTTCTCCATGCAGGATGCCCGCAACCTGATCCGCCATGGCGGCCTCAGGCCGGATCGCGACATCCTGCAGTTCGACCCGGCCCTGTCCTACGGCCTGGTCGAGTACCTGCGCACGATCGACATGCTGAAGGTGAACGGCTGGTCGCCGCGACGTTGCGTGCCGCACGGCGGCCACCAGTTCGCGTTGAACATCGCGGTCGGCCTGCAGTGCGGCGGCAACGAATCCTATCCGCAGGTCTTCGCGCCGTTCGGCGGCTTCGCCGACGAGTGCGCCGTCGTCGACAGCCGCGTCGCCCTGCCCGACACGCCGGGCATCGGCTTCGAGCGCAAGGCCGACCTGTGGTCCGTCATGAAGGACGTTTAGCGACCTCAAGAGTTCGCCAGCGCGCCCGCTTCCCGATCCATCTTGTATGCTGGTGTTCGCGCTTGAATGGGTGTTTACACGCCGCCGCCATCCCGCCCCATTTGGAGGGCGGGTGGCGGCAGCCGGCGGCGCCCGTCGCAATCGTTGCCCGCACTGCATTGGAGAGCAGTCCATGCCCACACGTCGTACGATATTGTCGATGGCGAGCGCCGCGGTCGCCGGAGGGGCGATCGGCTCGTTCGGCGCCCTGCCGGAGATCCGGGCCCTGGCACAGACGCCCGCGCGGGTCGGCCTGAAGGGATACGACCCGGTCGCCTACTTCACCCTGTCCACGGCCACGCCCGGGGTCGCCCAGTACGAGCACGTCTATGACGGTGTGATCTATCGCTTTGCCAACGCGCACCACCGCGACCTGTTCAAGGCCAATCCCGAGAAGTACGCGCCGCAGTTCGGCGGATCGTGCGCCATGAACCTGGCAGGCGGCGTGCGCCGGGAGGCCGATCCGACGATCTGGTCCATCTCCAACGGCAAGCTGTATGTCTTCGCCGGGTCCGGCGGGCAGACGCGGTTCCGCGAGGATACTGCGGCCGCGAGCCGTGCTGCCGGGAACTGGGAAGCGCTGAAGGATACGCCGATCCAGTAGGGGTCAGGTCAAGCCGGCTTTGCGCAGGCTGTCCTCGACCCGCCGCTGCAGGGCGGGGTCCTGGAAGCGCGAGCCGAAGCTCGAGAGCTCGAAGTGGGGGTTCTTGCGCTTCGCGCGGTCGGCCGCATCCCTGGCGTCGGTTGCGCGGCCCAGCTCGGCATAGGCAGCCGCCAAGGGAAATTCGAGCAGCGGATAGGTCGGGTGACGCGCCCGCGCCGCCTCGAGCAGGCGCACGGCGTCGGCGTACCGGCGGTTCAGCAGATAGGCGATGCCGAGGTTGAGCGATGCCTCGGGCCCGATGTTGACGTTGAGTCGCAGCGCCAGCTCGGCCGTCGCGATCGATTCCTCGATGCGCCCGGTCCACAGCAGAACCGCCGCCCGCGCCGCCAGCACCTCGGAGTCGCTCGGGTTGATCTGCAGCGCCCGGTCCGACTCCGCGAGCCCGAGATCGTACTTCGAGATCGCGGTGTAGGCGCGGGCGAGCACGCTGTGGGCGAGAACGGACTCCTCGTCCAGCTCGATCGCCTTCTGGGCCAGCCGGATGGCCGTCTCGATGTCGCCTTGCGCGAACTCCGACCAGCCGAAGGCGGCGCGCTGGAAATAGGCGTCGGCCAGCTCGGCATAGGCTTCGGCATAGCCGGGTGCGATTGAGGTCGCCCGTTCCAGCATCTCGCGCGCCCTGCGATTGCCGGCACGAGATGCCTCCTTGGAGAGAGCGCGCGAGCGCAGCATCAGGTCGTAAGCATCGAGATTGTCGGTCGCCTTGCGCAGGCTCTGCTGGAGGGCAATCTGCTGCAGGCTGGTGGCCAGCGTGCCGGCGACGCGGCGGGCGATGCGCTCCTGGACGGCGAAGATGTCGCTCAGCTCGTCGTCGTACTGCTCGGACCACAGCTGCGCATTGTTGGCCGTGTCGGTCAAGCGGACGGTGACGCGCACGCGCGGCCCCATCCGACGCACCGTCCCGCTGACGAGATAGCGCGCGTTCAATGCCCTGCCGATCTCGGCCGGCGGCAGCTCCTTGTTTCGGAAAGGCAGCACCGCGCCATAGGCGATCACCTTCAGGTCCTTGAAGCGGCCGAGCGCATGCGTGATGTCCTCGGTCAGGCCGTCGGAGAAGTAGTCCTGGTTGGCGTCGCCGCTCTGGTTGGCGAGAACCAGGACGGCGACCGACAGGCCCGGCTCCGCCATCCTGTGGCCGCCGGCCGCCACGGCCTCGTCCGCGGGCGTGTCGCGGCCGGCGAGGTAGGCGATCGTGCCGCCGAGTGCCAGCGCCGCCACGAGGACGGCGAGCGAGGCTAGGACGACGCCGCGCGACGGCGTCGATGCGCGCGGCGCGACCGTCGACGGGACCGACTCCGACAAGGCCGTTCCGTCGAGCGCATAGATCGGGACCGGACGATCGATGTTCTTGAGCGCGCGCGCGCCCTGGAAGCGGAAAGGAAAGGCGAGCTTGTCGCGCACCTGCTCGTAGACGCTGGCCGACAGCACGATGGAGCCGGGCTCGGCCAGCGCCTGCAGGCGCGCCGCCACGTTGACGGTGTCGCCGAACACATCCTCGTCCGAGACGATGACGTCGCCCAGATGCAGCCCGATGCGGAAGGCCTGGCGCCGCTCGGCCGGCAGGTCGGCATTGCGCTCGCTCATGCCGCGCTGCAGCTCGACCGCCGAGCGCATCGCCTCGACCGCGCTGGCGAACTCCGCCAGCACGCCGTCGCCGACAGTCTTCACGATGCGGCCACGAAAGCGCTCGACGACCGGCCCGACCAGCTCGGCAAGATGCGCCCGCAGGTCGAGGTGCGTCTGCTCCTCGGCCGCGCGCATCATGCGACTGTAGCCATCGATGTCGGCGAACAGGATCGTCGCCAACCTCCGGCTCGGGGGCCGATCGGCCATCGCGCGCCCGTCAACCCCCGGCGGTGCGCCGAGCCGCTGGACGGGCGGACAGGCGCGCGACATAGCCGTCGAACACCGTCTTGCCCTTGAATCCGGCGGCACCGAACATCATGGCAAATCGGATCTGGGAGCCGACATAGACATCGGCGGCGCTGAATCTGTCGCCGAGCAGCCACGGCCCCTGGGCGAGCGCCTTTTCGAGCACGGCCACGACCTCGTCGTAGCTTCCCCAACCGACCGCCGACTTCCGTTCGACCTCCGGTCTGTTCATCATGCGGTCCAGCAGGGCCGGCTCGACGCAGCCTGCGCCGAAGAATAGCCACCGATAGTAGGCACCCCGCAGCGCGTCGCCCACGGGCGGCGCCAGCCCGGCCGCCGGAAACGTGTCGGCGATATAGGCGATGATGGCGGCCGTCTCGGTCACGACCACATCGCGGTGCACGATGGTCGGCAGCTTGCCCATTGGGTTCAGCGCCAGGAAGGAGGGCGCCTTGTGCTCGCCCTTGTCGAGATCGATCGGGACGATCCGGTAAGGCGCGCCGGCTTCCTCGAGCATCAAGTGCACCATCTGCGAGCGCGAACGCGGATTGTGATAGAAGACGATCTCGTCCGACATGTTCGGGGTCCCCTCGGCAACGAAAGCGCCGCCTGCTTACACCTGCCCGGGGAACCTGTCAGGTCGTCCAGCCGAGCGCCTCGCCGCCGCGGGACCACGTCATCTTTGCGCCGAATTCTTGGACCTTCCGGACCGCGACGTCCCGCTCGCTCATGTGCTCTTGCGGACTTGGGCCATCCACACCGACGCGTATCCGCTCGCCTCGAGATCCATGAGCGAGCGGGACGCTCACGGTCCGGAAGAAACAGATGGCTGGCTTCAGATATGAACCGCTTTCATCGCCGCTTCGGGATAGCGCGAGCCGGCGGCGGCGCCGGGCGGGATGGCCTTCGCGAGACGCGCGACATCGTCGGCCGACAGGGTTACCGAGAGCGCCGCGAGATTCTCGTCGACCCGCTCGGCGCGCTTGGTGCCCGGGATCGCCACGATGTCGGGTCCTTGCGCGAGCAGCCAGGCGAGCGCCACCTGGCCCGGCTGGCACTGCTTGTCGCGGGCCACGGCCTCGATCGCCGCCACCTGCTGCAGGTTGCGGGCGAGGTTGTCCCCGGCGAAGCGCGGATGGCGGCCGCGGCCGTCGCCTTCGGGGATGTCGGAGGCCTGTCGCACCGCGCCGGTCAGCAGGCTGCGGCCAAGCGGCGAATAGGCGACGAAGGAGATGCCGAGCGCCCGCGTCGTCGCCAGCGTCTCCTCGGCATGGATGCGATAGAGCAGCGAGTACTCGCTCTGCACGGCGGCGATCGGATGGGTCGCGTGGGCGCGGCGGATGGTCTCCGGGCCGGCTTCGCTGAGGCCGATCGCCCGCACCTTGCCGGCCCTCACCAGCTCGCCCATCGCGCCGACCGTGTCCTCGATCGGCACCGAGGGGTCGACCCTGTGCTGGTAGTAGAGATCGATCACATCGACGCCGAGTCTCTTCAGGCTGGCCTCGCAGGCCGCCTTCACGTAGGCCGGGCTGCCGTCGACGCCGTTGGCGCCGCCCGGCTTCTGGGTCTGGCCGAACTTGGTCGCCAGCACGACCTTGTCGCGCCGCCCCCCGGCGAGCGCCTTGCCGAGCAGGCTCTCGTTGTGGCCCCAGCCGTACATGTCGGAACTGTCGAGGAAGGTGACGCCGTGGTCGACGGCATGGTGGATCACGCGGATCGCTTCCGCGTCGTCGCTCTTGCCGTAAGCGCCGGACATCGACATGCAGCCGAGCCCGATCGGGTGAACGGCGATCCCGCTGCTGCCGAGCGTGCGGGCCTTGGAGGATGCGGCACCAGTCATCGAGAACCTCGCAGTGGCTGTCCGGATTAGGACCGTCAGGATGGGCACGATCGGCCTGGAATCGCCAGCCCATTTCACGCCCGGCTGCGTCGAAGCAGGCTGGCGCCGGTTGTCGCCTGTCGGATTTCAACCGCCGTTTGGGTTGACCGTGTTCGCGCCATTCCCGAAGCTGCCGCCGAGCAAACGGGAGAGAGAGCCAGCCATGGCCTACGAGATCGCGATCCGCGGCGGTACGATGGTCGACGGCACCGGGGCGAAAGCCGCAGCGGCCGGCGTCGATACCGCGGGGCGCATCGTCACAGTGCGCTGGCATGGCATCTCGACGGCCGGCCAGCCCATCGGCGTGCCGGCGAGTGGTGTGGTGCGCGATCGGCTCTGCGCGCTCTGATCCGGAGGACGAGACGTGTCGGCGAGCGAGCAGACCTACGACTTCATCGTGACCGGCGCCGGCTCGGCGGGTTGCGCCGTGGCCGGGCGACTGAGCGAGGACGGCCGTTTTCGCGTGCTGTTGCTCGAGGCCGGCCCGCGCGACACCTATCCGTGGATCCACGTTCCGCTCGGCTACCACAAGACCTACACGAACCCGCGCGTCAACTGGATGTTCGACAGCGAGCCGGAGATCGAGCTCAACAACCGGGTCATGTACCAGCCGCGCGGAAAGGTGCTGGGCGGCACCAGCTCGATCAACGGCATGGTCTACATGCGCGGTAACGCCGCCGACTACGACGAGTGGCGCCAGCGCGGCTGCGAAGGCTGGGATTACGATTCGGTGCTGCCCTACTTCAAGCGCGCCGAGGACCAGGAGCGCGGCGCCGACGACTTCCACGGCGTCGGCGGGCCGCTCAAGGTCAGCGACCACCGATGGAAGCCGCCGCTCGCGCAGGCCATGCACGATGCCGCCGTGCAGGCCGGCATCCCCGCCAACCCGGACTTCAACGGCGCTACCCAGGAAGGGGTCGGCTACTATCAGACCACCATCGGCAAGGCGCGACGCTGGTCGAGCGCCAAGGCCTATCTGAGCGGCGCCCGCCAGCGCCAGAACCTCACGATCGCGACGGAGGCACATGCGACCCGCGTGCTGATCGAGCAGGGCCGCGCCGTCGGCGTCGAGTACCGCACGCGCACCGGCCTGCAGACGGCACGGGCGCGCTGCGAGGTGATCGTCTCGGGCGGCGTCTACGGCTCGCCTCAGCTGCTGATGCTGTCCGGTCTCGGCCCGGGAGCGCATCTCCAGCAGAACGGCATCGCTGTGGTGCGCGATATGCCCGGAGTCGGCTCGCACCTGCAGGACCACTTCAACACCTACGTCGCCTATCGCTGCACGCGGCCCGAGACGATGAACGACCTGGCGATCAGCCTGCCGCGCCGTCTCGTTGCGGCGGCCCAGTATGCGATGGGCCGCACCGGGCCGCTGTCGGCCATGGGCCTGTTCGTCGGCGCGCTGGTGCGCAGCGACCGACGGCTCGAGCGTCCGGACCTGCAGATCAACATGTTCGCGTGGGCGATCAAGGAGCGCTCGCGGCACGGCGTCGTGCCGCAACCCTTCTCCGCCTTCAACCTCAGCCCGGTGCACCTGCGCCCCGACGGCCGCGGCACGGTTCGCCTGAAAAGCCCCGATCCGCTCGCCGCCCCGGAGATCCGCTTCAACTTCCTGAAGAGCAGCTACGACTACGAGGCGCTGATCCAGGGCATGCGCATCTGCCGCGAGATCGCCCGTCAGCCGGCCTTGAAGCCATACGTCGTCGAGGAGGTTCTGCCCGGTCCGCAGGTCACCGACGAGGCCGACCTCAAGACCGATATCCGCGCCCGTGCGGTCTCCAACCTGCATCCCGTGGGCACCTGCCGCATGGGCCGCGAGACCGATGCCGTAGTCGATCCCCAGCTGCGCGTGCACGGCGTCGCCGGCCTCAGGGTGGCGGATGCCTCGATCATGCCGATCATCGTCGCCGGCAACACCAACGCCCCCTCGATCATGATCGGCGAGAAGTGCGCCGACCTGGTGCGCCAGGCCGCGGCGTAAACGTCATTCTGCTCCCGGCGTCTTCGCGGGGGAGGTGTCGGCGTCTTACGCCGACGGCGCGGTCGAGAGCAGCGGGACTGAGGCTCATGACCTCTCCGCCCCCGTATGACGGGGCACCTCCCCAGCGATGCTGGGGAGGAACATGCTCACCGCAACCCGCGGAAGAACGCGCGCACGTCGTGGATGAACAGCGCCGGCTGCTCGAAGGCGGCGAAGTGGCCGCCCTTCGGCATCTCGGACCAGTGGCGAATGTCGGTGTAGCGCTCCTCCATCCAGCGCCGCACCGGCGTGACGATCTCCTTGGGGAACACGGCGACACCGGTCGGCACCGTGATCGCCTGACTGGAGCGCCGCTTCGGGCCAAAGCTTTCCCAGTAGAGCCGGGCCGACGATGCCGCCGTCGCGGTCACCCAGTACAGCATGACATTGTCCAGAAGCTCGTCGCGGCCGAGCACGTTCTCGGGATGGCCGTTGCAGTCGGTCCATGCCCAGAACTTCTCCAGGATCCACGCCGCCTGGCCAGCCGGCGAATCGGTCAGGCCGTAGCCCAACGTCTGCGGCCGGGTCGATTGCTGCTTGGAATAGCCCGAGTCCCACTCGGCGTAGTACTCGGCGCCCTTCAGCGCCCTCGCTTCCTCGGGTGTCGGTTGGCCGTCCACCTTGGGCCGCGCGCCCATGGCGAGCGTGATGTGGATGCCGGCGCAGTGCGCCGGATCCTGCGCCCCGAGCGAGCTCGTCACCGCCGATCCCCAGTCGCCGCCCTGCGCGCCGTAGCGAGCGTAGCCCAGACGCGCCATCAACTTGGCCCAGGTCGCCGCGATGCGGTCGACACCCCAGCCGGTGGACGCGGGCTTCGACGAGAAGCCGAAGCCCGGCAGGGACGGGCAGATCACGTGGAACGCATCGGCGGCGTCGCCGCCGTGCGCCGCCGGGTCGACCAGCGGCTCGATCACCTTGTGAAACTCGACGATCGAGCCCGGCCAGCCATGCGTGATGATCAGCGGCAGCGCGTCGGCACGGGGCGAACGCATGTGCACGAAGTGGATGTCGAGCCCGTCGATCTCGGTCTTGAACTGCGCGAAGCGATTGAGCGCGGCCTCGCGCTGGCGCCAGTCGTACTGCCCGGCCCAGTAGCGGCATACATCCTGGATCCAGTCGAGCGGCGCGCCCTGGCTCCAGTCTTCGACCAGCTCGGCCTCCGGCCAGCGGGTACGGCGCAGGCGATCCCTCAGATCGTCGATGACGTCGTCGCCGACGGCGATGCGAAAAGGCTTGATGTCGCTGCTCATGGTTGTTCCCGCGGCTGAGGTGGCGTCGCAGGGTCTCTCGCTTCGCCGGCGAAGACAACGCCGTTCGACGCCGACAAGGAGGTTGTCATCCTGCGCAAAGCGGGGGACGCTCGACGCAATCGAGGAGACCCTCCAGCACGCCGGCACGCACCACGATGCCGGGAAGATCGGGGCGGTCCCCGCCCCGATCTCGATAGGAGGACGCCGTGTCGACTGTCGCCGCCAGGAAGCCCACCGGTCATGCTTTCGATCTCAGCCCCCTGCCCGGCGGGCTGGGCGCCGAAATCCGGGGCATTGCCGTACCGGCGATCGACGACGCGACGTTCCCGGCGATCTACGAGGCCTTCCTCGCTCACCAGCTCCTGCTGTTTCGCGACCAGGACCTGCCGCCCGGCGACCAGGTCGCCTTCGCCCGGCGCTTCGGCGAGGTCCAGGTCCACGTCATGAACCAGTACCACGCCACCGCCCATCCGGAGCTCTACACGCTGTCGAATGTCGGGCCGGACGGACGGCCCACCGGCAAGCACCCCGACAAGGGCACGATGGCATGGCACACCGACGGCTCGTGGCAGCGGCGCACGACCAAGTGCACCATGCTCTATGCCGAGGTCGTCCCGAGCCAGGGCGGCGGCACCGGGTTTGCCGACATGTACTCGGCCTATGACGCGCTGCCTGCGGACGAGCAGCACCGCCTCGGGACGCTGCGCGCCGTACACAACCTCGACTTCTCCCGCAGCCGACGGCACGGCGAGGACCCGATGACCGAGGCCCAGCGCAAGGCCGTGCCGCCGGTTGATCATCCGGTGGTGCGAACCCATCCCGAGACCGGCCGCAAGGCGATCTATCTCGGCGACCACGCCGAGAGCATCGTCGGCATGGCCTACGACGAAGGGCGACGGCTGATCGAGGATCTCAACCAGCGAACTGTCGAGCTCTGCCGCATCTACACGCACGGCTGGCGGCCGCGAGACCTGATGCTCTGGGACAATCGCTGCCTGCTGCACAAGGCCGGCATCTACGACACCGCCAACGAGCCGCGCGTCATCCGCCGCTGCACCGTGCTCGGCTGAGCTCCCCAGCGAAGCGGGGGAGGAAAGCCGGAGGTCATGCCTCCTCCTCGATTGCCGGGATCTCGGGGAAGGCCACCATGTAGGTGTCCAGCGGCATCTGGGCGACGGCCACCCTGTTGGTGATCCTGCTCGCTTGCGGCTGATCGACGAACGCCTGCTGCATCCGCTGACGAAGCTCGCGAACCGCGTCACGATCAGTGCACATCACGCAGAGCAGGCGCAGATCGCCGTCGGCATCGGGCAGGACCCGGTCGGCATTGATCGACCCGATGTCGTAGTGGTGCTCCTGCAGGAACTCGATGACCGGCAGCGCCTCGCGTGCCACCGCGGCGCGGACCATGGGGCGGCTCATGCGGCGCCTAGATGATTTTCCCGGCGCGCAACCTGGCGATCTCGGCATCGCTGTAACCCAGCTCCGCCAGCACCTCGGCATTGTGCTCGCCGAGCTCGGGGGCGATGCCGGGCCTGGCCGGCGTCTCGGAAAACTGCCACGGCGTGCCGTGCACCTTGAGCTTGCGGCCGAACTTCGGGTAGTCGACCTCGGTCACGTAGCCGTTGGCGATCACGTCGGGGTCGTTCGACGCCTCGAGCATCGTGTTGATCGGCGCCGACACGATATCGGCACCGCGCAGCTTCGCCACCCAGTCGTCGCGCGACCCGGTGGCGAACAGCTCGTCGAGCAGCGACAGCAGCTCGTTCCGCTTGGCGTCGTTGTCGATGATCACGCCGAGATCCTCGAAACCCGCCTCCTTAAGCCGCGGCAGGAAGCTCAGGGCGCCCATCGCGTCCTTCCAGTTCTCGGGGCCGGTGAGCTGGAACACCAGCGGCTTGCCGTCGCGATCGTTGAAGCTTGCGCTGATGCCGGGCCGCTCGCGGGTGCCGGTGACGCGCGCCTGGCCGGTCACCGGGTTCTTGTTGCGCCACATCGTCGTGGTGAAGGTCCAGCCCATCAGGCGAACCAGCGAGCCGAGCAGCGACAGCTCGATCTTCTGGCCGACGCCGGTCGTTCGGGCGTGGGTGAGCGCCGCCAGCGCGCCGCCGAAGGCCAGCATCGCGGTGCTCTCGTCGGCCACCGAGGCGATCCCCGTGCGCATCTTCTGGCCGGGCATCGAATAGGCCTCGGCGATGCCGCCCAGCGCCTGGGCCATCGAATCGGTGCCCGGCAGATGGCCGTTGGGCCCACGGGTGCCGTAGCCCGAGATCGAGACATAGACCAGCTTCGGGTTGATCTTCTTCAGGTCCTCGTAGCCGAAGCCGTTCTTCTCGGCTGCGCCGGGCCGGAAATTCTGGCCGAAGATGTCGGCGCGGGCCACCAACTTGTGCAGGATGGCGCGGCCCTCGGCCGACTTGAGATTGAGGGTGACGCTCTTCACGCCACGATTGTTGGTCTCGAAGAAGGTGCTGGGCATGCCGGGCAGCACGGTCATGCGACGCGAGCCGTCGCCGCCTTCCGGTACCTCGATCTTGATCACGTCGGCGCCGAGATCGGCCATCAGCATGTAGGGAACCGTGCCCGCCTGCGCCGTCGAGCAGGACACCACCTTGACGCCCTGCAACGGGCCGAACGGCTGACGCGACATCGTTACTCTCCCCTCTGCGACTACGGACGAATCATGCCCTATCGAATGGGCAACACCGGACGATTATGCATTATCGAACAGGTGGCAGGCCACGGCGTGACCCGGCGTGACCTCGCGCAGTTCCGGCTCCTCGGCCGAGCAGCGTGCCATGGCGTAGGGACAGCGCGTGTGGAACCGGCAGCCGCTCGGCGGGTCGAGCGGCGACGGGACCTCGCCCTTGAGCTCGACCTCGTCCTCGTGCCGTCCGGGCCACGCCACCAGGACAGCCGAGAACAGCGCCCGCGTATAGGGATGGCGCACATCGTCGAACAGGGCCATCGTCGGCGCCCGCTCGACGATCTTTCCGAGATACATCACCACCGTGTGGTCGGCCATGTGCCGCACCGTGGCCAGATCGTGCGCCACCAGCAGGTAGGCGACCTTGTCCTGTGCCTGGATGTCCTTCAGGAGGTTCATCATCTGGGCGCGGATCGACACGTCCAGCGCCGACACGGGCTCGTCGAGCACGATCAGCCTGGGCCGCGAGGCGAGCGCCGCGGCCAGCGCCACGCGCTGGCGCTGGCCACCGCTGAACTCGTGCGGGTACTGCTGCGCCTGCTCGGCTCGCAGGCCGACCTGCTGCAGCAGCTCCTGGACCCGCTCGTCGATCCTGGCCCGATCACCCCAGCCGTTGACGATCAGCGATTCGGCGATGATGCGGCCCGCCTTCATGCGCGGGTTGAGCGATGACCACGGATCCTGGAACACCGCCTGCACCTTGGCCCGATAGGCAGCGAGCTCGGCGCCCTGCAGGCCGTGGATCGGCTCGCCGTCGAGCAGGATGCGGCCCTCGGTGGGCTCCTCGAGGTTGAGGATCATGCGTGAGGTCGTGGTCTTGCCACAGCCCGATTCGCCCACCAGGCCCAGCGTCTCGCCGGCGCGGATGTCGAAGGAAATGCCGTCGACCGCCTTGACGTGGCCGAGCGTACGGGCAAGCAGGATTCCCTTGGTGAAGGCGAAGTGCTTGCGCACGCCCTCGACCTGCAGCAATGGCTTCTCCCGGCTCGCTGTCGACGCGTCGTTCATGAGGACGGAAGCCTCCAAGGATCCTGTGGGTGCCGGCCCGTCGGCCGTCCTGGTCGTGAAGCCGAGAGTGCCGCGAATCGGCTCTTTAGTCGACGCGCGGCAGCCGCCGCGCGAGCGCGACGGCTCAACGTATGCCGGTCAGCACCGTGTCGGGCAACCATGTGACGAGCTTCGGGAAGTACAGCAGGAACCCCACCACCAGCAGCTGAAGCCCGATGAACGGCCAGATACCGACATACATGTGCCGAAGCGTGATCTCGGGCGGCGCGATGCCGCGCAGGTAGAAGATCGACGGTGCCATCGGCGGCGTCAGGTAGCCGGTCTGCAGCATGACCAGGAAGAGAACGCAGAACCACACCTTGTCGAAGCCCGCCGCCTCGATCAGCGGCACCGTGATCGGCACCACCATGAGGATGATCACCAGCGGCTCCAGCATGAAGCCGGCGAGGAACACGATGAACATGACCAGGAGCAGCAGGCCCCAGCGGCCGACGCTGAAATCGTTCAGGAAGCCTTGCAGGGTCTCGAGCCCGCCCGAGCCGACGAAGACGGCGGCGAACATCTGCCCGCAGGCCACGATGGTCAGGATCATCGCCGTGATGCGCACGGTTCGCATCGTCGACTCGACCAGCACCGGCCACGACAGCCGCCGATAGGCGATCGCAAGCAGCACGGTGCCGAGCGCACCGGTCGCCGATGCTTCGGTCGGTGTGGCAATGCCCGCCATCATGGAGCCGAGGACGGCGATGATCACCACCACCGGCGGAACCAGCACCTTGCCGCTCAGAGCCAGCTTGGCCGCCAGCGACGGCTCGTCGGGCGCTTTCGGGATGCGCGGGCCGTAGTCGGGACGAATCGTGCACAGGATGACGATGTAGACGATGTAGGCGATCGCCAGCATGAAGCCCGGAATGAACATGCCGAGCAGGATGTTGCCGACCGAGGCATTGGCGACGGGGCCGATGACGACGGCCAGCACCGACGGCGGGATGATGGTGCCGAGCGAGCCGCCGGCGCAGATCGTTCCGGAGATCAGGCTCTTCGAGTAGCCGTACTTCAGCATGGCGGGGATCGCCAGCAGGCCGACGACGGTCTCGGTGGCGCCGACGACGCCGCTGGTCGCCGCGAAGATCACGCACATGATGACGGTGCCGACCGCCATTCCGCCGGGGATGCGCCGCGTCCACATGTGGATGGCATCGAACAGGCGCGTGGCGATGCCCGAGGCCTCGAACATGGCGCCCATGAAGATGAAGAGCGGCACCGCCGCGAGCACCTGCGCGGTCGCGACCTCCTCGATCTTCTGGATGAACTGGTACTGCAGGCCGACGAGGCCGAACGAGTGCAGCCCGAACACCACCGCCAGCGCCATCATGGTGAGCGCCACCGGGAACCCCGTCAGGATCACGGCGATGAGGGCCGGGAACATCCAGAGCGCGCTCATCGGGCGTCAGACTCCATGGACGTCGCCCGTCTCGTCATGCCCGTCAATTGGTCTGCCCATCAGCGAGGAGGCTCGCTTGATGATCTCGGCGACGATCTGCACGGTGAAGATCGCGAACCCGACCAGGAGAACCAGCTTGAACGGCCAGACGATCGGGTTCCAGCCGCCCGACCCCGAACGCTCGCCGGTCTGGTATGCCGTCATGAAATGATCGAACAAGCCCAGGGTGATCCAGGCGACCGTCGGCAGGACGATCGCCGTCAACCCGACGAGATCGAAGATCCGAATGCGCGGCCGGGTTCGCCGGTCGTACAGGAGATCCACCCGCACGTGGCTGTCCGTCGACATGGCGTAAGCGATCGACAGCACGAACGAGGCGCCCATCAACCAGGTGTTGAGGTCGTTGCCCCAGATCGTCGGCGCATTGAAGACATATCGCAGCACCACGTCGTAGAGCATCAGGACCACCAGGACAATCACCAGTGCGGCGGCGATCGCCCCGAAGACACGGCTGACGCCATCGGCAGTCCGAACCAGACCACGCATCGACCGATCGGTCTCGCGGCTACCTGAACTCCGAGCGATACTCGGCGGACGGCTTCCACCGCTCCATGAAGGCGCGCTGCGATTCGACCACCTTCTTGAACCAGCCGCCGTCCGCGGCCATGTACTTGTCCTCCCATTCGCGCGTCGCCTTGGCCACGCCGTCGATGTAGGCTTGGTCGACGCGGATGAACTCGACGCCCTCGCTCTTCAGCTTGGCGAGCGCGTCGGCATCCATGAGGTTGATGTTCATCCACGATTCGATGGTGGAGAGCTTGGCAGCCGCCTCGATCTGCTTCTTGGTGGTGGCGTCGAAGCCGTCCCACAGCGCCTTGTCGAAGATGCATTCGAGCACGGCACCCGGCTGGTGGACGCCGGGCAGAATCGCGTACTTGGCGACCTTGTGGAAGCCGAGAGCGAGGTTGATGCCGGGCGTCGCCCATTCGATGGCGTCGACGACACCGCGCTCGAGCGCCGGATAGACCTCGCCGCCCGGCAGGATCACCGTCGACGCGCCGAGGTTGTTGGCGATCTCGGCCCACGCTCCCGACGTCCGAAGCTTGAGCCCCTTCAGGTCCTCCAGCTTCCGGATGGGCTTGCGCGAAACCATGTGGATCTCGTCCGAATGCGAGCCGCAGGGCAGCGCCACCACGCCGAACTTCTCCATGCGCCACTGCCGCCACAGCTCGATGCCGCCGCCGACATAGATCCAATGCAGCAGCGCCTCGGCCGGCGGCGATCCGACGTAGCCGCCGAACACGGCCGCAGTCTTGTCGAGGCCCCAATCGTAGCCGGGCCAGGAGTGGCCGGCCTGGGCCACCTTCTTCTGCACCGATTCGGTGATCTTGAGCGGGCTGCCGATGGTGCCGGCCGGGAAGATCTGGAACTTGAGCTTGCCGCCGGTCAGCGAATCGACCTGCTTGGAAAAGCCCTGGGCGAACTGCTCGAGATGGACGCCGCCCGGCCACGATGTGGCGGTGCGGACATTTTGCTGTGCGCTCGCCGAGGCGACGCCGAAAGTCAGGGCCGCCGCCGCAAGCACAGCGGCGGTCGCACGGCGCGATGCCGTCATGAGATCCTCCCTCGATTATTCTTGTGAAACGCGGATGGAACGCTACCGGACGCCGGGAACGACGAGCCCCCGCCGGCGAGAGTGCAGCCTGCGCATGCCCTTGGCAAGATTGGACGCATTCGTGACCGGGCGCTCAGGATCGTGCCACGTGCCAGCAGTCCGCCGTATGCTCGTCGCCCACCTGCACCGTTCCCGGATAGGCATCCAGGCATCGCTGGTCGGCGAGCGGGCAGCGCGACGCGAAGCGGCAGCCTGCCGGCAGGTCCATCAGGGACGGCGGCTGCCCCTCGATCGTGGCCAGCCGGCCGATCGCGCCGTGCATCTTCGGCACCGAGGCGATCAGCGCGCGCGTGTAGGGATGCGCCGGTGCCTCGAAGATCTGTCGCACCGGGCCGCATTCGACGATGCGGCCGGCATACATGACCGCGACGCGATCGCACATGCGGCCGACCACGCCGAAATCGTGGGTGATGAACAGGATCGCCATGCCGTTATCGGCCTGCAGGCGCTTCAGCAGCTTCAGATACTGGAGCTGGATGGTGACGTCGAGCGCGGTGGTCGGCTCGTCGGCAATCAGCACCTCGGGATGGCCGGTGATGGCAATGGCGCCGACCACGCGCTGCTTCATGCCGCCGCTCATCTGGTGAGGATACTGGCCGAGGCGCTGCTCGGGCGCGGCGATCTCGACGCCGCGCAACGCTGCGACGGCCTCGCGCGCAAGCTCGGTCCCCGGTGCGCGCCGGCGGCGCAGGATCGCCTCGCGCAGCTGATCGCCGATCGAGAACACCGGGTTGAGCGAGGTCTGCGGGTCCTGCAGCACCATGGAGAGGCGCCGGCCGCGGATCTCGCGCATCTCCCCCTGCGAACGCTCGAGGATGTTCTCGCCGCCCAGCAGCACCTCGCCCTTGATCGTGCGCGCCCCTCCCTTGGGCAGCAGGCGCATCAGCGACAGGGCGGTCAGGCTCTTGCCGCAGCCCGATTCGCCGACCAGCCCCAGAACCTCGCCGCGGCGCAGGTGGAAGCTCACGCCGTCGACGGCCTTCACCACGCCGCGGCGCAGGAAGAAATGCGTGTGCAGGTCGCGGACCTCGAGAACGATGTCGCCGGTCAAGGCTCGCCCGCTCACAGCTGGCGCAGCCGCGGGTCGAGCCGGTCGCGCAGCCAGTCGCCGAACAGGTTGACCGAGAGGACCAGGAGCGTGATGGCGATGCCCGGGATAAGCGCGACCCACCAGGCGTCGGCGATGCGGCCGCGTCCCTCCGAGATCATCAGGCCCCAGGTCGGCGTCGGCGGCGGGATGCCGGCGCCCAGGAAGCTCAGCGACGCCTCGGCGATGATGACCACGCCGATGTTGAGCGTGACCAGGACCATGAAGGTGTTGACCACGTTCGGCAGGATGTGGGTCAGCATGATCCGCAGCGACGAGCAGCCGCGCACCTTGGCCAGCGCCACGAAGTCGCGCTGGCGCAAGGTCAGCACCTCACCGCGGATGACGCGGGCGAAGCTCGCCCACAAGAGCAGGCTGATTGCCAGGACGAGCGTCCCCAGCCCCTGCCCCATGGTGACGGCGAGCAGCAGCGCGAACAGGATTGCGGGGAAGGTGAAGGCGGCGTCGACGAGGCGCATCAGGATGCTGTCGACGGTCCCGCCGACATAGCCCGCCACGATGCCCACGACGAGCCCGACGCCGCCGCCCGCGGTCAGCGCCAGCACCGCCACGATCAGGCTGACCCGCGCGCCGTAGATCAGCCGGCTCAGCAGATCGCGTCCGAAAGCGTCGGTCCCGAGCAGGTACTTGTCGCTGCCGCCCGCCATCCAGGCCGGCGGCAGCAGCTTGTCGCGCAAGGTCTGGTCGATCGGCGAGTACGGCGCGAGCAGCGGCGCGAACACGGCCATGATCACGATCACGGTTATGATCGCGATCGGGATCCACGGCGCCCGCGAGGTCCGCCGCACGCCCGCGCTGCTGCCGAGCCGCAGCCGCCAGCGCCACCAGTTCGACGCCTGGGGCCGTTCAATGATCGCCATGGTGTCCGCTGGGGGCGCGCCACTCCAGTGGCGCGATCTTGGTTCGCCATAAGGAAGACGCGCCACTGGAGTGGCGCGCCCCCAGCGAAGAATTCACCGGGTTACGCAAGGCGGATCCTCGGATCGACGTAGGCGTAGAGGATGTCGACGCCGAGATTGATGGACAGGATCAGGATCGACTTCAGGATGATCACCGCCTGCAACAGCGGGAAGTCGCGGTAGATCACCGCCTCGTAGGTCAGCCGGCCGATGCCCGGCCAGGCGAACACCGTCTCCGTGACGATGGCGCCGGTGATCAGGTTGCCGACGAAGACGCCCCACAGGGTGAGCACCGGGATGAGGGCGTTGCGCAGGCAATGCTTCCAGATCACGACCGCCTCGCTCAACCCCTTGATGCGGGCGAGCTTGACGAACTCGCTCTCCATCACGTCCAGCATGGCCGACCGCGTGATCCGCATGAAGCCCGCCACCAGGAACGTGCCGAGCGTGATCACCGGCAGCACGAAGTGGGCCGGCCCGCCCATGCGGCCCGACGGCAGCCAACCCAGCTCGACGCTGAACACGAAGATCAGCAGCACGCCCAGCCAGAAGCTCGGCACGGCGACGCCAAGCACCGCCACCGTGCCGGCGGCGCGGTCGAGCCATCCGCCGCGATTGAGCGCCGCCAGCACGCCGAGCGGGATGCCGAGCGCCATGCCGAGCAGGATCGCCCAGGGGATCAGCACCAGCGTGTTGGGCAGGCGGTCGAAGAAGGCCTCGACCGCGGGCTGCTTCATGCGGATCGAGTTGCCGAGATCGCCATGGAACGCATGGCCGACGAAGATCGCGAACTGCTCGAAGATCGAGCCGTCGAGCCCGAGCGTGCGGATCAGAGCCTCGCGATCCTCCGCCGTGGCATCCTCGGGCAACATCAGGTCGACCGGGTTGCCGGTCATGCGGCCGAGGAAGAAGACGATCGTCGCCACGAGGCAGAGCAGGATCACGCCTTGCAGCAGCCGGCGGGCGATGTACTGCTTCATGGCCTGACCCCGGGAGGCCTCTCGCTCACTTCTTCCAGGGCTTCTCCTCGGGCCGCGGGATGCGCTCGAACACATCGCCGAGCTCGTGCCGGCCCGGGATCGCCTCGAACTGCCCGACCTTCTTGGTGTTGATGGCGTAGTAGCCCATGCCTTCCAGGATCGGCACCACGGTCCACGAGTTGGAAGCGATCTCGACCATGCGATCGGTCAAGGCCGTGCGCTTGTCGCGGTCGAGCTCGGCCAGCAGGGCGCGGTAGGTCTTGACGAAGTCCTGGCAGGTCTCGGCGCAATTGTCCTTGTCGCCGAACAGGCGCTGTGTGCTGTCGGGCGAGAAGGCGCCGTTGTAGCGCCACGGCGCGTCGGGCCGCCCGGCGGTGCGGTACATCGAGGCCCAGCCCGCCAGCTGCGCCTGGTCGCCGCGCTCCAGCGGCGGGAAGGAGCCCCATTCGTAGTGCTTCAGCGTCACCTTGACGCCGATCTTGGTCCACATGTCGGCGATCGCGGTGCCGATATCGATCATGAACTGCGTGCCGGGCAGAGCGGTGTTGGCGAACTTGAGCTCGAAGCCGTTGGGATAACCCTCCTCGGCGAGAATCTTCTTGGCCAGGGCCGGATCGTAGCGATAGGCATCGCCCGCCCACTTGTCCCAGCGCGGCGCGCTGAAGAAATCGGTGTATCCGAACGTCGCGAACGGATAGGGCATCCGCGCCTTGCCGTTCATGACATGCTCGATGATCTGCTTGCGATCGATCGCCAGGGACAAGGCTTGGCGCACGCGCGGCTTGGCGACCGGCTGATCCTTCACCTCGGGCTTCCAGGTGCCGTAGAACTGGAAAATCGCCTGCATGGTCCCTGGCACCGACAGCACCTCCAGCCCGGCGCGGGCGGCGCCCAGCATGGTCTCCGGACCGATCGAGGCGATCGCCGCCTCTCCGGTACGCACCATGGCGACACGGGTGCTCTCCTCGGGCACCAGCAGGATGTGAAGATCCTTGAAGTGCGGCCGGCCGCGCCAGTGTGGCGTGGTGACGGCGGTGAACTCGATGCGATCGCCAGGCACGTTGCGCACGAACTTCCATGGGCCGCTGCCGACTGGCTTCTTGCGGAATTCCTCCTCCCCGACCTTCTCGATGTAGGCCTTGGGCATGATCGCGCCTTCGGGCGCCACCGCGCGCGACAGGCCGGCCGGCAGGCCGATCTCCGGGCTGTTGGTGTTCACCTTCACCGTCAGGTCGTCGACGACGTCGATGCTCTTGATCGACCGCTTCATGCTGGCCGCTGCGGCGGCCAGCGAGCCCGGGCCCATCTGGCGTTCGAGGCTGAACTTGACGTCGTGGGCGGTGAGCTTGTCGCCGTTGTGAAACGTCTGTCCCGGCCGGATGAAGAAGGTCCAGGTCTTGCCGTCGGGCGACAGTTCCCAGCGCTCGGCGACACCCGGCCCGACGCCGCCCTTGGCGACGTCGAAGCCGACCAGCGAATCGTACATGACCGCCTGGTAGACGGCATTGCCGGGCCGGCCCTCGAGGATCGGGTCCAGCGTCTGGGCACCGAGCGATTCGACGGCGAAGACGAGAGTGCCCTTCTGCTCCTGGGCTTGCACCGGCGACAGGGCGCCGACGATTGCGACAGCGGCCGACGCCGCCACCTTGGTAGCTTGCCGAAACATGGATCCTCCTCCCAGAGGTCACGGCGCATTGGTTGTTCTCTGCGCGCCGTGCACGGCTGATGGACTATCCGTTGCGCGTTGAAATCTTGTCAATAGCGGCAGCTCACAGTGTGACGCTTCACATGCCACGGGCGAGTTCCGTGACCATGCGGTGACCGGCGAACCTTTCCCGGCTCCCGGTGTTCAGACGTCGCTGGCACTGCACTAGATGTCCGGCACAACAACGAGGACACCCCATGCCGACCATAACGATCGAGGGCACGAACCATATCTACGATCAGGCGATCATCGGCAGCGACGCGCTGGCCGACACGTTGACGGGAACCAACGACCTCGTTCGTTACTATCTCTCGGGACTTGGCCTGAACGACAGCCTGAGGGGTGCCGCCGGCGACGATATCCTGATTGGCGGCTACGGCTCCGACATCCTGAAGGGCCGCGCCGGAGACGATCTCCTGATCGGCGATCACCTGGCGGCGGACGGCTCGATCCTATCGGATGCCGACGTCGTCGGGACGTTCCATGGCTCCGTCAGCCCGCCGGGCGCCAACGCCAACTGGAAGGCCTGGGAGAATTACGAGAGCCGGCTGAAGAGCTTTCTCGATCATCTCGATCCCACGCTCACCTACAAGCTGAACGGCGTCGTGATGTCGGCGGCGGAGCTGTCGGCCGCCTGGGCGGCCTACAAAGACGAACTGACGATCGACGACGTGCACGTGATCAGCGGCAAGAAGATCGCGAACACCAACGGCAACGACACGGCGATTCACGATATCACCGACAATCTCGCCTTGTGGGCGGACCTCGCCGACGAGGACGACGATCAATCCGAGTCGGCCGCCTTCCTCGATTTCGGCACCGTCCAGGCCTTCCATCCCGGCGATCACGTCGTGACGATCGATACCGCCGTCTTTTCCGGTGTGTCGAGCAACTACACCCTGCTGGTCGGGCCGGACAGCGTGACGGTGCAGGACAATGTCGGCAGCGACGGCGTCGACACGCTGATCGGCATCGAGCAGATGGAATTCGCCGACGTGACGCTGGAGACCGACTGGTTCTGCAGCGTTGCCTCCCTGCCCGGGCATCAGCTCGACGATCTAACCGACATGTACATCGCCTACTTCGACCGCGCGCCCGACGCCGTCGGCCTGTCATACTGGGCGAGCCGGCTGGCCGACGGCATGAGCCTGCAGCAGATCGCCAAGAGCTTCTTCGTCCAGGCCGAGAGCCTTGCCGCCTTCCCGGCCGGCCAATCGACCGAAGCGTTCGTCACTCAAGTCTACGGCAACGTGCTCGGGCGGGCGCCCGACGCCCCCGGACTGAGCTACTGGATGAACGATCTGGAAACCGGGGTCTGCAGCCGCGACACGTTCGTGCTGGCGGTGATCTACGGCGCCCAAGCCTCGACCGGCAGTCCCGCCGACGCCCGGTACCTCGCCAGCAAGCACGCCATTGGCGAGGACTTCGCCCTCAACGCAGGCTTGAGCGATGTCGGCTGGGCACGTGCCGTCATGCAGGGTGTCGACGGCTCGGCAGCCAGCGTTGCCGCTGCGCAGGCGCAGATCGCGCACTACTCGGCCACCGCGAGCGCCGGCGGCCATCTGGTCGTCGAGCTCATCGGCGTCGCCGGGTAGGGCCGCCCACCGGGGCAAGCTCCTCGGATCTCCTCCCCAGCGTCGCTTAGCGAAGCCGGGGAGGTGTCGACGGGCTTTCGAGTTTGTCCTCCCTGCGCGAAGCGCGGGGAGGACAGCATGATGCGTGAATTCGGCAGTGTATGACGGGGGAGGGGTTCCAGATGTGTCAGATCGCCTCGGCGTCGAGAGCGGAGCACCAGTAGGCGTGCCTCTCCCTGGCCGTCCGGTCGCGGACGAAAGCCAGCGGCTCGTCGTCCAGACGCTCGACTTCCTCGAAGGCGAAGCTCTCGGCACCGCTCGCGTTCCACGCGACTTGCAATGTTCGGTGCGGGCTGGTTCCCAGGCGCAGGGCGAACCAGAGACGGTTCTGAATCGTCGCAAGGTTGGCAGCGTGCCCGATCCAGCGCCGGCCGTTCGCCAGGCAGCGAACGGCGTAGATGCCGCCAACGACCTTACGTTCCTCGTAGGCGGTGATCGCCGCCTTCTTCTCCTTGGGGGTCACGGGTGCCGATCCTCGACAGATGTGCTCTCGCACACAATATTACCCGGATGTTATTGACTCAAGGAATTTCATCCGGGTATATATTTCGCATGACCGCCCCGACCAGGACCTGCACCGCATTCGACGCGTTTCAACGCATCGCGCACGGGTCGCTGGCAGACGTCGCCCTCGCCGTGAGAGCGGTTCTGTCGAAAAGGCCGAACGGGTCGATCCTCGTCTTCGACGACGCGACGGGCTCGGTGATCGATCTCGATCTCCGGGGAACCGCCACCGATGTCGTGAGCCAACTCGCGGATTCCGAGAAGGCGCTGGCAGCCCAGCCGCGCGACGAAGGCGAAGATCCGCGATCAGGCGGCCGCAGTCGCGGCAGGCCGCGGCTCGGCGTCGTCGCCCGGGAAGTCACCTTGATGCCCCGGCATTGGCAATGGCTGACGGAGCAGCGAGGCGGTGCATCCGCCGCCCTGCGCCGTCTGGTCGACGAGGCACGGCGCTCCGATCATGGCCGAACGCAAGCCCGCACCAACCAGGAACGCACCTATCGCTTCATGTCGGCATTGGCAGGCGATCTCGCGGGCTTCGAGGAAGCCGCGCGCGCCCTGTTCGCTCACGAGCGCGAGCGCTTCGTCGAGCATACAGGGGCGTGGCCACCCGATGTGCGCGCCCACGCACTCGCGCTTGCCTGGGATGGAGCAACCGCATCGGAGAACGAGGAAGGCGGCTAGCTGGCCGACGACGGGCTGCCGGGCTGCCGGGCCGACGGGGAACGGGCGAGCGCCGTGGGTCATTCGCGCCCTTGCCGCACGTCACATCAATTGAACAGTCGCGCGGACTTGCTAGAAAGTGCGCCGGGAAGCAACCATTCGGGGTCAACTGTGTCGACACCTCTCTCGCAGTTTGCATTGGCCGTAGCGCAGCTCGTCAACCCTGCGAATGGCGGCTACACCGCCTACACCTACGAGACCGTGGGCCTCGACGCCAATGACCAGCCGATCGCGACGCTCACCGGCACCAGCACGCCGACCATCTACACCGACTGCTCAGGCTGGGTGAACTATGCGTTGAACACCGTGGCGCCGATCCACCAGGCGGTGGAGTCTGCAGCCCGGCTGATCCCATACTTCAATCCCGGCGGCCAGCCGGCGCTCGACGAGAGCGCGTGGCCGTGGTCCCGCGCCGACGTCCTGTCCTACTTCTTCGGCGAGATGGCGAACGGCAGCAACGGGTTCGTCACCGTCGCCGATTTCGGATCGCTGCAGGCCGGCGACCTGATCGCTTACGGAACCGGGATCTACACCAATCCCACGCAGTCCCCGACGGCGCCGCCACCCAGCTCCGGCTCGGTGCTCGCCATGACCCAGGACACCGGCCACACCATGATCGTGGTCGGCGCACCGGTCGAGGTCCCGCAGGCCGATTGGGGCACGACGCTCGGTGACGGGCTGTCGCCGAACGCGGCCCATGTCTACGCCGTGCCGGTTGTCGACAGCAGCGACATTGCCCACTTCGTGAATGTTCCGGCGAACCCCGCCACCGGCCAGGTTGCCTTCACGCAGCCGATCGGCGATTCACGGCACTACGCTCCGGTGGTTGCCAATCCGCCCAACCTGCCGGCCGGCATCCCGCAATCCAGCCTGGTGTCCGGCGGGCTGGGCACCGGAACCCTGTGGTACTCGACCGACGCGAACGGCACGCCCCTGCAGTTCCGCTTCGATCTCGGCGACCCGTGGTTCGCCAACACCCTCGCTGGTGTCCAGAACGGCGATGCCGCCGTCCTGATCAACGCGGGACGGCTCACCGGCACGATCGACCTGTCGGGCAGCATGCTCGATGCCAACGACAACCTAGTCGTCACCGCCTTTGCCGATGCCGCGCCGGTGCTCGACGGCGTCGCCTACAACACGCAAGCCGAGGTCCTGACCGGCACCGGCGGTCTCTATGTCCAGGGCGAGGGCACGATTCAGCTCGGCGCCGGCAACAGCTTCACCGGCGGCATCGACATTGCCAACGCCACCGTGTCGCTCGCCGGCGCCGGCAGCGCCGGCGCCGGCATCGTCACCTTCGTCAATGGCTTCGACTCGTCGCTTAGACTGCAGAATGCCGCCGCCGTGCCGGCCGCCACCCTGCTGGGCTTCTCGGCCGGCGACAGCATCGATCTCACCTACGACCAGTACACCATCCTCGATCATGCCGTGTGGACTCAGGCCGGAGGCGCGGGCGGCACGCTCGCCATCGTGAATGGGGCGGGCACGCAGATCGCGAAGCTCAGCCTCAACGGCATCTATGCGGGCAACCAGTTCAGCGTGGGCAGCAATGCCGCGGGCAATAGCATCGTGACGACGACGGCGACGGCGACACTCACGGTGCACGACGATGCCTACATTGTCCTGCAGGGCCAGTCCCTGACGGTTGCCGACTCGATGGGGGTGATGGCGAACGACGTCAACGTGGCGTCCGTCACGCATTCCGGCAACACGGCGCATGGCACCTACCAACTGTCGGCCAATGGCGGATTCTCATACACGCCGAACACCGGATTTACCGGCGTCGACTCGTTCCAGTACGACGCCGGCAACGGCGACCTCCCCGACGCCACCGTGCAGATCTATGTCGTTCCCGTGCTGACCGGCGCCACGTCCACCCTGGACCTTCTCGCCCTCGATGCCGAGCAGCTGGTTGCGGCCAATTACGTCGCCTTTTTCGGCCGAGCGCCCGACGCAGACGGGTTCGACTTCTGGGTCGATCAGTTCAACGCCAGCCAGGGCGACATCGCCACCGTGCTCGCCGACATCGCCAGCTCGTTCGCCGTCAGCAGCGAGGCCACGGCGCTCTATCCCTTCCTGGCCGACCCGCAAGGCTCGACGCCGGCGGAGATCAGCGCCTTCATCGACAGCGTCTACGACAATCTCTTCGATCGCCTGTCCGACGCGGCTGGGTTGACGTACTGGACGAATCAGGTCCAGCAGACCCTGGCGTCGGGCGGCTTCGTCGGATCGGTCCTGGTCGACATCATGGGCGGCGCCCAGAACAGCGCCGCAGGCCAGGACATCTCGACCCTGATGAACCGGATCGCGGTCAGCCTTCAATACGTCCACGACCAGCAGCTGTACGCTTCGCCCTGGTCTGCGGAAGACGATGCGGCGGACGCCACCGCCCTGTTGCAGAACGTGACGTCTGACCCGCAGAGCCTCCTGGTCGGCATCGCGCAGGCACAGAACCTCGTGCTCGGCGATCTCAGCTAGCCCGAGATCGTTGCCCGCCGAACGTCCGCCGCGCCCAGGCGCAGGCGGCCTCCATCGACCTGTCGGCGCCATCGACGATGCCGACCCAGAACAGGAAGCCGTGGTTCATCCCGGCGCACCGCACGATCTCGGTCGGCACGCCGGCATCGCGCAACCGCTCGCCGTACCGCTCCGCCTCGTCGCGCAGCGGATCGTACTCGGCGCTGACGACATAGGCCGGCGGCAGCCGTCCGAGGCTCGCCGCGCGCAGCGGCGAGGCGTGCGGGTTGTCGGCCTCGGCCGGATGGTCGAGATAGTGGCTCCAGAACCATTCCATGGTGTTGCGGGTCAGCCCATAGCCGTCGGCGTTCTCGGCATAGGAGGGCGTACCCGGCGTGTGGTAGTCGGTCACCGGATAGAGCAGCATCTGGCCGCAAATCCTCGGGCCACCCTCGTCGCGCAGGCGGAGCGCGGTGACAGCCGCCATGTTGCCGCCGGCGCTGTCGCCAGCCACCATGATACGCGACGGATCGGCACCGAGCTCTGCGGCATGCGCCGCCAGCCAGCGCGTCGCGACGAGGCAATCGTCGGGCCCGGCCGGGAACTTGTGCTCAGGCGCAAGCCGGTAGTCGACCGAAGCCACCACGCAGCCAATGCCGGCCGCGAGATTGCGGCACATGCCGTCGTGCGTGTCGAGGCTGCACAGCACGAAGCCGCTGCCGTGAAAGAATACCATCAGCGGGAAAGGCCCCTCGCCGAGCGGCGTGTACAGGCGCACCGCGAGCGGGCCGCCCGGCCCATCGATGCTGCGCATCGCGACACCGGCCACCTCGGCCGGCTTCGCCATCGCCGCGATGCGCGCCTCGTAGAGCCGTCGCGCCTCGGCCACCGGCAACGTATGGGTCGCCGGCACGCCGCTGCCGCGATCAAGCAACATCTGGATCTGCGGATCGACAGGCATGGCTTCGTCTCCTTCGTTGCGGCCGCTTCTAGCGGCTCGACGCGCGGTTGACCACGAACAGCAGGGCGAGCGGCGCCGTCGCGAGCGGCACCAGCGTCAGCAGGTGAAAGGCATTGATGAAGCCGATCATGCTGGCCTGTCGCTGCATCTCCGAGGCCAGGCGGGCGAGCACGTCCTGGCCGCCGGGATCGCCGAAGATCGTGATCCAGGGCCCCAGCAGATCGCGGGTGAACAGCGTCACGGAGCTTGCGAGGTTGACGCTGGCCTCGGCCGTCGAATGGGCGAAAACGACCAGCGTCAGGGACACGAAGATGCTGCTGCCCAGCATGCGGATCAGCGAGAACAGGGCATTGCCTTGGGTCATCAGGGGGATCGGCAGGGTCGAGAAGGAGAGCACGGCCATCGGCGTGTAGCAGAGCCCGAACCCGAAGCCGTGCAGGATGTTGCTCCACATCACGTCCTGCGAGGTAAGCGTGATGCCCAGCGAGCCCATCCACAGCCCGGCGACCGCCTGGATGCCGAGGCCCAGGCACAGGCAGAGCCGCGGGTTGAAGCGCGTCAGCTGGGCGACGACGCAGAACGAGGCCAGGTTGCCGAGCCCACGCGCGGCGACGAGATAGCCGATCATCGCCTCCGGGTAACCCATCAGGTCCTGCAACAGGGGCGGGAACAGCACCATGGGCGTGTACTGCAGCATGCCCATGACCAGCACGAGGACGGTGCCGACGACGAAGTTGCGATCCCTGAACAGCGCGGGCTGGAAGATCGGCGCGGGCGCCGTCGCCATGTGGATCGCGAACATGATGGAGAACACCACGGCGACCACGCACTCGGCGATGATCTCGGGCGACTGGAACCAGTCGTTGCGCTGGCCGCGGTCGAACATCAGCTGGGCACCGGCAATGGCCAGGCCGATGAAGACGAAGCCGACGAGGTCGAAGCGCTGCGCCGTTCCCTTCTCGCGATCGGTGAGGGCGAGGACGACCGTCAGCGCGGCGATCGCGCCGAGCGGCAGGATGAGGAAGAACGTCCAGCGCCAGCTCAGCAGCTCCGAGACCAGGCCACCGAAGGTCGGCCCGAGAATCGGCCCCATCACGCCGCCGACGCCCCACATCATGATGATGAAGGGATGCTGGTGACGATGGAAGCTGGCCAGCAGGATTGTCTGCCCCATGGGAAAGATCGGCGCGCCGAACGCGCCCTGCACCACCCGCAGGGCCAGCATGGTCTCGAGCGAATCGACCAGTCCGCAGAGCATCGAGGCGCCGGTGAACCCGACCACCGAGCAGACCATCAGGGTCCGCCAACCGAGCCTCGCGGCAAGCCAGCCGGTCAGGGGCGTGGCGATGGCCGTGGCCACCAGATTGAAGGTCAGCACCCACGAGATTTGATCCTGGGTGGCGGACAAGGCGCCCTTGAGCTGGGGCAGGATGACCGTGACGCTGGTCGCCGTCAGCCCGAACAGGACCGTCGTGAACTGCACCGACAGCAGAATCAGCCACTGTCGTGCCGAGAGCGATCCCATGGCGGACACGTTAGGTCGGACGCGCACCCCGGCAACCGTTGAAATGCGTCTGCGAAACGGCTGTTTGCCACTCGGCTCCGGTGCTGCGCTGCAACATCGCGTCACGTACCCGATTCAGTTCGGCAAAACGGCGCAAAGATTGCGTGTCGGACGTCCTCGCGGCGATCCCCAAACGGGCATGAGGCGAAAGCATGTTACGCATTCCCAGGCATCATGGGCACTTCGTGTTCGGCGTCATTCAGTCGGGACTGACGTCGGCGGTTGCCGCGGCCATCGCCTGTGCGCCCTTTGTCGCCGAGGCAACTTTCCTGCGACACTGGCTCATGTCCTGGATGATCGCCTGGGCGACGATGATCCCGGTTGTCCTCCTCGCCGCACCTGCGATCCGTCGGCTCGTGAACCTTCTCACCGTCGCTCCGGACCGAGCGACCTCGGTCAGTCGGGTAATCCGGCAAGCAAGCGGCGCCAGGCGGCAATCTCGCGCGCCGGCCGAAAAAGCGGCGCACGCTCGCGCAGCGCACGACGGAGCCGAGTGACGAAGATCGGCTCGCATTCGATCCGCCGCATCAGGCTGGCAAGCGCCTCCGTGCCGCCGAACGGAAAATAGCCGGGATAGCCGCCGCCGAGCAGCCCGACATTGCCATCCACTCGCGAGGCGAGCACTGGAACGCCGGCAACAATGGCTTCCGAGACGACATTTGCGCCGCCCTCGCTCGACGACGAGATGACCATGGCGTGGCTGCGGGCGAGCAGCCGGCGCACCGACGCCGCGGGAACGTCGTCGTGCCAGAGATAGCGCGGGTTGGCGGCCATCTCCGCCATCGCCATGGCCGCCCACGAGTCGGTGTAGGCCCGGCCGACCTGCTCGACGCGAACGTGGCTGTCCACGGGCAGGAGGCGCGCCGCCTTGGCGGCCCGCAGGGGATCCTTGACGTCGCGCAGGTGGCCGATCACCGAGACGATCACGGCACGCCGGCTCGGCCGGTTGCCGTTGGGCAGCGGCGTCGCCGACTGGTGGATGACGGCGAGGCGCGCCCGCAGATGCAGGGGCACGGCGCGCCAGGCGAGGTCGTTCAACGCCACCAGGCGGTCGGCCAGCTCCATCGAGCGCAGCGTCGGCACCGGATCGCTCGCGAGGTAGCCGTAGATGTCGGTGCCGCTCAGCTGCAGGATCAGCGGCCGTCTGGGATGGCGCATCTTGAAGTCGGCAATCGGCCCGGCGCTGCGCCAGGCGTGCACGGCCACCATGAGGTCGGCCGGCCGGCCGTCACAGTCGGCGGCCAGGTGCACCCGATGGCCGAGACGGCGCAGGATGCGCGCCCAGCGCGCTGCGGCGATCCTGTTGCCGGTACGTGAAGTCGGGCCCGACGGTGTGATAAGGACGATGTTCATGGATCATGGCCAAGCCTGCCGGCCGACAAGCGGGGCTTCCGCTGCCGAGCTCGGGGCGCAACTGCGCGAGGCCCGTCTTCGCACGCGGCGTTTGACGGAAGATCTGGCATCGGCCGAATTGATGGGGCCGCGCCTCGACATCGTCAATCCTGTGCTGTGGGAGATCGGCCATGTCGCCTGGTTCCACGAATACTGGACGCTGCGCCACGCCGCCGGACGCGCGCCGCTGATCGAGCGGGCCGACAGGCTATGGGACTCGAGCGCCGTGCCGCACGCAACGCGCTGGCAGCTCGACCTGCCGGATCGCACCGGCACCTTCACCTACATGGCGGACGTCCTCGCCCGGCAGGAAGACCTGCTGGGCACCGCCGACGAGAATGCGCGCTATTTCTACGAGCTCGCGATTCGCCACGAGGACATGCACGTCGAGGCCCTGACCTATACGCGGCAGACGCTGGCCTGCGCCCCGCCGGTCGGGCCGGCGGATGCGCCGTCGCCGGCCGGCGAAGCCTTGCCGGGCGACGTCGCGGTTCCCGGCGGTCCGTGGCGGCTCGGCTCGACTCCCGCCGATGGCTTCGTCTTCGACAACGAGAAATGGGCGCACGAGACGGTGCTGTCGCCCTTCCGGATCGCCCGTGCGCCGGTCACCAACGCCGACTTCGCCGCCTTCATCGAGGCCGGCGGCTATCGGGCGCGAGAATTCTGGAGCGATGCCGGGTGGGCGTGGCGTGAGCGCCGCAACGCCGAGCGCCCGGTCTACTGGCTGCCCAGGCGCGACGGCGTCTGGACGGCGCGCCGCTATCGCCAGACCGAGGAGGTTGCGCCGCACGCGCCGGTCGTCTTCGTGTCCTGGTTCGAGGCGGACGCGTGGTGTCGCTGGGCCGGGCGGCGCTTGCCGAGCGAAGCCGAATGGGAAGCCGCCGCCGTCGGCGTGCCCTCGGCCGACGGCACCCGTCTTGCGGACGGCCGGCGGCGCTGGCCGTGGGGCGATCAGGCCCCCTCGCCGCTCCACGCCAATCTCGACTTCGCGCACGACGCACCGGTCGGTGTCGCTGCCTTCCCCGACGGCGACAGCGCCTTCGGCTGCCGGCAGATGATCGGCAACGTGTGGGAGTGGACGTCCTCCGACTTCCTGCCCTTCGCCGGCTTCGCCGCAGATCCCTACGAGGATTACTCGCAGCCGTGGTTCGGCTCGCGCAAGGTGCTGCGCGGCGGCGCCTGGGCCACCAGTGCGCGCATCGCCCGCCCGGCCTATCGCAACTTCTTCACGCCCGATCGCTGCGATGTCCTCGCGGGCTTCCGCACCTGCCCATTGTGATCGCCGGCCCGATCGATGCCCGACAATGCGTCAGCCCTGCAACTCGTGCTGAGCGGCGATCCGGCGCTGTTCTCTATCGTCATGCTGGCCCTGATCGTCAGCCTGTCGGCGGTGCTTCTCGCCGCGCTGATCGGCGTGCCGCTGGGCGCGCTGATCGCCTTGACGTCGTTTCGCGGTCGCGATGGCGCGATCGTGCTGCTGAACACCATGATGGGGCTGCCGCCGGTCGTGATCGGACTGCTGGTCTATCTTGCCCTGTCGCGCTCCGGACCGCTCGGCGCGTGGGGGCTCCTGTTCACGCCGCAGGCGATGGTGATCGCCCAGACCATCCTGGTCGCGCCGATCATCGCCGCCCTGTCGCGCCAGACGATCGAGGATCTCTGGCTCGAGTATCGCGACGAGCTCACCGCGATGAACGTTCCATGGCCGGGCAGGGTCGCCACCCTGGTTTGGGATGCCCGCTTCAGCCTGATCACCGCCCTGCTGGCAGGCTTCGGCCGTGCCGCGGCGGAGGTCGGCGCCGTCATCATCGTCGGCGGCAACATCGAGGGCCACACCCGGACCATGACCACGGCGATCGCGCTCGAGACGTCGAAGGGCGACCTGCCGCTGGCGATCGGCCTCGGCATCGTGCTGATGGCGATCGTCCTGATGGTCAATGCCCTCGCCTGGGCCGTGCGTCGCGCTGCCGAACGGGTCGCCGGATGACGGACCTGCCGATCGTCCTCGACGAGGTCACGATTGCCGCCGGCGACGCGACCATGCTCGATCGCGTGACCCTGACGATCGCCGCGGGGGCGCCGACCGTGCTGATCGGGCCGAATGGCGCCGGCAAGACGACGCTGTTGCGCGTCGCCATGGGCCTGGTCGCTCCGCTGCACGGGACCATCACCTGGCAGGGCCGTGCGCATGTGCCGCCGGTTCGACGGGCCATCGTCTTCCAGCGTCCGACGATGCTGCGTCGAACCACCGCGGCCAACATCCGCTATGCGCTCCGGGCGGCGCGCATTGCCCGCGACGGGCACGACGAGGCGATCGGGAGGCTGCTTGCCCTGGTCGGGCTCTCGCACGCTGCCGAGCGGCCGGCGCGGCGCCTGTCGGCCGGCGAGCAGCAGCGCCTCGCCCTCGCCCGCGCGCTGGCGCGCGAGCCCGATGTGCTGTTCCTCGACGAGCCGACCGCGAGCCTCGATCCCGCCTCGACCATGGCGATCGAGGACATCATCCGTGCGGTCAGCCAGCATGGCATCAAGGTGGTGCTGTCGACGCACGATCTCGGCGAAGCGCGCCGCCTTGCCGGCGAGATCGTGCTGCTCCATCGCGGCCGCATCGTCGAGACAGCGGCCGCATCCGACTTCTTCGAGTCGCCCTCGACCGACGAAGCGCGCCGGTTCGTGGCCGGCGAGCTGCTCGTGTGACTGAAGACGGGAGCCATGCCATGATTATCCGCCGCCGATTGCTCGCCCTGCTCGCCACCGCCGTGCTGTCGTGCGGCGCCGCGACGCCGGGGTCCGCGCAGGCCCCCTCGATCCTGGTCGCCTCGACGACGTCGACCCAGGATTCCGGCCTGTTCGGCCATCTGCTGCCGCTGTTCAAGGTGGCCACGGGCATCGAGGTCAAGGTGGTGGCGCTCGGCACCGGACAGGCGCTCGATGTCGGCCGGCGCGGCGACGCCGATGTCGTCTTCGTTCATGCCAGGTCCGAGGAGGAGAAGTTCCAGGCCGAGGGATTCGGCGTCAGGCGCCATCCGGTGATGTACAACGATTTCGTGCTGATCGGCCCCAAGGGCGATCCGGCAGGCGTGCAGGGCTCGACCGACATCGCCGCGGCGTTGCGCGCCGTCAAGGACAAGAAGCTCCCCTTCGTCTCGCGCGGCGACCGGTCGGGCACGCATGTCGCCGAGCTCCGGCTGTGGAAAGACGCCGGCATCGACATCGCGGCCGACAAGGGCGACTGGTACAAGGCGATCGGACAAGGCATGGGCGCCGCGCTCAACACGGCCGCGGCGGCCAATGCCTATGTGCTGGCCGATCGCGGCACCTGGCTGGCTTTCCGCAATAGGGCCGACCTGGCGATCGTCGTGCAAGGCGACAAGCGGCTGTTCAACCAGTACGGCGTCATGCTGGTCAATCCGGCGAAGCATCCGACGGTGAAGAAGGAGGCAGGTCAGCGCTTCATCGACTGGCTGGTCTCGCCGCAAGGCCAGCGCGCCATCGCCGACTTCAAGGTCGGCGGCGAGCCGCTGTTCTTCCCGAACGCCGGCGATCCGAATGCGTGAACTCTGTTGCGCCTCCCCTGCAATCGGGCAGGGCACTCGCATATCGGGAGAGGAACGAGTTTTGAAGCGCAGCGCAGATTTCTCTTAGAGTAGGATCGACCGGGAGACCTGGGGAGAGCATGTACAAATCCATCCTTGCGATATCCGAGGGCGGGCCGGATGCCGTGGTGTCGTTCGGCCTCGCGGCCCGGATCGCGCGCATGTTCGGCGGCACGGTCGACGCCCTGCATTTTGCCGAGACCCACCAGGGCGATCTCGACATCGCGTCGCAGGCCATGCCGTTCCTCAAGCGGCTTTCCGACGACAGGCTGAGATCGCGCGCCGCCGAGTCCAGGCGGGCGTTTCACGATCTGATCGAGCCGATCGGCGGCTCGACCTTCGCGGGCGGCGACGACGTGACGCGCGACCGGCTGATCACGCTCGGCCGCTACGCCAGCCTGGTGCTGCTCGGCCGGCCGGGCGGCGATGCCGAGAACATCGCACCGTCGACCGTCAAGCATGTGCTCTACGATTGTGCCCGGCCCGTCGTGATTGCACCGCCCGATCTGCCATCCGCCCCACCATCGTCCGTGATCGTCGCGTGGAACGGCAGCGTGCAGGCGGCGCGCGCCGTCGGCGCCGCGCTGCCGTTCCTCGAGAAGGCGAGCAGGGTGACCGTCATGGCAGGCGCCGAGCCGAATGCCGTCGGCGCGCCCCGTCTGGTGCGCTACCTCGGGCGCCGCGGCATTGCCGTGACGGTCGAGGCGATGGATGCCGGTGCGGTGTCCGGACGCGCACGCGGCCGTGCGCTGCTTGGATATGCAAGGGACAAGGAAGCCGATCTCCTGGTGATGGGCGCCTACGGCCATGGTCAGTTGAGCAACTTCCTCGGCCTGGGCGGTGCCACCGCCAAGGTGATCTCGTCCTGCCCGATTCCCCTGCTCCTGGCACACTGAGGTGGTCACCGATGGCCAATGAAAGCGACACGCTGCCGACCGCGACCCGGGTTGCCGATCCCGGCATTCGTGCCCTCTATCGCCTGGAAAACCGTTGGCAGGCCTGGCTCGACGTCGAGGCGGCGCTGGCGCGCGCGCAGGCCGAGCTCGGCATCATCCCAGCCGCGGCCGCCGAGGCGATCGCCGCCAAGGCGCAGCTCTCGCTGATGGAGCGGGCGCGCATCGACGAAGGCTTTGCCCGGACCGGCCACACGCTGGTGCCGCTGGTCTGGGAGCTCGGGCGCATCGTCGGCGATCCGCACGGCGGCTGGGTTCATTGGGGTGCCACGACCCAGAACATCACCCAGACCGGCGATCTCCTGGTGCTGCGCCAGGCCCACGCCGTCTTCCTGCGCCAGATCGGCGGGGTGCTGGCGGCGATGGCCGAACTGGCCGAGCGGACCGCCGACATGCCGATGGCCGGGCGTACGCACGGCCAGCACGCCGTGCCGGCCACCTTCGGCTACAAGGTCGCCGCCTGGATCGACGAGCTGCTGCGCCATGTCGAACGCCTGCGGCAGCTCGCGCCGCGGCTGTTCGTGGCCATGCTGGGCGGCGGCGCCGGAACCTTTGCCTCGCTCGGCAAGCAGGGGCCACCGGTGCAGAAGGCGATCGGCCGGCTCCTGGGCTTCGGCTCGATGACCGTGCCGTCGCGTGCGCTCGGCGATCACCTGGCCGAGAACGTCTGCGTGCTCGGCCTGCTCGCCGCCACCTGCGGCAAGATCGGCCGCGAGATCTACACCCTGATGAAGACCGAGTTCGGCGAGGTCGAGGAGCCGGTGCCGCCGGGCACGGTCGGCAGCTCGACCATGCCGCAGAAGCGCAATCCCAAGCTCTGCCAGGACATCATTGCCGCGGCTGCCGAGGTACGCAGCCAGGTGCCGCTGGCGCTCGAGGCGATGACGACCGAGCACGAGGCCGACCGCACGACCAGCCTGATGATGGACGCCGCCGAGCAGCGGGCCTGCGTCGCCACCGGCGACATGCTGGGCCGGCTGGCCGAGATCATGCGCGGCCTGCGCGTCGATCCCGGGCGCATGCGGGCCAACCTCGATCTCGGAGGCGGGCTGATCATGGCCGAGGCCGTGATGCTCGATCTCGGCATGGCGATCGGCCGCCAGCACGCCCACGACATCGTGTACGACGCAGCGCAGGCGGCCTTCGTCGAAGGCAAGCCGTTCTCGGAGCTGCTGGCCGCCGACCAACGCCTTGTCGCGCACGTCGACGCCAAGACGATCGCGAGGCTGCTCGATCCCACCGCCTACACGGGCCTCTGCGGCGACATGGCCCGCGAGGGCGCCGCGCGGGCACGCGCCAGCGCGGCCGCGCTGCGATAGGCGTTCGCCTCCCCGGCACCGCTGGAGAGGTGTCGCCATCCTACGGCGATAGCGCGCTCATCGCTGGGAGCGCGCCACTCCAGTGGCGCTCTTCCTGGTGACCACACGTCCATGAGCGCCACTGGAGTGGCGCGCTCCCAGCGACGACTCAATGAAACGTCCGCCCCGAATCGATGACCAGGGTCTGGCCGGTCGTCGTGTTGGTGCGGCACATGGTGACGACCTGGTCGGCGACGTCGTCCTTGTCGGCCGCCTTGCCGAGCAGCGACAGCCGGCGGCCGCTCTCGATCACCTCGGGCCTGAGGTTGGCGGTCGCCCGCGTTCCCTCGAGCAGGCCCGGGGCCACGCAGTTCACCAGCACCTCGGGAGCGAGCGCCACCGCCATGCACTTGGTGAGATGAATGAGACCCGCCTTGGACACGGCGTAGGCGATCGACGAGCCGGTCGGACCGAGACCCGCGACCGAGGATATGTTGACGATCCGCCCGTTGCCCTGGCGCTTCATCACCGGAGCCACCGCCTTGGTGCACAGCATCGGCCCCGTGAGGTTGATGTCGATGATCTTCGTCCACTCCTCGTAGGTCAGGTTGTCGAGGTCGGTGAACGGGATCGACTTGTTGTAGGCAGCGTCGTTGACGAGGATGTCGAGCCGGCCGAACCGCTTGACGACGTCGTCGACCAGCGCCTGCACCTGATCGCGCCTGGTGACATCGCAGGCGAAGGCGGCGGCACCGACCTGATGCTTCTCGAGATCGCGCGCCACTCCCTCGGCCTGGTCGCGGCTCTGGGCATAGACGACGGCGATGTGGCAACCCTCTGCCGCGAGAGCGTGACAGATGCGCTGTCCCAGCCCGCCATTGCCGCCCGTGATCACGGCGACCGTTCCCTTGAGGTCCATCTTTCCCCCCTTGTGATGTTGGCGCTTTGCCGGAACGATATCCCATCGAGGTGCGCGGGCCAAAGCCGGTCGCTGCGCCGCGGCCCCCGCGTGGCCCGATGAGGCACGAACCGGTGTATGCTGCCCGGCATGGCCTCCCCGCTCGACTGGTTGAGACGGTTCCTCGCCGTGCCTGAGACGCCGCCGCGTCGCCCCTTGCAGGTCGGCCGGTACGGGCTCGGCGTGTGCCCGCGATGCCGGGGATTGCGCAGCGTCGCCAGCGAACGCTGCTCCTTCTGCGGCAGCGCTGCGCCAGTGACCGAGGACGCATGAGTACGTTTTCGCTCTGCCGCGTTGCGGCGACCATCGCGATAGGCACCGCGTCGTGGTCCGGCGCCACGGTGGGCATCGAACCCGTCTGCAACCCCGGTTCCGGGCTCGCGTTGGCCTCTCGTGCAATATGGTAGAAGAATCAGTCGCTTGCTGCAGGAAGGTGGCCGGATGAGCCCGTCTGGCCAGCCGCCACGCGCCTCGAACGACAGCGAGAGCGGGTTGGCCGACGCGCTGACCGACGAGCATCGCTTCCGCATGCTGGTCGACGCCGTCATCGACTATGCCATCTACATGCTCGACCCGTCGGGTCGCGTGGTGAGCTGGAACACGGGTGCCGAGCGCTTCAAGGGCTATACGGCACGGGAGGTCATCGGCCGCCACTTTTCCTGCTTCTACACGCCCGAGGACCGGCTGGCCGGCGTGCCGGCGCGAGCCCTCGAGACGGCGGCACGGGAAGGCAAATTCGAGGCCGAGGGATGGCGGGTTCGCAAGGACGGCAGCCGGTACTGGGCGCATGTCGTCATCGATCCCATCCGGAGCCCTACCGGAGCGCTCCTGGGCTACGCCAAGGTCACGCGTGACCTCTCCGAACGGCAGGCGGCCGAGAAGACTCTCCTGCAAAGCCAGGAAGAGTTTCGCCTGCTGGTGCAGAGCGTCACCGACTACGCGATCTACATGCTCGACGCGGCCGGCCGGGTCAGCAACTGGAACGCCGGCGCCCAGCGCATCAAGGGCTATCGCCCCGAGGAGATCGTCGGCCGGCATTTCTCGTGCTTCTACACCGAGGAAGACCGTGCCAGGGGCGAGCCGCAGAGGGCGCTCGAGACAGCGATACGCCAGGGCCGCTACGAGAAGGAGGGTTGGCGGGAGCGCAAGGATGGCACGCGCTTCTGGGCCAACGTGGTCATCGACCCGATACGGGCGCCGGACGGAACGCTGCTCGGCTTCGCCAAGGTGACGCGCGACATCACCGAGCGACGCGACGCGCAGGACCAGCTCGAGCGCACGCGAGAGACCCTGTTCCGCGTGCAGAAGATGGAGGCGATCGGCAGGCTGACCGGCGGGGTCGCGCATGATTTCAACAACCTGCTCACCGCGGTGATCGGCAGCCTCGAGTTGCTCCACAAGCGCGTCGGCGACGATGCCCGCGCGTCGACCCTGATCGACAACGCCCTCAAGGCCGCGCATCGCGGCGCGACCCTCACGCAACGCATGCTGGCCTTCGCCCGCGGCCAGGAGCTGCGGCCGGAACCGGTCGATATCCCCACGCTGGTGCGCGGCATGACCGAGCTTCTCCAGCGCACCCTGGGATCGATCGTGAGCGTGGAAACCCGCTTTCCCCTGTCGCTCGGCCAGGTGCTGGCCGACCCCAACCAGCTCGAGATGTCCCTGCTGAACCTCGCCGTGAATGCCCGCGACGCCATGCCGAAGGGCGGTCCGCTGACGATCGCGGCACGCGAGGAGACGGTGCACGAGGTCGATGCCGCGGGCGTCAAGCCCGGCCGCTACGTGCTGCTGTCGGTTATCGACCGGGGCGAAGGCATGGACGCGGACACGCTCCGGCGCGCCACCGAGCCATTCTTCACGACCAAGGGTGTGGGCAAGGGGACCGGCCTCGGTCTCTCCATGGTGCACGGCATGGCCGAGCAGCTGGGCGGGCAGCTGACGCTGGCCAGCGAGCCGGGCGCGGGCACGACGGCCACCCTCTGGTTGCCCATCCTGGTGAAGCATCGGCCGCTCCCGCCGGTCGAGCGGACCAATGTCCCTGCCGAGCCCGAGCGCTTGCTTCCGCTGTCCATTCTCGCGGTCGACGACGATCCGCAGGTCCTGGTGAACACGGCGGCCATGCTGGAGGATCTCGGCCATCGCGTGACGACCGTCAGCTCGGCGCGGCAGGCGCTGGCGAAGCTGGCGGAAGGCGAGTCGTTCGACCTGGTGATCACCGATCATGCCATGCCGACGATGACCGGTGCCCAGCTCGTCGAGGAGATCGGACGACGCTGGCGCGACCTGCCGATACTGCTGGCGACTGCATTTGCCGAGTTGCCGGCCGGCGTCGCCTCCAACGTGCCGAAGATCGCCAAGCCCTACCTCCAGAACCAGCTGGCGCACGCCGTGGCTGCGGTCATGCCGACCTGGGGTCGCGTCCGCACGCCGGCCACCTCCGGCGAGGCATAGCCTTTCCTCGACGGCCGCCAGGTCGGGCAAACCGGTCGTGCGTCGACGCGGCCGACGGCCCTGCCTTGACGCCCCGACGGGCGCATGGCCCCATGACGGCAACCAAGGGGAGCCATCGTCTGAGAGTGCCTGCATGTCGTCTGCCAGCGAGCGCGGCTGGCCCTTGCTGGATATGCGACGCGGATTCACGACGGGGCGGCCTTCGCTAGGCCGGTACCGGGATGTGGATCGTCAAGCTGGCCCTGCTCCGCCCCTACACGTTCGTCGTCCTGTCGCTGATGCTGATCATCGGCGGCGTCGGGTCGGCCATCCGGCTGCCCAAGGACATCTTTCCCGCCATCAAGGAGCCTACCGTCACCATACTGTGGCAGTACCCGGGCTTCACGGCCGCCAAGATGGCCAACGAGATCACCGAGTGGAGCGAATTTCTCACCTCGCAGTTCGTGGTCGACATCAAGCGGATGGAATCGCGCAACATCTTCGGCATCGGCATGATGCGCCTCTATTTCCATCCCAAGGTCGACATCGACCGGGCGCTGGCACAGGTCACGGCGACCTCGCAGACCATCCTGAAGAAGATGCCGGTCGGCACGACGCCGCCCTACGTGCTGATCTACGACCCGTCGAGCGTCCCCGTCATGCTGGTCGCCCTGGCGAGCCAGACGCTCACCGAATCCCAGCTCTTCGATTTCGGGCAGTTCACCGTGCGCCAGGCGATCGCGCCGGTCGAAGGCGCCCAGCTGCCCTTGCCGTGGGGTGGCGCCGCGCGCGTCATCATGATCGATCTCGACCCCGCGAGGATGATGGCGCACGGCGTGACGGCGGACGACATCAACAACGCGATGCTGAAGCAGAACGTCATCCTGCCGACCGGCTCGGTCCGCATCGGCAGGACCGAGTACATGCTGCAGATGAACAACAGCCCGACCACGATGGAGCTGCTCAACGCCATCCCGATCAAGAGCAGCAACGGCAACATCGTCTACGTGCGCGACGTCGCCCATGTCCGGGACGGCTACCAGCCGCAGACCAACCTGGTTCGGCTCGACGGCCACAAGACAGTGTTCCTGTCGGTCGGCAAGAGCGGCGAGGTATCGACCCTCGACATCATCGCCCAGGCCAAGGAGGTCCTGAAGACCATCCCGACGCCGGGCGACCTGCAATTCACCATCCTGTTCGACCAGTCGCTATACGTGCTGGAAGCCATCCAGGGCGTCGTCGTCGAGGGGTTGATCGCAGCCGGCCTGACGGGGCTCCTGATCCTGGTGTTCCTCGGCAGCTGGCGCGGCACCCTGGTCGTGGTCATCTCGATCCCGATCTGCATCTTCACCTCGATCCTGCTGCTTGGCGTCACCGGCAACACGCTCAACCTGATGACCCTGGGCGGCCTCGCGCTGTCGGTCGGAATCCTGGTCGACGACGCGACGGTGACGCTGGAGAACATCCATCGCCACCTCGCGATGGAGAAGAACCTGATCCGGTCGATCCTCGATGGTGCCGAGGAGATCGCCATCCCGGCCTTCGTGTCGACCTTGTGCATCTGCATCGTCTTCCTGCCGGTCGCCCTGCTGACCGGTCCGCCGCGCTTCCTGTTCGTGCCCATGGCACTGGCCGTCCTGTTCGCCATCGCGACCTCCTACCTGCTGTCGCGCACGCTGGTTCCGGTGCTGGCCAACTACCTGATCCGCGGCGAGCACGACCGCGCCGCTCGCTCGGGCGCGACCGCAGCTTCCAGGCCGGGACCGTTCCGGCGATTTCATCTCGCGTTCGACTCCGGCTTCACGCGCCTGCGTGGCCGCTACGTGACGTTCCTGGGCTGGGCCCTCCGCCATCCGGCTGCCGTCCTGGCGGTTTTCGCCGCGGCGACGATCCTCGCGGCGCTCGCGGTGCCGGGGATGGGGCGGGACTTCTTCCCGCCGGTCGACGGCAGCAGCCTGCGCCTGCACGTCTCGGCGCCGACCGGCACGCGCATCGAGGAAACCGGGGTCTACTTCAGCAAGGTCGAGGCGACGATGCGCGAGGTCATGGGCGACGATATCGCCGTGATCCTCGACAATATCGGCATCCCCGAGGCCAACAACCTGATCTTCAGCGACAACATCACGGCAAGCTCGGCCGACGGCGAGATCCTGGTGGCGCTGAAGCCGACGCGTCGCCACGGCTCCCGGGAGTACGCGCGGCGTCTCCGGGAGGTGCTGCCGGAAAGGCATCCCGAGCTGCTGTTCTATTTCCAGCCGAGCGACATGAAGACCCAGATCCTCAACCTCGGCCTGCCGGCCCCGATCGACATCAAGGTGTTCGGCATCGCCAGGATGGAGGCGCTGCACGCCGTCGCCCAGAAGATCGAGAAGCGGCTGCTCGCCGTGCCGGGCGCCGTCGACGTTCACATCCAGCAGCGGCTCAACCAGCCGGCCCTGAAGATCGATGTCGACCGCGACCGGGCGGCCAAGATGGCCCGGGAGGAAGGCCTCACGGGCTTCACCCAGCGCGACGTCGCCCGCAACGTGCTGATGGAGGCGAGCTCGAGCCTGATGGTGAATCCCAACTTTTGGACCGATCCGGAATCCGGTCACACCTACTGGCTGGTCGTGCAGTCACCGCTCGACAAGCTGAGCCGCATGGAGGACCTCACCAACATCCCGATCCGCGGCAGCGGCGGGGCCCAGGCCCAGTACCTCGGCAACATCGCCGAGATCAGCCGCACGCAAATCCCCGCCCAGGTCGACCATACCAACGTGCTGGTGACATTCGACGTCATGGCCAACGTCCAGGGCGTCGACACGGGCTCGGTCGTCTCCGCCGTGCGGCGCATCATCGCCGAGGAATCGGTCGGCCTGCCCAAGGGCATCGTCATCGAGATGGGAGGCCAGGGCCAGACCATGGATCTCGCCTTCGACCAGCTGGGCCAGGGGCTGCTCGCCGCGACCCTGCTGGTCTACCTGATCCTGGTGATCAATTTCCAATCCTGGACAGACCCGTTCATCATCGTCATGGCCCTGCCCGGCGCGTTCTGCGGCGTCGTGCTGATGCTGTTGCTGACGCAGACCACCTTCAGCGTGCCCTCGCTGATGGGCGCCATCATGACGGTTGGCGTGGCGACGGCGAACAGCATCCTGGTGATCTCGTTCGCCAAGCACGCCCTGCACCAAGGCCAGACCGCGATCGAGGCCGCTCTCGCCGCCGGCGAGGCGCGCTTCCGGCCAGTGATCATGACGGTGATCGCCATGGTGTTCGGCATGGTCCCGATGTCGCTCGGGCTCAGCGAGGGCGGCGAGCAGAACGCGCCGCTCGGACGGGCGGTGATCGGCGGCATGCTGCTCGCCTGCGTCGCCACCCTGGTGATGGTGCCGGTGATCTTCAGCCTGTTGCGCCGCCACTGGCGCCCGGCGACGCCGCAGGAAGGCGCGGAGCTGCTGTCGGCGCGGTGAGGGTTGGAGGCGTCATGGCCGGCAGCGCGCCACCTTTCGGCTCTCCTCCCCAGCTTCGCTACAGCGAAGCTGGGGAGGTGTCCGCGTCTTCGCGGACGGAGGGGTCATGAGCCACGCGTCTCGGGCCCATGACCCCTCCGTCGCCGTAAGACGGCGACATCTCCCCAGCGAAGCTGGGGAGGAGCATGAAATTACTGCTTCAGCGGCGGCGCCCACATGTTGCGCAGGCCCTCGGGCGCCTGCTGGGCGCGATCGTGCCAGCCGCCGCCCAGCGCCTTGATGAGAGCGACCGTGGTCATCAGCTGATCGTTGGTGATCTGGACGGCGATGGTGCGCGAGGCGAGAACGGCGCGCTGCGCGTTCAGGACGTCCAGCATCGAGACGAGCCCCTGCTGGAAACGCTGGATCGCAAGGCCGGCGGTGTTGCTGGCGCTGGTCACGGCGATCTGCTGCAGACGCGCCTGCTGACCGAGGTGACGCAGCCCGGCGAGCGCGTTCTCGACCTCCTGGAAGGACTTCAGCAGCAGCGCCTGGTAGAGCGCCACCTGCTCCTCGTACGCGGCGCGCGTGCGCTCGACGTTGAGGGTCGTGCGGCCGGAATTGAACAGCGACTGGAACAGGCTGAGACCGATACCCCAGATGTTGCTGGTCGGCTGGGTGAGCGTCGACAGCGCGAAGCTCTCGAAGCCGACCGCCGAGGTGAGCTGGATGGTCGGGAAGTAGGCGGCGACGGCGACGCCGATCCTGGCATTGTAGGCGACCAGCTCGCGCTCGGCCCTGGCGATGTCGGGACGCCGCTGCAGCAGGTCGGACGGCAGCCCCACCGGGATCGCCGGTATCGCCGGCCGGTAAGGCTCCTTGCCGATCGTCAGGGACTCGGGGGTGCTGCCGGTCAGCACCGCGAGCTTGTGGACCAGCCGGCTGCGCTGCGCCTCGAGCGGCGGCGCCTGCGCCTCGACGGTGCGCAGCGCCGTCTCGGCCTCCAGCAGCGCCACATCGCTCGACAGCCCGTCGGCGCGGCGCACCCTGACCAGCTCGAAGGTGCCGCGACGCAGGGCGATGTTCTCGGCGATGACGCGCTGCAGCTCGTCCGTCGTGCGCAGCTCGAAATAGGTCTGGGCGATTTCGCCGTTCAGCGTCAGCAAGGCCACCTGGTATGCCGCGATGCTGGCGCCGAGCTCGGACATCGCCGCTTCCATCTGGCGGCGGATGCGGCCCCAGAAGTCGATCTCCCACGTCGAGTAGAGCGGAACCGCCTTGAAGCCGTCGGTTATGGTCGCCGTGTTGGCGGTGACCGTGGCCGGATCGACCAGGACGGCGAAGTTGGAGTTGTTTGCGAAGCGCTGGGCAAGCCCGCCGACCTGGATCTCGGGATACATGTAGCTCTTCGAGATGCCGGCAATGGCCTGCGCCTGCAGCACGCGGGCAGCGACGGCCTTGAGATCGGGGTTACGCCTCACCGCCTCGGTTTGCAGCCCGTTCAGCGTCGCATCGCCGAAGATGGTCCACCAGTCGCCGCGGGCGATCGAGTCCTGTGGCACCGCCTCTTTCCAAGGCCCGGCTTCAACGAACCGTGCCGGCACTGTCGCCTCGGGGCGCACGTAGTTCGGCCCGACCGGATCGCAGCCGGCGAGGCTGGCCGCGGCGGCGAGGCCGGCACCGAGGGCGCGCAGGACCCGCACCGGCCTAGGGACGGCCGGTTCGGACACGGACTTTGTCGCCATTCTTCAGTAGGTCGCTCGGATTGAGAATGACGCGATCGCCCTCGTCGCATCCCGCGAGCACCTCGACCGACCTGCCGAAATCGCGGCCGAGCCGGACCTTGCGCATCTGGACGACGTCGTCCTTGTCGACGATGGCAACCTGCGGCGCCCCGTCGAGCACGATGATGGATGAGTCGGCGACGACGATCGGCGGCGCCGGGTTGACCAGCCGGAACTGGACGGTCGAGTAGAGGCCGGGCAGCAGGATGCCCTCGGGGTTGGGCACCTCGACCTCGACCAGCATGGTGCGCGAGATGGCATCGAGCGAGGCGGCGTTGCGCACGACCTTGCCGTTGAAGGTACGGTCGGGATACTCGCGGACCACGACATCCGCAGCGAGGCCATCCTTGACCATCGGCAGGTAGATCTGCGGCATGGTCACGTAGACGCGCACCGGGTCCATTCGATAGATTCGATAGAGCCAGGCCTTGGCATCTCCGCTGCCGAGATCGATCAGCGCGCCCGTCGTCGCTTTGGCGAGGTTGCGCGCCCCAACGATTCCGTCGAACGGCGCGTAAATCTTCTGGAAGGCGATCGTCGCCTCGATCCGGCCGACCTCGGCCTCGGCGGCGGCGACGTCGGCCAGGCGGGCCTCGTGGGTGGCGCGGCTGTTGTCCACGTCCTGCTGCGACACGGCATTGGACTTCACCAGGCCGAGATAGCGGTTGAAGGTGATGCGGGCGATCTCGGCGTTGGCCTTTGCCTGCAGCACCAGCGCCTGGGCCTGCCTGAGCGACTGGTGCAGCTCGGGCGTCTCGATCTCCGCCAGCAGCTGGCCGGCCTTGACCCGGGCGCCGATGTCGACTGTCCACTTGCTGACATAGCCGTTGACCCGGGCATAGACCGGCGCTTCCTCGAAGGCGGTGATGTCGCCGGGCAGCGTCAGGCTCGTCTCGCGGGAGCCCCGCTCGGCCGGCGCGACCCGCACCAGCGGCGGTCCTTTCGCCGCCTCGCTGACCGGCATGGATCGCTCGCCCACCGTCTTGAGGCCCTCGAACCCGATTCCGACGATCAGGACCACGACCAGGACGAGGAGGAACACGCGCAGCCAGGACTTGCGCCTGGAGGGCGGTGGCGGCGAAGAGGACGGCCGCGCCGGCGGCTCCTGTGGCCGGCTCGTCTCGACGCGATCCGTCACGTCATCCGGCTTTCACGCCGGGCGATATCAGCCAGGTATCGTCTCCGGCGAGCGACTGCGACCGGGTTGTGATCTGACGGACGGCCCATGGGGTCGATTTGTCCCCGGCAGCGAAGATCGCGTCAAGAAGGCCCGCGGCAGCCGGGCGAGATGGTATTGAATCCCGGCAGTCGTGCGGTTTTCCGCGGCAGCGGGTAAACCATAGAGGCAAGGCAGACGGGGAGATCGATGAGCGATAGCGGATTCAGGGCGGCAGGCTATTCGTGGCGCCTCCATTGCGGCCGCCAGGCGCTCGAGCAGGGACTCGGGGATGCCGTCCAGCGCGCTGGCGCCAAACGGGCCTTCGTCGTCTGCTCGCCGTCGATCAACCGGATGACAGACACCGTGCGACGCATCGCGACGGCGCTGGGCGAGCGTTATGCCGGCGTCTTCGATGCGATCGAGAAGGACTCGACCTATGCCTCGGTGGCGGCGGCCAGGGAAGCGGCGGCGGCGGCGGGCGCCGACCTCCTGATCGCGGTCGGGGGAGGCAGCGTCATCGTGGCGACGCGCGCCGTGGCGATCTTCCTGGCGGAGAAGGACGACCCGTTCCGCATCATGACGCAGTACCCCGAAGGCAAGCCCGCCTACAGCCCGCGCCTGATGGCGCCCAAGCCGCCGATCATCAACGTGCCGACGACGCCGACCAGCGCCATGAACCGGGCGGGCACCGGCCTCAAGAATCCCGACCTCGACCATCGCATGGAGTTCTTCGACCCCAAGACGCGCCCGCAGGCGATCTTCCTCGACGAGGAGGCGCTCCTCGCCACGCCGGCCGATCTGATCCGCTCGACCGGCACGACGGTGTTCGCGGGTCTCGTCGGCGCCCGCGCGCAGCTCGACGCCAATCCGCTGGCGGCGGGCGACGAGGACCAGGCCTTCCGCCTCGCCTACGGCGCCTACCGTCGGCTCGCCGACGAGCCCGATGAGGTGGCGCTGCGCCTCGATCTCTGTCTTGCGGCCTTCCTGCAGAACCGCGCCGAGGACGACGGCCTGCGCCGCTTTCGCGGCGGCGTCTTCTCCGGCAACTACGCCGTCTCGACCGCCCTGCACGTGCGCTATCCGCGCGTCGGCCAGGGCGAATCGACGGCCGTCGTGCATGCGCCGAGGATCCGCCTGTCCGAGGAGGTCGAGCCGCGCGCGGCCCGACGCGTCGCCCAGTCGCTCGGGGTCTGGCAGGACGGCATGGCGGCGCGCGACGCCGCTCTCGCGGTGGCCGACACGCTCGAGCAGCTCTACGGGCGCATGGGCATGCCGACGCGGCTCCGCCAGCTCGACATCCCGCGCGAGGACTTTCCCGCGATCGCCGGCGAGACAGTCAAGAATTTCAACGCCAACGCGGGCGCGCGCTCGCCCGAGGCGCAGGTCGCCGAGGCGCTGCGCCTGCTCGAGGCGGCCTACTGACGAGAGGACACTGCACGATGCGTAGATTGCTTCCGTTCGTCGCCGCGATGCTCGTGCTGGCGGTGGTCTCGCCGGCCGGCGCCGGCCCCTTCGAGGATGGCCAGGAGGCCTTCCGGCGCAAGAACTACACCCAGGCCTTCACCCTGCTGCGTCCCGAGGCGGAGCGCGGCCAACCCCGCGCGCAGTATCTGGTCGGCCGGATGTACGAGGACGGCTTCGGCGTCGAGCAGAATTACGGCGAGGCGGCGCGCTGGTACCGTGCCTCCGCCGAGCAGGGCGACCCCCTCGCCCAGCATGCGCTCAGCGTCTTCTACGCCGTCGGCTGGGGCGTCGCGGCCGATCCGGCCGAATCGGTGAAGTGGCTGAGGCGCTCGGCCGAGCAGGGCTACTACTATGCCGAGAACGACCTCGGCTCGCGCTACCGCACGGGACGCGGCGTGCCGCAGGACGACGGCCTCGCCTACATGTGGTTCGACCTCGCGGCCGGGAACGCGCCCGAGTCGGTGAAGGGCGTGATCACCAGGGCGCGCGACGAGGTCGGCCAGTCGATGACCGCGCAGGCGATCGCCCGCGCCCGCGAGCTGGCGGCGCGCTGCAAGCAGTCCGGCTACAAGAATTGCGGGTGATTGCCCATCCTCCCCAGCTTCGCTGGGGAGGTGTCGCGGTAATCCGCGCCGGAGGGATCATGAGCCTCAGTCGAGGCGCCCGACCATCTCTCTGATCGTCATGACGCATGATCAATCTAGCCGCCTGTCGCTTATGACCCCTCCGTCCGCGAAGACGCGGACACCTCCCCAGCGAAGACGCTGGGGAGGAAAGCCTCATGCCACGCAGCAACTCATCGTGCTCTTGGCCGGCGGGACGTCGAGTGCCGGGTTCTCGCTGAAGAATCCCACGGGCTGCAGCATGAAGCCGGCGGTGGTCACGGGCTGGACCGGGAAGTCCTCCGGTCGCGGGATGTGGTGCAGGCCGAAGCTGTGCCAGACGACGAGATCGGTATCGACCAGCGGCCGGTCTGCCCTGGTCCACGCCGGCAGGCCGTCGCCGCCCTTGCTCTGGTTGGGATAGCGCCCGGCGGCATGCATCTCGTCGCGGTCGTAGGCGGTGACCCAGAGCTGCTTGGTCATGAAGGCGGCGCGCCGGGCGACGCTCGACTGCGGGTTGGAGAAGATCGGCACCGGGCTGGTCGACATCAGCCGATAGGCCGTCGGCTGGCCGAGCCCGTTGCGTGCCTCCGCGCTCTCGATCTTCCAGTAACGCGCGGCGTTGAAGTCGACGTTGCGCTGTGCCGCCTGCTCGCTCGCCAGCACGGTCTCGTGCACCGTGAAGGCGTTGCCGTGCGGGTTATCTGGCCCCATCGGCAGCGCCACTGTATCGACCTCCACGACGCGGTTGCGCTCGCCGTCGACCGCCATGTCGAGCCGCATGTTGAAGACGTGCTGGTGATAGTGCGCATAGACGCCGGGCGACACGATGGTGCCGTAGCGCGGCGCCTCGCCCGGCCGGATGCCGGCGGTGTTCAGTATTCCCGTGGCCTTCATCTCGAACTGGATCGAGCCGTCCTGATAGAGATACCAGAACGAGCCGTACTCGTAGTTGCCGACGGTAGAGATCGACGACACGACCAGCCGGCGGGCCCGCCGCACATCGACCTCGCCGGTGAACAGGTCGGTATGCTTCCACAGGATGCCGAAATCCTCCTCGTGCAGGCAGATCGCGCTTTCGATGCTGTAGGGCTCGCCCTTGCTGTCGGCCAGCCAGGCGTCGAAGTAGCGGATAGCGCCCAGGCAGTCGCAGCCGAGCTTCAGGGAGTTGGCGAGCACGCCGATGCCGTACTCGCCGACGTCGAAGGCGTTCTTGCGGAAATGCCCGCCGCCGGGATGGCCGTAGGGCACCACCATCTCCGACAGCGCGGCGCGATGCAGCACCGGCCGCAGCCGGCCCTCGTCCTCGTAGCCGACCGCATGCAGAACCAGGCCCTCGCGCGCGTTGAACCCGACGCGAAAACGCCATCTCTGCCAGCGCACCTCGTTGCCGTCGACGCTGAAGCTCGGCCCTTCGGCCTGCACGATCTCGAGCGGCTTGACGTCGTCGCGGAAGATCGTGCGGTAGCGCGCCGCGTAGTTGCGGCTCGCCATCGGCACCTCGGCGGCGCCGTAATCGTCGATCCGCAGCACCTCGGCCCGGTCGAGATCGATCACCGCGCACAGGCCTTCGATCGGATGGGCGTAGCCGTTGTCGTTCTTCTCGCTGCGGTACCAGCAGAACGTGTGCGACAGCCGCCGCCCCTCCTCGTCCGGCAGGCCGTAATTGCCGGCCGACCACGGATCGACCTGGACATTGTCGATGTCGGTGATGCCGCGCCGGGCGAGCGCTTCGCGAAAGCGCGGATCGGCGCGGGCGACCTCGCCGACCAGCAGGATGTCGTCGACCAGGATGCGCGGCCGCACGCCCGGCACGTGCCGCCAGTCGACGGCGCGGTTGGCGACGAGGTCGACTCGCGCCTCGAAAACCTGGCCGTTGGTGCGATCGAAGGCGCACACGAACGCCTCGCGCGGAAAGCCGGCGCCCGCCGGCAGGCCCTGGATGACGTTCTTGTCGGGCTCGCCGAGGGTGATGGTCTCGAACATCATGCCCGCACCCAGGTCATGCGCTGCGCGCACCAGCATCGCGGCCCGCCGGATCTCGTCGGGAGTCAGTGGGTCGAGCGGGTGTCGCGGCGCCTGCGTGACACGATTCTCGGCAACGGCGTCGGGCATGCGAATCCTTTTCTGCCGGACGCGAAGGCGGCCCGACCGACGCACGGTGGCCGAAGGCACGAACGAAGTCGAGACGACTGTCTTCCGAGACGTCGCACCCGACGGCCGCTCGCGTCATTGACAGGCGCGACCGATCGTGGCGGAATGACGCCACGCACAATCGACAGGGAGGTTTAGATGCTTCCACCCGACATGCGCTCCGCGATGACAGCCGGCGCACTCCTTCGGGCGTCGGCCTAGCGGCACACACACGAACGGCCTGTCGGGGCCGGCCATAGCGGGTCGCATCAGTAGGGCGAGACCCCAGTTTGGCCGACCCCGATTTGCGTTAGCGACGGCGGCGGACGCTTCGAGCCCGCTCTCTTTCAGACCAGCCAACCGTTGCCGAACACGCTGGTGAAATCGAGACCGACGACCAGGTCGTTGAAATCGCGATCTCCGCCGTTCGGGCGATCTTCCCAGCCCCAGGTGTTCAGGGCGTAGTGCCACAGGTGAACGACGGGCTGGCCGTCCGAACCCTCGTTGGCCTGCGAGAACCCCCAGTAGGTATCGTCAGTCGTCAGGTTGGTGAGCCTCATGGCGATCAGGTGGCCCGAATCGACATCCAGCAGCCTGGTTTCCGAGTACTCCCCGTAGCCGGGGCCGGCGGTCGATGTCGTGCCTTTGTCGGTATGGTAGGCGCGCGCTTCTGCTGCCGCGGCATAACCCGAGGTGCCCGGCAGATGGCCACCAACCGAGCCGACCAGGTCGTCGACACGGTAGAACATGATCGACAGGGAATCCGTTCCGTCCTGCCGCATGCGGACGATCGCGGTCTGATCGTTCTCGCCATCGACCGTCTCGGCGATCGCGATCGACCGCGCGACGCGCACCATCTCGGTGGGCACTGATCCCGTGTCGCTCGGCACCATGAAGTCGACGAAGCCGAAGTCGGTGGTCAGCTTGCCCTGCACCGTCTGGCCGAGCGACGACCCGATCGTGATGGCGAGGCTGTCGCCCTCCTCGAGCGTGATCTGCCGGGCCGCGCCCTGTGCCTCCGCATCGAACAGGCGAGTCAACCCGGCGGCAAAATCATGCTGCAGCGACTGGCCGGCGAGCTGGCTGCTCCAGGCCAGCTGCCCGGTCGCCGCGCTCCGGTAGAAGAGGTCGCTCGAGCCGTATTCCACGAAGACATCCGTCCCCTTGTCAGCGGGCGTCGTCGTCTGAACCAGGAGGCTCTGCCTGACGGCACTCCAAGCGCCCAGCTCGTCGAGCTCGAGGACCGGCGGCAGGTCGGCGTAGGACTTCTGCGAATGTGCGATCGCGGTCAGGGTGCGCGCCAGGATGGTGCCGTTGGGCGTGCCAAGTCCGGTGACCAGATCGTACCCCGCCTGGGCACTGTACCCTTGACCCGTCGTCACCATGTTCAAGTTGGTGTGGAGATTGAGGTCGGGGCTCGTCGTCGAGGTGTAGAAGGTGTTGTTGTTGTCGCCCATCACGATGTCGTTGAACGACGCGGGCGCGATGGCAGCCGCGTTGTAGAGCAGGTCGTTGTAGTAACCCAGGTGCGGCAGGCGCTGATCCCGGAAGATCGTGTCGATCTGCGCCGTTAGCGCCGCCCAGAGCGGCGTCGAGGCACTGGTGCCGCCGTCGTAAGAAAGCACCGAATCGCTCGGATCGGTGACATAGTTGTTGTTCAGCACGGCGTACTCGGTGTTGCCTCCCGCCAGTGCCGCAACGTCGGGCATGCCGCGCTTGCCGCCGGTCATGCCGGAGAGACCGAAATCGTGCTGATAGCCCGGGATCGGCACCAGAGGGGCAATGCCCCCCGAGCCCGTCTCGTTGTCGCCAAAGCCGACCTTGATTGCCGTGGTGTCGTGCTCGTAGACGATTGCCGACTGCCAGACCGTCTCGAACAAGGTCTCGAGCACCTTGCTCGCGTCGATCGGCTGCGGCTCGACGTCCGACATGGTCGAGGGCAAGCGCTTCAGGCCGGCCGCAACCAGCCCGAACAGGGTCTGCGGATCGTCCGCCAGGGCGTCGGGCAGCCAAGGGCCCAACGTCTCGTCGAAGCCGGCGCTGTAACGACCGCTGATCGACGTGCCGCCGACCTGGAGCGCGAAGGGCGAGGTCTGCCAGGTGGTGACGTTCGAGACGCCGTTGTAGACGTAGCCGGTCGCGCCCTGGTCGCCGGCGGCGTTGTGCACCGAAACGTTGCGCAGAGCGCCATCGACGAAAAGCTGCTGCCAGGCCCAGTAAAAGGGCGACTCGGCCGTCGACTGGGTGAAGGCGGAGTACGACGATGTGAGGACGCGCGGGTCGTTCTCGTCATCGAAGAAGGCGTTCTGATAGGCGGCAAACGGCGTGCCGCCGAGCGTGTTGTAGATCAGCTGCGTGCTGTTGCGTGCAGCCCCGGCGATGGTCGAGATGTCGAGCGTGAGCTCGCCGGCAGCGGAGGATGCAGTACCGCCGCCGCTCACGACCTGGAACTTCTCCTCCGACACCTCGTGCAGGCCGACTGCGCGGCGATAGTCGTTGTAGGCCTTGAACAGCGAGTCGTAGTCCGGGGTGCCGCCTTCGATGACGGCGATCGCGGTCGTCTCCACGTCGTCCGCGAGGGGGAAGCCGTAATTCCTCGCGATCGCCTCGGGGGTGGCGATCTGCTGGTAGTCCTCCCCGGCATCGTTGCCTATGCCGAGCGGGCCGGGCTCGAGCGTGACGGCCGTCGTGTCCAGCACCTGCGGATTGGTCGGGACGACCCCCATCTCCAGCCACACGCCGCCGACATCCTCGGCGTCTATCGAGCTGTCGAGGCCGAGATTCCCGTACCAGGCATACGTCGAGTACGTTTCGAACTCCTGGTTGTCGGTGTCGTACTCCGTGTACTCGACATACATCAGGGTGGTGCCGAAGAGCTCCTGGAACTCCTGCACCGTGATCGTCGCCCAGATCGTCCGATTCTCGGCCGACGAGCTGAAGCCGGCGTCGGCAGCGTCATCGAGAGCGTCCGACCCGACAATCGAGGCGAGGGCGCCCTCGACCGTCTCGAATGTCGACTTGCTGGCGCCGTACTCCTCGAACACAGCTTTCTGGTCGCCGAGCACAGCCTGCCGCTCGGCCCAGTTCTTGTTGGTCAGGAGATCCGTCGGATCGTTCTGCCGGTCGAGCACCAGCGCGATGGTCAGCCTGTCGCCCGGATCCGCCGTCGTGATGGACGCCTTGAAGTTGCCATTCAGAAACAGGTCGGCGAGGACTGCCTCTGCCTCACCGGAAGGGCCAGCGGCGATCGCCGCGTACTGCGTCGCCGAGTACTGATTTGCCCCGAACGCATCGAGGAACGTCGAATTCATGAGCTCGGTGTAGCTCGGCACTAGCTTCTCCCCTGTCACCGCGATGGCATTGCCCAGACTGAAACGATGATCGTGAGGCTATTCCTCGACCTTGCGGCAGCAACCGCTCGCCACGGCGCATGCTCGCACACGTCGCGCGTGCCCGTCGATCTCCTTGCCTGTGCCGCATGGCGAAGCGCCCCGCTGTCGGTATCCGGCTTCACACGGTGCGAAGACTACAGGCAGAGAATTCGACGCGGCAACGCCACGATTCACCAATTTGGGTCAACCTGCGAGAACCCGATGGCTTGCGAGTACAGCACCGCCCGCCCCGCAATCGAACGAATGCCGACTTGTTGTCCGGCACGCCGTTCGTGCCATAGAGTGCGACCCTCCGGGTCAGGTTCCGCGCATGATTGGATTGTCCAACGCCCGACGGCTCTCGGCATGAGCCGGACCATCGCTCGACCCAGGGCAGCGCTCCATCGCGACGTCTATCCCGTCGGACGCGTGTCGACGGAGTTCTTCCTGCGCAGCTTCGAGGTCATTGGCGGCCTGCACCGCGATGTCGTGAGCTGCCTGGTCATCGCGACGCTGTGGCACGCGGCTCTTGCCGGGCCGGGCACCGCCCGGCCGTTGGGCGTTCGCGAGCTTTCGCGCCGGCTCGACCTTCCGTTCGAGACGGTGCGCCGGCACGTTCGCAAGCTCGTCCGCGGACATACCTGCCTGGAGCAGAGCGACGGGATCCTCCTCGCTCCGGCAGTGCAGCGGAGCGCGCGCGCGGGCGCCATGCTGCGCAAGATATACCTCCATGCCGTGCGCATGCTGGGCGAGCTGAGACGAATCGACGTCGCGAGCTACCGGCCGCGTCGCGCCTCCCCGCCGAGCCCACCGCGGCGCCTGGATCGGGAGCAGACCGTCGTCGTGGTGGCCGCGATCGGCGTCCTGCTCGCCGCCATGAAGGTGCTGCGCCGCTCCTTTGGCGGCGATCTCATGACGGGGCTGGTGTTCACGGCGATCCGGGCGGCCAACGTCAAGCACATCACCAACACCGCGCCCGCCGCCCATCGCGGCATTCTCCCCGACACCGATCGGCTGCCGGTCAGCGTCCTGGCGATCTCGGACTCGATGCGCGTGCCCTACGAGACGGTGCGGCGGCATGCCGGCATCCTGGTGAAGCAGGGCAAGTGCGTTCGTGTCGGCCGCCGGGGACTGGTCGCACCGGGACGCACGTTTCACCGGATGACGATCGAGGCCACCGCGGTCCGCCAGCTCGTTATGGGGTTCCTGGGCGAGCTGAGGGCTGCCGGCATCAAGACCTGATCGTATCCCCGCATTGGCCGATGCCGGCTCGCGGCGATCTGCTGCCCCGACGAAGGTGCCGGGCAGCGTGGTTGCGACGTGGAAAGATCGCAACGCAGCCGCGAGAGCCGAATCGGAACGGGCCTCCGGGAACCCCGCGCCGACTCCCGGCTAGACGAGCCAACCGTGACCGAAGGCGCTGGTGAAGTCGAGGCTGACCACGAGATCGTTGTAGTCGCGGTCCCCGCCGCCGTACGCATCCTCGAAGCCCCAGGTGTTCAGGCCGTAGTTCCAGATATGGCCGACATGCTCGCCGTCCACCACCTCGTTGGCCTGCGAGAACGCCCAGTAGATCCTGTTCTGCGTCTCGTTGACGAGCTTCATGGCGACGATGTCGCCGGCATCGACGTCCTGCAGAATCGCCTGGGCGTAGTCGCCGTAGCCGGGCCCCGAGATCGCCGTCGCTCCGCCCGCCGCCCGGTAGGCGCGCGCCTGGGCGGCCGCTTCGTAGCCCGCCGCACCCGGCGCGAGGCCGCCGATGCTGCCGATGAAGTCGTCCACCCTGTAGAAGCTCACCTGCAGGGCGTCGACGCCGTTCTGGCGGATGTTGACCACCGCCGTCTGGTCGTCCAGCGCATTGACCGTCTCGGCCACCGCCACCGGCCGCGCCACCCGCACCAGTGCATTGTCGGCGCTGAAGTCGACGAAGCCGAACTGGTTGGTGAGAGGCGCCGTCGCCGACTGGGCGTCGGTGCCGTTGATCGCAACGGCGAAGGCGTCGCCCTGGCTCACTGTCACTTGGCCCACCGCTCCCTGGCCGTAGCGGTCGAACAGGCGCACCAGTCCGGCATCGAAGTCCGATTGCTCGGCCTGGCCCGCGAACCGTGCGGTCCAGGCGAACGCTTCCGTCGCCCCGCTCATCAGGTCGAGGCTGCCTGCCCCGGCCGTCACCTCGACGATCGCCGCCACGGGCGACACGGTCTGGATCAGCAGGCTCTGATCGGCGCCGCTCTTCCAACTGCCGGCGCCGTAGCTGTCGAGCACCTGCGGAACGTGGTCGTCGAACGACATCTCCGAGTGCGCGATCGCCGTCAGCGCGCGTGCCAGCAGCACGCCGTTCGGCGTGCCCAGGCCGCTCACCAGGTCGTATCCCCAGCCCGCGGCATAGCCGTAGCCCGTCGGGCTCACGTCGACGGTCGCGTTCGGGCCGCCATCCGGGTCGATGGTCTGGTACTTGCCGGGCTCGAAGAACGACGAGGTGTTGTTGCCCAGCGTGATGTCGTTGAACGATGCCGGGGCAATCGCCGCCGCGGTGTACAGGAGGTCGTTCATGTAGCCGAGGTTCGGCAGGTTCTGGTCGGCGAAGATCGCGTTGATCTGGATCGCGAGCGATGCCCACAGCGGCGACGCCGCGCTGGTGCCGCCGAGCGGGGTCGTCCCCACCATGTCGCCGTTGGGCACGATGTAGTTGAGGTTGCCGGCGGAATCGGCCGAGACGTCGGGCGTGCCGCGGCCCGGCTGGCGCGACGGGTCCGAGGTCACGGGATGGAGCCCGAAATCGACCTGGTACGACGGCGTGGCCTGGGTGGTGTCGACCCCGCCCGATCCGGCCGAGTTGAACAGATAGCCGGCCGGGAAGCCATAGTTGGGCAGGTTGGTGATCTCGAGCTGGCCGTTCTCGTCGGTGACGTAGTAGGCGTTCCAGATGGTCTCGACGAAGCTTTGCGCGCTGGCGGCGTTCGACGGCAGGGCGCCGAGGCCGCCGGCGACCAGCCGCCAGATCGTCTCCGGATCGCCGGCCATCGCCGAGGCGACGATCGAATCGAGCGTGGGATCGGCCTCGGCGACACCGGTCGTCGATAGCGACGTGCCGCCGACCATGACGTTCCAGGGCTTGGCGTTGTTGTCGAGGATGTTGGGCAGCCCGTTGGCGGTTTCGTAGCCCGAGCCGCCGTCGCCCAGCGCCAGGAAAGTCGTCTGGTTGGCGAAGACGGCGTCCATGAACAGCTGCGTGTAGGCCCGGTAGAAGGGCGAGCCCGGGGACAGGCTGTTGTCGTCGCCGTAGGAGCTCGATGTCACCGCCGCCCTGGCCGTCGTGTTGCCGGCCGCCGTCACGGTGTCCCAGATCGCGCTCTGGGCCGCCGGGAAGACCGAGGCGGCCGCGTCGCCATTGACGCCCGAGCCGACATAGAGGCCGATGTCGCTGTTGGGGTTGACGGCGGCAACCACGCCGACGTCGAGCGAGCGCTCGGACGAGTACTCGGCATTGTACTGCTGACCATCCTCGCCCTGGACAAAGACGCTGCCGGTGCCGCTGCGCCCGATCGTGGTCAGATAGTCGGTCAGCAGGCCCTGGAAGGACTCGGTCTGGGTCGACGGGAGGGCCGAGCCGATCAGGGGCTCGATCAGGCCGATGGTGCCGGTCTGCACCGTCTCGCCATCGAGCGGAAACCGATAGAGGCCGGCGATGAACTGCGGGTCCTGGTTGATCTGCGCCGAGGCGGAGTCGTTGCCCGGGCTTTGCGCGCCAGGTGCCAGCGTGACCGGCGAGGCGGCCGACAGGTTGGTGGCCGGCGGCTGGTTGACGTTGAAGTCGATCCACACCCCGTCGATGTTCCAGCCGACCGGCAGCGACAGGCCGCCGTTCCAGTAAATCAGCTCCTGGGACGGCGAGTACATCAGCGTGGTGTCGAACAGCGCCTGGAAGTCCGCCGCCGTGGCGATGTTCAGCCAGATCGTGCGCGACGCCGCCGACGACACGTAGTTGCCGCTTGCCGGGCTGTCGTGCAGCACCTCCAGATCGAACGGTGCGCTCTCGAGCTGACCGACCAGCATGTCGTACTGGCTCTGGCTGGCGCCGTAGGTCGACCACAGCGTGCCCTTGGCGTTGAGCTCCTGCAGCATCTGCTGACGGGTTCCCCAGTCCTGGGCCAGAAATCCGGAGGGGTCGGTGACGCGCGGCAGCACCAGGGCGACATTGATGCCATTGGGCGAGATCTCGCCGTCGGCGATGCCGTAGGCGCTTTCGACGGTCGGCGCGCTGGTGATGCCGTACGCGGCATAGTCGAGATACGTCGAATTGGCGATCGGCTGATAGGTCGTTGCCATCGAAACTCTACCCCTCGAGTGACGTCCCACGGTTGCAGTGGCGGCAACATACTGTCGAGGCGATTCGCACTGTCAATATCGCGCGGCGGCGGATCGACGCCGCGCGCCATTGCGCCCGGGCGCCGTGCTGATCCAATGTGCGCGACGACCGTCCCGAATTTCTCGTCGTCGGGACGAAAGCATTCTCACAGCGAGGAAGAAGAAGGAGATCACGATGCCGCTCACGCTCGTCAGCCAGAGTTTCAAGGAGGGCGAGACTCTCGCCACCGATCACATCCTGTCGGCCAACTACGGGTTCGGCTGCGCCGGCGGCAACAAGTCGCCGCAGCTTTCGTGGTCGGGCGCTCCCGCCGGCACCAAGAGCTTCGCGTTGACCTGCTTCGATCCCGACGCGCCGACCGGCAGCGGCTTCTGGCATTGGCTGATCGTCAATATTTCAGCCGGCACGACGTCGCTCGCGCTCGGCGCCGGCAATCCCGCCGCCGGCCTCCTGCCGCCTGGCGCCCTGCAGACCCGCACCGACTTCGGCACGCCGGGCTATGGCGGGCCATGCCCGCCCGAGGGCCACGGCCCGCACCGCTATGTCTTCACGTTGTTCGCGGTGAACGCCGACAAGCTGCCGGTGGCGGCCGACACTTCTGCAGCCATCGTCGGCTTCAACCTGCACTTCGCCACGATCGAGAAGGCGACCCTGACCGGCCTGTTCCATCGCTGAGCGGAGCCGAGCGATGACCCAACCGCTCGCGGGGCTGAAGGTGCTCGAGATCGGCCAGGCCTATGCCGGCCCGCTCGCCGGCATGATCCTGGCCGACATGGGTGCCGACGTGATCAAGGTCGAGAAGCCCGACGGCGGCGACGACGCCCGCCAGTGGGGCCCGCCCTTCGTCGGCGACGACAGCGCCATGTTCCACGCCAACAACCGCGGCAAGCGCTCGATCGCGCTCGACATCAAGGACCAGGCCGCCGTCGCCCGCCTGAAAGAGCTTGCCTGCGACGCCGACATCCTCATCCAGAACCTGCGCCCGGGGGTGGTCGAGCCGCTCGGTCTGGGGCCCGATGCCCTGCTCGCGGTCAACCCGCGGCTGATCTACTGCTCGATCTGGGCGTTCGGCTACACTGGGCCGATGCGGCTGGACCCGGGCTTCGATCCGCTGCTGCAGGCTTACGGCGCGGTGATGACCCTCACCGGCCGACCCGACGATCCGCCGACCTTCTGCGCGCCGGCGATCAACGATGCGGCGACCGGCATGTGGTGCGTGATTGGCGCGCTGGCGGCCCTTCAGCAGCGCCATCTCACGGGGCGCGGCTGCGTCATCGACACGTCGCTGTTCGAGACGGCGGTGCACTGGGTGTCGGGGTCCCTGCACGGCTACTGGCTGAGCGGCAACGTCCCGCAGCGCCACGGCACCGCCAGCCCGGCCCTGGTGCCCTACCAGGCCTTCGAGACCGCCGACCGCCCGATCGTCGTGGCGGCCGGCAACGACCGGCTGTTCGCAAAGTTCGCCGAGGCGATCGGCTGCCCGCAGTGGCGGGACGATCCGCGTTTCAGCGACGGCCGCCGGCGCGCCGCCAACCGTCCGGCGCTGATCGCCCTGATCGAGCCCCTGTTGCGCGCCAGGCCGCGAGACCACTGGCTGAAGGCGTTCGGCGGCGTCGGCGTGCCGTGCTCGCCGATCAACGATATCGCCGAGCTTGCGCAGTCGGAGCAGCTCGCGGCGATGGACCTCCAGCGCACGCTACCCGGCAGCGCCATGCAGGTGGTCGGCCTGCCGATCTCGTTCGACCGCCGGCGCCCGCATCCGCAGGGCGATTCGCCGGCGCTGGGAGCTCATACGGGCGAGGGCTTCGGGCGACGTTGATGCCCTCGTTCTTTTCGCGGCGAGGCTGGAGAATCAATTCCTCCCCCGTCTTACGGGTCGTCTTACTGGGGAGGTGCCTTGTCGTACGGCGCGGAGGGGGAAGGCCGCACTCGAGATGTTTCTGATTCCAACGTCGGAACTTCATGAACCTCGCGTGATGCTCTCCCCCTCCGGCCCTTCGGGCCACCTCCCCCGACTACGAGGGGAGGCATGGAGTCTGTGCCGTGACAGCGAAGCCGGAGAGGAGGGAGCGACCGTTCTTCTGGCACGCCTCACGCCGCGTAGTAGCCGCCGTCGACGACGTGCGAGGCGCCGGTCATGAACGAGGCTCGGTCCGAGCACATCCACACCACCGCCTCGGCGATCTCCTCGGGAACGCCCAGCCGGTTCATCGGCACCCTGGTCATCAGCCGCTCGTAGCGCTCGGCCATGCCAGGGTCGGTCATCGGCGTCTTGATGTAGCCCGGATTGACGCAATTCACGCGGATGCCGTCCTGCGCATACTCCATCGCCGCCGTCTTGGTGAGGCCGACCACGCCGTGCTTGGCGGCGACGTAGCTCGCAGCAGTCGGCAGGCCGACCAGCCCCGCCACAGAGGCGGTGTTGACGATCGCCCCGCCGCCCTGCTTCAGCATATGGACGATCTCGTGCTTCATGCACAGGAACACGCCGGTAAGGTTGATCGCCATCATGCGATCGAACGACTGGCGGCTCATCTCGTGCGTGCGCTGGCCGGCCGGGCCGGCATGTCGCGGCGCGATGCCGGCATTGTTGAAGGCGCAGTCGAGGCGGCCGAAGGCCGCGACGCTGCGCGCCACCATGGCCTCGATCTGCGTCTCGTCCGAGACGTCGGCACCGATCGCGATCGACTGCCCGCCGGCCGCATTGATCAGCGCCACGGTCTCGGCGGCGCCCGCCTCGCTCTGGTCGGCGACCGCCACGCGCGCGCCCTCGCGCACCATGGCAAGCGCCGTGGCGCGACCGATGCCCGAGGCGCCGCCGGTCACCAGCGCGCTCTTGCCGTCGAGAATTCCAGCCATCTTGTCGTTCTCCCTGTCTTTCATGATTTCATGCGGGTAGCGCATCCACAACGCCGGCACACGCGCGGCATCATGTCAGGAACCATTCAGCGAAAGTGACCGGAGGAGCGCCTCAACGCGCCTCGCGCACGTACCCTCGCTCGCGCATGCAGGCATTGAGAGCGGCGGTCACCGCATTGGCGCGGTCGGTGTTGTCGCGCTGCTGGGCCATCGCCAGCCCCGGTGCGCCCAATGTCGGGGTGGCAAAGCCGCGCGGGTAGCGCAGCTCGGCCTCCTGCTCGGCAGTGTCGCGACACTCGGCGGCATCCTTGGCGACGACGATCTCGCTCGCGCCCGGCTTCTGCCACGCCGGCGAGGCCGGAGCGGCGCACGATGCGACGCCGACCGGCAGAAGCATCAGCAGGAGAGCAACCGGATTGAAGGCAATGCGGTACATGGCCGTCCCTCAACGAGCCCGGGGTGATCGCGGCTCGCCGCGGAGCTGAAACGCCCGCACCGCCAGAGCCGACACCAGCCCTATCAGGATGACCCCGAGAAAGCCGATGACCACCGCCAGGATCTGGGTCAGCGGCTGCCGGGGCACGAAGTCGCCATAGCCGATGGTAAGCCCGGTGACGAAGGCGAAGTAGACACCCTGGCCCAGTTTCCATCCCTCGACAGCGGCGATGATCACGCCCAGCACCGCCTTCGCCGCGAGCAACACCGACAGCACCGGCCAGACTATTACCACGCCGGCGAGAAAGGATCGCCAGTAGAGCCGGCGCAGCGCCGCCGCGTGCGATAAGGACATGGTCGTCTCCGGTTTGGCTGTCGAGGCATCGAAGCGTGGGCGCTTGCGCTTTCCGCTCCGCCCGCAGCATCCGGCATGTCGCCGCAAAATTCACGGTGCATTCTTGCGTCCGTAGGGGCAGGCGAAGCCTACACAGGCTCGCACGCTTCGACCCGGTGTGCCGGGTCGGCCATATACGGCGTGTCTGGTCGAGGTCTGACCCTGGAAGCCGCTTTACCGCGAGAAGCCGATCGTCTGCAGGCCCGTGGCGGGGCAGGACGGCTCCCTCGTGATGGCCGGGGTAGGCGGCGCCTCTGGCGGCCGGCGGGTCAGGCCCCAGCAGTCGGCTTCCTCCGGCCGCAGCCACTTCATCGAGCGCGGGTCGGAGGTCTGCAGAAGGGCGAGAAGGGGCGCGTAGGGTACGCCACGGCGCTCGGCGCGCCGCGCGATAAGCTCGTTGCAGAGCGGCGAACGCTCCCGGCCGGCCTTGACGGCGCAGGAATGAAGGCCGAGGCGGCCGCGGTCGAGCACCGACCGATGGTGGCCGGCGACGAACAGGATGGACGCGCAAGCCGATGCGCAGGTCGTGCCGGGCAGCACGAAAGTCGACACCCTCTCCTCTTCCATATGGTCGGCCATGGCGAAGGCCTCGCCGACCGGGCCCCCCTCGCTCGCCAGCGCCACGCGCTTGTCGCCGAATCGGTCGCGCCCGACCTCGCGCAGGGCCAACCGAAAGCGCAGCGCATCGCCGGCGACGATCGGGCCGCGGGCGATGAGGATCGGCGCCCCGTCGTCCGCCGTCCGGACCACGAATTCCATCGCCGCGGCAGGACCGAGCGCTGCCAATGTCAGCGCCAGCACCCCTCCCAGAAACGCCAACAGCCGGCCGCGCCCCGCGCGATGCATCGCCTCTCCCGAGCGGTCCCCCCGCAGCCGGGAAACTGGCCCGTTCCGTCGTGCCGGGCGCGGTCGTATGCTTCCGGGATGGACGCAAGGGCGGGCAAGTGCCGGTCAATTCCTTCCATTGGTGCATCCATTCTCATCCGGCATGCCGATCGAGCGCGCCACAGTCCGAAGACGACGCTGCGCGATTGCTTTCAGCCTGAAATCAATGCGGATTCTATGGCGGCCGTCCATCCAGCGCTTCGCGAACAGTTCGCGCCAGCTCGCGCTTGCGAAAGGGCTTTGCCAGCAGTTTCCAACCGGGATCGCCCGCGCCTGCTTGCGTCTCCGCGGTGTAGCCCGACATCAGCACCACCGGCGTGCCGGGCCGCAGGCGCACCGCCCGGTCGGCCAGGGTCCTGCCGCCGAACGGCCCCGGCATCACCATGTCGGTGAGCAGCAGGTCATAAGGTGGATCGGCCTGCTCGAAAGCAGCGATTCCGGCGGCGCCGTCGGGCATCCCGTCGACCGCATAGCCCAGGCTGCGCAACTGCTCGACCAGACGGGCGCGTACCTGCGGCTCGTCTTCGACAACCAGGATCCGTTCCTTCCCGCCAACCGGCACAACGCCTGGCCCCGTTGCCGGTTCGGCGGCAGCCGCGTCGGAGCGCGGCAAATAGAGCCTGAACGTGGTGCCCTTCCCGAGCTCGCTCGTCAGATGGACGTGGCCGTTCGACTGCTTGATGAAGCCGTAGACCATGCTGAGCCCGAGCCCGGTGCCATGGCCGGCCTCCTTGGTGGTGAAGAACGGCTCGAAGACCCGGTCGACAAGATCGGGCGCAATTCCCGTGCCGCTGTCCGACACCGCCACCGCGAGATGCGACCCGACGTGCGCATCGGGCGTCAGCCCGACATAGGCCTCGTCGATCTCGACCGCCTCGGTCTCGATCAGCAACCGGCCCCCCGCCGGCATGGCGTCGCGCGCATTCAGGCAAAGGTTCATCAGCGCCGCCTCGAGCTCGCCCCGATCGACGCTGGCCGGAGCCAGGCCGGGCGCCAGACGGTACTCGATGGCGATGTCGGCCCCCAGGGTGCGGCGCAACAGGCGGCCGAGCGACGTGACGAGCTCATTGAGATCGGTCGGACGGGGTTGCAGCGGTTGGCGGCGCGAGAAGGCGAGGAGCTGACGCGTCAGCTCCGCGCCGCGGGTCACCGAGCGCTCGATCTGCTCGACCTTGCCCGTCGCCGATGCCGACAGGGTCTCCTCCAGCAGGCCGTCGATATTGGCCAGGATCACCATCAGGATGTTGTTGAAGTCGTGCGCCAGCCCGCCGGTCAGCTGGCCGACAGCTTCCATCTTCTGCGCCTGGCGCAACTGCGCCTCGATGCGATTGCGTTGCGTCAGGTCACGGATGATGCCGACGTAGATCGGCTCGCCGCGATGGGTCGCCTCGCCGACGGCGAGCTGGATGGCGATGGTGGAGCCGTCGCGCCGCCTGCCGCGGACCTCACGCGGACCACCGATGATCCGGCGCATGCCGCTGCGCGGGTAGTTCAACAGGAACTGGCCGTCCTCGCGCAGGAACTCGTCCGGGATCAGCATCGCCACGTTCCGCCCCACCACCTCGGTAGCGGGACGATCGAACAACCGTTCGGCGGCGCGGTTGTAGAGCTGGACCGTGCCGCGACGATCGATGACGATCAGCCCGTCTATCAGCGTCTCGAGCACGGTGTCGACCAGCGTTTGCAGCCGCGCCTCGCTGTCGCGCAGCCGGATGGTCGCGTCGAGCCGCTCCGTCACATCGCGCGAGATCGAGCCAAAGCCGAGCAACTTTCCGTCGCCATCGCGGATCGCGGAGATGATCACGTTGACGGAGAAGACCTCGCCGTTCTGGCCGACACGCCGGCCGATCTCCTCGAACCGGCCGAGGGTCGCAGCCTCGCGCAACACCCGCTGGGGCTTGCCCTCTGCACGATCCTCGGGCGTGTAGAACAGCGCGAAGCTCTTGCCCAGGATCTCCGAGGCCTTGTAGCCCGTGATCGCCTCGGCGCCGACATTCCACGACGTGACGATGCCCTGCGGATCGAGCGTGGTGACCGCAAAGTCGCTCACGCCGTCGACGAAGAGGCACAGATTTCGCGCCGCGTCCTGCGATGCGGGCACGGATGCAATCCGCACGGTCACCCGACGACGCTCCCTGACCGACTGCAACCAGTCCACCGGCAGAAGCTTCTTGTCGTGGCCCCTGGCCGGCAAGCACGATAACGGTCTCACTCCACCCATCGCGCGTCAAGCCAGGCACAACCGTCCCGATCAAGGCGTCAGACGCTTCCCGCGCCTCGCTCCAGCAGGGTGGCAAGCCGGCGCAGCGACACCGGCTTCTCGACCAGCATGGCATGCGGCAACTGCGGGTTGGCGCGCCGAACGTCGTCGAGTTGCTGCTGGTTGGCGTCGCCCGTCAGCAGGACCCAGCGCGTTGCCGTCGATCGGGCGGCATGCCGAGCGAAGATCGCAAAGCCGTCCCCATCGGGCAGCACCACGTCGCACAGCACGGCATCGAGCGTTGGGGCCGGCGTGCGCTCAAGGAACGCCTGAGCCTCCGCCGCCGAGGCCACCGCAACCACGCGGTGATGGCGACGCGACAGGTATTCCCCGACCTCGCGACGCAGGTCCGCATCGTCTTCCACCAGTAGAAATTGCACGATGGTAACCCTACGCCCTCGCCACACGGCACGCGCGGCATTAATGGCGCATTCGGTTGCGGGCTACATCAACCGAATCGCAAGTTGAACCACTTTTCCGGCGGCCTGGTTGCGGGCAGCCCGGTGCGCGCCGCGCTCTTCAGCATGGCGCGGATGGCACGGCCCAGCGCCCGCGCCTCGACGGGCTTCGGGAAGAACTTGTAGATACCGACCTGCTCCAGGACAGGCTGCGACAGATGGTCGATGCGCCCCGACATCACCAGCAGGGCGGTCTCGGGCGACAGGCGGCGAATGCGTTCACTCAGGGTGACGCCATCGAAATCAGGCAGGTCGAAATCGACCAAGGCAACGCGCGGCCGCAGGTCGGCGATGCGGTGGAGCGCCGGCGAGCCGGCGTGGATGGTCCGTACCACGAGCCGCTGCCGCTCCAGGATGCAGGCGAGCTCCTCCGCCTGGAGAGGGTCATCCTCGACAATCAACACATCGCAGGCGGGTTCGCCAGAGTCGGAGGTCGGCCGGGTCATGGTGTCCTCTGCCCACATCATGCAACTCCCGGCGGGCGCCGTCACGGGGCAATCGCGACGGCTCACGCCGGTCCGCTCCGATTTGGACGCTTCGAGGCAGCAAGGGGATTCCGGCCGCGAGCGCGCGGCCGGTGTCAGAGCGAGTTCCGTCGCCACTCTCGCTCCCCTTGCTGCTTGCACCTTGAGCGCGATTACATTGTCATCCCGAGCGCAGCGGGGGACCGTTGAGGCCACGGGAAAGGTCCCCTCGCTGCGCTCGGGATGACAGCATTTCTGCAGCGCGAATCATGCGTCACTACCGGAATTTGAAGCACTTGTTTTGTCACCGGCCCTTAGACGGCGACACCTCCCCAGCGAAGCTGGGGAGGTGCGGCCCAATAATTAGCGTCCATGTGAATTCAGCCGCTACCGCATCTCCGGGGCTACCGCCTGGGGCGGGACTGGACGCTGTCGAAGAAGGTCTCGACGGCACGCAGGCCCGGTTCGCTCAGGCGGATTATGGTCCGGCGCCGGTCGCCGGCGTCGTCGCCACGCTCGATCAGGTTGTGGCGCTGCAGCTCATCCATACGCCGCAATGCGGTCGTCAGGGGCACGCCCGACGCAGCGCCGAGGCTGGTCACCGTCACGTCTGCGCCCGTTAGCTGGGCGTCGTAGAGGTCGAGCAGCATCTCCCAGCAGGGGTCGGAGAACAGTTCCGTCGGAAACAAGCTGCTCCGCGTCCGGCGCATCGCCTTGACGTCGCGAAGCGCTGCACGCCGGCGTTCGGTGGGTGATGCAGCCTCCTCCCCATCCGTCGCCGCCGTCTCCTGGCGCTGGCGCATCTGGCGGGCGAGTTGGGCCGACTTGACGGCCCGAACCAGGCGTGGCCCATCCACCGGTTTGGTCAGCAGGTCGCGCGCGCCCAGACGCAACGCCGCGACGGCGTCGTCGAACCCGGCGTTGCCGCTGACGAAGATGATCTCGGGCCGGGCACCTTCGGCAAAACGATTCAGCCGCTCTGCGAACTGGACGCCGTCGAGCTCGGGCATCCTGAGGTCACTCACCACGATGCCCGCCCTGAGCCCCTCCGCCATCAGCCTGAGCGCGCTCCAGCCATCGCTTGCGGCCCGGCAGGAAAGACCGGCCTTGACCAGGCACTCGACCAGTTCCTCGATCGAGTCGAGGTCGTCGTCGACCACCAGGACGTCGACACTGGGGGCAGAAGGATCATTGACGCCCGGCGCAGCCATCGCTTCCATCGTGCCAAGCCGTCGGACGCCTCCGGAATGGAGGCGTTTGTCGGCCTCTCCGGCACAAACGTGCCTGCAATGCGGTACAATTCGCAAGCGCGTTCGTCGACAACGGTCGCGCTGGGATGGGAAATGGAACAGGAGATGCCGGCAAGAGCGGGCCCGACGGCGCCGGGCGCCGCGGCCAGCGGTCAGCTGCGGGTCCACCGCCGGCAATCCATGGTGCTCGCCAGCCTGGTTCTCCTGGTCATCTGGACAGTCGCCGGCCTGCTGATCTGGCAAAGCCGCCAGGCGGCGATCGAGGAATGGAAGCGCGCGGCAGGCCGCACCAGCCATATCGCGTCGGCCTATGTCGGCCAGGCGCTCGGCGCCGCCGACCTCGTGCTCAAGAGCATGCTCGACTGGTTGCGCGACGAGCAGGTCGGCACGGAGGCCCAGTTCGAGGCGGCCGTGAGCAGCCGCCGGTTCTACGACGAGATGCGCGAACGCATTGCCGGCCTGCGCCAAGTCGGCATGGCCGGCGCCGTCGCCCGCGACGGCACGATCCTGAACACCACCTCCAGCTATCCGCCGCCCCAGGCTTCCATGTCGGGTCGCGAAGGTTTCATCGTCGCTGTCTCGCCGAACCCGCCCGAGGTGATCCTGACCAGCACGATCCCGGGCCGGGTCACCGGCCGCCCGACCTTCTTCCTGTTGCGTACCGTGATCGGCCAGGCGGGCAATGTGCTGGGCATCCTCGCGGTCGGCCTCGATGCCGCCTACCTGGGCGATTTCTTCCGACAGATCGCCGTCAGCGCCGACAGCACCATCTCGATCATGCGCGACGACGGTACGCTGCTGGCGTCGAGCCTGCGCGACGACGCGCTGCTCGGCCGACGTTTTCCAAACTCCCTCTCGCTGCGGCTGCTTCGCGAGGCCGGTCCAACGCCGGCTGTCTTCACCGACGCGCCCCTCGCGCGCGACCCGGCGCTGCACCTGCCGCGAATCATGGCGCCGCGCCGCGTCGAAGGCTTCCCGGCAATCGTAACGCTCTCGATCGGCCAGAGCGTGTTTCTGAAGCCGTGGCGCGAGACCAGCGGCGAGATCGTGCTTGCCGCCACGCTGCTCAGCTTCGTCACCCTGCTGGTTCTATTGCGGATACTTCGGCTGATGCGACTTTCCGACGCCGCCCGCCGCGCCGCCTCCGAGCAGGCGCTGCTCACCGCCATTGTCGACACGCCCTCGGCGTTGACCGCCGTGCTCGACCGGGCCGGCCGCGTGATGCGCGCCAACGCCCGCTTCAGCGATCTTTTCGGGAAGCACTTCGACCTCTCCCGCTCCGGGGAGACGCCCGACGAAGCGAACGCGATTCGAGGATTGAGCCTGCTCCGTGACTTCGTTGCCGGAGGCGAGCGTCAGGCCGAGATCGACCTCGAGGTGGCGCGACCGGGTCAATCGCCGCGCCGTCTGAGCTTCGCGCTGGCTCGCCAAACGCACTCCGTGACCGGCGAGTGCATCATCCTGGTCGGTCAGGACGTCACGCTTCGCCATCAGGCGGAGCGCGCGATCGCCCAGACCGCCAAGCTCGCGACCCTGGGCGAGGTGACCACCGGCATCGCCCACGAGCTCAGCCAGCCGCTGAACGTGATCCGCATGGCCGCGCAGAACGCGCTGGCCGAGCTTGAGCCCGAGGACGCCTCGGAGGACGACCTGCCGGCCGACGAAGGATTGGCGGACGGCTCGGCCTGCCCGCCGCCCATCGATCCCGCCTTGAAGGCCTATCTCGCCGGCAAGCTCCATCGCGTCATCGTCCAGGTCGACCGGGCCGCCGGGATCATCAACCGCATGCGCATATTCAGCCGCACCTCGCGCGAGGGACCTCAGGCTGTCGATGTGCGCGAAGCCTGCCGCGGCGCGCTCGCCCTGATGACGCCGCAACTGCGCGCCGCCGGAATTGCCGTAAGCCTGCAGGTCGACGAGTCGCCGGCGCTCGTTGTCGGCAACATGGTCGTCATGCAGCAGGTGATCGTGAGCCTGCTCGCAAACGCGCGCGACGCGCTGCGCGACAACCCGGGCGACGACAGGGCTATCGCCGTACGCGCCCGGCGAACGGCGGAGGGCCGCGTCGTCGTCCGCGTCGCCGACAACGGCACCGGCGTTCCGGCCGCGATCCGCGACCGCATCTTCGAGCCCTTCTTCACCACCAAGCCAGTGGGCGATGGCTCCGGCCTCGGCCTCGCCACCTCCTATGGCCTGATCCGCGACGCCGGTGGCACGCTTTCCCTGGTCGTGCCCGACGCCGATGAGCTTCCGGGTGCAGCGTTCGAGATCGACATGCCGGCAGCGGCGGAAACTGCCGCCGCCGGCGACCGCCCGCCCGCCCTTGCGCCGGACGCATCGCCGCCGCCCAGCATGGCGGCGATGTAATCCATGTCGCGCAAGGCGATCGACATGTCCCGCGGGACAACTCCTTCCGACCTCAACGCACACCAGGGGCACCAATGACTGTCCGCGTCCTGTTCGTCTCGACCGGCGACGTCTGCCGCGCGCCGATGGCGGTCGGCTGCCTCCGGGTCCTGGTGCAGCGCACCCGACGCCCGGGCGACTTCGAGATCGGCTCGGCCGGCACCTATGACGGCGCCAATGGCCAGCCGCCGAGCCTGCTCGCCCAGGAGGCGGCCGCCCGCCGCGGCTACCCGATCCCCGACCTGCGGGCGCGCCGGCTGGAGCCCGCCGATCTCGCCCGCTTCGACTACGCGCTGGCGATGGACCGCCTCCAGCTCGCGGCGATGCGGCTGATGGCGCCGGGGCCCCACGTCGAGCGGCCGCAGATGCTGCTCAAGTACGTTCCGGTGCCGGGGATCCGCGAGATCCGCGACCCCTTCGGTGGCACGACGCAGGACTACGAGCGGGCGCTCGACCTGATCGAGCGGGGCTGCGCCGGGTTGCTGGAGCATATCGTCGCGGAAGCCGCACCTCACGGCGACGGCGGATCTGGCGACAGACGCGGCCGGACAACCCAGCTTCGCGTCGTGCACTCGCGGGATTGAGGGCCCGACCTCCGGAGCAAGCGTGCCCATCTCAGCGCACGCGCGCCAGCTCGAAGCTGTAGTGACAGGCGCGGGGCGCCGTCGACTGAAAGGCGAGACTCAGCACATCGCCGCGGAGCGCGCCGTCGACCTTGCCGCTGAAATGGTCCGCGCTGTCGCTCCGAAACTCGAGGCTGACGGCACCGGCCGGATCGACGACACCCGTCACCGTGCTTGTCGTCCTGCCGTTCGCCAGCTCGGAAAGCTCGCCGGCGACGCGGCTGCCGCTCACGGTCAGGGCAAGCGTGGGGGGCTGGCACCACGAATCGGTGCGGCCTTTGCCGGTCCAGGTTCCTTCCATGTCGGTCGCCGCCTGCGGCGGCGGCACGGCCGGGACACTGGGCGCAGTCGGCGTCGGCGCTGTGCATTGCCGCGACCGCATCGACAGATCGACCGCATCGTACTCGCCCTTCAGCCGGCCGAGCTCGTCCTTGCGATCCTTGGTCATCGCCAGCCCGAACAGTATCGGCCAGAAGACGACGATGCCCACCGTCATCATGACGGCATCGGCAGCGGCGTTCTCGCGCTGCAGGCCCGATACGCGCTGGACCTCGCCCGTGAGACGCAATCGCTCCTCGGCGAGCTGCTCGCAGGTCCAGGTCTGGTAAACGTTCGGGCTGACGTAGCGCGCCTCGATCGAATCGGGACCGCGCGCACAGGCTGCCAGCGCCATGCAGGCCGCGAGCGCCAGCGGCCGCCCGATCCTCGTCATCGTGCCGAAGCGCAGCGCCACGGCAGCATCACCGGTTTCATGGTCTGTCATCACTTGCCCCCCGTCCCAATCGACCGGCTCGATATGGCGCAAGGGGGTGTCACATCGGGACATCCTCCCCTATGGTTGCAGGGCCGTTGCCCGGGGTACCGCATGCGTTACGAGATCACCGACCGCGTCCTGCAGCTCGCGCTCGCCATGCAGGGCTCGCGGGTCGGGCTCACCCTCGCCGACATCGAGCGCGACTTCACGGTGAGCCGCCGTACCGCGCAGCGCATGCGCGATGCCGTGCTGCGCAACTACCCGCAGGCCGAGCAGCTGGTCGACGACGAGCGCCGGCCGCGCTGGCGCATCCCGGTCGCCGGCACCGTGACGCCGGGCGCGCTCACCGCCGAGGAGATCGTCGATCTCGAAGCCACGGCACGCCTGCTGCGCCAGCGCAACCTCAGGGCGCGCGCCGCCGCGCTCGAGGCCGTGGCACGCAAGCTGCGCGCCACCCTGCCGCCAGCCACGCAGGTCCGTCTGGAACCCGACATCGAGGCCCTCCTCGAAGCCGAGGGGCTGGCCATGCGGCCGGGCCCGCGACCGGTGATCCGGGCGGAGGTGATCGACACCATCCGGCTCGCCATCAAGCAGGGCCGCGAGATCTACATCGCCTACCGCAGCCGCCACACGCGCCGCGCCTCCGGCCGGCGCCTGCACCCCTACGGGTTCCTGCTCGGCAAGCAGCACTACCTTGTCGGCATGTCCCCCGACCGCCATCCCGGCGACGCCCGTCTGTTCGCGCTGGCCCAGATCGAGCGCGTCAGCCCGCAAGCCAGCGGGTTCGTGCGCGATCCTTCATTCTCTCTCCAGAAGTTCGCCGAGCGGAGCTTCGGCGTCTTCCAGGAGGCGCCGCGCGATATCGCTTGGCGCTTCAGCCGCGAGGTCGCTGCGGCAGCCGAGGAATACATCTTCCACCCTGGCCAATCGATGGAGCGCCAGCCCGACGGCTCGGTGATCGTGCGCTTCCGTGCCGGCGGGCTGATGGAAATGTGCTGGCACCTCTACACCTGGGGCGCCGACGTCGAGGTGCTGGCGCCGGCCGAGTTGAAGGACCTGTTGAGACAAGCGCTGCGGCACCGCCGGTTCCAGATTCGAGGTGCCGCGTGAACGCGCCCATGACCGACATTGATAGAGACCAGCATCTCTTCTGAGGAGTGGCGGGCGTCACACCACGCAGCCGTGATGCGCCGACGACACCAGCCGGACGTACTTGTCGTGCACCGATCCCGGCCGTAGCCGGCCGGCCGCCTCGGGCGCCTTCCATTCCGCCATGCGCCGCGCGATCTCCGTGTCCGGGAGCTCGAGGGTCAGCGTCCGCTTGCCCGGGTCGATGACGATCGTGTCGCCGTCGCGCACCGCCGCGATCGGGCCACCGCGCGCAGCCTCGGGGGAGATATGGCCGATCAGGATGCCGTGGCTGACGCCGGAGAAGCGGCCGTCGGTGATCAGGGCGACGTCCTCGCCGAGCCCGCGTCCCTGCAGCTGGATGGTGAGCATCACCATCTCGGGCATGCCGGGGCCGCCGACCGGCCCGACATTGCGCACCACGATCACGGTGCCGGGCTTGATCTCGCCGGCGCGGATCGCCTTCATCGTGTCGGGCTCCGATTCGAAGACACGCGCGGTGCCGCGGAACTCGCCCTTCTCCAGGGTCTTGCCGGAGAGCTTCAGCACGCAGCTCTCGGGCGCCAGGTTGCCCTTCAGCACGCTGATGTGATTGTTGGGCGGCGCGATCGGGTTGCCCACCGGGCGGACGATGTCCTGCCTGCCGAGCTGCTCGAGGGTCGGCACCGCCTCCAGGTTCTCGGCCACGGTCCTGCCGGTGACCGTGGGCGCATCGCCGTGCAGGAAGCCGTGGCGCAGCAGCTCCTTCATCACGATCGGCACGCCGCCGATGCCGTGCAGGCTGGTCATCGCATAGGGACCGTGCGGCTGCAGGTTGCCGAGCAGCGGCACGCGCTCGCCGATCGCCTGGATGCGCTCGATGGTGAGCGGCACCTCGGCCTGGCGGGCGATGGCCAGCAGGTGCAGGTACATGTTGGTCGAGCCGCCCATGGCGTAGACGGTCGTGATGGCATTCTCGAAGCCGCGCATCGTCATGATGTCGCGCGGACGCGTGCCGGCCGCGATCAGGCGGTAGAGCGCGTCGACGCTGGCGCGCGCCTGGGCACGGACGTCGGCATGGATGTCGCTCCCGGCATCGTAGTCGGCGGGATGCGAGGCGCCGCGCGGCAGCATCATGCCGATCGATTCGGCGATGGTGCTCATGGTGTTGGCGGTGAACATGGCGCCGCAGGTGCCGCTGCCCGGCATGACGTTGCGCTCGAGCGCGCCGAGCTCCTCGGCCGAGATGCGGCCGGCCTCGTGCGCGGCGCGGCCCTCGGCATAGTCCATGATGGTGAGGTTGGTGCCCTTGGCGGCCCACGGCCCGAAATCGACGCGGCCGGGCGAGCTGGTGCCGGGATAGAGCACCAGGCCAAAGGCGTTGGTGCGGGCGAGCGGCATCAGCGCAGCGGCGCCGGTCTTGTCGCAGCCGGAGATGACGATCATCGCGTCGCCGTGGTGCGCGTAGTGGCCGATCTCGAAGCAGTCGGCGACGACGTCGCGCGACACCAGGCTGTAGCCGGCGGTGGGCGTGCCCTGGGTCAGCGCGTCGGAGACGGCGGGGGCACCGACGATCAGCCCCTGCCCGCCGCGTTCGGCCATTATCTCGACCAGCAGATCGGCGATCGAGCGCACGCGATTGTTGCAGCGATGGGCGTTGGTCCAGGCGGCAGCGATGGTGACGATGGCGCTGGCATCGGCCGCGCGGTCGGGCTCGAAGCCGGCGGCGCGCAGCTCGACACGCGCTTTCTTCCAATAGGTGCTGCTGTCCTGGGTCATCCTGTTTCCGCCTGGTTGGGGGGCCGGAGGTTAGCCGATCGGGCGCCTCAATTCCTCGGCAGCTGATGCTTCAGCACCTTGCCCGTCGCATTGTGCGGCAGCTCGTCGAGGAAGCGGACCTCCTTCGGCACCTTGAAGCGGGCGAGCTGGCTGCCGCAATGGTCGATCACAGCGCCCTCGTCGAGGTTGGCGCCCGGCTTCAGGACGACATACGCCCGGCCGACCTCGCCCCACTTGTCGTGCGGCACGCCGACCACGGCGTTCTCGAGCACACCGTCGAGCTGGTAGATCACGTTCTCGACCTCGACCGGGTAGACGTTCTCGCCGCCCGAGATGAACATGTCCTTCCACCGGTCGACGATATAGTAGTAGCCGTCCTCGTCCTGTCGCGCAGCGTCGCCGGTGTGGAACCAGCCGTCCGCCGTGAACGAGGTGCGGTTGGCCTCCGGCCGGTTCCAGTAGCCCGGCGTCACGTTCGGCCCCTTGATCATCAGCTCGCCGGTCTCGCCCTGCTTCACCGGATTGCCGTCGGGATCGCAGATCTTCAGGCGCACGTAGAGCGGCGGCAGGCCGGACGAGCCGATCTTCGCCATCGCCTTATCGGCAGACAGGAAGAGGCCCATCGGGCCGGTCTCGGTCATGCCCCAGCCCTGGCGCAGGGCGATGCCCTTGCGGCCGTAGGTCTCGAGCAGCGACAGAGGCGAGGCGGCGCCGCCCACGCCCATCGACCTTATGTGCGAGAGGTCGGCCGCGGCGAAGCCCGGTTCCTGGGCCAGCATTAGGAAATTGGTCGGTACCCCCAGCAGGTCGGTGAGGCCGACCTCGCGGTCGGTCATCAGGGCGAGGAAGCGGCCCGGATCGAAGCTCCGCAGCACCACGTTGCAGCCGCCGGTGTGGAAGGTCGGGTTGGCGTAGACGTTGAGACCGCCGGTATGGAAGGTCGGCAGGAACACCAGGTTCCTGGTGTGCGTCGTGAGCCCGACCGTCATGGCGCAATGGACGCTGTTGAACACGCACATCTGGTAGGTGATGCGCGCGCCCTTGGGCCGTCCGGTGGTGCCGGAGGTGTACATCACGGTCCAGGTGTCGGCGAGATCGAGCGCCGGCGGCGCCAGCGTTCCGCTCGCCTTGGCGAGGCCGGCCTCGTAGGCGCTCGGCTTGCCGTTGGCGAGGTTGGCGGTGTGCGGCACGGACGCGAGCCTCGCCACCTGCAGCGCCGCATCGGTGAACTCGTCGCCGTGGACCAGCACGACCGGCGTCGCGTCCTTGCAGATGAACTCGAGCTCGGGGACGGCGAGCCGCCAGTTGAGCGGCAGGAAGACGGCGCCGAGACGCCGGCAGGCGAACTGCAGCTCGAAGACGTCGGTGTCGTTCATGCTGAGCACGGCGATGCGGTCGCCCGGCTGGACGTCGAAGGCGTTGCGCAGCCACAGCGCGGCACGGCTCACACGCTGGTCCATCTCGGCATAGGTGAAGCGCCGGCCCGAGGCGAGATCGTGCGCCGCCTCCGACTGGGGCGCGAAGCGGGCGTGATGGGCGATCCAGTCTTCCGCGGGGATACCCGATGTCATGCGGGGCCTCGTTTATCCAAGTAGGTCGTCATTTCATGCTCCTCTCCCCCGCTAGGGGGAGAGGTTGGGTGACGGGGTTACAGATGACGCCGCAGCCTTCGAAGCCCCCTCACCCAGCCTCTCCCCCTAGCGGGGGAGAGGAGCATGAGAAAGAGGACATGAAGGCGTGCCACTCGCTCAATTCCCCACCCGCGGAATCACCTCGGCGGCGAAGCGTTGCAGGCGCTCGATGCTGCCGGCGATCGAGTCGCCGCGGCAATCGAATATGAGCTCGTGCACGCCGATCGCGGCGAACGAGCGGATGTCTCCGGCGATGTCGTCGGGGTTGCCCGAGAAGCTGCGCCGCGTGCCGTCGCGGTCGGGAATGCCGGCATCGTAGAGCGGCGCCTTGTAGGAGATGAGGAGCTTCCCGAAATCGCGGCGCTCGCCGTCGCACAGCCGCTTCAGCGTGTCGATGTGGGCGCGCATCTCCTGCGGCGGCAGCGGCGAGGCGGCAATCGCGCCGACCGGATGCCAGCCGTCGCCGTGGCGCGCGGTGCGGCGCAGCGCGGCGCGCGAGTGTCCGCCGACCCAGATCGGCGGATGCGGCTTCTGCAGCGGGAACGGTTCGCAGCGAATCTCGGCGTAGTCGTAGAACTTGCCCTTGAAAGTCGCGGGCGAGGTCGTCCAGAGCTGCTTGAAGATCGCCAGCCACTCGTCGGTCACGGCGCCGCGATGCTCGAAGTCGGGGCTGTCGAGCGCCTCGAATTCCTCCTTCAGCCAGCCGACGCCAACGCCCAGCGTGACCCTGCCGCCCGACAGCACGTCGAGCGTCGCCACCATCTTGGCGGTCAGCACCGGGTTGCGATAGGGCAGCACCAGCACCGAGGTGACCAGCCGCAGGCGCTCGGTGGCACCCGCCACCACGCCCAGGATGGAGAACGTCTCGAGCGCGTCGCCGCCGCCGGGATGCTTCCTGTCGACGGTGTACGGATACTCCGACCGGCTCTCGACCGGGAAGACGACGTGGTCGGCGATCATCGCCGAATGGAAGCCCAGCCGCTCGCCCTCGCGGGCCAGCGCCAGGATGCCGTCGCGCGTCGCCGTCGGCCCGCGCGTCGGCAGGTAGAAGCCATAGCGCATTGCCTAGTGCCGGCTCATCTCGGCGCGGCCGACCACCATGTGATGGACCTCGTCCGGCCCGTCTGCGAAGCGCAGATGGCGCTGGTTGACGTACATCTCGGCGAGCGGCGTCCACTGGGAGATACCGGTGGCGCCGTGGATCTGGATCGCCTGGTCGATGATGGTGCAGACCTTCTCGGGCACCATCGCCTTCACCATGCTGACCCACACGCGCGCCTCGCGGTTGCCCAGCACGTCCATTGCCTTGGCGGCCTTCAGCACCATGAGCCGCATGGCCTCGATCTCGATGCGGGCGCGCGACACCGTCTCGAGGTTCTTGCCGAGCTGGATCAGCGGCTTGCCGAAGGCGACGCGCTTGGAACCGCGCTTGACCAGCAGGTCGAGCGCCTTCTCGGCTTGGCCGATCGAGCGCATGCAGTGATGGATACGGCCCGGCCCCAGGCGCATCTGCGAGATCTCGAAGCCGCGACCCTCGCCCAGCAGGATGTTCTCTGCCGGCACGCGCACGTTGTCGAACTTGATGTGCATGTGGCCGCGCGGCGCGTGGTCGTGCCCGAACACGTGCATCGGGCCCAGGATGTGGACGCCGGGCGTGTCCTTGGGGACGAGGATCTGCGATTGCTGGAACTGCGGCGAGGCCTCGGGGCTGGTCTTGACCATGGTGATCATGATCTTGCAGCGCGGGTCGCCGGCGCCGGAGATGTAGTACTTCTCGCCGTTGATCACCCATTCGTTGCCGACAAGCTCGGCGCGCGTCGCGATGTTCTTGGCATCGGACGATGCGACGCCGGGCTCGGTCATGGCGAAGGCCGAACGGATCTCGCCGTTGAGCAGCGGCTTCAGCCACCTCTCCTTCTGCTCCGGCGTGCCGACGCGCTCGAGCACCTCCATGTTGCCGGTGTCGGGGGCCGAGCAGTTCAGGGTCTCGGAGGCGAGCGGCTGCTTGCCGAGCTCGGCGGCGATGTAGGCGTAGTCGAGGTTGGTGAGGCCGCGCCCGATGTCGTTGTGGCTTGGCAGGAAGAAGTTCCACAGCCCGGACGCCTTGGCCTTGTTCTTGGCGACCTCGAGCAGCTCGAGCTGACCCGGCGCCCAGCTCCACGGATCCTTGCGGCTCTCGCCCAGCCGGAAGAACTCGTCGGCCATCGGGGCCACATTCTCGTCGATGTGCTTCTTCACCGCGTCGAACAGCGGCTGGGCGGCCTTCGACATGGCGAGGTTGTTGAGCTCGGCGTCGAGGTCGGGGCGGGGGGCGGCGGGGACGGTGGCAGCTTTCTGTCTCATCGGGCTTTCCTCGTTTTTCCCGATCCATCCCTACAGACCCGGCGGACCGGGTCAATCGGGCAATCCCGGCAGGCGGCCGATTGACAAGCGAGCAGCCGACCGGGAAAGGTCGCGCCCGATGCGATTCAAGAGGCTGACCACCCTCGCCAGGGAGGCGCCCGATCACTGGCGCGACTGGGTGCTGGCCGGGTTGACCCCTCTGCTGCTGCTCGACCTGTTCGTCGTGGCGCCGATGGGTGCTGCCCACGTGGTCAACGTCCGACCCTTCAGCGTCGCCCTGCTCACCCTGCTGTCGATCGGCCTGCTCTTCCTCTCGCGCAGCATCCTGCCGGTGCTCTGCATCGTAGCGGCGATCGGCCTCAATGTCGTGGCCTTCGTCCTGCACATGCGCGGCGGCTCGGCAGCCATGGACATCTCTCTCGAGGGGCTGGGCCGGCTCCTGATCGGTGCCGTGATCATCTGGGTGGTCGGCCGCGCCGTGATCTCGCCGGGACGCGTCACCTATCACCGGGTGATCGGAGCCGTGCTGCTGTATCTCGCCATCGGCCTGCTGTTCGTCGGCCTGTACACCTTGAACGATGTCATCCATCCTGGATCGTTCAACGGCATGGCGGCGACCGACGAGCTGCCGCTGCCGAGCGACTTCATCTATTTCAGCTTCACCATCCTGACCACCGTCGGGTTCGGCGATGTCGTGCCCGTCCACCCGATCGCCCGCAGCCTCAGCAACATCGAGGCGATCATCGGTCAGCTCTACCCGGCCACCCTGCTGGCCTACCTGATCTCGCTCGACGTCGCGTCGCGGCGGTGATCGATCGCAGCCCGGAAGACCATGGGCTCACCCGTTGCGACCACGCCACTGATCGCGCCTCATCCGCTGCTCCCCCGCCAGGGGTGGCGCAGTATGCGTCATGGGCAATTGTTCGGCTCGTCCCGGCCGGTTAGCGTGCCCCATCGACACGCGGTGGAGCGCAGCGATGCAGACTCACGCAGTGAAGGACGGCGGCGCCGTCGACATGGCTCGCAGGCGCCCCGGCGCCGGCCGGCCGGCCCGCACGATCGCCTATGAGGAACTCCCCCTGGGTGCGAGCTTCTCCGACATTCCGATGTTGCCTGACGGTGGCGGCGGAATGGCGTCGGCGTTGCACCGTCACGCTGCAGGACCCGGCCCGTCGTCCGTGCCGGCGAGCGTCGGCGAGGTGTTGCGGCGGCCCGGGCGGTCTCTGCCCGCCGGCCTGCGCAGCGAGCTGGAGACGCGACTCGGCTGCGACTTCAGTGACGTGCGGCTGCATACCGACGCGGAGGCCGGCAAGTCGGCCGCCGCCGTGTCGGCCGAGGCCTATACCGTCGGGCGGCACATCGTGTTCGGCGCCGGCCGCTTCGACCCCGGGTCGCTGGCCGGCCGCCGCCTGCTGGTGCACGAGCTCGCCCATGCGGCCAGCACGCCGCGCGGCTCGGTGCCGCCGTCGGGCGAACTACGCGTCAGCGCGCCCACCGAAGTTGCGGAACGCAACGCAGTCGCCGTGGCCGAAGGCGCGGTCGGCCCGACGGCCATGACGACCATCGCGGCGCCGGCGCTCTATCGCGCCCCGGCGCCGGTCGTCGACTTGCAGGGCGTGAAAGTGAACCACCCCCGCGTGACGGTGCCGCCACCCGCAAAGCACGGCCTCAAGGCCTCCATCGATCCCGCAAACGCGACAGGCGTGACTCTCGACATCGTCGGAGTGACCGCCGCCATCGCCGCCGGAACGACGATCGACAGCACGACCGGCAAGATCACGATCGATGCCAAGCAGACCGGCGGCGGCGCCGACGTAAAGGCGACGCAAACCGACACGGGAATCTTCGCGACGCAGCCGTTCAGCCTTACCGGCATCCCCGGCGCCATAGCCAGCACGACGGCGACTACGCGCGGCGTCGCCAAGTTCTATGGCGGCGATTTCGTGCACACCTTTGCCCCACCCGCGGGCGGGGCGGCGACAGAGCTCGAGCTGTCCCGTGTCAACGAGAAATTCGCGGCCGCAACCGGCACCACGCTCAACATCACCGGCAAGCTCGGCACGCTCGCCATCACCGTCAACGACCCCAACTCGGCGACCAAGGGCTGGGATCTCGACTCGTCCGGCACGATGGTCTCCGCCGATCACGTCACCTGGAGCCACGACATCGACGCGCGGCCGTTCGTCACGAATGCCGCCAACCCGACCCCGACCGATGTCCTGCCGCAGGAGCTTGCGGCAGCACAGGATTTCCGCAATCTCGAGTTTCCCGCCAAGACCTTTGGCGCTGCCATCGCCTCGACGACGCACCGGCGGGCGATCGAGGGCCGCAACGACAAGCTGAAGGCGGTGACCAGCGCCAACGCCACCGGCATCAACGTGGAGGTGGAGGAGGACTACGCCGGGCCGACCGTGTTCCGCAATGCCAAGGCGACGCCGGCCTCGATCCCGGTGACGCCGCCCGGTGGCACCGCGACGAAATCGACCATCACGGTCGATGCCGAAGGCGCTGCAGCGACAACCAAGTTCAAGGTCAACGCTCCCGACCTCGGCTGCACCATCGACACAGCCGGCGTGCTGACCCCGGGGACGACTACCGGCACCGTCACCGTGCGCGCCGGCGACGGCACGAGCTTCGACGAGACCACGGTGACCATGACGGCGGCACCGGCGGCGACGCCGACACCGCCGGGAACACCGACGCCGTGACGGAAGCGTCCCGCGCCGAGACTAGGATCTCGGTCACCTGAGCCGACCACCTTGGCCGTGATGCCACACCTTGGCAGCCGACATCAGCAGGATGGCCGACAGCGCCGGAAGCAGCACGACGACCGGTACGACCCCCAGCAGCACGGCCCCGAGGAAGCTTCCGGCGATCGAGCCTGCCGCCATCACGGCGACGAAGGGCCAGTTGCCCGCCAGCACCGCGAAGGCCCGGTCGCGGCTGTAGCGTGCGAAGCCGACCAGCATGGTCGGCAGGCTGATGCAGAGCGACAGGCTGCCGGCGAGCTTCAAGTCGAGACCGAACAGCAGGACCAGGGTCGGGATCAGGAGCTCGCCTCCGGCCACCCCCATCAACGAGGCGACGACGCCGATGGCAAAGCCGGCAGCGACCCCGGCGATCAGCTGCGCCGCGCCGGCCGGCAGTGCGCCGTCCCCCGCCTCGACGCCGTGGCCCACGAGCAGGGCGGCCGCCATCGCGACCAGCAGGATCGCGAGGACGCGATAGAGGGTTCGCGACGCAAGACGCGTCGCCCAGCCCGCGCCGACCCAGGCGCCGAGCAGGCTGCCGGCCAGCAGGTCGAGCAGGATCGGCCAGTGGGCGGCGAGGCTTTCGGCCGGCACCGTCCCGGTACGCATCGGCAGCGCTGCTGCGACGACGACGAGGCTCATCGCCTTGTTGACGATCACCGCCTCGAGCGCGCCGAAGCGGAAGGCGCCGATCAGCAGCGGGAGTCGGAACTCGGCGCCGCCGAGACCGATCAGCCCTCCCAGCGCGCCGATCGCCAGGCCGCCACCGAAGGCTCCGGCCCCGGCCTTGCGCGAGATACCGTTGGACGATGCAGGGTTCATGGAGGCTCGCTATGGCAATTACACCATAACGATAGAATCGCTATGTCACAATTGCCATAGCGGCCATGACGGCCCTCCTGTCGTCAGACCTTGGGGCCGGGGTCGGCGGCGGCGTGCCGCTCGATCTCCGCGAGGTCGGCAGCGGCCTTGCCGGCGGCTGCCCGGGCCTCGAGCCGGCGATAGCGCGCCAGCAGGTCCCTGCCGAACGGCGTGAGCACGGCGCCGCCGCCGCCGGTTCCGCCGGTCACACGCTCGACCACCGGCGTCGCGAAGGCGCGGTTGAGACTGTCTATCAGGAGCCAAGCCCGCTTGTAGTCCATGCCCATGGTGCGGGCGGCCGCGGAAATCGAGCCAGTCGAGTTCACGCTCTCGAGCAGCGCCGCCTTGCCCGGGCCGATGCGGGCGCCCGAGGCAAGCGTGATGGTGAGCTTAAGGCGGGCCATGACGTGCGGCGCGCAATGCGGATAGAAGGGGTTGGCCGTGGCGCATCACGTCCTACCGTACGCCCGGACGAGGCATGGCAGCGAGCCTGGAATCGCTACCAGAAGCGACGCGATCCGAGGAAGGAGACGAGCGTGCCCTCGTCACGGTGTCGGCCACCCACCGATGCCCCGAGGCAGGCTGCCGCGCAGGCAACGACCAGGATCGCCGCCGCGGCGAAGGCAGCGATCAACGCGCTCTTGCGGGCGGCTTCGGCGGCATCGCGGGCCTTCTGTTCCGCCGCCTTGAAACCGGCGAAAGCTTCGTCCACGCGCTTCTCGGCCTCGGCCTGGGGCATGCCCGTCTGGCGAACGACGACACGCGTGAGCATGGTGCGGTCGTTCACGTCGAGTTGCGGGTTCGCGAGGTTGGCGACGAGCGCCCGGGCCACGACGGGCCCTACGTCGCCTCGGGCGGGGCCACCTGCGGCCGGAGCGCCCTCCGCCGGCGCCAGGAGCCTGTCCACGGCGTACGCCGACGGACCGCTGGCAAGCTGGGCGGCTACGGATCCGACGGCCGGATTGGCGCTGGCGCCAGCCGCGCCGGCCGCGACCACCGCCGTGGTCGACTGCAGCGCCGTCTTGAAGACGCCGGTTGCGCCCGACACCGCGAGCACACTGCCCAGGACGACGCTGAGCGCCCAGACCCCGAAGCCATGGGCGCCGTCGCGAAAATGCGATTCGGCTCCGCTCACGCCCGCCCAGGCGCCCCGCGCACGGCCGGCCAGATAGCCGCCCAGCGCGAAGCTCACGACGACGACGATGGCCGCGAAGGTCGCCGACAGGATGCCGAGCGCCTTGGCGGACAGACCGGCATACGGGTAGGGGGAGACACCCGCCAGGCCGAGGGCGGCCCCGAACGTGAGCAGCACGATCGAGATGGCGCTCGCGCCCAGCGTGCCCAGGATCACCGGTCCCCATTCGAAATATCGACCTTCTGCAGGTGCGGCGACCACGCTTGCAACAGGAGCAGCGTCCACCGTTCGCGCAACAGCCATCCGACCCTCCTAACGCAAACCGAGGAAGGACAGGATGAACATCACGATGACGACCAGCCCGACCAGATAAACGATGCCGTCCATTGGCAAGTCTCCCTTCCGCCAGCGAACGGCGCGGGCAATGCAAGGTTCCGGGCTCGCTCGACGATTGATTTGCGGCACGGCACGGAATGGCCAATCACGACAGCACGCCGGCATCGTCACGATTGCCGGGATACCCGGCAACGAATGAGCGCATGCGTCGTTGGGGCAGAACAATAACCACCGAGAGAGGTTTCCATGTTCAAGAAGCTCCTGATCGTGACGTTGCTGAGCAGCGGGGCGGCCGTTGCCTACGCGCAGACCCCGCCGCAGCAGGCGGCGACGCCTCCGTCCGCCAGGACGGCCATGCCCTACGACGCGACCGCGTCGGCGGATACGCGCAAGCTGATCGGCCGCAACATCAAGAACGCCGACAACGACACCATCGGCGAGATCAAGTCGATCCATATCGGGCCCGACGGCAAGGTCGCCAGCGTCATGGTCGGCGTGGGCGGCTTCCTCGGCGTGGGCGAGCGCGAGGTCAGCCTGAAGTGGTCCGACCTGGTGATCTCCGACAACGGCGAGACCGTGAAGGTCAACATGACGAAGGATCAGCTCGCCGCCATGCCGCCCTACAAGTACAAGGACGAGAAGTGGCGCGGCCAGGTCTTCACGGACAAGGGCCCATGGACCGCGGAGCCGACGCGCACCACGGCAGCCGATCGCGTTCCGCCGCCGGCAGCAGCCGACACCCGTGCACCGGCCCGCGACCAGGCGGCCGCCGTGAAGGGCGACTTCAACGCCGATGGCAACATGTCGGCAAACGCCCTCATCGGCGCATCGGTCCGGAACCAGGCCAAGGACAAGGTCGGCGAGATCGAGGACGTGTTCGTCGACACCAGCGGCGCCATCAAGACGGTCGTGGTGTCGGTCGGAGGCTTCCTGGGCGTCGGCACGAAGGATGTCGCCGTGAAGTGGGAGGACATCCAGTTCCAGCGCGACGGCAATTCCGTGGTGCTGGTGACCAGCTGGACGAAGGACTCCCTGAAGGCGATGCCGGAGTACAAGAAGGAGAGCCGCCTGGCCCGTTGATCGAGGCCATGCCGTACGGAAAAGGCCCACCCGGAAGGGTGGGCCTTCTTTCGTTGCGCCGCTCGAACAAGCCTACCAGAAGGTCGGCGCGCCGTAGTACCGGTCGACGCTGCGGCCATACTCCGGCGTCCAGCGGAAGTCGTCGTCCATGGCGTAGGTCGGGGCACTCTCGAGCTTCCTCTTGTCGAGATTGACGACATAGCCGCCCCTGCCCTCGTCGTACTTCAGCGTCGACCAGGGCAGCGGATGGTATTTCTCGCCGATGCCCAGGAAGCCGCCGAACGACATCACGGCATAGATCGCCTTGCCGCTCACCTTGTCGAGCATGACGTCCTCGACGGTCCCGAGCTTCTCGCCGGCCAGATTGTAGACGCTGGTGCCTTCCACCTTCTCGGCGGCGATCAGGCTGCCGGACGTGATCTTGGTCGTTTCAGGGGTCAAGGTCCTCTCCTCTGCTTGCGATGATGGGCGTTGGAAACGGAAGCGACCGAAGCGGCAACGCCCGAGCCGGTCCGGGATTTCGTTCGACGCCGATCCACCCGCTGCGCGAGCCGTGGCTCGCGACTTTCGTGCGATCTCTTCTTGCACCTCGATGGGCAGCTGGTGGGCGCGGACATCGACTCGCTAACAGCGCCGCCACGTGCGGGTTTCACGGCCCGCCGGCTTTTGTCGAGCTCGACTGCCTCGATAGCGCGGCTTCGCCGACCATGGTCGGCGATCGAGCGTCCACCGCAACGCCCGGCCCACTGAACCGTTAGCGCGACAGCCCAGCCCAGAAGGAGGTCGAACTTGGCAGCTGCAAGCAAGTCAGACGCGATCGCGCTCCTCAAAGCCGATCACCGAAAGGTCGAGGAACTGTTCGAGAAGTTCGAGCGCGCCCGAGGAGATGATCGCAAGGCATCTCTCGTTCGCGAGATCTGCACCGAGCTGATGGTGCACGCCACCATCGAGGAGGAAATCTTCTATCCGGCCTGCAAGGAGAAGATCGCGGACGAGGATCTCCTCGACGAGGCCTATGTCGAGCACGACGGCGCCAAGGTCCTGATCGCCGAGCTGCAGGCCAGCGAGCCAGACGCGGAGTTCTACGATGCCAAGGTCAAGGTCCTCTCGGAGCTGATCAAGCATCACGTCAAGGAGGAGGAGAAGCGCTCCGAAGGCCTGTTCGCCGAGGCCAGGGAGGCGGGCCTCGACGTCGACGCGCTGGGCGCCCGGCTTGCCGAGCGAAAGAAGACACTTCTCGAGAGCTACCAGTCCGGCGAGGCCCTGCCGGCGCCCGAAACGCGCTCCTACACCGGTCACCGCCTGAAGCAGGGACATCCGGTGGCAGTGCCGACGTCGTAGCCGACAGCCTCGCCGGCGAGGGAGGCACCGGCTCGGGGCACGCGGCCTGTACATCGCCTCCCTTCGTCCCGATTGAAGCCGAGCGTAGCCAGGCGGAGGGACCTTCGAAACAGCAAGAGAGGTCCCTTGCCTGCGTCTCCAATGGCACTCGCAGCTTGGGTTGCGAGCCAATCGCCGGCTGCCCCATCGCCTGGATGCAGGCGCGACGGAAATGACGTATGGTCCGGGCAGCGTAGGATCGGGGTTGCGTCTTCGGCCGTTCGTCGGCCGCGAGCCCCGTGGATTTTTTCCCACTCCGAGACGCAGTAGTCCTCTTCGAGACCGTGTAGTCCAGTTCGAGACGCATAGTGGCGTTCAGCCTCCCGGCACGCCAAGCCGCGTGACCGGAATGCGTAGCTCCAAGCATCAGAGATCGATCAGCGGACAAGCATGACGGGAGGAACCTCATGACTCGCATTGCACGGCGTCGTCTTCTGAAACTGTCTGGATCCGGCGCCGTCGCGGCGCATGCCGGAGGCATGGCGGCCATCCTGGCCAGCGGGCGGGCACCGGCCCTGGCGCAGGAGACGAGCGTACATTGGTTGAGATGGACGGATTTCGTGCCGGCCTCCGACACGTTGCTCAAGGGCAAGATCACCCAGGAGTGCAAGAAGGCGACCGGCATCACGCTCAAGCTCGAGACGGTCAATGCCAACGACCTGCAATCGCGCATCACTTCGGCGATCCAATCCAGAACCGGGGCCGACATCATCATGGGATTCAGCAACTGGCCGCAGCTCTACGCCGAGAGCCTGGCCGATTCCGGCGACGTGGCCGAGGAGATCGGCAAGGCCCAGGGCGGCTACTATGAGGTCAACAAGCAGGTCGCCATGGTCGGTGGCAAGTGGATCGGCGTGCCGTGGTCGGCCGGCGGCGGGTTGATCGCTTATCGCAAGTCGTGGCTCGAGGAAGCCGGGGCATCGACGTTCCCCGGCGACTGGGACAGCTACCGCGCGCTCGGCAAGAAGCTCAAGGCCAAGGGCCGGCCCTACGGCCAGACTGCCGGCCACACATTCGGCGACGCGCCGGGCTGGTGGTACTGCTACCTGTGGTCGTGGGGCGGCAAGGAGGTCGAGGCCGACGGCAAGACCGTCGTGCTGAACAGCAAGGAAACCGTCGAGTCGATCAAGTACGCCGTCGCCTTGTGGAAGGAAACCATGGACGAAGGCGGTTTGGCCTGGGACGATACCAACAACAACCGCGCCTTCCTGTCGCAAACCATCAGCGCCACGCTGAACGGCGCCTCGATCTACATCGAGGCCAAGCGCAAGCCCGACACCTACAAGACGGAGAAGGGCGCGCCGATGTTCCAGGATATCCAGCACGCCCACATCCCGAAGGGGCCGGGCGGCCAATTCAACAATCCGGGTGTCTTCACCGACATGCTGATGGGCTACTCGAAGAATCAGAAGGCGGCCAAGGACTTCCTGCGCTGGATTCATTCGAAGCCGGTGTACGATGAGTGGTTCACGTCGCAACAGGGCTATACCTGCGGCGCCACGCTGGATTGGGAGAAGCACAAAGTGTGGGACGTCGATCCCGTGATGCGGCCGTTCCACAACCTGCCGCGGGTCGGCCGGCTGGTCGGCTACGCTGGGCCGCCGAACCGCAAGGCCGCCGAGGTGGTGACCAAGTACATCATCGTCGACATGTACGCCAAGGCGATCCAGGGCATGCCGGCCGAGGAAGCCGCCAAGTGGGCACACGGCGAGATCATCAAGTCGTACGCGTCGTAACTGACTTCATTGCTGGAGGGGGGCGCGCGACGCCTGTCGCGCGTCCTCGTCGGCGGCACTGAAGGGCTATCGTTGCGCGCAGCACACTCACCGCAATGAGCAGCTGGAATTCGAACGCGGGAGAAAGCTCGCCCTCGTTCCAGAATAGCCATCGAAACAATTTGCAGTCGCCGCACGTCGCGTCGTGAGAAAACTGGCTATCGCGCCGCGAGCCGCTACGATGCCTTCCAAGCAACCGAAGGAATCGTCGCGATGGCCGAACCGCTGCCTGCTCTCTGCCTGATCGCCGTGCCGGGGCGTCGCCGCCGCACCATGGAGCTCAGCCAGGAGACCGAGCGGCGCGGCTTCGCCGGCATCTACGTGCCGAGCCCGTTCGGCAACATGTCGATGTGCGAGGCGCTGTCGTGGACCACGTCGAAGGTCACCTTCGGCACCGCGATCGCGCCGATCTACCAGCGCACCATCATCGATTTCGCCCAGAGCGCGGCGATGATGCACGAGGTATCGGGCGGACGCTTCCAGTTCGGCATCGGCATCGCGCACGGGCCCTCGCACGTGCGCATGGGCGTGACGCCCGGCAAGCCGCTCGCCGACACCCGTGCCTTCATCGAGAAGTTCCGCGCCCAGGACGCGTTCGGCCCGCTGCCGCCGATCATCGTCGCAGCGCTGCGCAAGCGCATGGTGGCGCTGTCCGGCGAGCTCGCCCAGGGCGTCGTGTTCGCCAATGCCGCGCGCTCGCACATGGCCGAATCCCTGGGCGCGCTGCCGGCGGCGAAGCGCGACGATCCGGCCTTCTTCATCGGCAACATGATCCCGACCTGCATCAACGACGACGTCGACACGGCCCGGGCAGTCAACCGCCGCACGCTGGTCAACTATGCGCTCCTGCCCAACTACCGGAACTATTGGAAAGAGGCGGGCTACGTCGAGGAGATGGAGGCGATCGAGAAGGCACTCGACGAAGGGCGTCGCGACGACGTGCCGAAGTATCTCACCGACAAGTGGCTGGCCGACAACACGTTGTTCGGGCCTGCCGCCAAGGTGCGCGACGGCGTTGCCGCCTGGCGCGACGCCGGCGTCCGCACGCCGATCCTCGTGCCGTCGTCGGCTGCCGGCAACCAGATGACGGCGATCGACGAAGTCTTCGCTGCCTTCGGCTGACCGTCCCGGGTCGCGCGTACCGGCGATATTTCATGCCGCTCGACTGGACCATCGACCACGACCGCAAGCGCATCCTCGCGATCGCCGAAGGCGACGTGACGCGCGCCCAGTTCGAGGCCTATCTCGACGCCATGGCGAGCGAGAGGGCGCTGGCCTATCCCAAGCTGTTCGACGGGTTGGCGGGCGACACGAGCATGGGTCCCTATGAGCTTCTCGCCGTTGCCGCCCGCATCAGGTCCTATCACGGCGAGCCCGTGGGACCCGTCGCCCTCGTTCTCCCGGAGGACAAAACCCATCTGGTCCTTCGGGTGCTCGGCGCACTGGCTGCCGCGAAGCGGCCGCTGCGAATTTTTCGCAGCCGCAAATCCGCACAACGATGGCTCGACGATCTCGATCTCGAGACAAGCAAGACGGCGTGGAAATCTCCATCGTGAAACGAAAGCAACTCCCATACGAAAGGGAGTGCTGATACACTTTTCCTGTAAATTCACAGGCACGGGTTGCCACTTGCCATCCCACCCAAGACTCGGCCTGCGTGGCCTGATCATCGTGTGCATGGTCGTCATTGCCGTGCTCCCCTCCATCGTTATCCTGCCGATGCTGGCCGGCCTGTCCCGCTCGATCACCCAGCGCCAGGCCACGGCGATCCTGCAGACCACGGCGGAAGCCGTCTCCATGCAGCTCGGCCGAGGTTTGTTCGACCAATGGAACGAGGTCCGGCGCCTCGGCGCCTACGCGGAGCAGGACGACAAGGCGACCCTCCGGCTGCGCCTCGACACCATCGTCGCCACCGACCAGCAATATGCCTGGCTCGGTCTGGCCGACCCGGCGGGCGCGGTCCTGATCGCGTCGAACGGCGTCCTGGACGGCGTCTCGGTTCGCGAGCGGCCGTGGTTCAAGGCGGGGCTAACGGGGCCCTTCGCAGGCGATGTCCACGACGCCCTGCTGCTGCAGAAGATCATCGCGCCCAATGCCAGGGAACCGTTGCGGCTGATCGACTTCGCCTTGCCGGTCAAGCGCGCCGACGGCGTGCCGGTCGGCGTCCTGGGGGCGCATGTTCGCTGGGACGCGGTGCGGGACATGTTCCGCGCGCCGCGCGCCAGCGGTTCCATCGAGCTGCTGCTGCTCGCCTCCGACGGGACGGTGCTGGTCGGGCCGCCGGATCTCGAAGGCAAGAAGCCGCCGCTGTCGTTCGCCCTCGCAGGCTCGCAGGGCATCTCCAGGACGGGCGTCGAGACGTGGCCCGACGGCAAGGCCTATCTGACCAGCGTGCTGCCCGCCGTCGGAATCGGCGACATCCCGAGCTTCGGCTGGAGCCTGGTGGCGCGCCAGCCGATCGACGTCGCGCTGGTCGATACCTATGCGGCGAACGAGCGGCTGCTGCCCATCATCGCGCTGTGCGGCATCGGGATCGTCGCCTTGTCCGTCGTCTTTGCCTGGTGGGTGGCCCGCCCCCTGACCCGTCTCGCCACAGCCGCCGACGCGCTGAGCCGTGGCACGACCACCGCACCGATCCCCCACGAGCGCCGCTACCGGGAGGTCTCCGTCCTGTCCGACGCGCTGGCGCGCATCGACAGCCAGACCTCCGGCCATCCCGACAGCAAGGCAGCAGCCAATGCCGGCGCGCGGGCTCGCGCATGAGTCGACGCGTCGTTCGTCTGGTCATCGGCATCGTCATCATCCTCGCCGGGCTGTTCGTCATCGTCGGCGAGCAGATGGCCGGCGTCAGCTCGAATGCCTTCATCAACGCCCAGGTGCTGATCCTGCGTGCGCCGATCGACGGCGAGATTGCCCTGCAGGTGAAGTCGCTGGGCACGCGCGTGACGCCCAACCAGTTCCTGGCGTCGATCAGCGACCCCCGGCCGGACGAGATCCGCCTGACCGACCTGCAGCGCGAGGTCAGGCGCATCAATATCGACCTCGAGCGCCTGCAGGCACTCGGCAAGGAGCTCACGCCGATCCGCGAAGCCTTTGCCAGGCAGTCCGCGGATTACGCCAAAGGTCGCATCAGCCAGCTCGAGACGCGGCTCAGTGAAGCCAGCGCCACGCTCGACGCCGTGCAGGCGAGGCAGCGCGACTCCGAAGCCGCCTTCCGCCGCGCCGCCGAGCTCGGCCGCACTGGGGCGGTGAGCGGCGCCGAGCAGTCGCGCACCCGGGCCGCCTTCGAGGTGTCGAGCCAGGACGTCGAGGCAGCCCGCCAGCGCGTCGAGTATCTCAAGATCGAGCTGGCGGCGGCGCGCAACGGCACGTTCCTCGGCGACTCGTACAACGACACACCCTATTCCCAGCAGCGCCTGCGCGAGACCGAGCTCCGCCTCGCCGAGCTGGAGACCGAGATCCGCGAGCGCAACGAGCGGCTGGTCGCGCTCAGAGAGCAGGTTTCCGAGGAACGTGTGCGTGCCACCCGCTTCCGCGAGGCCCGCATCGTCTCGCCGACCACCGGCATCCTGTGGGAGCTGATGTCGGGCAGCGGCGAGTACGTGCGCCGCGCCCAGGACGTGATGCGCATCGTCGACTGCACGACCACCATGGTGACCGCCAGCGTACGCGAGTCCCTCTACAATCGCCTGCAGGTCGGCGAGCCGGTGCAGTTCCGCCTGCTCGGCGACGGCAAGGTCTACGACGGCGTGATCACCCGCCTCGCCGGCTCCGGCGCGGAGACGATCTACCGCAGCCTCGCCATCGGACCCAGCCAGGAGCATCTGAAGCGCTTCGACGTGGCGATCTCCTCGCCCGCCCTGCTGGCCGATCCGCAGACCAGTTGCGCGGTCGGCCGCACCGGGCGTGTCGTCTTCTCGTCGCGGCCGCTCGACTTCTGGCGCCGCCTGCTGGCCGAGATCGGGCTGGGCTGAGCCGGGAGGCCGGGCATGTTCGCGCTCGACGACATCGCCGCCAGCCTCGGGCCGAGCCTGCTCGCCCTGGGCATCGCCCTCGCCATCCTGCCGCTGTTCCGGCCGCATACCCAGCCGATCAGGATTCTGGTGTTCGGCGCCGTGGTGGTGCTGGGCTGGCGCTATGTCGTCTGGCGGTACGTCGAGACCATCCCCGAGTTCGACTTCTCGATCGACGCCTGGGTGGCCTGGGTGTTCCTGGCGCTCGAGGCCAGCACCGTGGTGTCCGGCTCGATCGCCTTCCTGGTGATGTCGCGCACCCGCGACCGCAAGGACGAGGCGACTGCCCACGCCGGCTGGTGGGGCTCCGGCCCGCCGCCGCGCGTCGACATCCTGATCGCGACCTACAACGAGGAAGCCTCGATCCTCGAGCGCACCATCGTGGGCGCGCTCGCCATCAGCTATCCCGCCCTGCGCGTTCGCGTGCTCGACGACAAGCGCCGGCCCTGGCTGCGCGAGATGTGCGAGCGCCTGGGGGCCCACTACCACACGCGGCCCGACAACCAGCACGCCAAGGCGGGCAACATCAACGCCTGCCTGGCGACCCTGCGCGCGCTCCCCGACCCTCCCGACTTCATCGCGGTGCTCGACGCCGATTTCGTGCCGCATGTCGATTTCGTTCGCCGCACGCTCGCCCTGTTCCACGCCTCCGATGTCGGCCTGGTCCAGACGCCGCAGCATTTCTTCAATCCCGATCCCATCCAGCACAATCTCGGCATCGACAAGGCCTATCCCGACGAGCAGCGGTTCTTCTTCGATCATGTCCAGCCGGCCCGCGATGCGTGGGGCATCGCCTTCTGCTGCGGCACCTCGTCGGTCATGCGCTGGACGGCGCTGGAGTCGATCGGCGGCTTCCCGACCGACAGCGTCACCGAGGATTTCCTGATCACCCTGCGCCTGCAGGAGCAGGGCTGGCGCACGGTCTATCTCAACGAGCCGCTGACCGAGGGCCTGGCCCCCGAAGGCGTCGCCGAGTACATCGTGCAGCGCGCGCGCTGGTGCCTCGGCCTGATCCAGATCGTGCGCGGCCGGTCGGGCCCGCTGGCGCGCAACCGCCTGCGTCCGATCGACCGGCTGAGCCTGATCGACTCCTTCATGTTCTGGTCGACGACCTATGTCTTCCGGATCGCGTGCCTGCTGGTGCCGCTGCTCTACTGGTACACCGGCATCACGGCGGTGAATGCGTCGGTTCCCGGCGTCATCGAGTATTTTGGCCCGTACTACATCCTGGCGCTGGCGGCGCTGCGCTGGGTTTCCGGCGGCGTGATGCTGCCGATCCTCCAGGACGTCAGCCAGATCCTCGGCGCCAGCCAGATCGTGCAGGCCGTCGTGGCTGGCCTGATCAAGCCGGAAGGCCACAAATTCAAGGTCACCGACAAGGGCGGCGACCGCACGCGCACGGTGATCCAGTGGCCGCTGATGCGGCCGCTCGCGATCATCTTCGTGCTGACCCTGGCCGGCGTCTTCTTCACCGGCGCCACCGACATCCAGTTCGAGCGCGACGCCGGCGACGGCAAATGGGTCGTGCTGTTCTGGACGATCTACAATCTCGTCGTGCTGGCCTTCGCGATGGCGGTGTGCGTCGAGGTTCCGCGCGCCAAGACGGTGCCCGAGATCGAGCCGGAACGCGCACGCCTGCAACTCGCGCCGGGCGTCGAGGCCTCGGCCTGGCTGGTGCGGCTCACCCACGACGAGGCCTGGGTACGCGGCGGCCCCGACCTGGTCGAGGGCAGGCAGCTCGCGCTCGACATCGACGGCATCGGCACGATGCCCGCCACCGTCCTCCGCCTGCGCCCGCGCGGCGCCGCGCTCGCCATCCGGCCCGATGCGAGCCAGCGCAACCTCATCGTCATCAAGCTGCACACCCGGGCCGGACGCCACGGCACCACGCGCCTGGACGTCGGCGGCATCATCTCCGGCTTCCTGCGCCGCATGATCCGCAAGACGGGGTGAGGCGGAAGCTCACACCCGCACGTGTCGTTCGATGAACGCCGCCATGCGGTCGAACATGTCGCCGGCCTTGGACAGGTCGGGCGAGGCGCCGGCCTGGCGTTCCATCTCGAGATACTCGAGCGCGATCGAGCCTCCGGCGGCGCGGTAGCGGGCGCAGAAGCGTTGCGGCTCGTTGCCGTCGAAATCCGATACGACGTCCTTGTAGTCGTGCATGGTGTCGGCCTGGCCCTGGAACCAGATCGCCGGCGGCGTCAGGACCTTCTCGCCGCGCTCGAGCGCCATGGTCGGGTTGCCCTCCGCCATGTTGGCCTCGCTCTGCCAGTAGGAATCCTGGCGGGCGATGATCGATTTCGGCCAGGCCGGCGGGTTGGCGCTGGCCTCGGCGCGCTTGGCGTGGCGATAGCGGCTCAGCGGGTTGATCACCGGCCACGTCATGATCACGCAGCGCACGCTGGCGTCGTGCTCGCCCGACCCGGCCGGCAGCTTGATCGCGGCGTAGCGCGGGTCGTGCGGGCGCATGGCGACCAGCATGGCGAGATGCCCGCCGCTCGACTGTCCCGACAGGCCGACCAGGTCGGGCCGCGTCTTGAGCTTGCGCGCATTGGCCTTGGTCCAGCGTACCGCGTAGTTGATGTCCTGCACCGAGGCCGGATAGGGGTCCTCGTTGCCCGAGCGGAAATCGAGCGCGACCGACACGACGCCGTGCGAGGCCATGTATTCGTGGCGCAGCCGCTCGGTGAAGCGGTCGCTCATGCACCAGGCGCCGCCATGGCACTCGACCATCGCCGGGAACGGGCCGGGCCCGCGCGGGATGAAGAGCCGCGCGAGCAGCGGCTTGTCGCCGTGGCGCAGGTACTCGACGTCCTCGACATCGTACTGGGTGGTGCGGGGCTCGAGAATCGCAGTCGACATGGCGCGTTTCCTCGTCGTTGTTCCTTGGAGACCGGCGAGCCTAGCGCAAGTCGGGAACCGGCGGAATGCGGCCGGCGATGCCGGCGAGCTTGTGCAACCACGGGCCGCCGCGCCAAGATCGGCGACACGTGAGGCGGGAGCAGACTGGAAGCATATGGCGATCGAGCATGTCGAGACGCTGATCGTCGGGGGTGGCCAGGCCGGGCTGACGGCGAGCCACATGTTGAGCCGGCGCGGGCGAGCGCATGTCGTGCTCGAGCGCGGCCGCATCGCCGAGCGCTGGCGGAGCGAGCGCTGGGATGGCCTGCGCTTCCAGTTTCCCAACTGGTCGGTCCGCCTGCCCGATTTTCTGTTCAGTCACGCCGATCCCGACGGCTTCACCACCAGCCCCGACATCGTCGCGTTTCTCGCGGCCTATGCCGACTTCATCGCCGCGCCGGTACGCAGCGGCGTCGCGGTCACGCATCTGCGGCGCAACGCCTCCGGCGCCCGCTTCCACGCCGAGACCTCGGCCGGCCCGATCGCCGCCGACAACGTCATTGTGGCGACCGGCCCTTACCAGCGCGCGGTCATGCCGGCCCTGCTGCAGGACCAGGCCGACCTGTTCCAGGTCCACGCCAGCCGCTATCGCGCACCGGACCAGCTGCCGGCCGGCGCGGTGCTGGTGGTGGGCGGCGGCGCGTCGGGCGCCCAGATCGCCGAGGAGCTGGTGCGCGCGGGCCGCCGCGTCTTCCTGTCGGTCGGCCATCATCGCCGCATGCCGCGCCGCTATCGCCGACGCGATCTCATCTGGTGGCTGGCCGAGATGAAGCTCGACCAGACGCCGGTCGACAAGCGCGGGCCCGACCGGGCGCTGCCGTTGATCACCGGTGCCTATGGCGGCCACACGATCGATTTCCGGCAGTTCGCGAAGCAGGGAATCACTCTGCTCGGCCGGGTGATCTCCAACAACGGCCGCGTGCTCGAGATCGCGCCCGACCTCGCCGACAGCCTGGCGGCCGGCGATGCGGCCTATGGCGCCTTCCTCGACCTGGTCGATGCCTATGTCGCGCACCACGGCCTCGATGTGCCGCCGGATCCGGACGCCCGCGTGCGGCTCACCGATCCGCCCGACGTGCGCGAGCCGATCCGCCGCCTCGATCTCGACGCCGCCGGCATCTCGGCGGTGATCTGGTCGACCGGCTACGCCTGCGACTTCGGCTGGATCGACCTGCCGGTGTTCGATCACGAGGGACTCCCGAAGCATCGCGACGGAATCACGGAGGTGCCCGGTCTCTATTTCCTCGGGCTGATGTGGCTGTCGAGGATGAGCTCGTCGTTTCTCTCCGGCGTTGCCTTCGACGCCGAGCATCTGGCCGATCACATCGCCGCGCAGAGCGCCGAGTGAACGGTACTGCTGGGGGCGCGCCACTCCAGTGGCGCGATCATTGTCGATCCGAGAGAAAACGCGCCACTGGAGTGGCGCGCCCCCAGCGAGCAACGCCCGAAGCTGGCAATCACCTCCGCAGGAGGACTCCATAGCACCCGCGCCCAGCCGGCAGACCGCCCGAACCCTCCTCCTGACCAGCGTCGCCATCCTGTGCTTCTCGGCCAACTCGATCCTCTGCCGGCTGGCGCTGGCGCCGGACCTGATCGACCCGGCGACCTTCACCAGCGTCCGCATCGTGTCGGCAGCCGCGCTGCTGAGCCTCGGTGTCCTGCTCAAGAGCCGCCACCTGCCCCGTCTCGCTCGCGCCAACCCGAGGTCTGTCGCGGCGATATTTCTCTATCTCGTCCTCTTCTCGTTTGCCTACACGCGGGTCGGCGCCGGAACCGGCGCGCTGGTTCTGATCGCCGGTGTGCAGCTCACCATGTTCGGCATCGGGCTGCTCCAGGGTGAGAGATTCTCGATCCTGTCGTGGACCGGCTTCGGCGTGGCGGTGGCCGGCGTTCTCTACCTGCTGCTGCCCGGCGCGACCGCGCCCGATCGGCTGGGCGCCGCGCTGATGGCGATGTCGGGTGCAGCCTTCGGATTGTTCACGCTCTTTGCCCGCGGCGCCGGCGATCCGGAGGAGGCCAATGCCGTGAACATGCTGTGGTGCGTGCTGCCGGCCGTGCTGGTCAATCTCGCCTGGCTCGCCGACGTCCACGCCTCCCCGGCCGGCCTCGCCCTAGCAATTGCCTCGGGCGCGCTTGCCACGGGCCTGGGCTACATCGTCTGGTACTTGGCGCTTCAGCACCTCACGGCGACGCACGCCGCAACTGTCCAGCTCTCGATGCCGGCCATCGTCGCGCTGGGCGGCGTCGTCTTTCTCGACGAGCCGCTCACCATCCGCCTCTTGATCGCCTCTGCCGCGATGCTGGGCGGCGTCGCGCTGGTCATGACCCAACAGACGGGCGGCAAGGGTTAGGGAGCACGCGACTCATGTTGTCCTCCCTGCGCGCAGCGCGGGGAGGTGCCCCCAAAGGGGGCGGAGGGGTCGAGAGCAACACACGCTTTGCCAGAACGCTCATCATAGTGACGACACTGATCGGCCACTCATCCCGAGACCCTTGGCTCATGACCCCTCCGCCCCCTTTGGGGCACCTCCCCGCGCTTCGCGCAAGGAGGACAGCATGATGCGTGAATTCGGTGATTGGAGTGGCGCGCTCCCAGGGACCATGGCATCGGCCTTGCAATCGTCATCGGCAACAGGAGAAGCTCGCGCCATGACCGAACCGATCACCGACGACGACATCCTTCGACTTGCGCGCCTGGCGGGCCTCGATCTTCCGGCGGCATACCGCGCGGAGCTGATCGAGGCCTATGGCCATGTCCGCGCGATGGTCGCGCGGCTGCCCGGCGGCCGGCCGCACGGCGACGAGCCGGCGCACGTGTTCGTGCCCGCCGTCTTCCAGCCGAGGCGGCCGTAGCGTGAGCGAGCTCGCCTTCCTCACCATCGCCGAGGCGTCGCGGCTGATCGCCGGGCGCAAGCTCTCGCCGGTCGAGCTCACCGAGGCGTATCTCGGCCGCATCGCCGCCCTCGACAGCCAACTCGACAGCTTCGTCACGCTGACCGCCGAGCGCGCCCGCGCCGAGGCGAAGCAGGCCGAGACGGCGATCATGTCGGCCGGTCCACGCGGCCCCCTGCACGGCATCCCCTATTGCCTGAAGGACATCTTCGACACCGCCGGCATCCGCACCACCGCCATGTCGAAGCTCCTGGCCGACAACGTGCCGGTGCGCGACTCGGCCTGCCAGGAGAAGCTCGCGGCTGCGGGCGGCATCCTGCTGGGCAAGAACGCGACGTGGGAGTTCGCCCATGGCGGGCCATCGTGGGACATCCTGTTCCCGCCGGCGCGCAACCCGTGGGACCGCACCTGCTCGCCCGCCGGCTCGTCGTCGGGCTCGGCCGCCGCCGTCGCGGCGGGATTTGCGCCGGCGACGCTCGGCAGCGACACCGGCGGATCGATCCGCGGGCCGGCGGCGGCCTGCGGCATCGCCGGCCTCAAGCCGACCTATGGCCTGGTCAGCCGGCGCGGCGTCCTGCCCAACTGCTTCAGCCACGATCACGCCGGCCCGCTCGCCTGGACGGCGGAGGACGTGGCCATCCTGCTGCAGGCCATCGCCGGCCACGATGCCGAGGACCCGGCCTCCGCCGACGTGTCGATCCCCGACTACGCGTCGGCGCTGACCGGCGACGTCGAGGGCCTGGTGATCGGCGTGCCCGAGCGCTGGCTGGACGACGAGATGCCGCTGTCGGCGCCGACCCGTGCGGCGTTCGAGGCGGCGCTTGAGGTGTTCCGCGGCCTCGGCGCCAAGGTGCGGCCGGTGACCCTGCCGCCGCTGCAGCAGTTCGACGATTGCAAGCGGACCATCGCGGTGGTCGAGCTGTTCACCATCCATGGCAAGGACCTGCGCACGCGGCCGGAGCTGTTCGGCGCCAGCCTGCGCTACCGCATCATCGCCGGCGGCCTGGTTCGCGCCGAGGAATACCTGCTCGCCATGCGACTGAGGACCGACCTGGCGCGCAGCCTGCAGTCGGTGCTGTCGACCGTCGATCTCCTGATGCTGCCGACCAGCGAGCCGGCGGGAAAGCTCGCGCCTGTCCCGCCGGCCAGCCTGTTCACCCGGCCGTCCTTCACCACGCCGTTCAATGTCGGCGGCAACCCGGCGCTCTCGATCTGCAGCGGCTTCAACGATGCGAAACTGCCGTTCTCCCTGCAGATCGTCGGCCGCCTGTTCGACGATGCGACGGTGCTGCGCGCGGGCGACGCCTACGAGAAGGCCACGCCGTGGCGCAGCATGCGTCCGGTTCTCTGACGCCGTCAGCGTGCTAAGGTCGCCGCCTCGTTCCATCGTTTGACGAACAGGCGACAACAATCATGGCCATCCGCCGCCCGCTCGACGGGATGCTCGTGCTCGATCTCGGGCAGATTTACAACGGACCCTATTGCGGCATGCTGCTGGGCTTCATGGGCGCGCGCGTGCTCAAGATCGAGCCGCCGGAAGGCGACGTCGTGCGCCGCCGCAAGCGCGACGTCGAGCCCTACCCGCTGGTCATGCTGAACTCCAACAAGGAGTCGGTGGTCCTCGATCTCAAGCACGAGCGCGGCAAGCAGATCTTCCTCGATCTCGCGCGCAAGGCCGACGTCGTGGTCGAGAACTTCGCCGTCGGTGTCATGGACCGGCTGGGCATCGGCTGGGAGGTGCTGCGCAAGGTCAACCCGCGCCTGGTCTATGGCGGCAGCTCGGGCTACGGGCTCGACGGGCCGTACCGCAGCCTCGCCGCAATGGACGTCACCATCCAGGCGATGAGCGGCATCATGAGCGCCACCGGCCAGCAGGATGGCCCGCCGACCAAGGCCGGGCCTGCGGTCTGCGACTTCATGGCCGGCATCCATCTCTGCGCCGGCATCCTGGGCGCGCTGGTCCAGCGCGAGCGAGCCGGCGAGGGCCAGCGGGTCGAGGTCGCCATGCACGAGGCCGCTGTCATCGGTCTCGCCTCGGCGCTCGGCGCCCTGATGGACGGCGACGCCAACGTGCCGGAGCGCACCGGCAACCGCCATCCGGCGCTCGCCATCGCGCCCTACAACACCTACCCCTGCGCCGACGGCCATGTCGCGATCTTCACCTCGGCCGAGCGCCACTGGCAGGCGATGTGCGCGCTGCTCGGCCGCGCCGACCTGCTCGGGGCCCCCGGCTACGCCACCATGCCGGAGCGGGCGCAGCGCATGGCCGAGATCGACGACATGATCTCGGCCTGGACGGTCGGGCGCACCAAGGAAGAGGTGATGGCGCTGCTCAACGAGGCTCACGTCCCATGCTCGATCGTCAAGACGGTGCGCGAGGTGGCGCGCGACCCGCATCTCGAGGCGCGCGGCTTCTGGGTCGACGTCGACCATCCGCGGCGCGGGCGCACGCGCGTGCCGATCTCGCCGATCCGCCTGCACACCGGCGGCCCGTCCGAGATCCGCGCCCCGGCGCCGACCCTGGGCCAGCACACCGACGCCGTGCTGGCCGAGCTGCTCGGCCTCGGCCCCGACGAGCGCGCCGCGCTGGCCGCCGCGCGCACGACGACCCCGGTGAGCTGAAGGTCCCGTTCACCATGACTTGCTCCTGCGCCGGCGCAGAACTTCGCGCCGTCACCGTTCGCCCTGATCGCGCCGATCGCGGCGCACCAGCTGAACGAGGCCCCAGATCAGCAAGGATGGCGCAACGAGCAGCCCCGCGACAATGGCGAACACCAGGAATGGATCCTTGATCTCTTCCATTCCGCCCATCCATCGGTGGCAATGACGCACCATCCATAGGCCTTTGCCGTTAGTGCCGATTGACCCAGGTCAAGCGCAGGCCAGGATGGATACACTGGCGCTACGCGCCAAGGGCCTCGGCGAGGGCGATGAAGTCCGAAGCCATGACATCGAACCATGGTTCCGCTCCGATATCCGGTGCACCGTCCTGGCCGAACTCGAGCGGGCGCGGCACGAACGCCGTGCGCATGCCGAAATCGCGCGCCGCCTCGAGGTCGTACTTGTGGCAGGCCACCATCATGATCTCATCGGGCCGGCAGCCGAGATAGTCGACAGCGAGTTGGTAGACAGCGGGCGCCGGCTTGTAGGTCCGCGCGAGTTCGGCCGTGAGGACGGCGTCGAACGGCAGGCCGGCATGCTTGACCACCGCCACCATCGTCGCCATGCCGGCGTTCGACAACGTCGAGACGACGAAACGCCGGCGCAGCCGGGCGAGACCTTCGACGCTGTCGGGCCACGGATCGAGGCGGCTCCACACGAGATTGATCTCGTCGCGCTCGGCGGGCGAGAACAGGTGCGCCAGCGCGTGCTGCTCGAGCAGGACATCCAGGGACTCGCGATAGATGCGGTCCACCCGCTGCCATGGCTGCTCGCCGGCGATGATCCGATCGAGGACGGTACGGTAGAGACCGCGCCACCCTGCGGATATCGCGGCCCAGTCGATCGCAAGACCGCGGGTCCGGTTCACCTCCGCGCCCATGCGCAGCAGCGGCTGGCAGAAGTCCGCACAGGTGCCCTGGACGTCGAACGTCAGGGCCCGCAATCCCGCCAGGGCCGCTTCCTGTGGCGCCCGATGTTCCCGCGTCGATTGCCGACTTCCCATGCCCGACTTCCCCCTCGCTCCCTGCTCACGATGGGCAGGCACAGCATCTTTTGCGTCCCGGCGAGCTCTGTCGACCGCAACCTCAATCGGCGAGGCGGTAGCGGATCCTGACGGTACGGGTCACGTCGCTTCCGGGCGGCGGCAGCTTGGCGCCGCGCAGCATTGCCGTCGCAGCGCCGTCGAGCGCGCTCGATCCACTTCCGGCCACGATCGCGACATCGGTCACCCGCCCGTCCGCCGCCACCGAGAACCGCACCGTGACCTCGCCCTCGACGCCGCGCCGTCGCGCCTCCTCGGGATAGCGCCGGTTGGCGGCAAGCCAAGCCGCGAGCAGGGCGTTCCAGCCCGGTTCAACGGCCGGAGCGGCGCCCGGCCGGGCAGAAGCCGCCGGCGGCGCCGCGCTGGCAACGCCGCCGTGCGGCGACGGCGAGGTCGCGGGCGCCGGCGAGGGCGAAGGCGCCGGACCAGTCACCCGGGGCGACTGCGGCACCGGTTTGGGCGCGGCCGTCTGTTGTGGCTGCTGTGAAGGCGGCTGTGGCCGCTGCGGCTGTGGTTGCTGCGGCGGCGCTGTTTTGCGCGGCTCGGGCCGCGCTTCCTGCCTCGGCGGCACGGGCGCCGGTTGACGGAAGTCGGGCAACGCCGCTTCCCGAGGCTCCGGCTGCGGCACGGCATCGCGCAGATCCGGCATCTGCTTCCTGAAATCGGGACTCTCGGCCTCTTTGACTTCTGGCACCGGCAGCGCGTCGCGCAGGTCCGGTGGTGGCATGGCCGGGTGGAACTCGGGCACGGGTTGCGCATCGATCGGCTGCGGCGCAGGCACCGCATCGTCGAGTTGTCGCTCGGCTGGTGCTTCCTTCGTCGTCGCCATTTCCGCTGCGGCGGATCGAGCCGATGGCGCGACCTCGCTCGCCGTCGCCACCGGCGCGCCGCCCGGATCGACGAACACCGTGATGGCGGCCTCCTCGGGAGCAGCGGCGGGAGGCATGGCCATCGTCAGCAGGATGACGAGCGGCAGGGCATGCAGCGTCGCAGCGGCGGCGAGCGCGCTCGCGCCGATCCAGGGCGCTGCGCGCGTCGGTGCGATCGGACGATCAGGTTGATTTCCTGTGATGTTATAATATAACACTTTGGCGAATCTTAGACGCGCGACCTGATGGGAACAAGGGGGAGAAGCATGCGGCGGCACGTTGCAGTCTCAGTAGCGCTCGGCAGCCTGTTGATGTCGTCGGCGGCCTACGGCCAGACGGCTCCGGCGGACGACGCCCCGATCGATCTCGACGTCACGGCCAGGCGGCTCGACCAGGCGCGCGGCTCGATCCAACCGAGCCTCGGCGCCACGGTCTACGATTTCTCCCAGCCGTTCATCGAGAACGTCCCGCTGGGCGAGAACGCACCGCTGAACCAGGTGCTGCTGCGGGCGCCCAGCGTCGTGCAGGACGGCTTCGGGCAGATCCACGTGCGCGGCGACCACAGCAACCTGCAGTACCGGCTGGACGGCGTGCAGCTGCCCGACGGCCTGTCGCGCTTCAGCCAGTTCCTGATGACGCGCTCGATCAACCAGATGTCGCTGCTGACCGGCGCGCTGCCGGCGCAGTACGGCCTGCGCACGGCGGGCGTCGTCGACATCGCGGTGAAGTCGGGCAGCACCGACCCGGGCGCCGACCTCTCCGTCACCGGCGGATCGCGCAACTACGCCCAGCCCGCCGGCTCCTACGGCGGCCGCAGCGGCAAGGTCGACTATTTCGTGACCGGGCAGTTCCTGCACAACGGCCTCGGGATCGAGAACCCCACCGCGTCCTTCAGCCCGATCCACGACGACACCGACCAGTGGACGGCGCTCGCCAAGGTCACCGGGCTGATCGACGAGAGCACGCGCGTGAGCTTCATCGCCGGCGGCATGAACGCCGCCTTCCAGATTCCCAACGTCCCCTGGCAGATCCCCAACTACACCGTGTTCGGCCAAAGCGACTGGAACAGCAGCATCCTCGACCAGCGCCAGTGGGAGAACACGTACTTCGGCATCGCCTCGCTGCAGAAGAGCTACGGCAACCTCGACTTTCAGCTGTCGGGCTTCGCGCGCTATTCCGCGCTGTACTACCAGCCCGACGCGATCGGAGACCTGCTGTACAACGGCATCGCGCCGTGGACCAACCGCAAGAGCTTCGCCTTCGGCATCCAGGGCGACGGCAGCTGGAAGGTGGCGAAGGACCATACGCTGCGCGGCGGCTTCCTGGTGCAGCGCGAGCGCTCGACCGCCTTCACCGCCGGCAACGTCCTGCCGCTGATGGCGGACCCGGACGATCCGGATGCCGAGCCGTCGCCGTCCGACCAGCCGATCGGCTACACCGACGGCTTCGACGTCACCGGCTGGACCTACAGCGTCTACGTGCAGGACGAGTGGCGCGTCCTTCCGAGCGTCACGCTGAACTTCGGGCTGCGCTTCGACGCGATCAGCGGGGTGACCAGCGAGTATCAGTTCAGCCCGCGCGTCAACCTGGTCTGGCAGCCGGCGCCCGCCTTCACCTTCCGTGCCGGCTACTCGCGCTACTTCACGCCGCCGCCGCTCACCCAGATCAGTGCCAGCTCGCTCGCCATCCTCACCGGCACGGCAGTGGCGCCCGAGACCCTGCAGAACGACCCGGTACGGGCCGAGCGCGCCGACTTCTTCGATGTCGGCGTCTCCGTCAAGCCGCTGCGCGGCCTGACCCTGGGACTGAGCGCCTACTACAAGATCTCGCAGAACCTGCTCGACAACGGCCAGTTCGGCGCCCCCATCGTCATCAGCGCCTTCAACTACGCCAACGGCATCGTGAAGGGCGTCGAGTTCAACGCCAGCTACGACGACGGCCCCTGGAACCTGTACTTCAACGGCGCCTATAGCGACAATATCGCCACCAACATCAACTCCGCGCAGTTCAACTTCGGCCCCGAGGAGCTGGCCTACATCGCCAACAACTGGATCGTGACCGACCACAATCAGGGCTGGACCTTCTCGACCGGCGCCGCCTACACGTTCAACGCCGGCAAGGAGTGGGCCACCCGCGTCTCGGCCGACGTCCTGTTCGGCAGCGGCCTGCGCACCTCGGTGGTCACGCCCAACGACCTGTCCCTGCCGAACTACGCCGTGGTCAATGCCTCGGTGGCGCAGAACATCCCGATCGGCCTCGGCAAGGGCACGCAGCTGCGCTTCGACGCCATCAACCTGTTCGACACCGTCTATCAGCTCCGCGACGGCGAGGGCGTCGGCGTCGGTGCCCCGCAGTTCGGCCAGCGCCAGACCTTCCTGCTCACGCTGCGGCAGAAATTCTGATCGGCCGGACATCGAGCAAGGCCGGGGCCGCTCGGCTGGCCGCCTGGCAGGCGACCCTCGCCTGCGCCTTGCCGGGCGTTAGGGGCTTGTGATTAAACAAGTGCTTCATTTCACGAGATGACCGCATCCTGCAAGATTGTCATCCCGAGCAAGGCGCTTGCGAAGCAAGCGCCGTAAGCGAGGGACCTTTGAGGCAACGGGAAAGGTCCCGCGCTGCGCTCGGGATGACAGCATTTCTGCAGCGCGCATCATGCGTCACTACCGGAATTTGAAGCACTTGTTTTGTCACCGGCCCTAGGGGCGCCGTCGCCCCTGCGGCGGCGATCGAAGCACGACGCTTGCCCGTTCCGCCTGCCTCAGCTCGTCCTCCAGCACCACGCGCCCGGCGAGGCGCGGATCGCCGAGATCGAGCTCCAGGATCAGCTGGCCACGCGCGCCCAACCGCGACGACAGGGCGAAGTGGGTCCCTCCAAACTCGATGTGCTGGTGAGCAATCTCCAGCGCACGTCCATTCTTCAGCACGGCGGCCAACGCCAGGCGCGCGACCTTGGCCAGGTCGGATCCTGCCGCCTTGCGGGCGGCGACGGACGGGCGAAAATTCAGCTGTACGGGAAAATTCTGCTGCATTGGGCACCTCAAGGCCACGGCCGATCACGCCGGAATGGCGCGTCGGTGCGGGGTCGAGGTGCGGAGGAACGTCAATGCATGCTGAGGAGGTACCTCACGCTTGTGACCGCATCAAGGCGGCGGGCACCGACTTCCGGCGCCGCCGCACGGAGGCTCAGCCCATCAGCTCGTAGACCTGCTGCGCGCCGAAGCCCTTGAGCTCGCAGACGCGGCGCGGCTCGCAGGTGAAGTCGGCGCCGAGCTGGTCGACGGCATCGCCCGAGACCATGATCTGCATCGGCGCCGCCACGCGCTCCAGGCGGGCGGCGAGGTTCACCGCCGGCCCGAAGATGTCGTAGACGTACTTGTTCACGCCGACGATCGAGCCGACCAGCGGCCCGCTGGCGATGCCGATGCGGCAGCGCCACTTGTTTGTGTTGGAGCGGTTGCGCCGCTCGAGATAGCCGCGCATGCGCAGGCTGGCCCGCGCCACGTTCGCCACGTGGTCGGCCGCGACCTCCGGCATGCCCGACACCGCCATGTAGGAATCGCCGTTGGTCTTGATGCGCTCGCAGCCGAACATCTCGGAGATCCGGTCGAAGGCCGAGAAGATGTCGTTCAGCTCGGCCACCAGGGCGGCCGGATCGCGCACGATCGCCATCTCCGAGAAATCGGCGAAATCCAGCATCAGGACGGTTGCCGCGTCGAAGCGCTGCGGCGAGACCGTGCCGAAATCGCGCATCTCCTGCAGCACGGCGCGCGGCATGACGTTGAGCAGCAGCCGCTCGACGCGCGCCTTCTCCTGCTCGAGCGCGCGCAGGTTCTTCTCGGCGAGCCGCGAGTAGGAATCGAGCATCAGCTCGGCCTGGCGGCGCCGCGTCTCGTCGTGCGCCTCGACCACCAGCCTGCCGTCGGCCGCGCTGCGCAGGCTGACGTCGAGGCTGAGCGTGCGCGGGCCGACCTTGCGCTCGACCTCGAGCTCGAAGCGGCCGCGCGAGTCGAGCCGCTGGCGGGCCAGCGCGCGATCGAGCTCGGGCAGGCGCGCCGTCAGCCGCAGATCGCCCGGGGTCGGGCGAAACCAGCGGTCGAACACCGGGTTGGCATAGCCCACGATCCAGTCCTCGGCGGCGACGACGGCGAGCCCTGTCGCCATCGCCTCCGCGAAGCCCGCCGGAGCCGGCGGAACGAAAGTGTCCATTGCCGCATCCTCAGGCCGCGACCACGAGATGGCGGCGCCGGCCGAACTCGCTGCACACATGGTCGACGTCGGCCGGCGAGTAGCCGAAATCCCCCAGCGTCTCGCGCAGGATCACGCCCATGTCGTCGAAATCCTGCGCCGTGATGCCGAGCCGGGCATGGGCGCGTCGCAGTGTCTCGTCGTCGAACGCGTCGTCGCCGTCCATCACGCCGGCGATCATCCTGGTCTGGTGGTCGATCAGCTTCGGCATATCGATGTTCTCGAAATGACGCTGCAGCGTCGCGTGGTCGAGCGCCTTGTCGTAGATCGCCACCACCACGTGGCGCACCCGGGCAAAGCCGCCGGAGCGCGCAAGGACCGTCTGTACCATTGCCATGTCTCCTAGAAATAGGCCGCAGCGGCCTCGGTCAGCCACGCGGCGCGCGCCGGCGCGATCTGGCCGAGAGTGCCGAGGAAGCCGGGATGGCTCACGCCCGAGCCGAGATAGGTCCAGCGCATCGCCTGGTGCTGCACGGCGACGATGCGCTCGCCTTCCGAGGGCTCGAACCGCCGGCCAGTTGCCCGCCGCAGCGCGTCGAGGTCGAACGCAGCCTGCTGGCGCAGCGCGCCATCGAGCATGAAGCCGATCTCGAGGTAGCCGTCGACCGCCTTGTCGATCTCGCCGGCGGACAGGCCGTCGGCCAGGGCCTCGACCATCAGCGTGTCGAGCTGGGCGTGCTGGGCCTCCTCGAGCCAGTGATGGCGCAGCAGGCTCCTGAACTGGTCGTCGAGCCCGCGATCGTCACGGATGCTTTCGAGGTAGTGCCGCTGGGTCATCCACTCGACATGCAGGATCAGCAGCGCCACCGACAGCGGATCGTGCGCCAGCACCGCCTTGCCGAAGGCATCGGCCGGCCCGATCATGTCACAGGCAATGCCGAATCCCGCCTCGAACTCGCGCTCGAAAGTGCGGAACAGATGGATATGCTTGGCCTCCTCCTGGGCGAAGCCGAGCAGCGCGCGGGTACGCAGGTCGTCTTGGCCCAGCGTCGGCCGCGCGTGATCGAGCACGAACGGCAGGATGAATTCCTCGATCAGGCCGAAGGCGTAGAGATAGCCGTTGGCGCGGATCTGGTTGAGCTTGAGCTTCGCCTCGGCGTCGAGGAAGTCGAGCGCGCCGGTGCGCGCCAGCGACTCCGGCAGGAACGGCTTGCCGAAATCGAGCCGGCGCTCGCCGCCGATGATGTCCTCGATCCGCCAGTTGACCTTCTGCGAGGCGGCCAGCGCCTTGGCATAGGTGAAGCCATGAGGATTGCGGGGCATGTAATTCATGTCTGTCTCCAGGGCTCGGGCTCGCGGCCCGATGCGGGCGCGGAACCTACTTCTCTGCACGCCCCGGGCAATGACCGGGCGTCCAGCTTGTTTGATCGCGCAGCCACAACCGCGGAAGACGCGAACTTCGCGAACCGGTGTTGCAGATCTGCAATGCTCGCCTACTCTCGAGGGTGTCAGGGGGATCTGCGTTGGACTGGGATGATTTGCGCTACTTCCTCAAGGTCGCCGAGACCGGCGGCCTGTCGCCGGCGGCGCGCGTGCTGCGCGTCAACACGGCGACCGTCGGCCGTCACATCGAGGCCCTGGAGAACGGGCTCGGCCAGCGGGTCTTCGAGCGAACGCCGCAAGGCTATCGCCTGACCACCGCCGGCGAGCGCCTGTTCGACTGGGGCCGAAAGGTCGAGGCGGAATTTGCCGGCATCCAGATGGCCTTCGGTTCGGGCGCGGCCGAACTGTCGGGCTCCGTCTCGATCGCCACGACCGATTGGATCGCGGTGCCTTTCCTTCTCCCCACTCTTGCCGAGTTTCGCCGCAATAATCCCGCCATCGACCTGGTGATCGCGGGCAGCATGGATCCGGTGAACCTGTCGCGACGCGAGGCCGACGTGGCGTTGCGCCTGTTCCGGCCCGAGCAGGGCAACCTGATCGTGCGCCGCATCGGCGACGTCGGGCACGGCCTCTATGCGTCACGGGCCTACCTCGCGGCGCGCGGCACGCCGGACCCGGGAAGGGGCTGCGCCGGTCACGACATGATCGACTGGCCGCCCGAGCTCGAGGCCGTGCCGACCGTGACGTGGCTGCGCCGCAACACGGGCAAGGCGCGCGTGGTGCTGCGCGGCAATGCCACGATACGGCTCCACGCCGCCCGCGCCGGGCTCGGCTTCACCTTGCTCGCCTGCATCGCCGCCGCAAGCGTGCCCGGCCTGGTGCGGCTCGATGTCGAGCCGGCGCCGCCGGCGCTCGGCCTGTGGCTGGCGGCACATGCCGAGCTCGCCCATCTGCCCCGAATCCGTGCCGTCATCGACCACATCGCGGATGCCGCCGGCAAGCAGGCAGCCTTCCTGCGCGGCGAGATCGACGGCTGACGCCTGACGCTGCTCAGCCCGCGTCAGAACCTTTTCCATGCCCGCGCGTTCTTTGGCGGATATTCCCGGAGCATGAGCAAATGACGGCAAGGTCGAAAGCGGCGCGTTGCAGGGCCGCCAAGCGAGAGTTGGCCGAGGTCGACGGCAAGAGGCCGCGACGGCGCACCAGGGGCGGCACCTTCGCGCACGTGGAAAGCGTTGCCAGATCCCTGACGACGGCCGGCCGGCGCAGGGTGGCAAAGGCGGCCAGGACAATCCTCGACACGGTGTCGGGGACGATCGCACCGCGCGTCGCGAAGCTTTGCCGCGGCATCGCGAGCAAGCGCCATACGCTGCTGGCGGCACGCGGCAGCGGCGCCGGCGGCAAGGGCTGACCCAGCGCCTCGTCGTCGTCCCGGGCCATCCGGCCGGGCATCTGGCCCGTACAAGGTGTATGCGACACCTTGTGACCGCCACGCTGACGTTGATCGCCTTCTGGCCGATTCTGGCGGCTGCCGAGGCCCCGCCCTACGGCAGCCAGCTGGCCTTCGCGGCCTACCGCAATGGCCAACCGATCGGCACGCATCGCCTGAGCTTCGAGAGACAGGGCGACCGTCTGGTCGTCACCACCACGATCGAGCTAGCCGTGAAGGTGATTGGCATAACAGCCTACCGCTACACGCATCGCAGCCGCGAGGTCCGGCTCGGCCGGGAGCTTGTCTCCTTCGAATCGTCGACCGACGACGACGGCAAGGCCTTTGCCGTTCGGGCGAGCCGCGAGAACGGCCGGCTCGTCGTCGAGCGGACGGTGCCCGGAGCCTCCGGCACGACCCGCGACGTGCTGCCGGCCGACCTGCTGCCGTCGACCCACTGGAATGTCGACCAGGCGGCGCAGGGATTCCTGCTCAATGCCCAGAAGGGTACCCGTGAGCGGATCGCGGTGACGGCCGCCGGCCGCGAGACCGTTCGCACGATGTCCGGCGCGATCGCGGCAACCCGTCATCGCTACGACGGCGACGTCCGCATGGACCAGTGGTTCGACGACCGCGGCCGCTGGGTCGGCTCGCGGTTCATCGTGTTCGACGGCTCGACGATCGACTACGTGCTGCAGGAATAGAGCGGCCGCCCGGTCAGCCGCTCGCGCCGGGCGCGCAGGCGCGGATCGCCGCCTCGAAGCGGGCGGCAGCGTCCGGCCCGCGGGCAAACGGGCTGATGATCGGCAGGTCGAAGCCGGACCGGCGATAGGCCTCGATCCTGGCCCGGCACTGCTCGGGCGTGCCGGCGATGCTGGTGGCGTCGATCATGGCGTCGCTCACCGTGCGCTCGGCGGCCTGCCGGTCGCCGCGCTTCCAGGCGTCGGCGATCGCCGCCGCCTCCTCGGGAAAGCCATGCTCGGCCATCATGCGGTTGTAGCGCGGAAAGAAGCCGAGATAGAACGCGAGGCCCGGCCGCAGCGCGGCGAGCGCGGCGTCGCGCGTCTCGCCGACCGAGGTCGGCAGCAGGGTCGTGAGCTCGATCTTGCCGGGGTCGCGGCCGACGCCGCGCGCCGCGGCATCGAGCTGCGCGCGCACCTGCGGCGCGGTGTTCAGGGTGGAGCGCGTCAGGATGAGGCCGTCGGCCACCTCGCCGGTGAGCGCGATGCCCTTGGCGAACACCGCCGACAGGTAGACCGGGATGTCGCGATGGCGCGGCGCGTACCAGAGATCGAAATTCTCGATGCGGATCGTCTGGCCGTCGAATTGCACGCGGCCGTTGCGCACCAGCTCGCGCACGATCGCCACGGTCTCGCGCGTGCGCGTCAGCGGCTTGGTGTAGACGACGCCGTGCTCGGGCTCGACCTGCGCCTTGTGGCTCGAGCCGAGGCCCAGGATGAAGCGTCCGCCCGACAGGTCGGCGACGGTCGACGCCGCCATGGCGATGGTCGGCGCGGTGCGCACGAAGACGCTGCTGATGCTGGTGCCGAGGCGGATGCGCGAGGTCCGCACCGCACAGGCGGCGAGAAGCGCGAACTGGTCGCCGCCATGGCCCTCGGCGAGCCACGCCGAGTCGTAGCCGAGCTGCTCGGCGAGCACGACGAGATCGACGATCTCCGTCGCATTGGGTCCGCCCGAGACGGCGATGCCGATCCTTCCCACGGCCCGCCTCAGCGTCCCTTGAAGACCGGCTCGCGCTTGTCGACGAACGCCTTGGTCGCCTCGCGATGATCCTCGGTCTGCCCGCAGTGGATGTGATGGGTCGCCTCGAGGTCGAGGCAGTCGTCGACCTCGCCGGCCATGGCGCGGTTGAGATTTTCCTTCATGTAGCGATAGGCAACAGTCGGCCCCGACGCCAGGCGACGGGCGATCTCGCGCGTCCTCGAGGCGAGCTCGTCCGGTGCGCACACCCAGTTGGCGAGCCCGAGCCGCAGCGCCTCCTCGGCGTTCACGCGATCGGACAGGAAGTAGAGCTCGCGCGCTTTGGCCGAGCCGACGAGCTGGGTCAGGAAATAGGTGCCGCCGTAGTCGCCGGAGAAGCCGACGCGGGCAAAGGCCGTGGTCATGATCGCCGTGCTCGCCATGATGCGCAGGTCGCAGGCGAGCGCCAGCGACAGGCCGGCGCCGGCAGCGGCGCCGGGCAGCGCGGCGATCGTGGGCTTGGGCATCTTGAACAGCTTGCCCGCGGTGGCGCGCTGGCTGATGCGCTGCAGGTGGATGGCGCCGTCGATGGTGTTGTCGCCCACCGTGCCGTCGCCCCGCGCCGCCATCCCCTTGACGTCGCCGCCGGCGCAGAAGCCCTTGCCGGCCCCGGTCAGCACGAGGCACTTCACCGCCGGATCGACTTCCGCCGCGGCGAGCTGGCCGGCCAGCGCCCCGGTCATGGCGCGCGACATCGCGTTGCGCGCCTCCGGCCGGTTCAGCGTCAGGGTCAGCACGCCCTCGTCGAGCGAGGCGAGCAGGTCGCCGGTTCCGGTGTCGATGTCGCGCGTGGCCATGAGTGCATCCCTTCTGTCTCCGATCGGCCCAGCCGACCATGCCGGCCGGCGGCAGGCCAGCGAATTTTACGCCCGCTTCGAGTGCGCCGATCGCGGGCTGCCGATGCACGATGTCGATGCCATCCATTGGCCCATGCGCATCCCGGCCGAGGGCGCCTCGTAACGCCCCCGACGCGCTACGGATGCGCGGCGACGAGGTCCTCGGCGGCGCGGATTCCCGTCAGCACCGTCTGCGGCGCCGACGTCACGGCCTGCAGCAGCGACGTCGCCGCCAGCCGGTCGCTGTCGCCCGCCCAACCCATGCTGCGGTCGATCTGCTCCCGCACGTATTCCAGGCTGACCGCCACCTTGCCCATCAGGGTCGTGATGTCCTGGCCGGCGGCGCTGTCCTGCGCGCCGCCCATGATGTTGACCAGCACCGAGCCGACGAACTGGCCGGCCTGCAAGGTCTGCTTGATCTGTCCCGTCCAGTAGGCCAGCCCTGCCGGATCGGAACCGCGGTTAAACAGGTTGTTGTAGACGCTCTGCAGGAAGGCGGCGATCTGATCGTCGCCGGCGGCGGACGGGTTGGCGAGGAACGGATATAGCGCCCGCGCCTCGGCGCCGATGCCGAACGAGCTCGCGATGTTTGCGAACAGCGCCGCAGCGCCCTGCACCGGCAGGCCGGCATTGAACTCGCCGACCCAGAAGACGAAGCCCGCCGCATCGGCGGCCCGGCCGAAGAAGGCGGCGTAGGTCGCCGCGATCTGCTCCTCCGCCGTCAAGGCCAGCAGGTCGAGCGTCGTCGTCGCGCCGACCAGCACGGGCACGACATGGACGACGGCCTCGGCCGTCCCGGTGCCGCCGCTGCCATTGCTTGCCTGGTACGTGAACGCGTCGATCCCCTTGAAGCCGGGCATTGGCGTGTAGGTGAAGCCGCCGTTGCCGGCGAGTTGCAGCGTGCCGTGATCCGGCCCCGTGACAATCGATGCCGCCGTGGCGCCCACGTCGTTGAACAGCAGCCCGCTGGCAGCCGCCGCGACCACCGCCTTGCCCTGATGGCTCACGAAGGCGTCGTCGTAGGCTTTGACCACGGCGATGTCGTCGTTCTGGATCGTGCCGGTGGCCGCGGCGGTGTCGATCGTCGCGCCGGGCGACGGGCTGGCCAGTGTGACCGTGAACCCCTCGTCGGCCTCCGCGGCCGTATCACCCTGGACGCTCACCGTGACGACTTTGGCAGTCTCGCCCACGGCGAAGGTCACGCTCGCCGTCGGCACCGCACCACCAACGAAGTCGGACGCCGTGGCGGGGCTGGCGCCGGATCCCGCCACCCCCCACGCCACGCTGTGCGCCACCGACAGATCGCCCGAGCGCGAAATCACGAAGGTGTAGGCCGTGGCGCCGGCATTGCCCTCGGTCTTCGCCGCGCCGGTCGCGGCGATCGAGATCGTCGCGTCGTCGTTGGCGATGGTGGCCCCGGCCGTGGCCGTCACGATCGTCAGGCCGGGCGACGGAGCACTCAGCTCGACCGCGAATCCGTCGTTCGATTCGATCACGCTGTCGCCCTCGACATCGACGATCACGGTCCTGATCGCCTCGCCGGCGGCGAAGGTGACGGTGCCCGACGACAGCACGCCGCTCGCAAAATCGTCGGCGTCGGCCGGTGTCGCGGTGCTTCCGGTCACCGACCACGCGACGCTGTGCGTCGTCGAGGTATCGCCCGAGCGGGTCAACGTGAACGCGAACGGCGTCGGCCCGGCATTGCCCTCGGGCTTGCCCGGGCTGCCGGCGACGGCGATCGACACGGTCGCATCGTCGTTGCCGATGCTGCCGACGGCGCTGGCCGCGCCGATGGAGAGGCCCGTCCACGGTGCCGAGAGCGTGATCGTGAAGGTCTCGCCGGCCTCGATCGCCGAATCACCCTCGACAAGAACCGTGACGATCTCCGCGACCTCGCCCGCGGCGAACGTCACGCTGCCGGAGGGAAACGCACCGCCGGCGAAATCGGCGGCGCTCGCCGGATCGCTGCCCGAGCCCGTCACCGACCACGACACGCTGTGCGCCAGGGATATGTCGCCGGCGCGCGTGACCGTGAAGTTGAAGCCGGTGGAGCCGCCATTGCCTTCCGCCTTCGCGGCATTGGATGCCAGAACCGACGTCACGGCGTCGTCATTGACGATGGTGCCCACGGCCGCTCCGCCGAGCACGGTGAGCCCGCTCGTGGGGCCCGACAGCGACAGCGTGAACGTCTCGTCGGCCTCGACGTCGGCGTCTCCCGCAACCTCGATGGAGATCGTCCTCGCCACCTCGCCGACCAGGAAGGTGACATCTCCCGACGGCTGCGCTCCGCCGACGAAGTCGCCTGCAGAAGCTGCGTTGACCCCCGAGCCGGCGACCGACCATGAAACGCCATGTGCCGTCGCAAGATCGCCGGAGCGTGTGAGCCTGAATGTGAGCAGCGTCGTGCCGGAATGACCTTCACCCTTGGTCGCATCCAGTGCTGCGACCGACACCGTCGCGTCGTCGTCGACGATGGTTCCGCCGGCCGCCGCGGATTCGACGACGAGGCCCGGCGACGGGTTCGCGAGCGTCACCACGAATGTCTCGTCACCTTCCACGGCGGCGTCGCCCTGGACAGCAACCGTGATAGTTTTCGCCGTCTCGCCCACGGCGAAGGTCACCGCGGCGGAGAGCAGCACGCCGCCTGCGAAGTCGGAGGCGGTCGCCGGGTCTGCGCCCGCCCCGGTGACCGCCCAGTCTACGGTCTCGGCCGCCGTCGCGGCCTGGTCCAGTGTAATCGTGAACGTCAAACCGGTCGCGCCGGCGTTGCCTTCCGCTCCGCTCGCCGCCAGCGCGGCGATCGAGACGCGAAGAGGCGCCGTCACCTGCACGCCGGTTGGCACGTCGACAGCCCCTGACATGTCTGCGAAATTGCCCTGGTCATCGACAAGGATCGCGCCGTTCTGATTGAATTTCGCGATGGCCAGGTCGGCGGTCGCGCGAGCGGAAGGATCGACCGCGTAGTCGAAAACCAGCCGGCCGGCCGGCAAGTCGGACGCAAGGGCGTTGTAGAAGGCTGTCCCGCCATCATTGAGGGACAGCGACGGCGGGCCACCCGTGCTCGCGTTGCCGATGACCCGGAGGCTGTCCTCCATGAGGATGGACAGCTGGATGGCGTCGCCGATCTCGATCGCGCCCAGCTTCGACGCCGCTATCGACTGTACGGTCAGCGGCGAGTGAATTGTCAGCGCCGTCGCGACGCTTTGGGTGCCCGACAGATCGACGTCGAGCCCGCCGGTATCGCGAATGGTCGCACCGTTCAGCACCAGACCGGTGATCATCAGGTTGTCGGTCGCCATGTCGGAGCCGCCAGCCGTATGACGGAACACCAGGATGCCTTCGGAAGTGTCCGATGCAGCGAGATCGTAGGTCGCAAAGGCGCCGTTGCTGAGCATCAGGGTCGGCGAACCCTTCGACAAGTCGACGACGATCCCCTTGCTGAAGATGATCGTCAGGTCCACCTGCTGGCCCGTCGGCAGGGCCGTCTGCTCGAACGATGGAAAGACATTGGTGACAAAGGTCGGCCCGACCTGCACGCCCGTCGAGTCGTCGAGAGTCAGCGCAAGGTCGGCGTTGTAGCCACTGGCATCCCTGAGCCAGGAGCCGAATGGCAGGTCGATGCTGGCAAGCGACAGGTCCGGCGTTGCTTCGTCCGCTTCGACCTTGTAGTCGAACACCAGCTTCCCGGCCGCCAGGTCCGAGCTCGCCGCGTCGTAGAACGCCGTCGCGCCATGGGTCAGCGTGAGCGTCGGGGCGCCGCCGCCGGCGTCGAGCGTCACGCCGCTGCTCAGCGTCACCATGACCTCGATCGTCTCGCCCGCTATCGCCACGCCGATGTGCGTGCTGGTCACCGCCGCGACCTTCAATGGCGAGTTGATCGTGAGGCCGGTCGACAGACCGAACAGGGGCGACAGATCGGCGGCGTTGCCAGCGCCATCCTCGATCATTCCAGCGAAGCCTGTCACCGCCAGATCGGCGGATTGCTCGCCAGAACCGACGACGTGCTCGAACAGCAACCGCCCCGCCCCGGGCGTCGACAGGCGGGCATCGTAGGTCGCCAAGCCACCCGTACTCAGGGTAAGGCTCGGCGATCCGGTCACGACGAGGCCCTGATCCAGGGTCAGCAGCAGCAACACACGCGTGCCTGTGCCGGCATTGCCAGGCCCGGTCGACAGGGTGGCCGACAGGAGCTGCGCTGCGGGAGAGGGCGACACCGGCTCTCCTATGGGAAAAGCTGCGGCGAGAGGCGCAATGCTGGGGGCCACGTAAAAGGCAGGGGTGGCCGAATATGAAGCGCCAACGGCGGCGCCCGCCTGGACGAAGCCATGCCCGGCGGTCGCGAACTGGCCGAACAGGAGGCTCGTCTGCTCAAGCAGGGTCTGGACCAGTTGGGGGTTGGCCGAAAGCAGCGGGTTGTACTGCATCATCAAGGCAGCAACCGCGGCAACCGCAGGGGCGGCCGCGGAGGTGCCGGGGAACGGGTTCAACCCCTCGAGCGTCAGAGGCATCGCGGTCTGTCCGCGGGTTGGACCACTCAAGTCCGGCTTGCCGTTGGCTCCCTCGGATGATGTCGACTCCGTTCCCGCCGGCAGATACTGACCGCCGGGAGTGGCCGCGCTGGGAGCTGCGAGAACGTTCACCGCGGCGACCGAGATCACCCTCTCGAGGGCGGCATGACCGTAGACGGGGATTCCTTTTTCCCGGTCGTTGCCGGCTGCGGTCACGAAGGTTATGCCTAGATCGACGGCGTGGTTGATTTCCCCTTGGATCGATCCAACGGTCGCCTCGATGGCCCGACCCAGCTCGACGTCGTCGACGATGATGTTGCAACCTGCCGCGATGAGCTCACTGACGGCCGAGGAGAAACCGAAGCTGGTTGCCCCCACGGTAGAGAAGTAGAGCGACGCTCCAGGCGCGATGGCATGGATGATCTGGGCCATCGCGCGACCCTCGTCGATCCTGCCGGACAGCACGTAGTCGGACAGGATTGTGACGTTCGGCAATATGCCGAGCTGTACATCCTGCTCGTATGCGGCCGCCTTGTTGCGGAAGCTGTCGGAAATGATTCCGATCCTGATGCCCGTGCCATCCACGCCGAATGTCTGGCGGGCCACCGCCGCGCCCATGGAATCGGCGAAGTTGTTGCCGGCGACCAGGGTGAGCACCGTGTCCTTGCCGTCGGCGCTTTCGCTCACCTTGAAGTAGGCCTTGTTGTCCCAGGCGGTGCTGCCGTTCACGCTGTCGATGGCGATGTGATTCGTTTCGCTCTCGCTATCGATCTGAAGCGCGAACTGCGTGCTGCCGTCCTTCAGCGTGACCTTGCCCAGGCTCGCCGCAATGATCGGGTTGGCCGGAACGCTCATCCCCCGGAGAACAATGGAGTCGCCGACGGCGATATCCGAGATCGAGAAGGTCGCGCTCAAGTTGGCGAGCTCGGTCTGCCAGGGCTTGAAGCCGACGTGATCGAGCGTGTTCAGGATCAGGGTACTGCCGCCGCTGCCGAGATCGACGGCGCCGATGAACTTGGTGCCGATTTCCAGCGTAGCGCCCTGACCCACCACGATCCGGCCTGGATCGACGTAGGTGCCGTCCGTGTTCTTGATGATGTCCGCCTTCAGAAAGGCGCCAGGATCCAGGTGAAGCGACGATCCGGACTCGATCAGGACTGTCGTCGCGTTCGCGAATCCGTCGAGCGATACTCCGAGGTTGCCACCCCGCTCGTCGATGCTGATCAGGTCGAAGGCGGCACGGCTGGAATCGCTGGGACCTCCGTGGATGTCGGTTCGGAACCGACCATCCACGATGAGCTTGGTCGTACCCGCTCCGACCGAAATGTTCTGCGTGCCGCCGCCATCGGTGGTGGCAGTGCTGCGCAACGTTATGGTCTCGTTGCCGGGACCGCCGACAATCGTGTTGCTGCCGGCAGTCGTGCTGACGTCGATGAGAACCGTGGCGTTGCCGATGCCGACGGTGATCTTGTTGTCGCCGTTGCCGAAGATGCTGACCGTGTCCTGGCCGGCACCCGTGACGATGAAGTGATTGCCTTCGCCTGCCTGAACCGAATACTGATCGCCGGCCAGCGAGCCGGTATGGAAGGTCGATGCCGAGGTGCTGGTCCAGCCCAGCTTGATGTCCGCTCCATTCGCCGAGCCGACGACCTGATTGTAGTTCTCGGGCGATGGCAGGATCACGGTGTCGGCCCCACCAAGGCCGTTGTAGAGGTTGCTTCCGTCGGCGATGGCCGTCTTCTGGTCGGCGGTCAGGTTGTTGAAGTCGACCGTTTCGGCGCCGGCGGTGAACAGCGTGGTATTGCGTACCTCGAACACGAAATGACCGGGCTCGCCGATATTGCTCGCCCCGGGCAGGGTGGACATCGCCGTGGTGCCCGATTGCGGCAGCGAGAAAAAATTCTGCGAGCCGGCGCCCAACCAATAGACGGCGCTCGCGTTCCGATCGGTGAAGTCAAAACCCTTGAGCCACTGCACGGTCTCGTAGCGGAAATGAATGTCGAACTCGCCCTCGCTGCCCACGGCGACTATCTGGAGCTGATAGGCATTTTGCGGGCCGTTCTTCGCGTTCAGGTTGCTGACATCGTCCCACGTGACGGTGAAGGTCCTGCTCGCAGCGTCGAGATCCCACCAGATGAGATTCGAGCCTCGAGAGGTGCCGCCCGGCGAGGGCAGCCACTCTTCTGGCTCGAAGCGGGTATCGACATCGGTCGACAGGAAAGGCGCGATGGCCGCTGCGGGGAAGAGGCCACCGGTCCAGAAGGCAACCGCGTCGATGGAGAGCTCCAGGCTCGAGAAGGTCGTGCCTTTGATGGTCAGGCCGCCGGGGAATACCGTGCTGAGATCGATCAGCACCGGGTCCAGGTGAATGTTGCCGCGCCCCATCGAGTCCTCGCCGAACCCGGCCGCGCCCCCCAAGCCATTGACGAGGTCTGCCATCGAACGCTCCTTCGGCAATCCCGATCGAACAAGCTTGCTCGCGGCGCACGAGCCCGCGCGGTGTCACCCTCGGCGAGGGGACGCCAAACGCGCTGGGAGCCTTCCCGAGCCCGGCGTGAGCGACTCTGCTACGCCACGACAATTACACACACCCCACGCAACTAGAGACGGCTCAGCCTGCCAAGTCAACGGAAGTTGCCGTGAGAGCCGGCCCCTGCAGGGGTCAAGTTGACTCGAAGTGAGAAGAAGTCGTGAACCGCGTCCACGCCCGGCAGAGGCTCCTCCGGTGCGCAACCAAAGCCCTTCGCGCCGGTTTATCGGAAACTCTTCCGCGGAACGTCTGGCGCGCCCGGGAGATGCCATGGCCACGCGGAGACGAACCGCGAGCATGGAGCCATTCGACAGGTTTTTTTCTTCTCAGGAGGTTCCATGCAACGCACGATCGTCGCGACCTTCGAGACCCGACGCGATGCCGAGAGCGCGGTCGAGCACCTCGTCCAGGCGCACGGCGTGAGTCGGGCCGACATCGTCGTCCGGGCCACGGGCCATGCCAACTCGGCTGGCACCAGGCCGGCGGGAGCCGACGTGGAGAGCGGACATCTCAACTCCGACGAGCGCGGGCGACCCAAGTTGGCCGGACCGATCGAGCTCTCGGTCCAATGCCGACCCGAGCAGTCGGCCAAGGTGGAGGCCACCCTCGACGAAGCCGGAGGACAGCGGTCCCACGCGCCATGACCTGCGGATGCGGGCCATTCGGACAGAGGGGTTGCCTTCAGAGCCGTTGATCTCTTCGATGACATTGCGACCTGCAGCACCGTTGGCAGCAAAGTCGCGACGCTCGGGACCTTTGTCAGGCGGACTCTCTCCTCCCCAGCTTCGCAGGGCAGATGTCGCCGCCTGCCTCGAGCGAAGCCGAAGATTGCACACGATCGTGGCCGCAGGAGCGAGCCACTTCGGTTTCCCCGCCTGCCCGCGCAGGCGATACGGTGATAGTGCGGGTGGCAAGGCTCCGTGCGAAGCGAGGACACCCACCGTGATTGTCAGCCTGACGCAAATCGACTTCCTGGTGACGCAGCGCCTCTCCGTTGCGTCACAGAGAAGCTCTTGATTTCAAAGGACAATGACGCTGTGACGCAAATGACGCAAGATTTCGTGCCGAATCTGCGCGGCGATCCTGGAGAGCGTGGGAGACCCGCTGACCATCCGCTGTCCACATGGCTAGGCGGCGCGATCGCGCAGGCCGCTGACCCCTTTCGCCGCGGCGCAGTGATGGCAGCAGTAGAACGCGCCGCCGGCCTCGAGCCCATGCCCGACGATGCGGACGCCGCATTTCGCGCAGGTCGGCGCGAGCGCCTGGATCGCGCATTCGAAGCTGTCGAAGGTGAGGACAGTTCCGCCCTTCGTCACCTGGAAGGCCTTGTCGTAGTCGTTGCCGGAGGTCTTGCATTTCGCCATGGGACCACCTCGCACAGGAACCTGAGCGTCAATGGCGGCATGGACCGAACGTTGCGCGGCACGGACCACTATCGATCGGCCGCCTGCCTGGCCGAAGCGGCCCGATGCGGGGAATGCCGGTTGAAGCGTGCTGCCCGACCTGCCTCAATGGCGCGATGACACTCTACGCCCTGAAGCCGCGCTTTCAGAACCTGCTGCGACCGATCGCGGCCCGGCTTGCGGAGGCCGGCGTCACGGCCAACCAGGTGACGCTCGCGGCGGCGGCCTTGTCGATCGCCCTGGGCGGCGTGCTCAGCCTGCCGGGTTGCCCTCCCGCGCTGTTCCTGCTGCTGCCGCTGTGGCTGTTCCTGCGCATGGCGCTGAACGCGATCGACGGCATGCTGGCGCGCGAGTTCGGCCACAAGAGTCGGCTGGGCGGCTATCTCAACGAGCTGTGCGACGTCGTCTCGGACGCCGCCCTGCTGCTGCCGTTCGCCTTCGTGGCGCCGTTCGCCGCCTGGGTCGTGTTCCTCGTCATCTTCCTGGCGGCGTTCAGCGAGTATGCCGGCGTCATGGGCCCGCTGGTCGGCGCCTCGCGCCGCTACGACGGGCCGCTGGGCAAGAGCGACCGCGCCTTCGTCGTCGGCGCGCTGGGGGCCTGGATCGGCTGCGGCCTCGGCCTGCCGTCCTGGATGTCCTGGCTGATGCCGGCGCTGGCCGTCCTGCTGGTCGCGACATCCGTCAACCGCGTCCGGCGCGGGCTGGCCGAGCCTTGATGCAGGTCCTTCCCTTTCGTCGATCCTTCGTCCAGAACGGCATCCCAGGAACACCCAAGCTCGAAGGGTTGAGCCGTGCAGCGCTCCGTCGAAGAACGACACTTCTCCACCCATGACGGGGAGTCGCTGTTTTACCGCCGCTGGCCGGTAGCGTCGGGAGCGCCCAGGGGCGCGGTCCTGCTGTTCCATCGCGGCCACGAGCATGGTGGCCGCATTGCCCATCTGGTCGACGAGCTCGACCTGCCCGATTTCGAGTTCTACGCCTGGGATGCTCGCGGCCACGGCCAGTCGCCCGGCGAGCGCGGCTACTCGCCCTCCTTCGCCGCCAGCGTGCGCGACGTCCAGACCTTCCTCGACCATCTCGGCGCCGAGCACGGGGTCGATCCCGAGACCACCGCGATCGTCGCCCAGTCGGTCGGCGCGGTGATCGTGTCGACCTGGGCGCACGACTATGCGCCACGGATACGGGCGCTGGTGCTGGCCTCGCCGGCGTTCGAGGTCAGGCTCTATGTGCCGTTCGCCCGCCCCGGGCTCAGCCTGCTGCACAAGTATCGCGGCAAGTTCTTCGTGCAATCCTACGTCAAGTCGCACCTGCTGACGCACGACCTCGCCCGCCGCGCCTCGTTCGACGCCGACCCGCTGATCACCCGGGCCATCTCGGTGAACATCCTGCTCGAGATGCACGACGCGGCGAAACGGGTCGTGCGGGACGCCCGCGCCATCGGCATCCCCACCCAGCTCCTGATTTCGGGTGCCGATTTCGTCGTCAACCAGCGGCCGCAGCACGAGTTCTTCGTCAATCTCGGCACGCCGGTGAAGGAGCGCCACGTCTTCCCGCGCTTCTTCCACGACACGCTGGGCGAGTCGGGCCGCGAGGAGGCGATCGGCCAGGCGCGGCGGTTCCTGCTCGAGCGCTTCGCCGAGCCGCTCGACCGGCCCGACCTCGCCGATGCCCACCGCGCCGGCTATACGCGGGACGAGGCCGACCGGCTCGCCTCGCCCTTGCCGATGCTGTCGGCGCGCGGGCTGTTCTGGGCCGGCTATCGCGCCAACCTGCGGCTGGGCGGCCTGCTGTCGGACGGCATCGCGCTCGGCCATCGCACCGGCTTCGATTCGGGCTCGACGCTCGACTATGTCTATCGCAACCAGCCGAACGGCACGGGCGCGCTGGGCCGCGCCCTCGATCGCACCTATCTCGACGCCATCGGCTGGCGCGGCATCCGCCAGCGCAAGGTCCATGTCGAGGAGCTGATCCGCCGGGCGCTGCAGCACCTCGCCGCCGCCGGCCAGCCCATCCGCATGCTCGACATCGCCGCCGGGCACGGGCGCTACGTGCTGGAAGCCCTGGCGGCCGAGGCTGTGCGGCCGGAGTCGATCCTGCTGCGCGACTTCTCGCCGATCAACGTCGAGGCCGGCCAGCGCCTGATCGCCGACAAGGGCCTCGCCGCGATCGCCAATTTCGTCCAGGCGGACGCCTTCGATCCCGATCGCATCGCCGGCATCCGGCCGCGGCCGACGCTCGGCATCGTGTCGGGGCTCTACGAGCTGTTTCCGGACAACGCGCTGGTCCGCCGTTCGCTCGGCGGCCTGGCGGCGGCGATCGAGCCCGGCGGCTACCTCGTCTACACCGGCCAGCCGTGGCATCCGCAGCTCGAGATGATTGCCCGCGCGCTGACCTCGCACCGCCAGGGCCAGGCCTGGGTCATGCGGCGGCGGACGCAGGCCGAGATGGACCAGCTCGTCGCCGACGCCGGCTTCCGCAAGCTCGAGCAGCGGATCGACGAATGGGGCATCTTCACCGTCTCGCTGGCGGTGCGCGAGGAGCCGGGCCGCGAAGAGCACGAGGCTGCCAGTGGCTGAGCTCACCCTTCTCCTCCCCAGCTTCGCTGCCAGGCAGTGGACGCTTCCTGATCGCCTCCTCCGTCATCGGGGGAGGTGCCCCATGGGCGTCAAGATGCAAAGGGACCTCACCCTGAGGAGCGGCCCGGAGGGCCGCGTCTCGAAGGGTGGGCAACAGTGAGGTACCGCAACACGGCTTCTCCAACGATCTCCTGTGTGGCCCATCCTTCGAGACGCGCCGTGAGGGCGCTCCTCAGGATGAGGTTTCCTTCTATTTTGACGCCCATGGGGAGGTGCCCCGTCATACGGGGCGGAGGGGGAAAGCCGCAGTCGAGATGCTCCCGTTTTCGACGTCGGAACTCACTGATCTCGACTGAGGCCCTCTCCCTTCGGTTCTGCGGGCCATCTCCCCCGATGACGGGGGACGAGTAGTAGATGTGCTCACTCCCTGGCAGCGAAGCTGGCGAGGAGAAGGATCGGCGTCCCCCATCGTGGCGCCGCGCGGCCGGCTGGCTGGCGCTGCTCGGCACCTTCTTCTACACGAGCTACGGCTTCTCGAACTGGCTGGCGAGCCTGCGCCGCGACGTGCCCGTCGTCGTCTTCGACTGGGAGCACAGCATCCCCTTCCTGGCCTGGACCATCGTTCCCTACTGGACCACCAATCTCTTCTTCGCGCTCTCGCTCTTCCTCTGCCGCAGCCGCATCGAGCTCGACGCGCACGCCAGGCGGCTGCTGACCGCCCAGGTCATCGCCGTTGCCTGCTTCATCGCCTTCCCGCTGCGCACCTCCTTCGCCAAGCCCGAGATCGCCGGCCTTCCAGGCTTCTTCTTCGAGGCGCTCGGGGCGTTCGACATGCCATTCAACCAGGCGCCGTCGCTCCATGTCGCGATCACGACCGTGCTGGTCGCGCTCTACGTCCGCGTCCTGCCGCGCTGGGCGGCCGTCGTTTTCGTGCTGTGGTCGCTGCTCGTCGCCGCCTCGGTGCTGACGACCTTCCAGCACCATTTCATCGACATCCCGACCGGCCTTCTGCTCGGCCTCCTGTGCATCTGGATGTGGCCGCTGGAGGGCGGCAACCGCCTCGCCACCTGGCGGACGACGACCGATCCGCGGCGGCGGACGCTGGCCGGCCGCTACGCCGTCGCCGCCGCGCTGCTCGCCGCCATCGCCCTCTCTCTCGGCGGCGGCTTCCTGTGGCTGCTCTGGCCGGCCGTCGCGCTGGCCGCCGTTGCCGTCGCCTATCTCGGCTTCGGTCCGGTGCTGTTCGCAAAGAGCGCCGATGGCCGTGTCGACTGGGCGACGCGGCTGATCCTCCTGCCCTACCGTCTGGGCGCCGGCCTGAACGTACGTCTGTGGACGCGCAACGATCCGGCCCGGATCGAGATCGCCGACGGCGTCTGGCTCGGACGCTTCCCCAAGGCCGCGGAATGCCGCGGAGTGGGCGCCGTCGTCGACGTCACGTGCGAGTTTCCGCGCCGCGCCTTCGAGGGCGAATGGCATTGCGTGCCGATGCTCGATCTAGTCGCGCCGGATGCGGCTTCTCTGCGACAGGCGGCCGACCGGATCGAGAGTGCGCGGAGGCGCGGTCCGGTTCTGGTGTGCTGCGCGCTCGGCTACGGGCGCAGCGCGGCCGCGCTCGCGGTCTGGCTGGTGCTGAGCAAACGCGCCGCGGACCCCGCCACAGCGCTCGCGCATCTGAAGCAGGCGAGGCCGCGGCTCGCCGTCAACCCGCAGCAGGTCCAGGCCGTGACGGAGGCCGTCCTTGGACGCTGAGCCGTCCACGGCGAACGACGACGCCTGGTCGGCCGCCATCGCGGCCGCAGCCCTGCGTCGCGGCGCCATGATCCACACCGCGTCGCTGCTTCTGTTGGGGATAGCCGTGGTCGTCGGCGCGGCGGCCCGGGCCGATGTCGCCTTCCTGACCGCGGCCGGCGTCATCGTCGCGCTGGGTGCGGTCGAGTTCTGGCTGGCCGCCCGCGTTGCCCTCGACGCCGATCTGTTCGATGCCATCGCTGCCCGGCATGGCGATCTGGCGGGGTTCGATCGCGCCATGCTGCGGCTAGGCCTGATGCCGCCGGGCAAGGCCGGGCGGCCGATCGACGCGCGCCTTCGCGGCGCCTTCCGTCTGCTCAAGCTGCAGGCCTCGGCGCTCGGCCTTCAACTCGCCGTGCTCGTCGTCTTCGTGCTGTGGATCTGACGCTGATGCTCACCCGCCTCTCTGCCCGACTCGTCGCGATGTCCGTCGCCGGCCTTGCCCGCGTGCTGACCGGCGTGCTGCCGAACTGGCGGGGCTGCCTGCCGGAGGCCAGGCAGCGCGTCTACATCGCCAACCACACCAGCCACGGCGACTTCGTGCTGATCTGGACCGTGCTGCCGCATGCGCTGCGCCGCCAGACGCGCCCCGTGGCGGCGCTCGACTACTGGGGCGGCGGCGGAATGCGCGGCTTCATCGGCCGCGAGGTGTTCAACGCCGTGCTGATCGATCGCAAGGCTGCCGCGCCCGGCCAGGACGCGCTCGCGGTGGTGATCGACGCGGTCGGCGCAGGCGCCTCGCTGATCTACTTTCCCGAAGGCACGCGCAACACCACCGACGAGGTTCTGTTGCCGCTCAAGAGCGGGCTCTACCGGCTGGCCCGGGCCCGACCCGACATCGAGATCGTGCCGGCGTGGATCGACAACATGGCGCGGGTCATGCCGAAGGGCGAGTTCCTGCCGGTGCCCCTGCTGTGCAGCGTGACCTTCGGCACGCCCCTGCTGCTGCAGCCCGACGAGGACAAGGCGGCGTTCATGGGGCGGGCGCGCGACGCCCTGCTGGCCTTGAAGCCGGAGGAGCGCGACCGATGAGCCTGCCGCAGGAAGCCATCACGCTGTTCCTCGGCCTCGCCGGGGTGCTGGTCGCGGCGACCGCGGTCGGCCAGGCCCTGAAGCGCCGCGCCGGCTGCGCGCAGAGCTCCACCGTCGAGAACCTCAACGCGCGCGTCTTCGCCTGGTGGGTGATGGTGGCGCTGATCGGCGTCGCCTTCCTGGTCGGCAAGGCCGGCGTCATCCTGCTGTTCGCCTTCGCCTCGTTCGCGGCGCTGCGCGAGTTCATCACGCTCACCTACACGCGGCGCGGCGATCACTGGGCGCTGATGCTGGCGTTCTTCGTCGGCATTCCGGTCCAGTACTATCTAGTGTGGATCGAATGGTACGGGCTCTACTCGATCTTCATCCCGGTCTACGGATTTCTCATCCTGCCGATCGTCGCCGTGGTGCGCGGCGACACCACCCACTTCCTGTCGCGCATCGCCTCCCTGCAATGGGGCCTGATGATCTGCGTGTTCTGCGTCAGCCACATCCCGGCATTGCTGACGCTCGACATTCCGGGCTTCGAGGGCAAGAAGCTGTTGCTGGTTGCGTTCCTCGTCACCGTCGTGCAGGGCTCCGACGTGCTGCAGTACGTGTTCGGAAAGCTGTTCGGCCGCCGCAAGGTAGCGCCCGCGCTGTCGCCGTCCAAGACCTGGGAGGGGCTGGTCGGCGGCGTCGCCAGCGCCACCGTGCTCGGCGCCGGCCTGTGGTGGCTGACGCCGTTCTCCCCGGCGCAGGCCGCCGCCATGGCGCTGGTGACCTGCCTGATGGGCTTCTTCGGCGGCCTCGTGCTCTCGGCGATCAAGCGCGACCGTGGCGTCAAGGATTGGGGCCGCATGATCGAGGGCCATGGCGGCATGCTCGACCGGCTCGACAGCGTCATCTTCGCCGCCCCGATCTTCTTTCACCTGACGCGCTTCTGGTACGTGCCGTAGCAGACGATTCCAAGCCACGGATGAACACAGATGCACATGGATCGAGCGAACGCGAAACGAGCTTCCCCATGGATTGAGCCAGGCCAATCCGGCAGCCATGTCGGGCATCCGTGCTCATCGGTGTTCATCCGTGGCTTCTTTCTTCCCTGGGCAAAGCATGGGCCGGGCATGTCTCGCCGATCGAGGCGGAACCCCGCCGGGCGATGACCCAAGCAGCGGCGTCCCGCAGCGCGATGGGCAGCTGGCTGCCGCATCTCGGCGTCATGCTGGCCATGCAGTCGCTGACCTCGGTCAGCGCCGCCTCGGTCCCCGTGCTGGCGCCGCTGATCGCGCCGGACGCTGGGGTCGCGGCGGCCGATATCGGCCTGTTCACCATGGTGCTCTATGCCTGCGGCATGGCCTCGGCGCTGATCGGCGGAAACCTGGTGCCGCGCCACGGTGCGTTGCGGATCTGCCAGGTCGCGCTGCTGCTCAGCGGGACGGCGCTCGCCCTCGCAACTACCGGCCACGTCGCTGGGCTGCTGGCATGCGCCTTCGTGCTGGGCTGCGGCATGGGCGCGCCGACTCCCGCCAGCTCGCACGTGCTGGTCCGCGTGACCCCGCCGCGCCTGTTGAACCTGGTGTTCTCGATCAAGCAGACCGGCGTGCCGCTGGGCGGCGCGATCGCCGGCGCCACGCTGCCCGCGCTCACCCTGCTGCTCGGCTGGCGCGGCGCCCTGCTGGGCACGGCGGTCTTTTGCTGCATCGGCGTCGTCCTGCTGCAGCTCTGGCGCGCACGCGCCGGCGACGACCGCGATCTCAAGCGCCGAGGTGCCGGTGCGCATGGCGTGCTCGCCACCATCGGCCTGATCTGGCGCGATGGCGAGCTGCGCCTGGTGGCGCTCGCCTCGGCGATCTTCTCGGCCGGGCAGGTCTGTGTCTCGGCCTTCTACGTCACCTACCTGGTCGAGGTGGTCGAGCTCAGCCTGACGGTCGCGGGCTTCGCGCTCGCAGTGGCGCAGATCGGCGGCGTCGCCGGCCGGGTCGTGTGGGGCGCGGTCGCCGACTGGAGCCGCCGGCCGCTGCTCGTCCTCGCCGGCCTGGCCGCAATCGCGGCCGTGGGCATGGTTCTGGCGAGCCGGCTTGCGCCCGGCGGGCCCATCCTGGCGATCCATGCGCTGAGCTTCGTGCTCGGCGCCTCGACCATCGGCTGGGCCGGCGTGGTCTACGCCGAGGTCGGGCGCCGCGCACCGCCGGGCCGCACCGCCGAAGCGAGCGGCGGCGTCACCGCAGTCATGTTCGCCGGCATCGTCATCGGCCCGGCGATCTTCGGACTTATCGTGCGCGTCAGCGGCAGCTTCACCGCCGCGTTCATCGCCATGGCGGCCGGCCTCGCGCTGGTCGTCGTCGCGCTGGCGTTGCGCCTGGCGCGCGGCGGGGCGCGCTGAGCACCATGGCAAGAAAGAGCCGGAAACCCTCGGCCGGCAAGCGGGCCTCGTCCGGCGCGCCGAGGAAGCCTTCGTCCGGCGCGGCGGCGAAGGCGTCGCCGGGTGCACCGACGAGGTCTTCGCCTTCCGCATCCGGCAAGCCATCGCCCGGCGCACCGAAGCCGGCGCGGGCTCGCCCGGCACGGCCGCCGCCACTCCCGCCGGCCCTGCCCTACGACCAGCAGCTGAGCCAGGCCGCGCGCAGCCTCGCCGTGCCGGTCTGGCAGGTGCTGAACGGCATCATCCTCGCCACCGCCTTCGTCGGCGTGCTGGTGGGGCTCTGGCTGCTGCGACCGACGCCGACGTTCCCCGCGGTCGAGGTCGCGACAGGCTCGCCGTTCGACGTCCGCTTCCGCGTCGTCAACGACAGCGGCTTCGCCACCCTGGCCAATCTCAGGATCACCTGCGTGCTCGCCAGCCTGCGCGGCTCAGGGCTGACCGACACCGCGGTCGCGGCGAGCGACCTCGCCTTCGAGACACCTGGCGCCAGCCGGCTTGCGCCGGGAGAAGCGGCCACTTTCACCTGTCCGTTCCACGCCGGCATTCCGCACCTGGGCAGGAACGATGCGGGCGTGGCGCAACGCGCCGAGATCTACTTCCACAGCGAGTACGACCTGCCGCCCCTGCCTGGCTGGTTTCCGATAACGGCCAACAGCGCGAAGTTCATCGTCAACACGCAGTTCCTCCCGCCGCGCTGGACGGTCAAGCCGTCACCGTGAACGGGTTCCTGCGGCAGCTTGTCGAAGTCAGCGTTCGACGATGTTTCCGTGGCTGTCGATCGTGACCGTCCACTCCACGTTTCCTCTCGTCGCCCTGCCCGTCCAGCTTCCGTCGCCGTTTGCCCTAAGGCCCCTGACGTCCCGGTAGCCCGACCGCTCGAGCGTGCGCCTCGCGCCGGCCTCCGCGTTCACTCCGCCCGCGCCCGGCGCAGGCGTTATCGGCTGCTGGATCACCTGTGACCAGGCGGATGTCGCACCGGCCATCATCAGCAGGAGCGCCAGGAGGCCCGGGCACCTTTTCAGCGACCACCACGAACGGGATGACATGGCGACGAGACTATCGACAGGGATCGAGCGCGGCCACCTCGACATGCCAGCCCTCCTCGGGACCTCCGGTCTTACCACCGGTTCGAGGCCGGTGGCCGCGAGCGCGCCGGGCGAATTCTCGTGAACGAAGCGCGCGCAGTTAGGTTCCGAACAACGTCCCGCGCGCGAGTCCAACTGCAACTGTGTGACGCTGCGGCCATTTCTCGTCATGGCACCAAGCCATCAGACGAACAGTTTCCCTCGAACGGACTTTCCCTGCTCATGGAGACGCCCTTGCCTGCTCGCCCACCGGCCCTTCGGCCCCTCTTCGTCGTTGTCACCTTTCTGACGGTCGCATGCCTCGGCATCGCAAGCTCGCCCCCGGCGGTCGCACAGGTGCGTCCGGAAGACGGCACGAGTCCGGCTGACATCGCCCGGAAGGCCGACGACCGTCTGAAGCCGGTGGCGACGTTCGACCAGCAGGTCACCGGCGTCACCGTCTCCGAGACCGGGCGCATCTTCGTCAGCTTTCCCCGCTGGACGGAGGATGTCGCCGTCTCGGTCGGTGAGGTTCAGCGGGACGGCTCGATCAAGCCCTATCCGGACGAGCAGTGGAACAGCTGGCGCACGGCGCGAAAGGACGAGGTGCGCGCCTCCACGCACTTCGTCGCCGTCCAGAGCGTGGTCGCCGACGGGCGCGGCTCGCTCTGGGTCGTCGATCCCGCCGCCCCGAACGCGGAAAAGACCATCAAGCATGGCCCGAAGATCGTGCAGATCGACCTGGTGACGAACACGGTCCGGCGGGCCTACCTGGTCCCGGCCGACGTTGCCGGTCCGACGAGCTATCTCAATGACATCCGCATCGCGCCGGACGGGAAGTATGCCTACGTCACTGATTCCGGCGTGCCCGGCGGGCTGGTCGTGCTGGAGATCGGCAGCGGCAAATCGTGGCGAGCGCTCAGCGATGCCGCGCCGACAAAGGCCGATCCCGGCGTGACAGTCACCACCGATGGCCAGCCGCTGCGCCGGCCGGATGGCCAGCCGCCCGTCTTCAATGCCGACGGCATTGCCCTCTCGCCCGACGGCGCCTTCCTGTACTGGCAGGCACTGACCGGCAAGACCCTGTACCGCATCGCGACCGCCCTTCTGAAAACGCCTTCGCCGCAGGGATTGGAGGATCGCGTCGAGAAGGTGGCGGAGACCGAACCGGTCGACGGGCTCTGGATGGACAGGTCCGGGAGGCTTTACCTCAGCTCGCTGGCCGACAATGCCGTGAAGGCGCTCGAGCCGGATGGCAAGCGTCGCACCATCGTCGCCGACCCGCGCCTGCGCTGGCCCGACACCCTCGCCGAAGGCCCCGACGGCACGCTCTACGTCACCGCCTCGCGCATCCAGGATTCGCCCTGGTTCCATCGTACCGGCTGGCAAGGCAACGGCTTCACGCTTTTCTCCTTCCGGCCAGACACCGAGCCCGGGTCGAGGTAGCAGGACGCAGTTTCGGGATGAGATGGTTGGCACCGGTTTTGCCTGATCTTGCCGGCGCGATTGTTGTAGCTTTGCCGATGGTCCGATCCCTCGGGCCTGTACGCAGCAACCATTGGAATGAGAAGCGACGATGAGTGCCGATGCGCGAGCCAGAGACAACCATGCGGCGGAGATCGGAGCGAGCTTCGATGTCGTTGTCGTCGGTGCAGGTTTCGCCGGTCTGTACATGCTGCACCGCCTGCGCGGGCTCGGCTTCAGGGTACGGGTGTACGAAGCGGGTGGCGGCGTGGGCGGCACCTGGTACTGGAACCGCTATCCGGGCGCGCGCTGCGACGTCGAGAGCATGCAGTATTCCTTCTCGTTCTCGGAGGACCTCGACCAGCAATGGGACTGGTCGGAGAAGTATGCGCCGCAGCCCGAGATCCTCGCCTACGCCAATCACGTCGCCGACCGGTTCGACCTGCGACGCGACATCCGCTTCGACACCCGCGTGACCGCCGCCACGTTCGACGAAACCGCCAGGCGCTGGCGAATCGAGACTGATCGCGGCGACACGGTGTCCGCCCAGTTCTGCATCATGGCCGTCGGCTGCCTGTCGGCAACCAACCGTCCGCCCTTCGAAGGGCTCGAGACGTTCGAGGGCCCGATCTATCACACCGGTGAATGGCCGCACGATGGGGTCGATTTCACCGGCCTGCGGGTCGGCGTCATCGGCACCGGTTCGTCGGCGATCCAGTCGATCCCGATCATCGCCCGACAGGCGTCGGCGCTCACGGTGTTCCAGCGCACGGCCACCTACACGGTGCCGGCCTGGAACGAGACGCTGACGCCGGAGTATCGCGCCGCCATCAAGGCCGACTACCCGGCCCTCCGCGCCAAGGCGCGGGCCCGGCCAACCGGCTTCTATTTCCCGTTCAACATGAAGCCCGCTCTCGAAGCGACGCCGGAGGATCGCGAGCGGCAATACGAGGAGGCCTGGCAGCGCGGCGGCCTGCCGTTCCTCGGCGCCTACGGCGATCTGCTGTTCGACAAGGAGGCCAACGACACGATCGCCGAGTTCGCGCGGCGCAAGATCCGCGGCATCGTCAAGGATCCGGCGACGGCCGCGCTGCTCTGCCCGGACAACGTCTTCGGCTGCAAGCGGCTGTGCGTCGACACCGGCTACTTCGAGACGTATAATCTACCACATGTGAGGCTGGTCGACGTGTCGAAGACGCCGATCGAGCGCTTCACGCCGCGCGGGATCGCCGTGAACGGCGTCGAGTATCCGGTCGATGCCATCGTCTGCGCCACCGGCTTCGCGGCGATGACGGGGTCCTTCGACAGGATCCGGATCACCGGCCGCAACGGCCTCACGCTGGCCGAGAAGTGGCAGGCCGGGCCGCGCACCTATCTCGGCCTGGCGACGGTCGGCTTTCCCAACCTGTTCACCATCACCGGGCCGGGCAGCCCGTCGGTCCTGGCCAGCATGATCCAGGCCATCGAGCAGCACGTCGACTGGCTCGCCGACTGCATCGGCCACCTGCGCGACATCGGCGCCTCGAGCATCGAGCCGATCGACAGGTACGAGGACGACTGGGTCGCCCACGTGAACGAGGTTTCCCAGGTCTCGCTGCGATCGACCTGCAGCTCCTGGTATGTCGGCGCGAACATTCCCGGACGACCGCGCGTCTTCATGCCCTATATCGGCGGCTTCCCGGTCTACGTGCAGAAGTGCAACGAGGTCATGTCCAACGGCTTCGAGGGCTTCGTCATCGACGGCGCGAAGTCGACGAACGACGCCCCGCGGGTGCGGCTCACCGAACGCTGGCGCGTCCCGCTGGACATCGAGGTGATCTCGCCGGCGGCGATCGCAGCCAGGCGCGTGCCGGTGGTGTGAGGACACGACAGGTGAGATGCATGTTTCCGCGAGCAGGCCGGCAAGGGGGAGATCAGCCATGAAGAACTGGCTCAATCGAATTGTGGTCGCGGCCGTCCTCGCGGCCTGTTCCCTGGCGGCTCACGCGCAATCGCCCAAGACGCTGCGGGTCGTCATGCACTCCGACATCAAGGTGCTCGACCCGGTGTGGAGCGGCGCCTACATCGTGCGCAACCACGGCTACCTGATCTACGACACGCTGTTCGCGCTCGACGACAAGTTCCAGATCAAGCCGCAGATGGTCGACACGTGGTCGGCGAGCGAGGATCGCAAGACCTGGACGTTCACGCTGCGCGAGGGCCTCGAGTGGCACGACGGCAAGCCGGTGACGGCTGACGATTGCGTCGCCTCGATCCGCCGGTGGGGCGCTCGCGACCCGATGGGCCAGAAGATGATGCTGTTCCTCGATGATATCAAGGCGACCGATGCGCGGACCTTTGTCATCACCATGAAGCAGCCCTATGGCCTGGTCGTCGAATCGCTCGCCAAGCCCAGCGTCGTCACGCCCTTCATGATGCCGCGGCGCGTCGCCGAGACCGACCCGTTCAAGCAGCTCGGCGAATATGTCGGCTCCGGCCCGTTCATCTTGAAGCAGGACGAGTGGAAGCCGGGCGAGAGGATCGTCTACGTCAGGAATCCGAAGTACAAGGCGCGGCCCGAGCCGGCCTCGGGGCTGGCCGGCGGCAAGGTCGCCAAGGTCGATCGCGTCGAATGGGTGTGGATCTCCGATGCGCAAACTGCGGTCAACGCCCTGTCGACAGGCGAGATCGATATCATCGAGCAGGCCTCCTACGATCTACTGCCGCTGCTGGAGAAGGACCGCAACATCACCCTGGTGCGCGCCGCGACCGGCAACCAGTACGTCTTCCGGCCGAACTGGCTCAACCCACCGTTCAACAACGAGAAGGCGCGGCAGGCCGCCATGATGGGGCTGAACCAGCAGGACTTCCTGCACGCCATCGTCGGCGACCCGCGCTACTACCGCGTCTGCAAGTCGATGTTCCCGTGCGGCTCGCCGCTCGAATCGACCGAAGGCTTCGAAGGTCTCATCGAGGGCAACATCGCCAAGGCGCAGGCGCTCCTGAAGGAGTCGGGCTACGACGGCTCGCCGATCGTGCTGCTGCAAGCGAGCGACACGCCGGCCCTGTCGAACCTCTCGCCGGTCGCCAAGTCGATCCTCGAGCGCATCGGCTTCAAGGTCGACATGCAGGCGATGGACTGGCAGTCGCTGGTCAACCGGCTGCTCACCAAGAAGGGCCCGGCCTCGGAAGGCGGCTGGAACGTGTTCCTCACATACTGGTCGATGGCCGACCTGTTCGACCCGCTGATGACGCCGTTCCTCCAGTCCAACTGCGAGAAAAGCCGCGCCGGCTGGCCGTGCGACGAGCCGATGGAGAAGCTGCGCGAGCGTTACGCGCTGGCGGGCGACGCCGCCGAGCGCAAGGCGATCGCCGTCGAGGTCCAGAAGCACCAGGCGAAGATCGTCACCCACGTGCATCTCGGCGAGGGCTTCAACGTCGCCGCCATGCGCAAGAACATCACCGGCTGGATCAACTCGCCGGTCATCGTGTTCTGGGGCATCGACAAGCAGTAGGCCAGGCAGAGGGCAGGCTGCCGTCAGGGGAGATCGAAGATCTCGACCCAGTTCGGCATGCCGCCCACCTGGTACCGGGCGCGCAGGGCGAGAGCACCCGTCGCGCTGTCGATCGCATGCACGGCAAGCTGGTTCGAATCGAGACCGGCCGCGAGCAGGAAGCGGCCACGCGGGTCGATGGCGAAGCCGCGCGGCGTGGTTTCCGTGTTCCATCGGCCGATCGGCTCGAGGAAGCCGCTCGCGGGGTCTACCCGGCAGCCGACGATCGTGCTGGTCTGCCGCTCGCTGACGTAGAGGAAGCGGCCGTCCGGCGTCACGTGAATGTCGGCGGCATTGGCCTCGCCGAGGAAGTGCGCCGGCAGGGTCGCGATCGTCTCGATCTCGGCCAGGTCTCCCGAGCCGGGCTCGATCCGGTAGGCGCCGATCGTGGCGCTGGTCTGGTTGAGCAGGTAGAGAAACCGGCCATTGGGATGGAAGGCGAGATGGCGCGGGCCAGCGCCTTCGCGCGTGGCGACCGAGGGCGGCGAGTTCGCCGTCAAGGTTCCAGACCCGGCATCGAGCACCAGCTGGAGGACACGATCCGCGCCGAGGACGGCGCAATAGGCGAACCGGTTCGCCGCGTCGACCACGAGGCAATGCGCCTTCGGCCCGGTCGGCGTGATCTGTATCGGACCGGCCGTGATCCCGCCCGCCGGATCGATCTCATGAACGTCGAGCCTGGAGTTGGTGTAGGACGCCGACAGCAGGAACCGGCCGCTGCGGTCGGTGACGATGTAGGCCATGGCGCACGGCAGCGGCGTCGTGGCGAGCAGCGACAGCCGGCCGCCCGACGGATCGATGGCGAAGCTCGACGCGGCGAACGGCGGGCTGCGCAGCGCCGCGTACAGGAACCGCCGGTCGGGGCTGACGGCCATCGGCAGGCTGGTCGGCGAGGGAAGATCGGTGCCGGGGACCGCGACGCGCTCGATCAGGTCGAGCGCACCAGAGCCCGGATCCATCTGGAAGACGAAAATTTCCTTGCTTTCGGCGTTCGAGACATACACGCACGTACCGTTCATCGAATCTCCCCTCGGCACACAGTCCAGCCCCGATCAGGAGGGAGTGTTCTTGCGCCGCGCCCCCTCCCCCGAGCGCACAGTAGCCGCCGCGACGACGGCCGTCCTGCCCGCCCGCACGCTGATGCCGATCGATCTCGGGCGGTGGGACGCGAGACGCGGCGTGAGCGCAGCGCTCGCCTGCTGCGTGCCGCTGCTCCTCGCCGAGTGGACCGGCGAGCCGGCGCTGTCCTGGGCCTCGTTGATCGGCTTCTGGGTGTCCCTGGTCGATCCCGGATGGCCCTTGCGCCACCGCCTCCTCGCGATCTCCGGGTTCGTCGTCGCCACGGCAATCGGCTGCTTCGTTGCCGTGCTGCTTCGCTCCGCCCCCTGGGCATCGGGCGCCTTCGCGCTCGCCTGGTGCATCGTCGCGATCCTGACGCGGGTCTGGGGCGACGCCTCCGGCAGTGCAGGCAACCTCTCGGCGCTGTCGGTGATCATCGCGCTCGGCGACGATCAACCTGCCTCGCTCGAGGCCGCGGTCGAGATCGCGGCCGTCACCATGGGCGGCGGCCTGTGGGGCCTCGGGCTTGCCCTGTGCATCGTGCGGCAGCGCCCCGACATGCCCCTGCGCAACGCTCTTGCCGCGGTTTTCCGCAGCGAGGCGGCATTCTTGCGCGACATCGTGAGCGACCGTGCCGTCGCGCCGCCCACGACACCGACGCCTCCATCAAAGCGCGGCGTCGTGCGCGACGCGATCGAGAAGGCCCGCGACACGCTGGTGGCGGCGCGCCGCGAACGGTTCGGCGATGGCGCCCTCCTGCGGCGCCTCGCGCTGATGCTGGGCGACGCCGAGGAGGTGCTGCGGGCATTGCTTGCGATGCGCGAGATGCTGGAGGAAGCGCCCGAGGCCGCTCTGCCGCAGGCTACCCTGGCCCGCCTGATCGACAGGCTGGAGAGCCTTGCCACGGCCCTCGGCTCGGGCAGCAACGCCGCCGCAGCATCTTTTCCGTCCGTTCCCCTCGAGGCGTCCGACGGGATCGCGCCCAGCCTTCGCCACGCGATCAGCTGGACCGACGCGGCGGCGCGTCATCTGACCGGGCCGACGGACACCGCCACTCCTGACCGCGCGATCGTCGCGGACAGCCGGACCGACTGGCTGGGCCAGCTTCGAGACAACCTCACCCTCGACTCGCTGTCGATGCGGCACGCCCTTCGCTTCGGCCTGACAGCCGCCGGCCTGACCATGCTGACCAAGAGCCTGCAGCTCGACATGGGTTACTGGATCACGCTGACTGCCCTCATCGTCATGCAGGCCTACCCGTCGGCGACATGGCAGCGGGCGGTGCAGCGAGTCGCCGGAACCATGGCGGGCGGGCTGATCGCGACCATCGCCGTCTACGTCCTGCAGGGCCCCGCCGCGGTCCTCGTCGTCATCGCGCCGCTCAGCCTTCTGGCGATGGCGGTGCAGTCGGCGAGCTATGCCCTCTACATCGTCTGCATCACGCCGATGTTCATCCTGATCACCGAGCTGTTCAGCAATGGCGGCATGCTGTCGCCCGAGCTCGGCGGCGTGCGCATGATCGACAACGTCCTGGGGGCGGCCGCCGGAATGCTGGCCACCTTCGTACTGTGGCCGAGCTGGGAGAGCCGCTACCTGCGCCGCCGGCTCGCCGACGATCTTCGCGCCAACGGCGCGTTCCTGCTGGCGGCGCTGCAGAGCGCAAGCGGCATGATCGCACCGCAGGAGGCCGACGCCGCGCGCCGCCGCGCGGGCCTGGCAGGCAACAACGCCGAGGCCTCGCTGCGCCGCGCCCTCGATGAGCCGCGCCGCCGGCCGGTCGACGAGATCGCCTCCGCCATGCTGGTGACCGCGGCCTCGCGCCGGCTGTCGGGGATCGCCGCGGCAATCATGCAGAGCGGGCAGAGCGGCGGCGGCAAGCACGATCAGGCTCGGCGTGGCCTCGCCTTGCAAGGGCAAATCGAGGAAGTCGCGAACGCCATCGCCGAAGCGCGGCCGCCGGCCGTAGCAACGCATCGGCCGGTCACCACGTCGGAGGCAAACGAGATCGAGCAGCTCGTCTCGCGCGCCGAGCGACAGCTCGACATCGCCGCGCAAGCGGCCCGCAGCCTGTCGGCGAAACGGGGATCCGATTCGGCCGTCCATCCGGGTTGATCAGGGCCGCGATTTGCCCTCCCATAGGTCGACCAGCGCGAAGGTAAACGGTTCGGGAGGCCGACATGGATCACGCCACCTATCTCGAGGAGCTCGTTGCCGCCTACCAGGGCGAGGTCCGGGGCGAGGCGGGCTTCGCGACCCTGGCCGATCGCGCGACGAACGCCGACGAGCGCGAGATCTGGCAGACGCTGGCGCGTCTCGAGCGGACGACGCGGGAGCGGCTGATCCCCCTGATGGAGAAGCATGGGCTCGACACGACTCCCGACGAGGCGCAACGCCGTCTCGGCCGCGAGCGCGGCGAGGCGCGCATTGCCGCCGGGTTTGCCGCGACGGTCAGCGCCATGACGAAATCCCTCCAACCTTACCTGACGCTCTATGCGCGCCTCGAAGCAGAAGGGCCGCCGGGCGATCGAGCAGAGCTGGCCTTCCTCAACGCGCACGAGGTCGCGCTGCACGCGTTCGCGATGCGGGCCACCGCCGGTGACGGCCGGCAGGCGCTGCAACCGGTCAGGACATTGCTGGGCGAATAGGGCTGGCGGCCGGCCTTGAAGCGGCGGTTCGCGTCGTCCACGCTGGCGACCACATCTCAGCCGGAGAGAATGCCGTGAAGTCAGCCCTCTGTCGCGATCTCGGCATCGAGTTTCCCCTGTTCGCCTTCAGCCATTGCCGTGACGTGGTCGCCGAGGTCACGCGGGCCGGCGGCATGGGCGTGCTGGGCGCGGTCGGCCACACGCCGGAGTCGCTCGAGATCGACCTGCGGTGGATCGACGAGCGCGTCGGCGGCAAGCCCTACGGCATCGACCTGCTGGTGCCCAACAACATGGAGGCGAAGGAAGGCGGCGTGACCGCCGAGGATCTCGAGGCGCGCGTCCCGCCCGAGCATCGCCGCCATGTCGCCCGGCTCCTGGAGAAGCATGGCATCGACACGGCCGGCCTGTGGGACGAAGGCTTCGCCAACGCGAGCGGCGACAATTTGCGCGAGGCGGGCGCCGAGGCCCTGCTCGACGTGGCCTTCGCCCATCCGATCGGCTTCGTAGTCAACGCGCTCGGCGTGCCGCCGCCCGGCATGTTCGCCCGCGCCCGTGCCAAGGGCATTCCGGTCGGCGCCCTGACCGGCGCGCGCGAGCACGCGCTGCATCACGCGCGCGCCGGCGTCGACATCCTGGTGGTCGCCGGCACCGAGGCCGGCGGTCATTGCGGCGAGGTCTCGACCATGGTCCTGGTGCCCGAGGTGATCGAGGCGATGCGGCCCTATCCCGGCGTGCGCGTCCTGGCGGCCGGCGGCATCGCCACAGGCCGGCAGATGGCCGCCTGCATGGCGATGGGCGCCGACGGCGCGTGGACCGGCTCGGTATGGCTGACGACGGCCGAGGCCGAGACCACGCCAACCGTGAAGCAGAAGATGCTGGCCGCCAACTCGCGCGACACGGTGCGCTCGCGCAGCCGGACCGGAAAATACACCCGCCAGCTGCGCTCGCCTTGGACCGATGCGTGGCAGGCCGACGGCGCGCCGGTGCCCCTGCCCATGCCACTGCAGGGCCTGATCTCCAAGCGCGCGCTGGCGCGGGTCGATCGCCTGGCCGAGGCCGGCCATCCGGGCGCCAAGGCATTGGCGACCTACTATGTCGGCCAGTCGGTCGGGCTGATGAACGCCGAGCAGTCGACGCGCAGCGTCGTCTACGAGTTCATGCGCGACTATGCGGAGGCGGTGGAGCGCCTGTCGGGCACCCTGGCGGAATGATCCGAGGCGCAAGGGAAGCACCCGCGGCCGTGCGCCATGCCCGCTCCCCAGGCGCCTCGGCAGGACGCTGAAGGAGTGGCACCTGCGACCCTCCTGCGGCTGCAGGAGAGCGGTCGCCGGCGCGCTGCTCGGCGCTCCAGTGCCTCACCGCAACCTTGAATGCAGGGCATTAACTAGTTACTGTTGTACAGTAACTTCAACTCCAGCCTGTCCTGATGCTGCCCCGAAGCCTCCTTCTCGGCACTTCGGAGACTTGGGAACGCAGGATGCCGGAAGGCCGCCTCGTCAGGGTGAAATGCAGCGTACTCGAGTAGGCCTACTGGTGCCCGAGCTCAACCTGCCGGGCGATGCGGTGGGGAACGATGTCGCCGGAATGTACAAGTCGCTCGGCCGGCTCGGCTTCGAGTGCGTCGTCTTCACGGCCAACCCGCATGCGCACGGGCACATCCGAAGCGGCACCTACCAGGACGCGAGAGCCTGGCTGCGCCGGGGCGACCTGCTCATCTACCAATATGCCTCGGGCGGGCAGGAGCCGCTGGAAATCGCCCGCGATGTGCCCTGCCCGACCATCGTTCGCTATCACAACGTGACGCCCGGTCACTTCTTCAGGGGCATATCGGCCGAGCACGAGCGGACGGCCGACGAAGCCGAAAGCCTGCTGAAGGAATTCCTGGCCTTACCGCAGTGCTACGCGCTGTCCGCCTCCAGATTCAGCAACGAGAACCTCTCGACGGCGGGCCTGCCGCGGCAGCGAACCGGGGTCGTGCCGCCCTTTCACGTCGTCGACGAGTTGCTTGCGTGCGCTCCCCTCGAAAACAGCCATGGCACCTCGGGCCGCATCAACCTGCTGGCGGTCGGTCGAATCGCCCCGAACAAGCGGGTCGACCTCCTGCTCGACAGCTTTGCCGAGGTCCTGACGCGCACGAACCTGCCGCTGCACCTGACGATCATCGGCGAGCGCGACCCGAGGCTTCGGCCCTACCATGCCATGATCGACGACATCGTCGGTCGACGACGCCTCGGGTGCCGAGTCACCTTTCTCGAGGGCCTCTCCACCGAGGAGCTGGCGATCTGCTACCGGCAGGCCGACATCTTCGTGACATGCAGCGAGCACGAGGGCTTCTGCGTCCCCGCGATCGAGGCCATGGCCTTCGGCCTGCCGATCGTCGCCACCTCGGGCTCGGCTCTCCCGGAAACGTGCGAGAGCACGGCGATCCTGTGCAACGAGCCGATGGACTTCGTCGACGCCATCCTCGCTCTCGTCGCCGAACGGAACCTGCGGGATCAGTTCGGCAAGCGAGGGCAGGCCCGATATCGCGAGAAGTTCACGAACGACCTGAACGCTCGGGCGCTCAAGCGCAACCTGCGACGCGCACGCCACCCGTTCCTGGCCCGCCTGCAATCGATCCTGTCGATCGCCTGACCTCCTCACGCCGCCGGGAGGGTGGGGCATCGCCGCCCCCCAAGCGGCGGCGATGTCGGGATCGGATCACTTCTCCGGCTCCATGTCCGCCTTGTCCCAGCCCTTGTCGGGATTGAAAATGTGGATGGCCTGCACCCGCTGCTCGGTGTCGGGACCGAGGTCCTGCTCGTAGACGTCACTGTTGTGGCTGACCATGAAGGTCATGACACCGGTCTCGCCATAGTGCACCGGCCAGGCAATGACGGCGAACCCGCCCATCATGCGCCCATTGACCAGGTAGTCGTAGGCACCGCCGGGCGCGTCGGGGCCCTGGCGATAGAGGAGCCGGAAGCGATAGCCGTAGTATCCGTTCCTCTCGACGTCATCCGTCTGCGCCCTGGCGAGCAGCGGACCCAGCGGGCTCTCGGGCTCGCCGGGCCTGGGCGGCCAATAAAGGCCATCCATCCGGCCCGCCGAGCTCACGAGCCGGCGAGCATAGACCGGCACGCCCACCTTCATCGGGTCGAGAGCCGCGTAGTCGCGCTGGGCGTCGACGACCGCCAGCAATGTCTGGATCACCGCCAGCTCGTTGCGGCCGATGAGCCGCGCTTCCATCTCCACCCGGCCGGCCTCGACATCGTAGCGCCATTCGTTGCCCTGCTTGACGATCGGGATCGGCGAGACCCACCCGGTGGTTCCTGCCCCGACGAGCACCTTGTCCGGCCCTTGCGGGATGATGGTGTGATTCTCGTCCCACGCCTTCAGGAAGCGCTCGCGAAGCTCCTCGTCCTGCCAGTCGCTGCCCGGGATCAGGTCGTTCCAGCCGACCCCGAGAATGGCGGCAATCGCCTTGTCGTCGTGCTTCCGGATGGCGTCGGTGAGCGCCTCGGCCGCAGCCTGCGGAGTCGCAAATCCCTGGAGGGGCGGCGCCTGAGCCTGCACCTGGGCGGGAGTCGGGTTCGGCGGCGGTGTCTGGGCAGAGACCGCCGTCAGCAAGGCCGCATACACGGCAAGTGCCGCAACGGCACATCCGATCAGTCTGGTCATCGCCGCCCTCCTCCGCCTCGTGCACCCCCACCGCCGCCGCCTCGCGCACCCCCGCCGCCGCCTCCGCCGGCCCGCCCGCCGCCCCCGCCGCTGCGCTGCTGCTGGGCGCGGCCCCGCTGAGCTTCTCGGTTCACCTGTCCACCCCGATTGACGCCTCCAATGGCGCCGCCCCGGCCCGTTTGCCCGCCACCTCCGCCAGGTCGTTGACCGCCGCCACCAGGGCGCTGCGCGCCGCCGCCTCCCGGCCCCCCACCGGGACGCTGCACATTCCCGCCACCCCCTGGTCCTCCACCAGGACGCTGCACGTTGCCGCCGCCCGGCCCGCCACCGGGGCGCTGGCCACCGCCGATGCCGCCGGCGGGACCGCCTCCCGGTCCGCCAGGACCACCGGGGCGACCGCCTCCCGGCCCTGCGCCCGGGCCGCCAGTAGCGGGCCGCTCGAGCTGCCCGCGGAACCGCTGGCGCTGATCCGCTCCCGGTCGAACCTGTCCGAACTGCTGCCGGGTTGCCGGATCGCGATAGGCCACCCCTCGGCGATGATTCACCTCATGCCGCCAGCGATTGCCGTCGCCGATGTTGTTGCGATTGAAGTTGCGGTCGATGTTCACCGCCCGGTTGGCATTGACGTTCACGTAGCTGCCGCCGCCGCCGTACCCCCATCGCCAGCCGCCGTACAAGGCGCCCGCCGCCGCGATGCCGGCGCCCCACACGAGGCCGCGCATCAGCGCGCCGCCGAGCGGCCAGTAGGTCGGCGGGTAGGCCGGATCGGGCCACTGGCCGTATGCCGTGTTGGGGTCGTAGCTCGGCACGTAGACGACGTCCGGGCTGGCCTGCTGAATCGCGTAGATGGTCTCGCTGCCCTGCGTCTCGGTGGTCACCGTAACCTGCGGTCCCGACTTCAGGTTTCCTGCCGCAGCCGCCCTGGCACGCAGCCGCTGAATGGACGCCGCGACGTCGTCCTGCTGGGCCAGCAAGGCGTCGCCGATCTTCTGCGTCCAGTCGAGATGATCGTTCATCTGCTTCAGGATGGAGGGAAACGCGACCAGCGACTTGACGCTGACGTCCCAGGTCTTGTCCGCGACCGCCTTTACCGCCGCATCGCCCGCGAGATTGGGATTGGCCTGTTGCCAGCGTGACGCCTCGACGACTTCCAGCGGATAGGTCGCCGCCATCAGCACCTGCGACAGCACGGCATCGTCGTACAGCGCGATCGGGGCCAGAATCTGATCGAGTTCCTGCGCGGAGAATGGCTTCTTGTCCGGCTGCGCTGGAGGCTGAGGCTGAGCAACAGCCGGCAACGAGCCGGCAATCATGGCCGCCACCGAAAGCAGCAGCAGCCTGCGCCGATTGAAACCTCCAGTCGGCGGATTCTCGACCGCTTCCCTGATCTCGTCAGTCATCGGTCCCCCCTTGGTCGCGTACCCTGGATCAGGCCAACTCTCGTCGGCTGTGTTCCGACTGGTGACTCGTGCTAACCTTGGCTCGGCCAGCACCGCCGGCCCCCGGCGCGCGGCAACGCCTCCGCACGTCAGATGAACATGTCGAGCTGGTTGTAGTTCTTGAGCACGGTGGCGCGGTTCGTCTCGTTCCAGCGGTTCTCTTCCTCGCGGCCGGCGAGCGGGCGGTAGACGTAGCTCCGCTCGTTCGGGAAGCGCTGGCGTCGTGCGTCGATGGCGATCTGGATGATGCGCGTGCGCGCATCGATGCGCGCCTGGTCGTAGGTCTCGATGGCGCCCTGGAGCCGCCGCGTCGTCACGTTCAGCACGCGCCTGCGCGGGAAGAACCCCTCGTTGAGCGTGATGCGTCGGTCGGGCGAGCTGTTGGCGAACGAGCCGTGCACCAGCTGGCGGTTGGTCACGATCGTGTCGCCGGCATCGCACAGCATCGGCACGGCGCCCTCTATGCGGTCCGACCCGCACTCGGCCACCATTCTCTTGATGTCGGCCTTGCCGTGCTTGTGGCTGCCCGGCAGCACCCAGACGCCGTTGCCGGCCGTGCTGGGATAGAGCTGGGTCATGAAGTTGAAGCCGTGCGCACCCTGGTCCCAGTCGGGCGCGTTCCAGTGCGTCGTGCCGTCCTGGTGCCAGGCCACTGACGGGCCGAGGCCGGGCTCCTTCACGAAGGTCACCTCGTTGTAGGGCACGAAATCGTCGCCGAGGATCGAGGCGGCCACGGTCAGCAATCCAGGGTGGCCGTAAAGGCGCAGACAGGCGTCGCTCAGGTGCAGGTTGCCGTCGAGCAGCTCCACGGTCCATGCCGGCGCATCGTCGCCCGGCCGGGGCTGCAGCATTGCGGCGGGGTGACGGCCGTTGTTCTTGTCGGTGCCGCCGACCGGGTCGCTGAGCGGCCTCGCCCACTTGTAGGCCGGCTTGAGGATCCCGTCGGTGGAGGTCGGCCGGCCGTGACGGTCGACCGTCGCGTCGGGCGCCACCGGCGCGCGCGCGATCACGCCATCGATCTCGGCGCGCAGCTCGGCGAGCTCCTCCGCCCCGACGACGCCCTGGAAGACGTAGAAGCCGTGCGTCCAGTAGGAGTCGAGGATCTCCGGCAGGAGCTTGCCGTCGGCGCCGACGCGGATCGGTCCGCGATTGCCGAGCGCGTAGGCGCGCGCCTCGGCGCGTCTTCCGTAGTCGCGCATGGCGCGTTCGTGGTCGACGGCGCTGAGCGACGGGACGGCGGTGGCGAGGGTCATGGCGGGCTCCCGGCGAAGGCCCGCTGGCGATGCGCGGGCTGGGGCCAACGATACCGCACCCGCAGAGCCGCGACCAAGCGCCTCTACGATATCGCCTCTACGCTATCGCGGAGCGAACCGATCGCACGGCTTCGGCCCCTTCGAGCGGCGGGGGCGCCTATGGGGCGGCGCCCCCGCTCCGCGATGGATCAGGCACTGTCCTCGGGTTCGCCGGGACCCACCGGCGGCGGCGTGAACTTCTTGGCCACCAGAAGCCTTTCCATGGTCGAGATGCCCTGGGCATGGAGCCCGCGGGCGCAATCGATGGCCGCGGATATGCGCGTGTGGTTGCGTCTTCCGTCCGAGTTGGCGCTTCGCCCGACGCCAAATCGATCGTAGTAGGCGACCAGCTGCGCGCAACGGGCCTTCAGGGCCTCGTCCGATTGGGCCACGGCGGACGTCGGCGAGCCGGCCGGCAGGGCGACCGCCATTGCTGCGAGTGCCACAGGCAACCGTGCAAATCGACGACGCTCGCGCATTCTTTTCACCTCGCGGTTGACGGACCGGCAACGCATCGGCCCGCCCACAGTTGCCTCTCGGCAAGAATCCGACCTCTCTGGCTCTTGGCGCGGCGCCAATAGCTTTTCCTCCGCTCGGCCAGCCTGTAGCTTCTGCATCATGCGCCCAGGTGAGATCGTCTTCACGGGAATGGATCGCGTCGTGCTCGGCCGTCCGGCCGCCGACGCCGTGGTGGAAGCTGCCGACAGGCTCGGCGCCAAACGGGTGTTCGTCCTCGCCGGACGGACGCTCAACCGGGAAACCGAGGCAATCCGGCAGATCGCCGACGCGCTCGGCACGCGCTTCGCCGGCCTGCACGACGAGATGCCGGCGCACAGCCCGCGCGACGCGGTGGTCGCCTGCGCCAACAAGGCGCGCGAGGCGGGCTGCGACCTGCTGCTGAGCGTCGGCGGCGGTTCGACGACCGACGGCGGCAAGGCGGTCACGATCTGCCTCGAGCACGACATCCGCGAGCCGGACGGGCTCGAGCCGTTCCGCACCGTCGTCGACGAGATCACGGGCAAGCGCAGCTTCCCGCAATATCGGGCGCCGCGGGTACGCCAGATCTGCGTGCCGACGACATTGAGCGGCGGCGAGTTCAACGCGCGCGCCGGCGTCACCGAGCCCAGGCTCCGGCTGAAGCAGGCCTACATCCATCCCGGCCTGATCCCGCTCGCGGTGATCTTCGATCCGGCGATCACCGTGCACACGCCGGAATGGCTCTGGCTGTCGACCGGCATCCGCGCGGTCGATCATGCCGTCGAGACCTACTGCTCGATCGACGGCAACGCCTACACCGACTCGACCGCGCTGCAGGCACTGCGCCTGCTCGGCCGCGGCCTTCCGGCGGTCAAGCGCGATCCGGCCGATCTCGCCGCGCGGCTCGATTGCCAGATCGGCGCCTGGATCTCGATGACCGCCATCGTCACCGGCACCCGCATGGGCGCGAGCCATGCGATCGGCCATGTGCTGGGCGGCAGCGCCGGCGTGCCGCACGGCTACACCTCGTGCGTGATGCTGCCGGCCGTGCTCGCTTTCAACGCCGCGGTCAACGCCGATCGCCAGGCCGAGATCAGCGCCGCGATGGGCGCCGCCGGTCAACCCGCCGCCGACGTGCTCGACCGGTTCATCGGCGGCCTCGGCCTGCCGCGCCGGCTGCGCGACGTCGGCGTCAGGCACGACGACCTGCAGCGCATCGCCACCAACTGCATGCTCGACGACTGGACTTTCTCGAACCCGCGGCCGATCAGCGGGGCGCAGGAGATCGTGCCGATTCTCGAATCGGTGTACTGAGGCCGAAGCCTCGTCGCCGCCGATGGCAAAAAGCTACCTGATCGAGGCCTTGGTCGTCGAAGCCCCGGCGCACCCCTTGCCCACGGCCTGACAACAGCCGATCTCGAGAGAGACGGGCTAGACCCGTTCGACCCGGGGCTGCCCGAACAATCCGTACGGCCGCACCATCAGCATCGCCAGCAGGACGAGGAACGGGGCGATTCCGCCAAAGCCCGGACCCAGCGACTCGTCGAGGTATCCGGCCCCGAGGCTTTCCAGCACGCCCACCGCGACCGCCGCCGCGATGGTGCCCGGGATGCTGTCGAGACCGCCCAGAATGACGATGGGGAAGACCTTCAACCCGATCAGGGCGACGCCGAAGCCGCCGCCGACGACGAAAGTCCACAACACACCGGCGACCACCGCGACGACCCCGGCCAGGCACCAGACGATCAGCAGTTGGCGATCGACGTCGATACCCGCGGCCATCGCCGCCCGGGGATCGTCGGCGATGGCGCGCAAGGCGATGCCGGTGCGGCTGAAACGCCAGAAGCCGCCGATCAGCGCCACGCACAGACCCGCGATGCAGGCGGCGGCGAGCTTGCCGGCGGCGATCGCCACGTCGCCGAGCATCACGGGCTCGCTCAGCAGGGTGGGCGGGAACAAGGCCGGGGTGCCGGACAGCCACAGGAGCCCGCTGCCGCGCATCACCATGCCGAGCCCCCAGGTCACCATGATCGCCGAGATCGCCGGATGGGCCACGAGCCGACGCACCACGACGTGATAGAAGCCGGCCGCCAGCAGGATCATGCCGACCGCGGCGAAGAGGAGCGCCCCGACCATTCCCAGATGAAGGGTATGGAGGCCGGTTCCTGCCAGCACCGCGCCGAGGACGACCCATTCGCCGAGGGCAAAGTTCATCATCGCCGCCGCCTTGTAGACGATGACGAAGGCGAGTGCGACGAGCGCATAGAGGGCGCCAGACAGGGCGCCGTCGATCAGCAGGGCGAGAAAGTACCACACGGGGCGTCAGCCTTGCCGGAACGACCACCTTCCCGGGCCGGTCAGCTCATGCGCCTTTCAGGGGCGGATGCCCCTCGTCCTTGCGGATGTCGTTGATGATCTGGAGCACGCGCTGGCGGAACGGCGCGTACTGCACCCCGAACTCCTGCACCAGCCGGCTATTGTCGATCAGGAAGTTGCCCGAGCGCTCGCGGCCGCCGGTCTCGTTCTCGAAGGTGATCTTCGCATCGGGAAGGAACTCGCGCACCATGACAGCGAGATCGCCCAGGCTGATCGTATGTCCACCCGAGTTGTAGAGGCCGTGCCGCGGTTTGTCGGACATCAGCACTCGGGCAAAGACCTCGGCGATGTCGTCGACATGGACGGGGATGCGCATGGCGTCACGGTAGGGAAACGACACGGGCTGGCCGCGGGCGGGCCGCGTGATGCAGTTCACGTGATCGACCGAGCCGCTCACCTTGTCCGGCCCCGTGACGTTGGCGGGCCGAACGCCGGTGATGACCATGCCGTACTTGTCGCGATAGTCCTTGGCCTGCCACTCGTTGAAGATCTTGTTGGCGGCATACTGGTTGTCGCCGTGCTTCAGGTCGTCCTCGGTCGTCGGGCGCTCGCCGAAATGGCTCTGCTGGCCGCTCACGGCCAGCGAGCTGGCATAGACCGTATGCTTGACGCCGCACAGTCGCGCCGCCTCGAAGCAATTGTCCATGCCGAGCACGTTGAGCTTGGTGGCGACGCGCGGCGGCAGGTCGCTGCCGATGTAGTAGGAAAGATTGATCAGGCGTTCGGGCTTCGCCTCCGACACCACGGCCATGACCTCGTCGAACTGGGTGACATCGCCGCGCACCATCCGAACGCCGGCGCCGAACGACGCTGCACCCGGGTTGATGTCCATGCAGACGATCTGCTCGCCCTGCTTTTCCAGGATTGGGATCAGGCGGCGCCCGATGAATCCGGCGCCTCCCACGACCACGATCGACATCCACTCCCTCCACCGCTCGTTTCTGTCGCGAGATCATGCAGCACTTTCCGCCGGCGCTGCAAAACCTCTTGCGGTGGGTCTGCCGTGCGGTCCGCCCCTACTTCGTCAGGCGGTCGCCGAGCTCGCCCTGGAAGGAGCGGTAGCGCTCGACGTCGCGCGCGAGATAGAGCCCGGTCTCGGCCGGCGTCGCCGGCGCGTAGACCTCGATACCGGCCTTGAGCATGCGCTCCTTGACGTCCGGCTCGGCGATCGCCGCGTTGATGGCGGCGTTCAGGCGGGCGACGATCGCTTCCGGCATCCCCTTGGGCCCGATCATGATCACCCACGACGTCATGGTCGTGTCCTTCATGCCGAGGTCGGCGAGCAGCGGCACCTTGGATACCAGCGGCGTGGCGCTGGGCGCCGCCAGCGCCAGCGGCCGCACCGCGCCGGAGCCGATCAGCGGCACCGCCGAGGCGAGCACGGCGACGCCGAAATCGGCCTCGCCCTTGGCGAGCGCCTCCATCATCGGCGCGCCACCGCGATAGGGCACGTGCACGGGCGCAAGGCCGCCTGCCCGCTTGAGGAACACCTCGGCACCGAACTGGGTTATGCCGGCCGGCCCCGACGAGGCGTAGCTGGCGCGGCTGCCGTTGGCCTTCAGGTAGGCGTCGAGCTCCGTCACGGTCATGAAGGGCTTGCTCGCGGGCACGACCAGGATCAGCGGCGACTGGCCGACCAGCGCAATCGGCGTGAAGTCGGCCAGTGGATCGTACCTGGCATTCTGCGGCTGCATGATCGGGTTGATGGCGAAGGCGCCGGGGTCCGACAGCATGATGCGATAGCCGTCGGGGCTTGCCGCCGCGGTGGCTGCCGCCGCGATCGAGCCGCCAGCGCCCGGCTTGTTCTCGACCACCACGGCGACGCCCAGCGACTTCGTCAGCCGCTCCGACAGGATGCGGGCGGCGACATCGCTGGTGCCGCCCGGCGCGAAGCCCACCGTGACGGTGATCGGCCGGTCGGGATAGTCGGCCAGCGCCGCGCCCGCGGCCGCGCTCAGGATCGCCAGCGCACAGAGAAGACGGGTCAGGATGGTCATGGCGGGGCCTCCGCTCGAGGTCAGTTGAACATTTCCGGCAGCGTCACGATGCGGCAATCCGCGGCTTCCAGGCCCTGCCGCACATAGCGTGCCAGCTCGACCGCTGTGGGCTCGTCGCCGTGCACGCAGATCGTCTCGACCTCCACGGTCACGCGCTTGCCCAGGCGCGACACGAGGCAGCGATCCTTGACCATGCCGAGGCACTGCTGCAGCGCCTTGTCGGGATCCTCGAAGACGGTGCCCGGGATGGAGCGCGGGCTGAGGTTGCCGTCGTCCTCGTAGTGGCGGTCGGCGAATCCTTCGCGCGCCAGCCGCAGCCCGAGCGTGCGCGCCGCCTTCTCCATCTCCGAGCCGGCCAGCGCAACGTAGATGATGCGGTCGTCGACGGTCTGGATCGCCCGGCCGATCGCCAGCGCATAGTCCTCGCGCACCGCCGCCATGTTGTTCAGCGCGCCGTGCGGCTTGAGATGCGTCACCGGCAGGCCGGCATAGCGCGCCATCCCCTGCAGCGCGCCGATCTGGTAGGCGACCATGAGCTCGAGGTCGTGCGGGTCCATGTCGATCCTGCGCCGGCCGAAGCCCCACAGATCGTTGAAGCCGGGATGGACGCCGAGGCTCACGCCATTCTGCTTCGCCAGCAAAACGAGGCTGTGCATGGTGTTGGCATCGCCGGCGTGGAAGCCGCAGGCGACGCTCGCCGACCTGATCACCGTCATCAGGTCGGCATCGTTGCCGATGTCGTAAGCCCCGAAGCCCTCGCCGATGTCGGCGTTGAGATTGATGCGGTAGGTCATGCGGCCCCGGTTTCCTGTAACACTCGTCGAAGCACGAAGAAGACGCCCGAAACCGGGTCGGGGCAAGCATCGCTTCCGACAGCGTCGCGCTGGCGTCGGGATCGGCGGATGATCCGCCAATCGCTTCGCCGGCCGACCGGCGCGCTCAGGCGGGAGCCGCGATCTGGATCTCGGCCTGACGCACGCCGACCAGCACGCTCGCCGGGTCCGACGTCACCGCCTCGAGCAGCGCCGTTGCCGCAGCAACGTCGCTGGCACCGGCCCACACCGTGCCGCCCGCACGCTGCTCGCCGACATAGGCGAGGCTCACCGCAACCTTGCCTATCAGCGTCGTGATGTCCTGCCCCGCCGCCGTGTCCTGCGCCCCGCTCACGATGTTCACCAGCACCGAGCCCACGAACTGGCCCGCCTGCAGCGTCTGCTCCACCTCGCCCGTCCAGTAGGCCAGTCCCGCCGCGTCCGACGCCCGGTCGAACAGGTTTTCGTACACGCTCTTCAGGAACGCCGCGATCTCGCCGTCGCCCGCCCCGAACGGGTCGGCCAGGAACGGGTACAGGCCCTTCGCCTCGTCGCTGATCCCGAACGAGCTGGCGATGTTGGCGAACAGCGCTGCCGGGCCCTGCGACGGCAGGCCGCCGACGAACTCGCCCAGCCAGAAGTCGAAGCCCGCCTTGTCCGCAGCCCGGCCGAAGAACGCCGCATAGGTCGCCGCGATCTGCTCCTCCGCCGTCAGCGCCAGCAGGTCGAGCGTCGTCGCAGCGCCGACCTGCACCGGCACGACATGGAGGGCCACCTGCGCCTCGCCCATGGTCGGACCGCTGTTGCCGGCCTGGTAGGTGAACGTGTCGATGCCGGAGAAGCCTTGCTCCGGCGTGTAGGTGAACGTGCCGTTGCCGACCAGCTGGAGCGTGCCATGGCTCGGCCCGTCCAGCAGCGAGGCAGTCGATGCACTCTCGTCGTTGGCCAGCACGCCGAACGACAACGGTGCCGCGAACGCCTGCCCCTGCCGCACCACGTAGGCGTCGCCGTGCGCGACGACCGTGCCGTCGTCGTCTAGGATCGTGCCCGTCGCGATCGCCACGCCCAACTCGAGGCCCGGCGTGGCGTCCGACAGGAACACCGAGAATCCCTCGTCGGCCTCTGCCGTGGTGTCGGCGGCAACCTCGACCGTGATCGTCCTCGTGGCCTCGCCCGGCGCGAAAGTCACGATTCCCGACGACATCACTGCGTTCGCGAAGTCTGCCGCGTCGGCGGGCGTGCCGCCGCGGCCGCCGACCGTCCATCTCACGCTTTCCACCGACGCCGACGGCTGCGACAGCGTTACCGTCAGCACGAACGGCGTCGCTGCCGAATCGCCCTCGACGATCTCGGGCGACAGCGCCGCGATCGACACGATCGGGCCGACGGGCGGCGTCGTGAAGGCGATCGAGGTGTCGCTGCCATCGCCTGCCGGCAGCAGCATGAGCTGCAAGCCGGCCAGGATCAGGTCGTCCGGCGCGACATCGAGCGTGACCGATGCTTCAGGGACGCCATCGCCGGTCGTGTCGATCTCGACGACCTTCGAGCCCTTCGACCACGCCACGGCGACGTCGCCATAGGCCACGCCTCGAACCTCGATCTTCTCGCCGGCCTGGTAGTCACCGATGCGATCGCCATCGAGTTCCGCGAGGATTCCAGTGAAGCTGTCGACGCCGTCACCGCCGAACAACATATCGGCACCCACGCCACCGGCCAGCGTGTCGCCGCCGCTCGCGAAGGTTCCACCCGGCGCCGCCGAGTCGACAGACACCTGCAGCTCGTAGCTGTCCCCCGGCTGCAGGACCGAGGCCCATTGCTCGCCAACACTCGGATCGCCGGTCTTGGTGGTGACTCGCCCCACTACGATGTAATGAACGCCTGCTTCCGTTGCGGTAAATTGCAGGAACGCATCGCGGGTCGAGGTGCTGCCGCCCGCACCCTGGCTGGTCGCCGAGTCGTTCCCGCTCGCCAGCACGCTCGCATCCGGGGCAACGATCGAGACGAAGCTGTTGGCGCCCTTGCCGCGATCCACGTCGACCGTCATCACGTCGCCGACATTGTCCAGCGTGACCGCGAAGTAGTGCAGCGTTCCGTAGCCCTTGCCGGTGATCGAGACGTGCGGAACGGTCGTCGCATCGAGGATGTCGGGGTCCGCCGCCAGGCTGAGCAGGTTCGTGACGTCGATCGCCGAAGCGATGGTGTCATTGCCCGCGCCGACGTCCAGCACCAGCTGACCGGGCCCCTGGCCCGGCGATGGCCGTCCGCCGAACAGCAGGTCGTCACCGTCGCCGCCCTGCAGCACGTCGCCACCGGCCAATCCGATCAAGGTGTCTCCGCCCTTGCCGCCGGACAGTACATTGCCCAGGTCGTTGCCGGTGAGGATGGCGCCGGCGGCGCCCGCCGCCGCGCCATTCTCGACGTTGTCCGGCAGGACATATAGGGCGAGTGTCGTCGCGATACCGTCTGCCCCCTCTCCCGGCAGCTCGACGACGCTGTCCTTGGGATGATCAACCGCGTACGTGTCGTCCCCCGGCCCACCGAACATGGTGTCGGCGTTGCCGCCGCCGTCGAGGACATCATCGCCCTCCAGGCCGGTGAGCTTGTCGATGTGGCCGCCGCCGGTGAGCGCGTCGACTTCGGGCGTGCCGACCAGATCGAGGCCGCCGATGATGTCGAGCAGCACGGTCACCACACTATCGCCAGGGGCGGCCGTCAGGAACGAACCGCCGGTGCTGCTCGACAGAGAGGCGAGGGCATCCGTGTCGATCACCTTCACGCCCGTGAAGATCGTGTAGATCTCGACCGTCGCCAGCGTTGTGTCGGGCACGATCGGCTCATCGCGCAGCTCGAATACCGGCAGCGGCCCGCCATCGTCGAACACCGTCAGGCCCGAGGAGTCAGATTTGCTGCCGGCAACGGCGAGCTGGAAGGTGGCCAGCGAGCCGCCGGTCCCGGTTGCCGTGGAGCCGACCGTCACCTCCGCACCGATCTTATCGACGTAGGACAGCACCAGTGGCACGAGAGACAGGTCCTTGGGCGCGGCATCCGTGAACACGACAATGCGATGCACCCCAGCGCCGACACGCCACTCCCCCATGGTGCCGTCGAGGGCCTTGAGGATTCCGTCGAATGGGGTCTCGGCCACATCGTCGCCACCGCCGCCCACCGTGAGACTCTTGATCGCCGCCAAGGCCGCGGACTTCCTGACGTTGAAATCGTCGTCATCCGTGAACGGCAGTACCACCGACGTCGGATCGCCCTTCACAAAGTCCTTGAAGCTGACCACACCGATACGTGCATCTGTCTCGCCATCGGCAAACAAGGCGTCGATCAGATTGGTTGCCTGGCTCTGCACGCTGGCGATCGACGTCGCCATGCTGCCGGTCGTATCGATCACCAGGGCAAGATCGGTCTGGAAGGTCAGCCCATCCGCCTTCAGGTCGTAGGTCCGAGCACCGAACTGCACTTTCTCCATGTTGATGAGATGGTCGTCGCCGTCTTGCTTCGTGCCTCGAACGTGACGTGACTTCCACGTGCCGTCGCCGTTGCGGCGGATGTCGTAGTCCGCCGGATTGCCGAAGAACACGGCCGTATCCGTGCCTTCGCCGCCGTTCAGGGTGTCGTCGCCGCCCTCGCCCACCAGGAAATCGCGCCCTCCGCCGGATTGAAATTCGGTCTCGAAGGGGTCGCCGATCAGAAGGTCATCCGTATCGCCCGAGCTGACTTTCGCATCCTCGGAGGAGATGGCCCCCTCGATGGGGGTACCATTGGTGTAGTCGTATCCGCTCCTGTGCAGGTTGCTCAGCTTGCCTGCGCTGCCGATGTCCCAGGACTGCCCGAGATACGATACCTGGCGCGGCAGTCCGAGCTGATTATAGATCGCGTTCACGAAGACGATATTGTCGCCCTCGAAATAGCCGATCTCCAGCTTGTAATTGTCGTCTCGTCCCGTCAGGGCATGGCCGAGCTCATGCACGAGTACCGTGAGCAAGGAATGTTCCACGGCTTTGCCGCCATAGCTGATGTAGCTGAGGCCCTCGATGTAGGCAGGGTCCAGCTCGATCTTCCCCCAGTCGACGGCGGAAGCCTCATCCTGAACCATCGTGATGTCGATCGTGTGCCCGTCAGCCGAGAGCCAGTTGTCGATCATCGCTTCCGCTGTCGCCGAACCGTTGTAGGCGGTTTCCAGGGCGGCGATGATCAACACGTCGTCTTCGGGATCGAAGCCGTTGATGTTCAGCTTCGTCTTGACGTCCGCGAACAACATGAGGCCTCCTCAGCGTCCGTACGGCTTCTTGTCGACCGGACAACGGCCGTCGAAGGTGCTACTCGAAGAACGCGGTACCGGTCTGGCGGAACGAAGTGTCCAGACGGGTGCGTCGGCATTCCACGCACCCCGTGATGGCATTCAGGTTCATGCTTTCGAGGTTGCCCCAATTGGCGTTCCTCGTCGGGCAGGCGACCATCGGCCGAAATCACAAGGCACTTCCCACGAAGCCTTGCAAACCCAGCAAGCATCTGGGCACCCCGGGGCGGAGGATGTCAAATCGGCCGAGGAGCACCGTGGCGTGCCAGCCTCCGGCTCGATCTCTTGTCCAAGTCCGATATGTAGCGCTCGCTAGCCCCCCAATTCAGTCTCAGGGAAGGTCAATGGCAAGATTCATAGACGCGCTCAGAAAGGCCAGGCTCGAGAAGCCGATCGAGTTCATGACGATGATCGTGACCGTTCCCGGTCTCATCATCGGTCTCGTCGGCGTTGCCTTCGTCTATTTCCAGTTCCTCGATCTCAGGAAGAGCCTCGACAGCCAGGCCTACGGGATCATCAGCCAGGAGCTCGCCGAGCTGAACCGGCTGTTCGTCGAGCGTCCCGAGATGCGACCGTATTTCTATGCGCGCGAGCCGCTGCCTGACGACCCGCTGGAAAGGGATCGCGTTCTCGCCGTCGCCGATGTCTATCTGGACTTCATCGACAACTACTACTCCCAAGCGTCCCACCTCGATTGGACGCACTACAACCGCGGCGGATGGGATGCCTTCATCAGGGGCAGCTTCGAGCGCAGCCGGGTGCTTTGCCAGGTCCTTTGCAAGGATCAGGAGGAGTTCGGCGATGCGATCCGCGACGTCGCTGCTGGAATATGCAAAGGCGTGACGCGACGTCCAGCCGGCGGCGCGGCCAAGACAAGTGCACGGCGCGTGACGGACAGGCCGGAAGCCGATTGCAGGCAGCCCTGATATGCTGCGCGAGCGTGGGCTCTCCGGCGTGCCGTTCTGCAGCGCAGGCCTCTGCCAGGCTGCGCGCTTGCTGCCCCGCACGGGCCGCCTTACCCTTCACAGTTCGGGTAGGTATGGAGCCGATCAGGGAGGACGCCATGAGCGAGTTGCCGGCGAACGCACCGCGGCCCTACGTGCGCTACATCGACAAGACGCGCGCCTACTACCTCTCGCAGGGCTACGAGAAGCCTTACAGCTGGGCACGCAACGAGGACGCGCCGTTCACGCCGCTCGTCAAGCCGCTGTCGGCCAGCACGCTCACGCTGATCTCGACCAGCGAGATCGCGATCCAAGGCGATCCGCGCTTCGACGAGAATGCCGACACCAAGGCTGTCGGCAACGTCTACACGGTTCCGTCGGACACGCCGTCCGCCAGCCTCTACAGCCGCACGCACAGCTACGACCGCTACGCCACCTCGCTCGACGATCCCAACGCCTACTTCCCGATCGACCGCCTGCACGAGATGCAGGCGCGCGGCCGCATCGGCCGGATCGCCCCGCAGTGCCTCGGCGTCTACAACGCCTACAGCCAGCGCAAGACCGTCGAGCGCGACGCGCCCGAGGTGCTGGGCCAGTGCCGCGCCATGGCGGTCGACGTCGCCCTGCTTGTCCCGGTTTGACCCGTCTGCCACCAGACCGTGAGTCTGGTCGCCCGGCATCTCGAGGCCAACGGCATTCCCACCGTGGTCATCGCCACGGCGCGCGACATCGTCGAGCAGGCCGCCGTGCCGCGCCTTCTGTTCGTCGATTTCCCGCTCGGTGCGCCGTGCGGCGAGCCATTCGATCCGGAACAGCAGACCGCCGTGCTGGAAATGGCCTTCCAGCTGCTGGAGACCGCCACGGCGCCGCGCACGACGCGCGAGGCCGGCCTCACCTGGAGCAAGGGCCAGCGCTGGAAGGACCTGATCTTCACCGAGGAGCAGCCGTTCCTGCCCGGCGAGGCCGGCGAAGCCTGGTTGCGGAAGAAGGAAGCCTACCGGCGGCTGAAGGCCGAGGGGAAGGTCTAGGCCCATGCCGACGATCGTCGTCTACACCACACCGCTCTGCGCACCCTGCGAGGCCCTGAAGCGCACGCTCGCGGCGCGCGGCCTCGCCTTCCGCACCGTCGATCTCCTGATGGACGAGGAGGCCGCGGAGCGGCTCGAGGAACACGGCATCCGCAGCGCGCCGGCGCTCGAGGTCGACGGACGCCTCTACGCCGGCGCGGCGCTGGCGCCCGATCGGCTCGATGCCGTACTGACGCCGTAGGGACGTTTGGCTGCTCCCGGATCGACGGCGCAGGGGCTGCACGATGCGACCCTTGCCTTCGACGGCTGCGAGGAGTTGCGTGCCTTCCTCAGGCATGCCGTAGTCATGCCGGCGGCGCGCCTGCGTGCGACCGTGACCGTGAACAGGCTGCAGCTGCCCGACACGAGGACGACAGGCTGACAGACGGCCCAAGCCTCACGACGTGACCTGAACCTCGACGGACATGCCCTGACAGGCGTCTGTCATCCCCAGGAAGGTGCCGGTCATCGGCATCACCTGCGCGATGACCCTGCCAACGGCGACGGGAATGAGATTGAAGCCGCCTACGCCCCGGTTGGTCGGATCGAAGGTGATCCAGCCTGCTCCCGGCAGGAAAATCTCGGCCCACGCATGGGTCGAGCCTGCGTCGACGGCCCCTGCCGAGGTTCGGTCGGGATCGTAGAGATAGCCCGAGATGATGCGCGCCCCGAAGCCCAGGCTGCGCGCCGCTTCGACGAACAGCACGGCGAAGTCGCGGCACGATCCCCAGCCGCGCCCGAGCGTCTGGAGAGGCGATTGGGTGCCCTCCTCGTCGCGACTCTGATAGGAGATCTCCGCCGCCACGCCCGCGACCATGTCCTTGAGCAGCGCCAGCGTATCGGTCTGCTGGCCGCGCACGAAGCCGCGGGCCCACTCGGCCAGCCAGCTCGACGGATCGGGATAGTGCGTCGCCGCGAGCGACCCGAGATCGGTCCTCTCGTCGTCGGAATAGTCGAACGGATAGCGTGTCGCGGAGAGCGCGATATCGAAGACCGGCCACGGTGCCGCCGCCAGCTCGACGATGGCCAGGCTTTCGATCGACAGCCTGTCGGTGAGGTCGGAGAAGTAAGCGGTGGCGACGGCATTGCCGAAAACGTCGTTGGTCCACGACAGGGAAGCGGCCGGCGACACCTCGAGGTTGCCGGAAAGCAGGCGCAGGTCGTGGCCTTCGCGCGGTCGCATCATCAGCCGGTGCGGCCCCAGCATGACCGGCTCGCGATAGCGAAAAGTCGTCCTGTGACGAATATTGAGCACGTTCATTGGCAACTCCCCGATCCGCTCCCGACTGCAGGCGGATCATGTCGATTCGAATCACCGAAACGAGGGTGATTTCCCACCGCCCGTTAGCACTCGCTACGATCGGTGGCATGCAGCCCGCGCGTACATGTCTGTGGACCGGTTGGCCCACCGAGTCACGGCGTAGAGCGCCGAATGGCATGCCTCGACGTTCCTCCCGCCGACGAGTGTCGCCCTGCCGCCATTGCACCAAGGGTGCCGGAGTCCCATATACACCGCAGTTCCGGTCAGAAGCCTGCCGTCGCTCATCCGCCGATCGCGACTCGCGTCCGCCGGTGCCGCCGCACGAGCGTCCACCAGACAACCGAAGCCCGGTACGCACATCTTCCTGGAAGGGATTCCGCCATAGACAGCCGTGACTTCGCCGACGACGCCGCCGTGCGGCGTGCTGCGGCAGCATTCGCCCGACCGCAGCAAGGCCGCAGCCTGGGCCAGCTCGCAACCTCGTTCGGGCCTTTCCTGTGTGGCTGCGTGGCGATGTACCTGCTCTATCCCGTTTCCTATTGGCTGACCCTGGCGCTCGGTGTTCCCACCGGCGCCTTGCTGTTGCGGGTCTTCATCGTGCAGCACGATTGTGGCCACCACGCTTTTTTCGGATCGGCCCGCGCCAACCGAATCGTCGGGTTCCTATGCAGTCTCTGCACGCTCACGCCGTACGCCAACTGGGCACGCCAGCACGCCCAGCATCATGCCGACTGGAACAACCTGGATGGTGATTTCGGCGTCGACATCTACTCCGCCTGCCTCACCGTGCGCGACTATCTGGCGCTGTCACGCTGGCACCGCCTGCTCTATCGCCTGCCGCGCCATCCGCTCGTCGCCAATGTGCTGCTGCCGCCCCTGGTGTTCCTGCTGATCTACCGCCTGCCGTTCGACACGCCGCGGGCCTGGACGACCGAGCGTCGCTCCGTCCATCTCACCAATGCGGCGCTCGTCGCCATGTTCGCGACCCTTGCGGCTACGCTCGGCTGGCAGCGTGTCCTGATGGTGCATCTGCCGGTGATGACCGTTGCCTCGATCCTGGGCGTCTGGCTGTTCTCCGTGCAGCATCGTTTCGAAAGCGCTCGATGGACAATCAAGGACAAGTGGCAGTTCATGGAGGCGGCACTCGGCGGATCGTCGTGGCTCGACCTGCCGCGCGCCTTGCACTGGCTCACCGGCAACATCGGGTTCCACCACGTCCACCATCTCAATCCGCGCGTGCCCAACTACCGGCTGCAGAGCGCGCACGCCGCGGTGCAGGCACTCCGTCCAACTCCTCGCCTCAGCCTGCGCCGCAGCCTGGCGGCGACCTTCCTGACCCTATGGGACGAAGAGCAGAGCTGCCTCGTGCGCTTCCGGGACGTTACCCCTCAGCGCGAGCTGCCGAAGGAGCCGGCCTGATCGGCTCCCGATTGGACGCGCCGTTCTTTGGCGCCGGCACGGAGCGGGCGGCACTCTCGCTGCCTGCAGGATTGCCGCGGGGAGAAGCGATTCTGCTTTACGGCAGCGGCGCCAGCTCCTCCGCCACGACCTGCTCGGCCAAGGAATTGTCGACGGCCGTCTCGAACGGCGTTCCAGGCGACACGAAACCACCTGACACAAGGCCGGCACGCAGGCGCTCGTAGCCGTCGCGGGGGTGCACGGGTGTCTGGTTCCAGATCCCCAGATGCTTGTAGCGGGCGCAGGCGGCCTCGAGAACGGCGGGCGGCAGGTCGGCGAAGTAGCCCGCAATCGCGCTCGCGATCTCCGGCGCACCGGCGTGCGCCACCCATTTCTCGGTGCGGGCGATGGCGCGCACCATGCGCAGCAACTCGTCACGGCGCTCCCGGAGCGTACCGCGCCGCGCATAGAAGGTGGTGTACGAGGTCGGCCCGCGATTCGCCGCCGCGTACCAGACATGGCCGGTCCCCCTCGTCTCGAGCAGGCTGGCGAACGGCTCGAAGACCTGCACGACGTCGACCGCGCCGGCCTCGAGCGCCGCGACGTTGTCGGCCATCGACCGGTCGGCGACGCGCACGATGCGGTCCGGGTCGAGCCCGGCCAGCCGCAGATCATGCTGCAGGCAGAGCCACGGCGTCGGCACCTCGCTCACCGTCGCCAGCCGCAAAGCGGCGAGGTCGCGCACGACGAAGCCCGGGTTGGGCCGGCGGCCGAGCAGCAGGAACGGATCGCGCGTCACCGCCTCGGCGAAGCAGACGATGTCGCAGCCCGGCATCGCCTGATAGGTCTGCATGACGCGCATCGGCCCGCCCCAGCAGACGTCGACGGTGCCGTCCATCAGCCGCAGCGCCGCGTCCTGCGGCCGCGGCGAGCTGACGAACTGGATCTCGACGCCTTCGGCGGCGAAGGCGCCGCGCGCCAGCGCGACGTAGAACGGCGCATAGAAGACGGCGCGCAGCGATTCCTGAAGCCTGATCGACATGGGCCGGTACGATGCGCATCGGGGCACCCGCGCGCAAGAACCTTGGATGGGCGGCCGCGCCGTCGCGTGACGGTGGATCCCGGATCCGCGCCGTTCAGCTGCCAATCGACAAAGGAAAAATGCCCCTCGTCCCGCCTGGTATGACATCATCGCCGTCATCCCGAGCGCAGCGAGGGACTCTTCCAGAGGACGGGAGGCCGGTCGCCGACGAGCCCCGGCAGCCGCAGCATTCGTGGATAACTGTCTCACTGTCGGCTGACTTTCACGACAACGCCCATCACCGAGAAGGATACATGCCATGAGCCACGTCACGACCAGGGACGGCGTCCAGATCTTCTACAAGGACTGGGGCCCGAAAGACGCCCGGCCGATCGTCTTTCACCATGGCTGGCCGCTGTCGTCGGACGACTGGGACAACCAGATCCTGTTCTTCCTGCAGCACGGCTTCCGGGTCGTCGCGCACGACCGCCGCGGTCACGGCCGCTCCGCCCAAGTGGGCGACGGCCACGACATGGATCACTACGCCGCCGACGCGTCGGCCGTCTTCGAGCATCTCGATCTCCGGAACGCCGTGCACATCGGCCATTCGACGGGCGGCGGCGAGGTGGCGCGCTATGTCGCGAAATTCGGCCAGCCCCAGGGGCGGGCCGCCAAGGCGGTGCTGGTCAGCGCCGTGCCGCCGCTGATGGTCAAGACCGCCGGCAATCCCGGCGGCACGCCGATCGAGGTGTTCGACGGCTTCCGCAAGGCGCTCGCCGACAACCGCTCGCAGTTCTACCTCGACGTCGCCTCGGGCCCGTTCTACGGCTTCAACCGTGCCAACGCGAAGGTCTCGCAGGGCGTGATCCAGAACTGGTGGCGCCAGGGCATGACCGGCGGCGCCAAGGCGCACTACGACGGCATCAAGGCCTTCTCCGAGACCGACCAGACCGAAGACCTGAAGGCCATCACCGTGCCCACGCTCGTGCTGCATGGCGACGACGACCAGGTGGTGCCGATCGACGATTCCGGGCGCCTCTCCGTCAAGCTGCTGAAGAACGGCTCCCTGAAGGTCTACCCCGGCTTCCCGCACGGCATGCTGACCGTCCATGCCGACGTGCTCAATCCGGACCTGCTGGCCTTCGCCCGGAGCTGATGGCCTACGACGTCTTCCTTTCCTACTCGCGTGCGGCCTCGCGGCCGCACGCGGTCGCGCTCCGCGACGCGCTGAGCGGCACGCTCTCGCGCGAGCAGGTGTTCCTCGACACCGACGACATCGCGCCGGGAGCGCAATTCCCTGACGAGCTTGCCGCGGCGGTCGCGGCGTCGCGCACCGTCGTCGTCTTCGCCGACGCGCTGTACTTCTCCCGGCCGTGGTGCGTGCGCGAATTCGAGGCGGCGCTGGGCGCGGACGGCGCGGCGCGCCCGGTGCTGATCGCGCTGCCGGCCGACGGCGATCTCGACTCGTTGCTGCTGCACCTGCCGCCTGTCCTGGCGCGGCGCGCCTGGCCGCTGGCCAGCGAGACCGCGGCCATCGCCGCCATGGTCGGGCGCGCGCTCGGTGCCGGGCTGGATCGCACCCTCGCCATACCGGCCGAAAGCGGACTGCGGCCGGAGGGCATGATCCCGCCCCTGCCGTGGCGTGCCGCACAGCTCGTCTCGGCAGACGCGGCGCCCGAGTCGCTGGGCGACGGCTTCATCGGCCGCGAGCACGCGCTGTGGCAGATGTTCCGCGGCCTCGAAACACGGCGCGCCGGCGGGCGCGGGCGCAGCCTGCTGCTGCACGGCGGCGCCGGATCGGGCAAGAGCCAGCTCGCCGGCGAGTTCCTGCGGCGCGCCGGCCCGCGGCACTACGACGTCGTTTGCTGGCTCGACGCCGACGTCCCCGACGAGCAATGGCGCAGCCAGATCGACGCCCTGGGGTCGCTCCTCGCACCGGCCGGGACGGGCGCCGCTGCAAGGCCAAGCCCGAAGAGGTCGAGCTTGCCGGAGTCGTGGGCCGCGCGCGCGGCCAGCGGCCAGCGCATCCTGTGGGTCGTCGACAACCTGCCCGAGCCGCAGGCCGGGCAGCAACCGGCCCCGCTCGATCATTGGTGCCCGCCGCTCGGCCAGGTCAGCCTGCTGCTGACGTCGCGCCGGCCGCAGGTGCACGGCTGCGACGAGACTCTCCTCGTCGATGCCCTGCCGACCGACGCGGCAGTGCGCGTGCTGACCCGCCCTGATGTCGATCCGCGCTGGCTGCCTGTCGCCGACTGGGCGGCGATCTGTCGCTGGGTCGGCGGCCTGCCGCTGGCGCTCGGCATCCTGCAGGCCGGGCTGGCCGACGGCAGCCTCGCCGCGGCGACCCTGCGTGCCGCGGTCGACACCACCGAGCCCGCGCCGGCGCTCGACGAGGAGGTCGCCCAGCTCGCAGAGGTCATGCCCGCTGGCGCGCTGCGCGGCATCGGCGACGCGCTGGGCGCCTCGCTCGCCGCGCTCGAACGACAGCCGTCGGCCTGGCAGGCCCTGGCGGCGCTGGCCCGCCTCGAGCCGTGGGCGCTCGGCGAATCGCTGGTCGACCTGTTCGCCACGGCGGCCGAGCGCGCGCTGCTGGCGCGGCGCGGCTGGCTGCAATCGGCGACCGGCAGCGACGGCCAGCGCACCTGGCGCCTGCACCGCGTGGCCGCGAGCTTCGTGCGCCATCGCACGGCGATGGAGGGCGAGCGCGCGCTGCTCGAGCGCCTTTCCGACGCAATCGAGAAGGATCGCCTCGCTCTCGGCACGACACGCGAGCTCGGCCGGCACCTGATCAAGGGCCTCGCGCCGATGGTCGCGCGGATCAATCGCGCATCGGAGTTTCCGCAGGCTGCCGTCGAGGCCGGCCAACGCTTCGGCGCCGCCGCCGCCCTGACGCATCTCGGTGACACCGACTGGCGCGGCCTGCGCTATGTCGGCTCCGGCTGGGCCTCGGCTTTCGGCGCGGGCCAGATCGTCGAGGCACGGGCGAACGCCGTGCTGGCGCGCGGCGACGAGGAGGAAGTGGCCGCCCTGCCGGCCGCCCTGCAGCCGCTCGGCCGGATGCCCGAGGCCGCGCGCATCATCGCCGCCATCCTCGGCGATCCGCGCGACGCACCGCGCTGGCAGGCGATCGTGCACGCCAGCGCCTACAGTGCGCCCGTCGTGCTCGAGCCGCTGTGGCAGGCACTCGCGGGCGAGCCCGTCGACGCCGTCCGCAACAACGGCATCCCGGTCCTGGCCAACCTGATGCGCGCGCCCGACGCGCCGCTGCGCGCGCTTCTTACGCACGCAGCCTCGCGCACCGATGATTCTTCCGCCGCCGTGCGCGGCCTCGTCGTCGCCGTGCTCGGCGAGGCGCTCGACCTGCTGGGCGAGTCGGGCGCCGCCGGCGGATTTTCCGCCGCATGGTTGCGCGCCGCGCTGCTGGAATTGCTGCGCCGCGAGCCCGACCCCGACGTCAGGCGGAAGGCCGCCGAGGCGCTCGGCGTGCGCCATGCCGAGACATCGTGGCGGGCTCTGGCCGACGCGCTGGTCGGCGAGCACACCGCGGCCGCCCGCGATGATCTCGCCGCCTACCTGCGGGCAATCGAGCGCCCGCCGGCGCCGCGCGGTGCCTCGTTCGACATCGACGACGAAGGCAAGGAGTCGATCAAGGTCGATCTCGGCGGCAAGGGCGTGTCTCGCCCCGACCTGTGGCAGCCGCTGGTCGAGCAGGCCGTAGGCTCGGACGGCTCGGGTGACGACGAAGCACTCGCCCTGCTCGGATCGCCCTCCGGCGGACATGCCGCGCTGTCGACGGCATTCGAGAGCCTGCTCGGCCGCAGCGGCCCGCCGCACGACGCCGTACGCCTGGCCGAACGCTGCGTCGCGCAATTCCCCGAGGAACCGACGTACCGCTGGTGGCGCGGCATGGCGCGCGAGGCAACCGGCGAGGCCGCCGGCGCGCTCGCCGACTTCGAGGCCGTCACCGACGCCGCACCGCAGTTCGGCTACGCCTTCAAGCGCATCGCGCGGCTGCGGCATGCCGGCGGCGACGTCGAGGCAGCGCGACAAGCCCTCGAGAAGGCCCAGACGCTGATCCCGGAGGATCCGGAGGTGGCCGAGCTGGCCTCGGCCCTGGCCGGCGCGGATTCAGCCGGCACTTAGCTGACACTCGCGGCTGCGCAGAGCATTCGCTTGTGGCAATTGAATGCCCTGGACGGGATATGGAGGACGAGCATGACCCACGAACGTTTCCGCCGCTTCAACACGTCGGGCCGCTGGCCCAACCAGACGATCGACTACGACGTCTCGATGATGGTCCGCGCGCGCGGACGCAGCCTGTTCATCGCCGGCCTGACCGGCATCGACCTCGACGGCAAGTTCCACGGCAAGGGCGATCCGGCGGCGCAGGCCGACCAGGCGATGAAGAACCTCAAGATCCTGGTCGAGGAAGCCGGCGGCACGCTCCAGCACGTCTGCAAGGTCACGACCTACCTGCTCGACCGTGCGCACCGCGAGCCGGTCTACAACACCGTCGCCCGCCACCTGAAGGGCGTCGCGCCGTGCGGCACGGGCCTGATCATCTCCGGCCTGGCAATGGCCGACATGCTGGTCGAGTTCGACATCGACGTCGTCATCCCGGACTGAGCGGCCGACGATCGCTATTCTGATCGGCGATGCGCATCCTGTGGTTCTTCGGCTACCTCGCCGGGATGATCGTCGTGCCGGTGATCGTCGTCGGCATCGCGCAGATCTTCACCGGCCCGCTGCAATGGCCGCCGCCGCACGGCTATACCGGCCGGCTTCCGACCGGCGGCGAGGTCACCGCGATCGGGCTGTTCACCGGCGCCTGGGTGGTGGCGCAGCTCTTCGTGTTCGGCCGCATGGCGTCGTGGGCCTCGACGGTCGAGCCGGCGCCAGGCGCCTCGCCGGTCCCCTCCGCGCAGCTCAAGGCGCGCCTGCTGACGCTCAACAGCCTGCACGCACCCTGGCAGGTCGGCGCCGGCCGGCGTCCCGACGAGCTCGTCGTCGACTGGCGCTACGCCGACGCCACGTGGCTCGATCCCATGCGCGCGCACGGCCTGCGCCGCACCTTCCGGCTCGTGCTGCGGCTCGACGACGGCAGCCGCATTGTCCGCGCCATGGAGCGCCACGCCGAGCTCGACTGGTCGGCGGGCGGCACGCCGGACGCCGCGACGCTGCGCTGGCGGACGAGCTATGGCATCAACTTCTTCCAGCACCAGCACGGGCGCGTCTTCGGCCTGCAGATCCGCAATGGCCAGCCCACGCTCGACCTCGCTTACGCCTACACCTTCTCGCTCGGCGAGCTGAAGAACCCGATCATCGACATCGTCACGGGTTGCGGCTGGCAGTTCCGCCCGGTCATCACCTTCTTCCGCCCGATCGGCGGCTGATCAAACCGTTGCGCGCCGATCAGCCGCCGCTGGCTGGCTTCCCTCACAAATCAGCTTGTGGTGAGTTGCAGGCTGATGGCTTCCCCCGGCAACCGCGCACCTGAGCCCGACGTCTCCGCGCCGACTGGCGGGCTGACCGAGGTCGAGGCTGCAGCCCGCCTGCGCGCCGAGGGCTTCAACGAGATTCCCTCCACCGAGCGCCGCACGCTCCCGCGCATCCTCCGCGACGTGCTGCGCGAGCCGATGTTCGCCCTGCTGCTGGGCGCCGGCGCGATCTATCTCGTGCTGGGCGACCTCGGCGAGGCCCTCATCCTGCTGGCCTTCGCGACGCTCTCGGTCGTCATCACCGTCGTGCAGGAAAGTCGCAGCGAGCGCGTGCTCGACGCCTTGCGCGAGGTCGCGAGCCCGCGCGCGCTGGTCGTACGCGACGGCCAGCGCCGGCGCATTCCCGGCCGCGAGGTCGTGCGCGGCGACGTCATCGCCGTGCTCGAGGGCGACCGGGTCGCCGCCGATGCGGTGCTGCTCGACGCACGCGACCTCATGGTGGACGAATCCCTGCTGACCGGGGAGTCGGTCGCGGTCCACAAGTCGGCAGCCCCGCACCGGCCGGCTCTCGAGCGGCCGGGCGGCGAGAGCACGCCGTTCGTCTATTCCGGGACGCTGGTCGTGCGCGGCGAGGGCCTGGCGGTCGTCGCGGCGACCGGGCCGCGCACCGAGCTCGGCCGGATCGGCCAGTCGCTGAGCCGCATCGCGACGGAGCCGCCACGCCTGCAGACCGAGACGCGCACGCTGGTGCGCGTCTTCGCCGCGGTCGGCCTGGCAGCGAGCGTCCTGGTCGTCGTCCTCTACGGGCTGATTCACGGCGACTGGATGCAGGCCGTGCTGGGCGGCATCGCGCTCGGCATGTCGATGCTGCCGGAGGAGTTCCCGCTGGTGCTGACTGCCTTCATGGTCATGGGCGCCTGGCGGCTGTCGCGCGCTCGCGTGCTGACCCGCCGGGCCGCCACCATCGAGATGCTCGGCGCCGCCACCGTCCTGTGCACCGACAAGACCGGGACGCTGACCGAGAATCGCATGTCGATCACCGAGCTGCGCACGCCCGCGCTGCACTGGCGCCGCGCCGACGGGCAACCGGTGCCGCGCGCCCTGTCGGCGATGATCGAGGCGGCGATGCTCGCGAGCGCGGCGCAGCCCACCGACCCGATGGAGAAGGCGATCGCCGAGCTCGCCGGCGAGACGATCGAAGGCGGTGCCGCGCGCTCGCTGGTCCGGCACTACGGGCTGCGACCGACGCTCCTCGCCATGACCAATGTCTGGCAGCAGGACGGCACCGCCGAGCTTGCCGTACGGGCGAAGGGCGCGCCGGAAGCGATCGGCGCGCTCTGCCGGCTGGGCGAGGACGACCTCGGATGGCTGCGCCGCTCGGTCGACGAGATGGCGCGCCGCGGCGTCCGCGTCCTGGGCGTCGCCGTCGCCACCCAGGGCGCGGCGGAATTGCCCGACTCGCCTGCCGGCTTCGCCTTCACGTTCGGGGGCCTCGTGGGATTCAACGACCCGTTGCGCGCCAACGTTCCCGCGGCCATCGCCGAGTGCCGCTCGGCCAGCGTGCGCGTCATCATGATCACCGGCGACTATCCGGCCACGGCGCGTGCCATCGCCGAGCAGGCCGGCATCGAGGCCGGCACGCCGATCGACGGCGCCGAGCTGGCGACGCTCGATGAAGCGGCGCTGCGGCAGCGGCTGCGCACGACCAACGTGTTCGCCCGCATCATGCCCGAGCAGAAGCTGCGCCTGGTCGAGGCGCTCAAGGCCGACGGCGAGATCGTCGCCATGACGGGTGACGGCGTGAACGACGCGCCCGCCCTCAAGGCGGCGCATATCGGCATCGCCATGGGCGGGCGCGGCACCGACGTGGCGCGCGAGGCCTCCTCGATCGTGTTGCTGGACGACGATTTCGGCTCGATCGTGCGCACCATCCGGCTGGGCCGGCGGATCTACGACAACCTGCGCAAGGCCAGCGCCTACATCGTCGCGGTGCACGTGCCGATCGCCGGCCTCGCCCTGCTGCCCCTCCTGTTCGGCCTGCCCTTCATGCTGACCCCCGTGCACATCGCCTTCCTCGAGATGGTGATCGACCCGGCCTGCTCGATCGTCTTCGAGGACGAGACGGAGGAAAGCGACCTGATGCAGCGGCCGCCGCGGCAGGCGTCGAGCCGGCTGCTGTCCCCGGCGATGGCGCTGTGGGGCGTGCTCCAGGGCGCGCTGGCGCTGGCGGCGCTGGCCGGCGTGCTGCTGCTGGGGATCGGCCGCGGCATGCCGGACGACGAGCTGCGCGCGCTGATGTTCACCTCGCTGGTGCTGGTCAACGTCGGGCTCATCCTGATCAACCGGACGTTCTCGTCCTCGCTGCTCGTCGCCGTGCGCCGTCCCAACCGCTTCCTGTGGTGGCTGCTGGGATTCGTCGGCGCCGTGCTCGCCGTCGCGCTCGCCTGGCCGCCGGCCATGAGCCTGTTCCGCTTCGGCCCCTTCCACGTCGACGACCTCGCGGTGTCGGTCGCGGCCGGGGTCGCCGTCCTGCTGGCGATGGAGGCGATCAAGCCCCTCTGGCGCCGCAGCTTCCGGACGTGAGAACTGTCAGCGCATGTGCTCCCAGAGGTCGCGCTCGTCGTCGTGGCGGGCCTGCTCGAGGCCCTTGAAGTCGCCGCGCGAGACGACGCCGAGGATCCGGCCATTGGCGACCAGCGGCACGTGGCGGAAGCCGCCGTCCCACATCAGGCGCAGCGCGTCGATGGCGCTCTGCTCCGGCGAAAGGGTGGCGGGGTCGGGCGTCATCACCTGGCCCAGGGACGTGCCCGCCGCATCGCGGCCTTCGGACAGCACGCGGCACACCGCGTCACGACCCGTGAAGATGCCGACCAGCCGGCCGGTCTCGCCGGTCACCAGCACGGAGCCGGCCTGGCTGTCGCGCATGCGCTCGCAGGCGGCTTTGACGCTCGCCGTCTCGCTCATGACCAGCGGGTGCTGCTCCAGGATGATGTCGTGAAGCTTGCGCATGGCGGCCTCTGCAGAAGGATGACCGGAATCCTTCTGCCCGCTCGCCGGCGTCGCCGGCTTGATCGAGATCAAGCCTACTGCAGGAACTTGAGATACTGGCCGACGAAGTCGCATCCGACGTCCTTGGAATAGGCGTCGATCAGCTTCTTCGTGATCGGTCCGGGAACCTTGCCGTCGGCGACGGGCGCGCCGTTGAAGCTCTTGACCGGCAGGATGCAGAGGCTGGTCGAGGTCAGGAACATCTCCTCGGCGTTGGCCGCGTCGAAAAGGTCGATGTCGCCGGTCGTGCACTCGATGCCGAGCCTTTTCGCCATGTCCATGGTCATCTGCCGGCTGACGCCCGGCAGCACGTAGCGCTCCGACGGCGTGAACAGCTGGCCGTCGCGGACGATGAAGATGTTGCTGCCCAGCCCCTCGGCCAGGTTGCCGTGCTCGTCGAGCAGGATCGCCCAGGCGTCGGGACGCATCGCCTTCACCGGCTTCTCGGCCATGATCATGTTGAGGTAGTTGTGCGTCTTGGCGCGCGGCGACAGCATCGAGGGTGCGGTGCGCCGCGTCGTCGTGGTGATCACCTCGGCGCCGTCGCGATAGAGCGGCGCACGCTTGGCGAGCGGCAGCGGCAGCACCTCGATGACGACGTTGGGGCCGGTGTGGTCCCATCCTTCGTCGCCCACCGCGTCGACGCCGCGGCTGACGCGCTGGCCAACCCACCAGTCGCCGACCGCCGGGCGCAGGTGCTCGTTGCGCGCCACCACCTCCTCGCTGTGCGCGACCATCTCCTTCGGCCCGATGCCGGGATCGATCTGCAGGTAGCGCAGCGAGCGGTAGAAGCGGTCGATGTGCTCCTTCAGCCGGAACGGCTGGCCCTCGAAGGTGCGCGTCATGTCGAAGGCGCCGTCGCCGTACTTCCAGCTGCGGTCGCGGAACGGGATCATGACCTGGTTCTCCGGCATGAACTGGCCGTTGAACCAGGCGATGCGCTGATTGCTGAGTTGCTGAGCCATGTCGTCTTCCTTTCTGGTCAGGCAAATGCGAAGCCGCCGGCGGGCGGCGCGGAGACCGGCCGGCGCCGGCGCCTGGCGGGAACAGGCAAGGCGGGGGCGATGCGGCCCGAGGCATCGGCGAGGCCCGCGACGTAGGTCAGCGCGCCGCCGATGTCGGCTTCCATCTCGCGCCGTGCCGTTGCCGCGTCGTGCATCTGGAGCGCCTCGATCAGTCGCAGCCGGCGCTGGGGGCCGTGCGGCGAGGCGACGTAGTCGGGATAGAGCAGGTTGAGATAGGGCCCTGTCTGCAGCCACAGGCCCTCGACGATGCGCTGCAGCGCCGGCTGGCGGGCGATCGCGGCAACGCCGAAGTGGAACGCGCGGATCCTCTCGCGGTCGGTCGCGTAGTCGCCGCGGCGGCGCGCCGCCATCAGCTCGTCGGCGATGCGGCACAGACGGCCGACCTCGGCGCGCGTCGCCACCAGCGCCGCCTTCGCCGCGCCCATCCCCTCGACCGCCATCCTGAGGTCGCGCAGCTCGAGCACACGGTCGCGCGTCAGCAGCGGCACGCGCACCGAGCGGCTGGGCTGCATCTCGAAGGCGCCCTCGGCCACCATCCGCCGGATCGCCTCGCGCACCGGCGTCATGCTGACGCCGAGCGAGCCCGCGATGGCGCGGAAGGTGAGCTTCTGGCCCGGCGTGAAGCGGCCGGCCGTCAGCCCATCGCGCAGCTGGTCGTAGACCAGGTTGCGCAGCGACGTGTCGGCGGGGGCGCGCGGGCTCATCGGCCGGCACCATAGCCGACCCCGCCCGGATTTGTGATCACAAATTTGGATTGCCCTCCCGTACTCGCCGGGGCATCGTCCTTGAATGTTCGGTCTTCCGGACCGCGTCATTTCTCCTCCCTAGCGAAGCTGGGGAGGTGTCGTCGTCATACGACGACGGAGGGGTCATGGGCCCGAGACTCGTGGCTCATGACCCCTCCGTCGCGTAAGACGCGACACCTCCCCAGCTTCGCTAGGGAGGGGAATCGAAGCGGTCCGAAAGAGGATGATCCCGGAGAGAGTCGAGGGAAGTCATGCGGTCCTACGCCAAGTCGATCGCGCTCTACGATCGCACCAAGCGGAGCCTGGCGGGCGGCGTCAGCAGCAACGTGCGCTATGCTGCGACGCCGGTGCCGCTTTTCTTCGTGCGTGGCGAGGGCGCCCGGCTCTACGACGTCGATGGCAACGAGCATATCGACTACGTGCTGGGCAACGGGCCGGCGATCCTGGGGCACGCGCCCGGGCCGGTGATCGACGCGGTCGCCCGCTCCCTGTCCGACGGGCAGGTGTTCGCGGCGCAGAACCCGCGCGAGACCGAGCTCTCGGAGCGATTGGTGAGGATCCTGCCGGGCGCCGAGGTCGTGCGCTTCGCGACGTCGGGCACCGAGGCCGTGCTGATGGCGATGCGGCTCGCCCGCGCCTTCACCGGGCGCGACAAGATCCTGAAATTCGAGGGCCACTATCACGGCTGGAGCGACCAAGCCTACATCAGCGCCCGGCCGCCCTTGAACGAGGCAGGACCGGCCGACTCGCCGGTGCCGGTGGCGGGCTCGCCCGGCATGCCGGCGAGCGTCCTGGGCGACGTCGTGGTGTGCGGCTGGAACGATCTCGATCTGCTGCGCCAGGCGCTGGAGCGCCACCAGGGCGAGGTCGCCGGCGTCATCATGGAGCCGATGATGGTCAACGGCGGCGCTGCCCGGCCGCAGCCGGGCTATCTCGAAGGCGCGCGCGATCTCTGCCGCGAGCATGGCGCACTTTTTCTCTGCGACGAGGTCATCACCGGTTTCCGGCTTGGATTGCGCGGGGCGCAGGCCGCGTTCGGCGTGACGTCCGATCTCGCGATCTACGCCAAGGCGATCGCCGCCGGCTTCCCGCTGGCGCTGGTCGCGGGCCGCCGCGACGTCATGGATACGCTGCTCGACAAGGGCGTGATGCACGGCGGCACCTACAACGGCAACGTCCAGAGCATGGCGGCGGCGCTGGCCGCGCTCGACGTGCTCGAGGCGCACGGCGGTGCCGTCTATCGCGATCTCGAACGGCGCGGCACGCGCCTGATGCAGGGCCTCGCCGAGCTTGCCCGCAAGCACAGGGTGCCGGCGCATGTCCAGGGCGCACCGGCGATCTTCCAGGTGCACTTCACCGACGGCCCACCGCCGCGCAACTACCGCGACGCGGTGGCGTGCGATCGCGACCGCGCGCTCGCCTTCCACAGCGCGCTCCAGGAAGAGGGCATCCGCGTCAACCAGCAGGCCAAGTTCTTCCTGTCGACCGCACACGACGATGCGATCATCGGGGAGACCCTGGCGGCAGCCGACAAGGTCATGGCAGGCCTCTGAGCGACATCCGACTCCCAGTGTCGGTGACCTCGTGATTGTCACACCCTGACGCGTTGACTTTTTGCGTCGCAACATGAATTGTCAGCGACAAATGCTGCACTGCATCAATCTGGGTCAAAGAGCCTGATCCAGGGCATTCCACCCCTGCCCGGAGCGTTCGCGCTCCCCGTCAAAAAAGGATGTCTCATGAGCTCGTCTCAAGCCAACCCCGGCGTCCCGTTCGCCGGCCCGGTCCCGACCGCGTCGTGGATTGACCCCAGGTTCCCGTCGCGCACGCTGGCGACCCTGATCGAGGCTCAGCACAAGAACGCCGCCGCCCTCGGCAATGCCAACCAGGCGGCCTTCGATGGCCTGAGGGCGCTGCTGCAACGTCAGGGCCATCTGATGACGGCGTCCCTCGACACCTGCACCCGGGTGACCGGCGACCTGCTGGCTGCCGGATCGCTCGAGGAAAAAGCCGCCAGGCAGGCCGACGTTACCCGAGACACCTGCCTCTCGGTCGTTGCCCGCGTTCGCGAGTTGTCCGATATCGTGATCGAGGCCAACATGGCGGCGATCGGCATCGTGAACGCCCGCATCGTCGAGGCGTTCGACGACCTGAGGACGATGTTCTCCCCGGCGGTTTCCCCCGTCCACGGCAAGGCACCATCGCCCGTCCTCGCCGCACCAGCCGCCGCTGTCGAGGGAAGTGCCGCTGTCGAGGAGCAGGCGATTGCCCCGGTCGAGCCCGCCCTGCCGCCAGTGACCGCCGCCCCGCAGGCCGCGCCCGAAGCTGCGGTGGAAGGAGAGGCCATCGCCGCACCGACAGCCTCGGCCGAGCCGATCATCGCGTTGACGGAGGCCGCAACGCCTCCGAGACCTGCGCCAAGGACGGCCGCACCTGCCGCGAAGGCACCGGCCGCGAAGACAGCCGCACCACTCGCAAGGACCGCCGCCAGCCCGACTCGCACCACGACGCCGAAGACCCCGCCGCTGAAGCCCCCGCGTCGCCCGACCTCTCGCAGTTGAGCCCAGCGATACCTCGACACAGCCGCGAGCGCGCCGCATCGGGCGCGCTCACGCATGCGCCGCGATCAGCGTCTCGGCCTCGCGCACGCCGACCAGCACGCTCGTCGGGTCCGACGTCACCGCCTCGAGCAGCGCCGTCGCCGCCGCGATGTCGCTCGCGCCGGCCCACACCGTACCGTGCTCCTGCTGCTCGCGCACATAGGCCAAGCCGACCGCGACCTTGCCCATCAGGGTCGTGATGTCCTGGCCTGCCGCCGTGTCCTGCGCCCCGCTCATGATGTCGACCAGGACGGAGCCGACGAACTGGCCCGCCTGCAAGGTCGCCTTCACCTGGCCCGACCAATAGTCCAGCCCGGCCGCGTCCGACGCCCGGTCGAACAGGTTGTCGTACACGCTCTCCAGGAACCCCGTGATCTCCCCGTCGCTCGCCCCGAACGGGTCGGCCAGAAAGGGGTAAAGCCCCTTGGCCTCGTCGCTGATGCCGAACGAGCTCGCGATGTTGGCGAACAGCGTCGCCGGGCCCTGCGTCGGCAATCCCTGCACGAACTCGGCCACCCAGAAGTCGAAGCCCAGCGCATCGGGCGCACGACCGAAGAACACCGTGTAGGTCGCCGCGATCTGCTCCTCCGCCGTCAGCCCCAGCAGGTCGAGCGTCGTCGAGGCGCCGACCTGCACCGGCACGATGTGGATGGTCGCCTGCGCCTCGGCTGTAGTCGGGCCACTGTTGCCGGCCTGGTAGGTGAACGTGTCGATGCCGGAGAAGCCCGCCGCCGGCGTGTAGGTGAAGGTGCCGTCGCCGACCAGCTGCAAGGTGCCGTGTGCCGGCCCGTTCAGCAACGACGCCGTCGAGGCGTGCTCGTCGTTGGCCAGCAGGCCGGCCGGCAGCGCTGCCGCGAGCGCCTGGCCCTCGAGCGAGATGTAGGCGTCGCCGTGCGCCACGACCGCGCCGTCGTCGTCCAGGATCGTGCCCGTCGCCACCGCCGCGCCCAGCGCGAGCCCGGCCGACGCGTCCGACAGGAACAGCGAGAAGCCCTCGTCGGCCTCCACGACCGTGTCGCCCTGCACACCTACGGTGATGACCTGCGAGGTCTCGCCGGCGGCGAAGGTCACGATCCCTGACAGCAGCACCCCGCCCACGAAGTCGGCCGCATCGGCCGCCGTGCCGCCGCGGCCGGTCAACGTCCAGCGCACCGTCTCTTCCGACGCCGACGCCTGCGACAGCGTCACCGCGAACGTGAACGGCGTCGTCGCCGCATCGCCTTCCGCCCGGTCGGCCGACAGCGCCGCAAGCGACACCAGCGGGCCGGCCGGCGGCGTCGTGAAGGCGATCGACGTGTCCGTTCCATCCCCCGCCGGCAGCACCGCGAGCTGCAGACCCGACGCGATCAGATCATCCGGCGCGACATCGAGCGTCACCGACGCCTCGGCGAGGCCGTCGCCGGTCACGTCGATCCCGACGACCTTCGAGCCCTTGCTCCACGACACCGCGACGTCGCTGGAGACGACGCCCTGCACGACGATCTTCTCGCCGGCCTCGTAGTCGCCGACCATGTCGCCATCGAGCTCCGCCAGCGTGCCTTCGAAGCTGTCGTCGCCGTCGCCGCCGAACAAGAGGTCCGCACCCAGCCCGCCGGCCAGCCGGTCGGCGCCGCTGGAAAACGCACCAAGCGGCGCCGCCGCTGCGACCGACACCTGCAGCTCGTAGCTGTCGCCGGTCTCGAGAACCGTGGCAAAGTCCGGCGCACCGGTCGAGGTCGTGGCCCGTCCGACGACGATGTAGTGGACGCCGGCAGTCGCCGCCGTGTACTGCACGAACGCGTCGAGCGTCGACGTGCTGCCGCCCGCGCCCTGGCCGGTCGCCGAATCGTTGCCGCTCGCGAGCACGCTCGCATCGCTCGCGACCACGGACAGGAACGTGTTGGCGCCCTTGCCGCGATCGATGTCGAGCGTCAGCACGTCGCCAACCTCCAGCCCGACCGCGAAATAGTGCAAGGTGCCGTAACCCTTGCCCGTGATCGACACGTGCGGAACCGTCGTCGCGTCGAGGATGTCCGGATCCGCCGCAAGGCTCAGCAGGTTCGACAGGTCGATCGCCGAGCCGATGCTGTCGTTGCCTGCGCCGACGTCGAGAACCAGCTGGCCCGGCCCCTGCCCCGGCTCGGGCCGTCCGCCGAACAGCAGGTCGTCGCCGTCGCCGCCAAGAAGAATGTCGTTCCCGGCGAGACCGATGAGAGTATCGCCGCCCTTACCGCCAGCCAGCTCGTTGGCCGGCTCGTTGCCGGCCAGGATGGCGCTGACATCGCCCGAGAAGACGCCGTTCTCGACATTGTCGGGCACGGTGTAGAACGTCAGGGACGTCCTGACGCTGTCGGACCCTTCGCCGGGCAACTCCGTGACGCCGTCCTTGGGATTGTCGACGGAGTAGGTGTCGTCGCCGGGTCCGCCGAACATGGAGTCGGCATTGGCGCCGCCGTCGAGGATGTCGTCCCCCTCCAGGCCGGTCAGCTTGTCGATGTGGATTCCACCGGTGAGCTCGTCGGCTTCGGGCGTGCCGACCAGGTCGAGGCCGCCGATGATGTCGAGCAGCGCCGCCACTTGATCGGCAGCGCCTGTCGCCGTCAGGACCGAACCGCCGGTGGCGCCGGAGATGGCAGCGAAATCAACCGTGTCGATCGCCGACCTTCCCGAGAAGATCGTATAGATCTCGACCGACGCCAGGGTCGTGTCGGGCTCGATCGGCTCGTCGCGGAACGTGAATTCCGGCAGGGGATCGCCATCGTCGGGCAACGCCTTTTCCTCCGCGTCCGACCCGTCGCCGGCAAAGGCGAGCTGGTATGTCGCCAGCGAGCCGCCGGCCCCGGTCACCATGGAGCCGCCCGTCACCACCGCACCGATCTTGTCGGCGTAGGACTTGATCAACGGCGCGAGGTCCTCGTCCTTGGGCCCGGCGTCCGTGAACAGGGCGATACGACGCACGCCGGCGCCGACGCGCCACTCTCCCATGGAGCCGTCGAGGGCCTTGAGGAGCCCGTCGAAGGAGCTTTCGTCCACATCGGTACCACCGCCGATCGCGCCGAGACTGTTGATTGCCGCCAGGGCCGCGGACTTTCTGGCGTCGAAATCGTCGGCATCGGTAAACGGCAGCACCACCTTCGTCGGATCACCGAACTGAGTGTCATCGAAGCTGACCAGGCCGATGCGGGCGTCGGTCTTGCCGTCGGCGAACAGGGCTTCGATCAGGGCGGTCGCCTGCGCCTGCACGCCGGCAATCTCGGTTTTCATGCTGCCCGTGGTGTCGACCACGAACGCAAAATCGGTCTGGAAGGTCAGACCCCGCGCCTTCAGGTCGAACGTTTGCGCACCGAATTGCACCTTCTCGATGTTGATGAGTGAATCGTTGCCTTCGTCCTTGGCGCCACGAACGTGTCGCGACGTCCATGTGCCGTCCTGGCCGCGGCGGATGTCGTAATCCACTGGATTGCCGAAATAGACCGCGGTGTCCTTGTTCTTGCCTCCAATCAGCGCATCGTCTCCACCGCCACCCACCAGGAAGTCGTTGCCCGCACCGGATTGCAGGATGGCGCCGACCGAGCCGTTGATCAGCAGATCATTGGTCTTCCCTGTCTGGATCAGGGCTTCCGAAGAGGTAATGGCGCCATCGATGGCCGTGCCATTCGTATACTCATAGTTCGGAACGTGAAGGGGCGGGCGGCCTTGCCCAACGTAGGATACAACCTGGGGCACACCGAGTTGCTCCAGCATGGTGTTGACGAACCGGACGTTGTCGCCCATGAAGTCGTCATTCGAGAGATTGTAGTTGTCGAGGCGTCCCCTCAGGGCATGGCCCAGCTCGTGGAGCAGCCCCTCGATCTGAGTGTCGGGAACCGCTCTTCCATGGTCGTCTATGTAACTGAGGTCGGCAAGATAGCTCGGATCAATCTCGACCTTGCCGGTACCTCCGCCGCTCGCTGATGTGTAGGCCCGGTAGACGCCCGCCACAAACGATATCATGATCGTGTTCGCGGGCGCGGCGAACCAATCGTCGAACATGGATCTCGCGACGGTTGAGCCATCGTAGGCGGTTCTCATGTCGGCGAGGATCGAGTCTGCCTGGGCGGTCGAGAACCCGTTGATGGATATCCTCGCCTTGTAATCATCGAACGCCATGTGTGCCTCTCCCTATCAATCCATTCGCTGGCCACGACGACGGCCACGACCCTGTCGGTTCCGGCAGCCTCGGCGACGAACGTCATCGGTTCCTCCCGATCGACGAGCCGAGCAGTGCGGCCATCCACCTGAGGCGCACCGACAGGACTTCACGAGCAAGCAACGGAACCCAAGCGGAAATACGCGACGCATCTACGACGGCGGCGGTGCCTGGCGAAGGTCAGGGCAGGGCGATGCGGCTCGGATCGTCCACAGCAGCTCGCCCCGCGGCCGAACCCGGCCAGCGCGCCTCATCTTCGATCAGCGACAATCGAACGGAAGCGTTCCCAATCCTTCCACACCGATCTGAAGCCCCTGTGAAAATACTGAAGCGCATCTCCAGCGTCGTCAATTCACGGCAACCCGAACGGCGTGTTGCACGGTGCCGCCGTCACGGCGTTCGTCGACACGTTCCTCGGTCATGCCGTGATCACGCGAACGGGCCGCTTGTGAGCAACCGTGGCCTGAACGCACAGTTCGTCGTCGGCGTCTCGACCGGCGGCTGGATCACCGGCCGGGCGTGGCTGCGCAAGCTCACGCGCACCACGGCCTTTCTCGACGCCGAAGCCAGCGCCGGCGACGATCTGCTGCCGACCGCGACGGCGATCCTTCCGCTGCTCGACGCGCCGTCGACGCCGACGCGGCCTGACGGCAAGCGCTGAGTGGACCGAGGTCGCGGCTCGTGTCGTCGACGCGATGGTCGCGCGTCACGACCTTCTCGGTTTCCCTCGCGGATATTCCCGTCGCCTTCGTCCATTGCGCGCTGGTCGCTGGCGCGCGCAGCGCTACACAGCGCACGATGCAACCTTCCTTCGTTCCGGCCTGCGCCGCCACCGCCTGATCACCGCCAACGAATTTCGAACGCGACGACGTCCCCACGGCGGCCCACCGTGTTCCGCATAGCACCGCGGGCTCACGCATGCGCCGCGATCAGCGTCTCGGCCTCGCGCACGCCGACCAGGACGCTCGCCGGATCCGACGTCACCGCCTCGAGCAGCGCCGTCGCCGCCGCGATGTCGCTGGCGCCGGCCCAGACCGTACCGTGCTTGTCCTGCTCGCGCACGTAGGCCAGGCCGACCGCGACCTTGCCCATCAGGGTCGTGATGTCCCGGCCTGCCGCCGTGTCCTGCGCCCCGCTCATGATGTCGACCAGGACGGAGCCGACGAATTGGCCCGCCTGCAAGGTCGCCTTCACTTGGCCCGTCCAATAGTCCAGCCCGGCTGCGTCCGACGCCCGGTCGAACAGGTTGTCGTACACGCTCTCCAGGAACCCCGTGATCTCCCCGTCGCTCGCCCCGAACGGGTCGGCCAGGAAGGGGCAAAGCCCCTTGGCCTCGTCGCTGATGCCGAACGAGCTCGCGATGTTGGCGAACAGCGTCGCCGGGCCCTGCGTCGGCAGTCCCTGCACGAACTCGGCCACCCAGAAGTCGAAGCCCAGCGCATCGGGCGCACGACCGAAGAACACCGCGTAGGTCGCCGCGATCTGCTCCTCCGCCGTCAGCCCCAGCAGGTCGAGCGTCGTCGAGGCGCCGACCTGCACCGGAACGACGTGGATCACGGCCTGCGCCTCGGCCATGGTCGGGCCGCTGTTGCCGGCCCGGTAGGTGAACGTGTCGATGCCGTGGAATCCCGCCGCCGGCGTGTAGGTGAAGGTGCCGTCGCCGACCAGCTGCAAGGTGCCGTGTGCCGGCCCGTTCAGCAGCGACGCCGTCGAGGCGTGCTCGTCGTTGGCCAGCAGGCCGGCCGGCGGCGCTGCCGCGAGCGCCTGGCCCTCGAGCGAGATGTAGGCGTCGCCGTGCGCCACGACCGCGCCGTCGTCGTCCAGGATCGTGCCCGTCGCCACCGCCGCGCCCAGCGCGAGCCCGGCCGACGCGTCCGACAGGAACAGCGAGAAGCCCTCGTCGGCCTCCACGACCGTGTCGCCCTGCACACCTACGGTGATGACCTGCGAGGTCTCGCCGGCGGCGAAGGTCACGATCCCTGACAGCAGCACCCCGCCCACGAAGTCGGCCGCATCGGCCGCCGTGCCGCCGCGGCCGGTCAACGTCCAGCGCACCGTCTCTTCCGACGCCGACGCCTGCGACAGCGTCACCGCGAACGTGAACGGCGTCGTCGCCGCATCGCCTTCCGCCCGGTCGGCCGACAGCGCCGCAAGCGACACCAGCGGGCCGGCCGGCGGCGTCGTGAAGGCGATCGACGTGTCCGTTCCATCCCCCGCCGGCAGCACCGCGAGCTGCAGACCCGACGCGATCAGATCATCCGGCGCGACATCGAGCGTCACCGACGCCTCGGCGAGGCCGTCGCCGGTCACGTCGATCCCGACGACCTTCGAGCCCTTGCTCCACGACACCGCGACGTCGCTGGAGAAGACGCCCTGCACGACGATCTTCTCGCCCGCCTCGTAGTCGCCGACCATGTCGCCATCGAGCTCCGCCAGCGTGCCTTCGAAGCTGTCGTCGCCGTCGCCGCCGAACAAGAGGTCCGCACCCAGCCCACCGGCCAGCCGGTCGGCGCCGCTGGAAAACGCACCAAGCGGCGCAGCCGCTGCGACCGACACCTGCAGCTCGTAGCTGTCGCCCGGCTGCAGGATCGACGCCCATTGCTCGCCCACATTAGGATCGCCGGTCTTGGTCGTCACCCGACCGACCGCGATGTAGTGAACGCCGGCCGTCGCCGCCGTGTACTCCACGAACGCATCCCGGGTCGACGTGCTGCCGCCCGCTCCTTGGCTGGTCGCCGAATCGTTGCCGCTCGCGAGCACGCTGGCATCGCTCGCGACCACGGACAGGAACGTGTTGGCACCCTTGCCGCGATCGATGTCGAGCGTCAGCACGTCGCCGACCTCGAGCCCGACCGCGAAATAATGCAAGGTGCCGTAGCCCTTGCCCGTGATCGACACGTGCGGAACCGTCGTCGCATCGATGATGTCGAGGTCCGCCGACAGGCTGAGCAGGTTGGAAAGATCGATCGCCGAGCCGATGCTGTCGTTGCCGGCGCCGACCTCGAGCGCCAGCTGGCCGGGACCCTGCCCCGGCGACGGCCGGCCGCCGAACAGCAGGTCGGCACCGCCGCCGCCCTGCAGCCGGTCGTCCCCGGCGAGCCCGATCAGCACGTCGCCCGCCGCACCTCCGGTCAGCAGGTTGGCCAGGTCGTTGGCGGTGAAGGTAGCGCCGGCACCTCCCGAGACCGTGCCGTTCTCGACCTCGTCGGGCAGGACGTAGAACGTCAGCGTCGTCGCGACACTGTCGGTCCCCTCGACCGGCAGCTCGACGATGCTGTCCTTCGGATGGTCGACGGCGTAGCTGTCGTCGCCCATGCCGCCACTCATGGTATCGGCGTTGCCGCCGCCGTCGAGAGCGTCGTTTCCCTCGAGGCCCGTGAGCTTGTCGATGTGCGGCCCGCCGTCGAGCGCATCGACCTCGGGGGTGCCAAGGAGGTCGAGGCCGCCGATGATGTCGAGCAGCACCGTCACTACGTCGTCGCCAGGCGCCGCCGTCAGGAACGAGCCGCCCGTGCTGCTCGATATGGACGCGAGGGCCCCTGTGTCGGTCACCTTCGCGCCGGAGAAGATCGTGTAGATCTCGACAGTTGCGACGGTGGTATCCGGCACGACCGGATCGTCGCGCGGCTCGAACTCCGGCAAGGGCTCGCCGTCGTCCGGCATGAGGCCCGCAGCGCTCGACTCGCTGCCGGGCAGAGAGAGCTCGAACGTGGCCAGCGCCCCGCCGGCCCCGGTCACCAGCGAGTCATTCGTCATCGACACGCCGATCTTGTCGGCGAGGGATTTCACCAGCGGTGCCAGGTTAGCGTCGCTGGCCGGGGCGTCCGTGAACAAGACGATGCGACGCACGCCGGCGCCGACGCGCCAGTCCCCCAACGGGCCATTGAGGGCCGCGAACAACCCTTCGAAGGGGGTCTCGGCCACATCGGGGCCGCCGCCGCCTACGACGAGGCTGTTGATGGCTGCCAGGGCCGCCGACTTCCTGGCGGCGAACTTGTCGTGATCGGTGAACGGCAGGACCACCTGCGTCGGATCGCCGTGCAGCCAGTCCTTGAAGCTGACCACCCCGATGCGGGCCTCGGTCTTGCCGTCGGCGAACAGAGCGTCGATCAGGGTGGCCGCCTGCGCCCGCACGCTGGCGATCGACGTCGCCATGCTGCCGGTCGTGTCGATGACGAAGGCGAGATCGGTCTGGAAGGTCAGCCCGTCCGCTTTCAGGTCGAAGGTCTGCGCACCGAACTGCACTTTCTCCATGTTCGGAAGCTGATCACTGCCCTCGTTGGCGTCGCCACGCACGTGGCGCGCTGACCACGTGCCGCCAAGACTGCGGCGGATGTCGTAGTCGACCGGGTTGCCGAAGAGCACAGCCGTGTCCGCTCCAGAACCCCCGTTCAGCTCGTCGTCGCCACCCGCGCCCACCAGGAAATCGTCTCCCGGGCCGGATTGAAGGCTGTTCTTGGAGGGACCACCGATCAGCAAGTCGCTGGTCTTCCCGGTGACCATCAACCCCTTGTTGGAGCTGATGGCGCCCCCGATCGCCGCACCATTGGTGTACTCGTACCCGATCCGGTAAAGGCTGTTCGTCTTGCCCGCGCTGATGTCGTGCGACTGCGCGACATAGGAAATCTGGAGCGGCAGGCCGAGCTCGCCCCACATCACGTTCGTGAACCTGACGTTGTCGCCCATGAAGTCGTCGGCAGCGAGATTGTGGTTGTCCGTCCTCGACGACACGGCATGACTGAGCTCGTGCAGCAGGCTGCCGAGCTGGGAATGCTCCACGGCTCGGCCGTGATCGTCGATGTAGCCGAAACCCTCGACGCGGGCGGGGTCGATCTCGAGCACGCCGCTGTTGCTCGCGCCTCTGTAGGCGCCCGGCACCCACGTGATGTCGATCGTGTGCCCGTCCGTCGCGAGCCAGCCGTCGATCATCGCTCGCGCGGTCGCCGAGCCGACGTAAGCGGTCTCCAGATCGGCCAGGATGGAATCTTCCTCGGACGCGCTGAATCCCTTGAGCTTCAGCTTCGTCGTGACGAACGCGAATGTCATGAGACTTCCCCAACTTTCGGGCTCGTGATGCCTGATACGGCCAACACTGTGCTGTGCCGGAAAACGCCCACTCGACGAACGCGGTTCTGAAGTGCCGAACGGCAGGTCCCGACGGGGCGCTCGCAAGAGCAGCTCATCGCACGGACCGTCGACCCGACTTGCAAGGCGTTTCCCACGAAGCCCCGCACGCCCCGCGCATATCTGGACGCCTGGGATTCAGGATGTCAATTCGACGGGCCGATCCGGTCGCCAACGCCAGCCCGCAACATCGAGCACCCGTCGTATTGTCCGCTTGGCCGCAGGCCGATCATCGGGCCGGGTCGCCGCTCACAGGACCTCAATCGCGGATCGACTGGACCCACGCCTTCGCCCTCCGTAGGCTGCCGACCTGATGCCGACAGCTCGCCTGCTACCGTTGTTCTTCGCCTGTTTCGCCTCGATCGGGTACGAGATCGCGTTGACCAGGTTCTTCGCGCTGTCGAGCTGGTCTGAATACGGCTACTGGGTGATCTCGCTCGCCATGCTGGGGCTGGCGGCCAGCGGCACGGTGGCGGCGCTGGCGGCGCGCCCGCTGCTGCGGCTCGGCCAGACGGTGCTGGTGCTCCTGCCTGTCCTGGCAATGGTGGCGGCCACGATCGGCTGGCACTGGACGACCGTGGTGCCGTTCAATCCGCTCGAGCTGCAGAACCGGCAATTGTGGAGCGGCCAGTTCGCCAACATCGCCCGGTATTACGCCGCTCTCTTCCCCTTCTTCTTCCTGATCGGCCTGTACGTCTCGCTGGTCTTCGTCGTCAACGCCCGGCAGATCGGTCGCGTCTATGCCGCCGACCTGGCCGGTGCCGGGCTGGGCGCCGTGGCCGTGCTGGCGCTGATGTTCGTGGCGCCGCCGTTCGACCTCGTCGCCTGCCTGCTCCCGGCGCTGGCGCTCGCCGCCGCGCTCGAGGCGTGGGCGCACCCGGCCCGCTGCCGCTGGAGCCTCATCACGCTCGCGGTCTTCGTGCCCTGTGCGGCGAGCCTCGTGCTGGCCAACCAGGCGCGGGTCAACGAGTTCAAGGACATCTTCGCGCCGCTCAACACCCGTGGCAGCCATGTGGTGGCCGAGATCCGCTCGCCCAAGGGCAGCTACCTGCTGGTCGACAGCTTCGTCGAGCGCCACGAGACCGATCTCTCCAACAATGCCGGCATGCTCGGCGTCAAGGGGCTGCCGCGCGCCTACGGCCTTTATCACGACGGCAACCGCATCGCGGCGCTGCCGCGCGAGGGCGCGCCCGACACCGCCTATTTCGGCGCGACGCTCGATTCGCTGCCCTACCGGCTGCGGCCCGGCGCGCGTGCCCTGCTGCTGGGCGCGGCCGGCGGCTTCCGCCTGCACGAGGCGCGCGGTGCTGGTGCCTCGTCCATCGAGATCGTCGAGCCCGACACGGTGCTGCGCAACGCGCTGCTCGCAGGCCTCGGCCCGGTCGAGCCGATCAACGGTGCGCTGGGCCGGCGTGTGCTCGACACCGGCCCGCTGGCGCTGGCCGGGCTGGAGCGCGACGGTGTGTTCGACGTGATCGACGTCACCCGAGAGTTCCTCGCCCAGTCCGACACCAACCGCGCCGTGCTGTCGGCCGAGACGCTGGCAGCGCTGCTGGGCATGCTGACGCCCAACGGCATCCTCTCCTTCACCGTGTCGATCCGCGAGTTCCCGGTCTACGCCGTTCAGGCCATGGTGGCCGCGCAGGCCGCGCTGCGCCAGGCCGGCATCGCGCAACCGGCACGCCACGTCGCGATTTACCGCTCGGCCTTCAACGTAAGGCTGCTGCTGTCGCCCTCCCCGTTCGAGCCGGAGACCCTCGACGCCGTCGCCCGCTTCTGCGACGAGCGCTCGTTCGACCTGGTCCATCTCGGCGGACGCGATCTGGCGGGCGTGCGCGTCTACAACAGCCTGTCCCTGGTGAGCTTCACGCCACCGGAAGGCCCGGTGGCGAGCCCAGCCGAGGGGACGATCTCTTTCGGCGCGCCGGCCGGTGAGCCGAAAGCGGCCGCCGGCGACGACGCCGACCCGTTGCGCCAGGAGGCCGCGGCCGCCCTGGCCGGCCTCGGCTCGCCGTTCCACGGCTTCTTTCGACTCCGCCCGCCGACCCTCGATCGGCCGTTCTTCACCGGAGTCCTGCCGCTCGACCGGGTGGGCACCATCCTGGAGCGTGTCGAGCTGGTGCCGCGCGAGGAGCTGGCGTGGCTGGTCAATCTCGCCGTGCTGGTGCAGGCGCTGGCGCTCGGTCTCGCCGTGGCGGCGCTGCCGCTGTTCGCCCGCGGCACCTTCCGCGAGGTCAGGGGACGGCAGTTCGTCACCGTGCTGTGCTACTTCGCCGGACTCGGCGTGGGCTTCCTGACGCTCGAGATCTTCCTCATCGAGAAGGCCGCGCACTACCTGCAGGACCGCACCTTCGCCTTCGGCTTCGTGCTCGCCGCCATGCTGGTCTCGGCCGGCGCCGGCAGCTGGCTCGCCCAGCATCAGGTCGCACGGCCGCAGCGCGCCGTCACGCTCGCCGTGCTGGTCGCGCTGGGGTGGATCGTCCTCGCCGTCGCCGGGCTCGACAGCCTGCTGGCCGAGACGGCGGGCTGGCCGCTCGCCGTGCGCTTTCTCGTGCTGCTGGCTGTGATCGCGCCGCTCGGGCTGGTGCTCGGCATGCCGATGGCGCTGGGCTTGAGCCAGTTCGAGGGCCGCTCCGTCACCCTGCTGCCGTGGGCCTGGGCGATCAACGGCGCGGGCTCGGTGATCGCCACGCCGCTCGCCAACCTGGTCATGATCGAGCTCGGCTACACCGTGCTGCTGGGCCTCGCCTTCGCCCTCTACGTCGTCGTCGCCTGCAGCCTGCCCGGACGCGGCGAAATTCGTCCCGCTCTCGCCTTCCCCGGCGCGGTGCAATAGGGCACCCTGCGCGTGGGGAGCGTGCGAGCAGGGGCAATCCAATGAAAGTGCATCGTCGCGCCATGATGGCGCAGCTGCTGGCAGCACCCGCGATCGCCCGCGCAGGGCAGGCCTGGGCCGGCCCCCAGCCGTGGACGTTCGAAGCGTTCTCGGCCGCCATGAAGGCCTCCGGACGGCGCCAGGTGATCACCGCCGAGCAGTGGCGTGCGACGGTGGCGCGCAAGCCGCGCATGCTGTCCACCATCCACAGCGTGCTGTCGCACCATTTCACTCAGGCCGATCCGGGCGTCATGCGCGCCTTCACCGAGGTGCCGCGCGAGTACTACCACTACAACTACGACGAGAAGGCCGACTTCGCGGCCGCCGCCTACGAGGAGGAGTCCAAGCCGTGGCGCATCGGCCTCGGCTCAGCGCTGTCGGACTATCGCGGGCAGGCCTACATGACGCAGCTCTGCCGGCCCAAACCCGGCGAGAAGGCGCTCGAGATCGGCACCGGATCGGGCTTCCAGGTCTCGATCCTCTCGCGCATCGTCGACAAGGCCTACTCGATCGAGATCGTCGAGCCGCTCGGCAAGGCCGTCGCCCCCATCTTCAAGCCGCTGGGCTACGACAATGTCGAGACCCGCGTCGGCGACGGCTACTACGGCTGGCCCGAGGTCGAGGGCGGCTTCGACATCGTGATCGTCACGTGCGTGGCCCAGCACGTGCCGCCGCCGCTGCTCGAGCAGCTGAAGCCGGGCGGCCGCATGGTCATCCCGATGGGCCAGCCCTTCAAGCGCGAGCAGTTCCTCTACGTCTTCACCAAGGACGATGACGGCAAGGTCTCCTCGCGCAAGGACCTCGGCGTGTATTTCATCCCGATGACGGGCGCGATGCAGGCCAAGAAGTAGACGACCAGCGGGACAGCAGGCCGATAGGTCGCCCGGCAGCTTCACGACGCCGCCGCGGCGCTCTTCTCGAACTCGACGACGGCCGCCCGCTGACGCGGCAGGGCCCCGGGATAGGACTCCTGGAGGAACGCGATCAGCTTCTCGCGCACCTCGCAGCGCAAGTCCCACGCTTCGCCCGAGTTGCGGGCGCTCATCAGGGCGCGCAGCTGGATCGCGCGCTCGTTGCTGTCCACCACCTGGAGGTTCACCACCTGCCCGTCCCACAGCCTGGCCTCGCGCACGATCTCCTCGAGGCGGGCGCGCACGCGCGCCACCGGCACCGTGTAGTCGACCCACAGCAGCACCGTGCCGATCAGGTCGGTCGACTGGCGCGTCCAGTTCTGGAAGGGCCTCTCCAGGAAGTAGGACAGCGGCACGAGCAGGCGGCGCCAGTCCCAGATCTTGACGACGACGTAGGTTCCCGTGATCTCTTCGACCCAGCCCCACTCGTTCTCGACCAGCAGGGCATCGCCGATGCGGATCGGTTGGGTGATCGCGATCTGAATGCCGGCGAAGAGGTTGCTCAGCAACGGCCGCGCCGCCAGGCCGACGACGAGACCGGCGGCGCCGGCCGAGGCAATCAGGCTGACGCCATACTCCTTCACCGAGTCGAATGTCATGAGAGCGCCGGCGACGGTCACGATGGTCGCCAGGGTGACGGCAGCGCGGCGCAGGATGCGGATCTGGGTAACGTGCTTGCGGCCGAGCGGGTCGCCGGCGAGGTCGGCGGGCACACGCCGCAGGTAAAGCTCGGACGCCTGCGTGATGGCGACGGAGGCCGCCCAGCCGAGCAGCACGATGACGGCGATCAGCAGGCCGTGCGCGAGGACGCCGCGCGTCTCCCGGTCGAGCGGCACCAGCGGCAACACCATCGAGACAGCCACGACGACGAGCCCCAGCCGAAGGAGGCGCGCCGTAGCGCCGATGAGCGACTTGAGGAACACATGGCCTGCCGGCAGCCAGCGCAGCAGCAGGCGCAGGACGGCGCCATGAACGAGCACGGCGGCAAGGGCCGCAAGCGACAGGATCACCACGGCGACCAGCCAGTCGGGCACCCAGTCGAGGGCCTGGGCGAGCGCGTCGAGGGCAGAGTCGAGGGTCATGCGAACGGAGGCCTCAATTCGCTGTTGTTCGTGCCGCCTCAACGCCTGTCGCAAGTCGCGGGTTGCCCAGAGGCGTTCCGCGACACTGGCTCGGGAGCGGCCGGCGATTCCCGCGAAAGCCAGCCAATGCCCGGCATGAAGGACGCGAACGAGATGAGCAGCGCGCCGGAACCGTCATGCCGCTGGCAGTTGGTGCCGCTTCAACCTGGCTTCACGCGGCCATGCGACGCTCTTTGCCGTAGCACTCACCGCGTCTCCAACGAAAAGCCCCGCAGCTTTCGCCACGGGGCTTCGATTCTTCGATTGTGCCGGTCCAGGCGCCACCGCTCGAGCGACCGCCGACCAAGGCCGGCTACCGCCCGGCACGCAAGGCCAGCCGGCGCTTCCTGCCCGAGATGTCCACGGAGCGGGATCCCGCTCCGTGGAAATCCACATCAGTCGACCCGCTTGAGGTTGTCGGCCGACATCTTGCCGCTGCGGCGATCCGAGACCAGGTCGAACTGAATCTTCTGACCTTCGACCAGTTGGCCCAGCCCGGCGCGCTCGACGGCGCTGATGTGGACGAAGGCGTCCTTGCCGCCGTCATCGGGCTGGATGAAGCCGAAGCCCTTGGTCGCGTTGAACCACTTCACGGTTCCCGTCGTCATGGGAATCCCCTTTCGCTACATAGTCATGCTTACCTGCACCCGGTGGAGCAGGCCGTCGAATTCGCAAATGTTTCAGGATCAGGGTCGGAGGTAGGCGCACCAAAGGGCGCAACCAGATCGTCAGTCCATCTATCGACGGCGGAGATATGGCCTCTTTCGGCTGCCTTTACAAGGAGCCATTGCGCTCGGCACGGACAGAGCCCATGTTGCCCCCATCGCGGCACAAAGGACATTTCGATGATTCCCAAAGGGGAGAGCGCGTGCTCGGACGTCGAGCCGCGACCGTTGGACGCCGCATTCGATCAATCGATTCGAGCGAGAGGCGTGCCGCCATCGGCCTCGTTCGCGCACTTCCTCGCTCGTTGCAGCGCGACGCATCGCGTCCTCTCGATTGGCGCCAAGGCGAGCCCGTGATGCGCCATCTCGGCGTGCTTCGTGGCGGCGGCGTGCTCGAATGCAAGGGTGAATCGCTCGGCCGGGCCGAGTACGAGCTGGATGGGTATCTCGTTCGACCTGGCGAGATCGTCGCGTCCGGCGAGATTCACATGGAGGCCGTCCTGCTCGCCGAAGCGTTCGGGCGCAACGGCCTCGTCCTGCGAACCGACGACGGCCTCATCCTGTCGATCCGCTTCAGCGGCAAGCGCTTGTCGCCTGCCAGCACCGTCGCGCACGCCGATGTACGCGACGGGCTGCCCGAGGAGACTGCATGGCGGCGGCATGGCCGCCCCAAGGATTGATTTGGACGGCTGGCCGCCGAAAGCGTACAGCTTGTCCACCATCGCACGATGCTCCAGGCAGCGAATGGCAGATCGAGGCGTGTGCTCCCGCCCTTGAGGTGAGAGGGACGCCGAGAGACGCTGGAAGGCCTGGGTCGCTCCGCATGTTCTCTGTCCGACGCTTCCCGGTCCGCCTGTCTCGCCATGCGCAGCGCTCCGTGCCGCACCCTGAGTCGCCCTCCAACGAGGAACATCCCATGGAAGCACTCATCGAGAAGCGGGCGCGCCTGCGTGTCGAGCTGCAGCAGGCATACGGAGCCTGGATGAAGACGGCAGAGCTCGACGAGGGTCCTCGTGCGCCACGCGATTCCGTCGTCATCCCGGGTTGTCCCGATGCTCGCGAGATCCGGCGGCTCGAATATCTCGCCGCCAAGGAACGACTGACCCGCGCCTATGCGGAACAGTGACGGACCGACCACTTCGCTTCACCCAACCGCAAGGAGACACGATGCTCGAGCAACCTCAGACGAAGCACAACCTCCTGAAGCAGGCGGACGGGCTGCGGGACCTGGCACGCCGCGCGCGGCGACTTTCCGAAAGCATGCAGTTCGAATCCGATCAACGCCGCCTGCTTCGCCATTGCGAGGAGCTGCACGACAGCGCAGCCCGTCTCGAGCAGGTTGCGGCCGAGACGAAAATATAGCTACCAGGAATCCGAGGCCACCTTCAGCGACAACAATCTCGCGCTCCGGCAGGCGCGCAGCGCGGCCTCTCGCTTCATCTCAATTCCCGGCTGATCACGACCATCTCGATGGCCGGCCGTTCGCGGCGCCGATGCCGTCGTCCGGCGTCAATGCCGTGTGGACGCGTCCCGTTGCAGCGTGTACGAATGATCACCATCGCCCACCCAGCCCGGCTTGCGATGGCTGAGAGATGCGTGCGCTCCCGCCAAAGCGCGGAGGTGCTCGACCGAAGGCCGGCGAGACCGCCCATCATGGTTCCGCGTTTCCTGGTCTAGTCGATCGTCGGCGCCGCGACCCCGCGAACGCCGGCTGACGGCCGCACGAGCGGCCGGAAAGGGCTTCCAAATGAACCTTCCCAAGCACACCAAGCCAATTCTATGGGACGCGGTGATCGGCGCCGCGCTTTGCATCGGACTCGGATTCACCTGGGGCGGCTGGGTGACCGGCAGCACGGCGCGCAAGGACGCGAGCGTCGCCGCGCACAACGCCACGGTCGCGGCGCTGGCACCGTTCTGTGCCGAGCGCTTCCGAGCCCAGAGCGATTCCGCCGCTCGGCTGGCCGAGCTCGCCAAGGCAACCACGTGGGAGCGCAGCACCGTCGTCGAGAAGAGCGGCTTCGCGATGATGCCTGGCTCGACGCGCAGCGATTCCGACCTGGCGCGTGCCTGCGTCGAGCTCCTGATGGTGCCGGCCACGCCGAAGGCCTGACCGAGGCCGCCGGCGTCGAGCGCCGCGCAACGGTCGACCGTCGCCGCCGGTGCGACGCATACCCGCCGCAGGGCGCGGCCGGCGCGCCGCCTCGGGGCGGCCGGCAGCCAAGGGAGAGACGCGCGATGACCGACGACGTTATCGACCTCGACAAGCGCCGCGGCATGGCCTCGCAGGCGGCCACCGACTCGCGCCGCCTGCTGGCCGATGTCGAGGCCAACGAGCAGATCCTGAGAATGCAACGCGACGCGTTGGAGGCCCAGTTGTTCGCCACCCCCTCGACCACCTGGCAGGATGCCGCCGTCAAGGCGCGCTTTGTCCTCGGCCTGTACGCCGCCACGCTGGGCAAGGGCGACACGCGGCACCGCGCGCTGGTCGACGCGGTGCTGGCCGATCTCGAGCGCCTCGAGCGCGCGCCATGAGGCGCTCGGGGCAGCGATGAAGCAGGCTCTGCTTCGCTGTCTGTCCGTCGTCATCGGGGTCATCCTCGCCCTGGTCGCCGTCGAGGTCGCGGCAATCGGTTGGCTGTATATCGAGGACGGCCGCTACACGGCACCGGCAGCCCTGTTCGAGCGCACGCAGAACACCTACGTGCGCGATCTGACCAGGGGCACAGGCTGCCGCTTCGTCGATGTGCTCTATCCGCACCCCTACCTGGCGTTCGTCCATCACGCCAACCCGCCGTGCGGCTTCTCCTGGGTCAACAGCGCAGGCCTGTTCGGTCCCGAGTTCCCCTCGACCAGATCGAACGATCACTATGTCGTCATCCTGACCGGCGGCTCGGTCGCTTCTTACCTGGGCGGCAACATGGAGCCTCCCTATCCCCGCTATCTCAGCGAAGAGCTGAACAAAAATTTCGTCAGCCCCAATGGCAAGCCCTGGCTGGTGCTGAACGGGGCCGCAGGTGCCTGGAAGGAGCCGCAGTCGTTCATCGTCTTCGCGCTCAATGCCGGCGCGGTCGATGCCGTGGTCAACGTCAGCGGCTTCAACGAGCATTATTACTTCCATCACAAGATGCAGCAACGCCTCGAGGCGCCCGCGTCGAACTTCCTCGCGGCCAACCCGTTTGCCGCCGACGAGAACTTCGGCGACGCGGCCATCGGCTGGGTGATGGGGCGCCTGGCGGGCGCGCTGGCGCTCGATCCGGTACTGGGCCGCTCCCATGCGGCCTACGTCCTGATCCGCGCCATCGAGACGGCGGCAAAGCACCGCGACGGGGTTCGGTCCGGCAAGCAGACGACAGTGCTCGGCCTCTTCGACCTGCCCGCCGACATCCAGGCCAATCCCGAGCGCCACTTCGCCGTGCAGCTCGGCCTCTACCAGAAGTACTTCCGGGCGACCGCGGCGGTGGCGCGCGACAACGGCGTGAAGTCGGCATTCTTCCTGCAGCCGGTGCCTGCCTGGGGCAAGACCTTGACCGAGGAGGAGCGGCGCGTGGCCGGCGATCTCTCCTACCGCGACACCTATCGACGGATCGTCGCCGGCATGATGACGCTCGGCGAGGCGGGCTTGTCGATCCACGACCTGGGCAGACTCTTCGAGAGCCAGAACGGCACCATCTACAGCGACCACGTCCACTATGTCGCGAGCACCGATGGCCGCAGCCTCGGCAACCGGCTGATGGCCGCGCGTGTCGGCGAGCTGCTTGCCGCGAGCTGGGGCCTGCAACGCAAGCCGTCCGAGCGGGCCGCCTGTTGCCAGGCCGGCGCGCAGCCGGGCGGCAGGTAGAGGGGAGGCCTCATGACCCTGCGCCCCGAGTTCACATTGGGCCATTCGCCCTACAACGCCTTTCTCTTCGCCGAGGTCGGCGACGAGCAGGTCGGCGTGCCGCTCACCGTCCTCACCGCCTTGACGCGGCTCGGCGTCGACCCGTGGCAGGAAGCCGCCCGGCTCTCTGATCTACCAAGGGACGCCGCGGCGCGTGCCCTCGCCGCGACGATCGCGAGGTTGCCCGAGGGCAACTGGAAGACGACCGACGCTGAAGCGATCGCCGCCCGCCTCGTGAGCTGGCTGCCAGAGCACAGTGCCAAGCCGATCCCTCCAGTAACACCGGCAGGCAGCAGAGGCGGAACGAACATGGGACCGGGATTGTCGAAAGCGCTGGCATGGGGCGTGCTCGTCGCTGCCCTGCTGTTCTTCGCGGTGAGTCATTTCAGCAGCAACAATCTCGAATCCGGCAAGCGGCCGGGCGAGACGACACAGCGCTAGACGTTCAGCGGCGTTGCGACGGTGCCGGGTCGAGCCAGTCGATGGTTTCCACCGCCCCCCATACCGTGGCGCCGGTCACCGCGAGCGAACCCAGCGCGGCGACCAGGGCGACCAGCAGCGCGACCCCGTCCTCCTCGAGATAGGCGAGCGCCAGCAGCATGATGACCAGCGCCGGCACGACCTGCGTGAACGGCACCGGCGAGACCAGCGTCGCGCCGACCAGGAGCATCACGATGCCGGTCAGGCGCTTGGTGGCCTGGAACGGCGTCGACCAGCGTGGACGGATCAGCCGCTCGACCCAGCGCAGGCGGGGCAAGACGAGGTCGATCAGGCGAGCCAGCCTGTCGACGCCGACCTCGCGGCGGGCAATCTGGCGCGGCAGCACGGCGGCGTCGTGCCCGAGGATCATCTGGATGGCAGGCCAGGCGATCAGGACGCCGATGACCGTCGACGCCCCCGGCAGCAGGGCGATCACGGCCATCACGAACAAGGTCAGCCCGAACGAGCGCTCGCCCAGCTGAGCGAGCAGCCAGCCGACCGAGACGCGCGGGCCCGGCGCCTGGTCGAGCATCGCCGAGAGATGATCCGACGTCGGAACCGGGGTTGGCGGATCGTGGCGGTTGCGAGGCAATCAGGCATCTCCGTTGCAGCCGCTCGGCGGGACGAACGGTCCGCTCGACGGCAGTCTGGAACCGCGGCATGTCGGCGGCAAGCCGGCCCGTCGACGGCCCGCCCGTCGCGCCGGTACCGGAACGCGGCCCGGCGGCCACGACGACGGGAACTCGACGCCGTCAGCGCGAGGAGCCTCGCCGCGCCTGCCCGCCGGGCAGGGCCCGCTTCGCCGGTGGCCTGGCCATCTCGCCACTGGTCGGCTCCGGTGCCACGTCCCTCGGCGCCTGGCGGAGCGCGGCGTCGATGAGCGCGTCGACCATCCAGCGGGCGATCAGCTCGACCTCGCGATCGTCGCAGCCCCAGATGTCCTTCAGCACGACATAGGATTCGATGCCGTAGATGATCGACAGCGCCTTCAGCAGCTGATCGTAGCGCCGGCGCCCCAGCTTCTGGAGCAGTGGCGATGCCGCGCGCTGCAGCAGGCCGCGCCGGAAGCCGCGGCGATACTGCGGTTCCTCGAGCAGGCCGACGCGCTCCAGCGATTCGTGCTCGAGCGAGAGCTGCAGGGCGGCGCGCATGTGCGGCTCGAACTCCTTGAAGCGCGGGAAGGTCCGGTTGAACAGCTCGCGCACGCGCTGCCCGCCATCCTGCGCCGTCGGCTCGAAGCCGCGCACCGGCCCCAGGCTCTCGGCAACGACGGCGGCAATGACGGTGCTGCGGTTGGGGAAATAGCGATAGGCCGTGGCGCGCGAGACACCGGCCGTCAGGGCAACCTCGGCGACCGAGGGCGTGCGGCCGCGCCGGACGAGCTGCATGGCGGCGTCGAGAAGCTTGCGCTGCGTGCGCGCCTTGGTGTCCTCGCCCTCGGGTGGCAGGGTCTGGGTGTTTTGCGTGCGAGCGGGCATCGCGTTCCTTGACAGTTCGGGACCTCGACCCTAGCCTCGTCTCGATCCGTGAGACGCGCGTCTCATGCTTACGCTGACGATGCGCTGCTCATCAACTAGCAAACAGGCACCGGGCTTGGCCATCGCCGGCATCGGTGCGGGTGGAAACGGTGAAGATCGCCGCATTTTGGTGGGCGGGACGGCGGCATGTCGGACGGCTGAGCGCCGACGAACGCGATGTGACGCCTCTAGCGCTCGGAGACCGCGCCCATGCCGTGGGCGCGCTGGCGCTCGTCGAGGCGATGGCGGACGGCGCAGCCATGCCCAAGGCGTCGGGCGCCGCCCTGCCCCTGTCCGCCGTCAAGCTCGATGCGCCGATCCCCGTGCCGCGGCGCAACATATTCTGCGTCGGCCTCAACTATCGCGCGCATGCGGCCGAGTTCGCGGCGAGCGGCGTCGGCGGCCCGCGGCCGCCGCAGCAGGCGGTGCCGGAGGTGCCCGTCATCTTCTCCAAGGTGCCGGAGAGCGTGATCGCGCCAGAGGCCGCGATCCGCATTCCGGCCGGCCTCAGCGAGTCGATCGACTACGAGGCCGAGCTCGCCGTCGTCATCGGCAAGGCGGGCCGTGCGATCCCGCCATCGCGCGCCCTCGAGCACGTCTGGGGCTACACCATCCTGAACGACGTCACGGCGCGTGACCTGCAGCGCCGCCACCAGCAATGGCTGATCGGCAAGTCGCTCGACACCTTCGCCCCGATGGGACCGTGGCTCGCCTGCACCAGCGAGCTCGACGGCGCCCGCACGCGGGTGCGCTGCTGGGTCAACGACGAGCTGCGCCAGGACGCGCCGACCGAGGATCTGATCTTCGACATCCCGACCCTGATCTCGACCATCTCGGCCGGCATCACGCTCCATCCCGGCGACATCATCGCCACCGGAACCCCTGCGGGGGTCGGCATCGGCTTCGATCCGCCCAAGTTTTTGCGCCGCGGCGATCGCGTGCGCATCCATATCGAAGGTATCGGCACGCTCAGCAACCCCGTCCAGTAGGTCCCGCCCCAACAGGTCCCGACATGGCCAATGTGCTGTTCACCAATGTGCGAATCCTCGACGGCTCCGGCGGACCGGCGTGGGCCGGAGAGGTCATGGTGCGGGGCGTGAAGTATCTCGGCGTCACGCCGATGGAGGCGCTGGTCGCGGCGACCCGCTTCGGCGGCGAGATCATGCTGCGCGGCCGCGAGCTCGGGCAGATCCGCGAGGGCTGGCTAGCCGACCTGCTGCTGGTCGACGGCGATCCGGTCGCCGACATCGCCTTGCTGCAGGATCCCAAGCGACTGCTGGCGGTGATGAAGGACGGCCGCTACCACAAGGAGCCCGAGTTGGCCGGGCAAGGCGCGCAGCGCCTGTCGGTGGCCTGAGATGGCCACGCAGTTCGTCGACCGCATCGCCGTCGAGAGCGACGGAACGGGCGACGACGTGCTGCTGATCCATGGCCTGGGCGGCACTTCCAACGTCTGGGTGCCCCTGATGCCGGTGCTGGCGCGACATCGCACGGTGCGGCCCGACCTGCCCGGCTCCGGGCGCTCGGCGCGAGTCGAGGGGCCCTTGTCGATCGATCGCTTCGTGCAGGCGATGCTGCGCGTCTGCTCCGCCCTTCACGTCGAGCGCGCCCATGTCGTCGCCCACTCGATGGGCACCATCGTGGCGTTCCATCTCGCCACCGTCGCGCCCCGGCTGGTGCGCAGCCTCGCCCTGTTCGGCCCGCTGCTGGCACCGCCCGACGCCGCCCGCCCCGGCCTGCGCGCACGCGGCGAGAAGGCGCGCAGCGAAGGCGAGATCGGCATGCAGGTGATCGCCGACTCGGTCGTGCAGTCGGCGACGTCGAGCGACACGCGCCAGCGCCAGCTGGCGGCGGTCGCCATGGTGCGCGAATCGCTGATGCGCCAGTGCCCCGACGGCTATGCCCGCTCGTGCGAGGCGCTGGCGTCGGCGCAGCCGGCCGACCCGGCGCAGATCGCCTGCCCGACCCTGATGGTGACCGGGGACGAGGATTCGATCGCCCCGCCGCAGGCCGTCCGCCTGATCGGCGAGCGCATCACCGGCGCGCGGGTAGAAATCCTCCCGCGCTGCGGCCACTGGACGACCATCGAGAAACCCGGCGAATGCACCGAGGCGCTGCGGCGCTTCCATGCCCGCCGCTTGTGAGGGAGGCAGTCATGGCGAACATGCTCTTCACCAACGTGCGCATTCTCGACGGATCGGGGGCGCCGCCGTTTGCCGGCGACGTGCTGATCCAGGGTAATCGCATCCTGCGGGTCGGGCGCGGCAGCCGCTCCATACCGACCGTCGGCGCCACAGTGGTCGACGGCGCCGGCGCCACCCTGATGCCGGGCATGGTCGAGGCGCACACGCACTTCTCGTGGAACGACTCGGCCACGCTCGACGGCATCCAGCGCATGCCGCTCGAGGAGCACGTGCTGTGGTCGGCCGACGTGGCGCGGCGCTATCTCGAGGCGGGTTTCACGTCGTGCGTCGGCGCCGCCTGCGCCAAGCCGCGGCTCGACGTGGTGACGCGCAACGCCATCAACCAGGGCCTGATCCCCGGCCCGCGCTACCTGGCGGCCAGCCAGGAGATCACCGTCGCCGGCGGTCTGGGCGACGAGATGCTGCCCCACCTGATGTTCCCCGAGTTCAGCTTCGGCGTCGTGGTGAGCGGTCCAGAGGAGATGCGCAAAGTGGTGCGCATGTTCCTGAAGTTCGGCGTCGACACCATCAAGCTCAATCTCTCGGGCGACAACTTCGCCGCCAATGCGCCGGCCGACACGACCTGGATGAGCGACGAGGAGGTCGCCGTCGCGGCGTCCGAGACGAAGAAGCGCGGCAAGCGCCTGTCGGCGCACGCCCGGTCCTGCGAATCGATCAAGCAGGCCATGCGGCACGGCATCGACATCATCTACCACGCGAGCTTCACCGACGAGGAGTCGCTCGATCTTCTCGAGGCGCGCAAGGACAGGATCTTCGTGGCACCCGGCATCGGCATCCTGTTCGCCATGATGGATCACGCCGCCCCCTGGGGAATCGATCGCAAGAAGGCGATCGAGATGGGCTACGAGATCGAGATCGCCGCCGCGGTCGAGTCGCTGAAGAAGATGCACAAGCGCGGCATCCGCGTGCTGCCGGGCGGCGACTACGGCTTCGCCTTCACGCCGCATTGCGACAACGCCCGCGACCTCGAGTACTTCGTGAAGCACCTGGGCTTCACGCCGATGGAGGCCATCGTCTCGACCACGAAGCTCGGCGCCGAGATCATGATGCAGGGCGGCGAACTCGGCCAGATCAAGGAAGGCTACCTGGCCGACATCCTGCTCGTCGACGGCGATCCGCTGAGCAACCTCGCCATCCTGCGCGACCAGAAGAAGATCCTGGCCGTGATGAAGGACGGCACGTTCTACAAGAAGCCCGAGATCGCCTCCGCCCGCTCGCGCTGGGCAGCTTCGGTGGCGTGAGGGTGAGGATGTCGTCCTTGCTCCTCGCCTCTTTCGTTTTCCTCCCCCGTATCGGGGGAGGTGCCCCGTCATACGGGGCGGAGGGGGAGGGCCTCAGTCGAGATGCTTATGAGTCCGACGTCAGGATCGGAGGAATCTCGACTGCGGCCTTTCCCCTCCGGCCCTACGGGCCACCTCCCCCGATTACGGGGGAGGAACATGAAGGACGAAGGGGAGGATCATGACTCCCCTCCGCCGCTGGTTTTGGGTCTGGCTGTTCGGGCTGCCGCTGCTGGCGCTCGCGATCTGGGGCATCGCCGACAACCAGCGGTTGTTCTTCGCCACGGCGCTGAACGGGCTCACCCTGGCGGCGTTGTACTTCCTGGTGGCGAGCGGCTTCACTCTGGTGTTCGGGCTGCTGCGCAACGTCAACCTGGCGCACGGCTCGCTCTACCTGCTGGGTGCCTATGTCGGCTGGGTGGCGGGCGAGTATCTCGGCTCTTGGTTCCTCGCGGTGGCGGCCGGCTTCCTGTTCGCCGCGCTGATGGGGCTGCTGCTGCAGATCGGTGTGTTCCGCTTCATGCATGGCCAGGATCTGCGCCAGACCATGGCGACCATCGCGCTGTCGATCATCGCTGCCGACGTAGCGCTGTGGATCTGGGGCGGCGAGATTTACCAGTTCGATCCGCCGCGCTGGATCATCGGCTCGACGGCACTGCCGATCGTCGGCAAGTTCCCGACCTATCGCCTGGTGCTGCTCGCCATGGCGATCGTCATCGGCCTCGCGCTGTGGTGGTTCCTGGCGCGCACGCGCGTGGGCATGATGATCCGCGCCGGCGTCGACGACCGCGCCATGCTGTCGGCCTCGGGCATCGACGTGCAGATGGTGTTCGCCATCACCTTCGCCATCGGCGCCGGCCTGGCGGGCTTCGCCGGGGTGGTCGGCGGCACGGCGCTGTCGATCGCGCCGGGCGAGGACACGCGCTACCTGCTGGCGTCGCTGGTCGTGGTCATCGTCGGCGGCATGGGCAGCGTCGCCGGCGCCGCGCTGGGCGCGGTGCTGGTCGGCGTCGCCGAGCAGTTCGGCCTCGCCTACGCGCCGACCTACGGCATCGTCTTCTCGTTCGTCATCATGGCGCTGGTGTTGGCCTTCCGCCCGCAGGGCATCCTGGGGAGGCGGGCATGAGTGCCGCCCACTGGCGCAAGGCGATGAACTTCACCGACGCCGGCCGGAGCTGGTCGGGCGGGCGGGCCGCCGCGCCGCCGCGCCAGGCGACGCGCACGCCTCCGGCCGGCGTCGCCGCGACGTCGATGGGCTGGCTGCAATCGTGGCGCCACATCGGCACGCGCCACGTCGCCGTGCTGCTGGCCGTGCTGGCTTACCCCTGGATCGTCCCGCCCTTCTTCACCTATCAGATCGGCGGCCAGTCGCTGGTCCTCGGGCTGATCGCGCTGTCGCTCACCTTCCTGGCCGGCTACGGCGGCATGCTGTCGCTCGCCCAGATGACCGTGGCCGGCATCTCGGGCTACATCGTCGCCATCCTGGGCGTGAGCGGCACGCCGGAGATCAGCCTGGGCTGGCCGTGGTGGCTGGCGGTTGTACTGGCGATCGCCGGCGGCAGCCTCGCCGCCACCCTGATCGGCTGGCTGTCGGTGCGCACCGAGGGCATCTACACCATCATGATCACGCTGGCCGTCGGCATGGCATTCTTCTACCTGGCGCAGCAGAACTACGCGATCTTCAACGGCTTCCAGGGGTTCCAGAAGGTGGTGCCGCCGGTCGTGCTCGGCGTCGACTGGCGCCAGCCGATGCCGTTCTACTATCTCGCGCTGTTCTGGGCGCTCGCCGGCTATCTCTTCGTCAAGTACCTGATCCGCACGCCCTTCGGCATCGCCCTGCAAGGCGTGCGCGACAACGCCCGGCGCATGAGCGCGCTGGGCTACAGCCCGGTGGCGCATCGCGTCGCCGCCTACGCCGTCGCGGGCGCCATCGCCTCGATCGGCGGCGTTCTGCTGGTGTGGTACAATGGCCTGATCACGCCGGGCTCCGTCGGCACGTCGTGGATGATCAACATCCTCATCGTCGCGGTGCTGGGCGGCATGCGCCATCCGGTCGGGCCGTTCATCGGCGCCGTCGTGTTCGTGCTGCTGCAGAACTTCGCCATCGACCTGGTCGATCGCGAGCGTTTCAACCTGGTGATCGGCCTGGTGTTCCTGGTGATCGTCCTGTTCTCGCCCGACGGCCTGCTCGGCTGGTGGGATGCGCTGAGGGAATGGGCGAAGCGCCGGATGGCCGCCACCAGGAATTCAGGGATGGCGCGCACGGCAGTGCGCGCGAGTTCGTTGCGTACCTCGAGTGTTTCACAAGTGCGGCCGGCAGGCCGCCGATAAGGAGGAGGAAGCCCATGTATGAGCGAAGGATGATAGTCGGCCTGATGGCGAGCGCCGCACTCGGCGTGGTGTTCGCAGGCAGCGCACAGGCACAGGAGACGGTCAAGATCGGCCTCCTGGCCACCCTCGAAGGACCGTTCGCGGCCGGCGGCCAGGACGGCATGCGCGGTGCCGAGCTGGCCGTCAAGGAGCGCGGCGGCATGGTGGCCGGCAAGAAGATCGAGATCATCAAGGCCTCGTCCGACGCCAAGCCCGACGTGGCGGTCAACGCCACCCGCAAGCTGGTCGAGCAGGACAAGGTGCAGATCATGGTCGGGCCCCTGTCGGGCTCGGAAGGCATCGCGGTGAAGGACTATTCGAAGTCCCAGCCGGGCGTGACTTTCATCAACGGCTCGTCTGGCGCGCAGGCCACGACGCTCGTGAACCCGTCGCCCAACTTCTTCCGCTTCAACACGGAAGGCGCGCAGTGGATGGTCGGGCTCGGCGACTACGTGCTGAACGAGAAGAAGTACAAGAAGATGGCGCTGATCGCCGAGGACTACGCCTTCCCCTACTCGCAGGTGCAGGGCTTCATGGCCGGCTACTGCAAGCTTGGCGGCAAGGTCACGCACAAAGCGTGGGTGCCGCTCGGCGGCAAGGACTACTCGTCGGTGATCGCCAAGCTGCCGACCGACGTCGACGCGCTGCTGGTCGTGCTGGGCGGCGCCGACGCCGTTAACTTCCTCAGCCAGTACGAGCAGGCCGGCGGCGACAAGCCGATGGTCGGCGGCTCGATCACGGTTGACCAGACCGTGCTCAACTTCAAGGGCAAGCGGCGCGAGTCGCTGCTCGGCACGCCGGCCGCCGGCCCGATGGCCGACAGCATCGACACGCCGGCGTGGAAGAAGTTCGTGGCCGACTACAAGGCCGCCTACAAGGACGGCTTCCCGAGCCCGTCGCTGTTCGCCTTCGTCTACTACTCCAACATGAAGGCGGCGCTCGACGGCCTCGAAGCGGTCAAGGGTGACCTCTCGGGCGGCCAGGAGAAGTATCGCGAGGCGCTGAAGAACCTGAAGCTGCAGACGCCGGCCGGCGAGATCACGCTCGACGAGAACCGTCAGGCGATCGGCCCGACCTTCATCACCGAAGTGGCGAAGGGCGCCGACGGCACGTTCTACAACAAGGTCGTGAAGACCAATGCCAGCGTCAACCAGCGGCTCAACCTGCCGAAAGAGGAGTTCGACAAGATGGGCCTCGGCTCGCGCGACGTGCCGAGCTGCCCGTAGCCCATGCCTGAACGCCTCCCAGCTTCGCTGGGGAGGTGGTCCGCCCCTCATTCCTCATGTTCCTCTCTCCCACTAGGGGGAGAGGTTAGATTAGGTGAGGGGGTTTCGAAGGCTGCTGCCGCCCCTGTAACCCCCTCACCCAGCCTCTCCCCCTAGCGGGGGAGAGGAGCATGATGAAGAAGCGCTCCCAACAACATGACCCTCGTCTCCCCCGACCTTCCCGCCTCCGCGCCGCTCGCCACCGGCGATGCGCTGGAGCTCGTGGGCGTCACGCGCACCTTCGGCGCGCTGCGCGCGATCGAGGACGTATCGTTCACCGTGGCGGCGGGCGAGCGGCGGGCGGTGATCGGGGCCAACGGGGCCGGCAAGACGACCCTGTTCAACGTCATTACCGGCGACTTCCCGACGACGGCGGGCCGGGTGCGCTTCTTCGGCGAGGACATCACCGAGGTGCCGGCCTACGACCGCATCCGCATGGGGCTCCGGCGCACCTACCAGTCGTCGCTGCTGTTCCGCAACCTCACGGTCTGGGACAATCTCTTTCTTGCCGTGCGCGGCGTGGTGCGCGGCCGCTTCGACTTCCTGCGGCCACGCGCCACGCATCCCTCGCGCGCCGCGACCGACGAGCTGCTCGAGCGCGTCCGCCTGCAGCCGGTCGCCCAGCGCCAGGTGTCGAACCTGTCGCACGGCCAGCAGCGCCAGCTCGAGATCGGCATGGCGCTCGCCGGCGCGCCACGGCTGATCCTGTTCGACGAGCCCGCAGCCGGCCTGTCGCCGGGCGAGCGCCGCGAGCTGGTCGCGCTGCTGACCGCCCTGCCTGACCACATGGGCTTCATCCTGATCGAGCACGACCTCGACATCGCGTTGCGCGTCGTCGAGCAGGTGACGGTGATGCACAACGGCCGCGTCCTGAAGCACGGCACTCCGGTCGAGATCGAGAACGACGGCGAGGTGGCGGCGATCTACATGGGCGGAGGCCGGCACGCATGAGCTGGCTTTCCCGCCCACGTCCCCAAGGCGGAACCGGCCCGCTGCTGCGCGTCGACCGCCTCGACGTCCATTACGGTCGCGCCCATGCCGTGCAGGACGTCTCCTTCGCCCTCGAGCGCGGCATCCTGGCCGTGGTCGGCCGCAACGGCATGGGCAAGACGACGCTGTGCAATGCCATCACCGGGCTGGTGGCGGCGACGGGCAGCATCAAGCTCGCCGGGACCGAACTGGTCGGCCGGCCGCCGCATGCGATCACCCAGCTCGGCGTCGGCTACGTGCCGCAGGGTCGCCGCGTCTGGCCCTCGCTCACCGTCGACGAGCATCTGCGGCTGGCCGAGCGCAGCGCCCATCGCGGCGTGTGGACGGTCGAGCGCATCTACGATCTCTTCCCGCGGCTTGCCGAGCGGCGCGGCAACGGCGGCTTCCAGCTCTCGGGCGGCGAGCAGCAGATGCTGGCGATCGGCCGCGCGCTGCTGTTCAACCCGCGCCTGCTGGTGATGGACGAGCCCACCGAGGGCCTGGCGCCTGTGATCGTCGAGCAGGTCGCCGAGACCCTGAAGTCGCTGGGCGACGACACCCTGTCGGTGCTGCTGGTCGAGCAGAATCTCGGCGTCGCAATCGACGTGGCCGACAACATCGCCGTGATGGTCAACGGCCGGATCGCCCGCACCATGCCGAGCGCCGAGCTGGCCGCCGACCGCGATCTGCAGCAGCGACTCCTGGGTGTCGCCACCGGCGCCGGCGACGAACCGGACGAGGAGCTTGCCGGCGGGGGTCAGGCGGCCGACCCGGCCGAGACGCGCATCTTCACCATCCGACGCGCCTCCGACGATGGCAGCGCGGCCGCCAACCCGGCGCCACCGCCTCCGGCGGAGGACCGCGCGGTACGGGGCTTCACGCGCTGGAACGCCGCGGACACATCGGTCGGCCCGCGCGACCAGATCGTCAGCGCCCGCGCCGAGCCCGTGGCGCCGCCGCCCTCGCTCGATGCCGCCGCCGCGTCGCTCGCCCGGACCAGCCGCGAGTCGCGTGTCGTCGACCTTCCCGTGGCGGCGACCTTCGAGCGTGCCGCCTACATCGCCGGCACGTTCGACACCAAGGGGCGCGAACTCGCCTTCCTGCGCAACTGCCTGGAGAAGCTCGGCCTGCGCACCGTGACCGTCGACCTCGCGACCTCGGGTGCGCCGTCACCCGCCTCGATACCGCCGCGCGAGGTCGCGCGCCATCATCCGGGCGGCGAGCGCGCCGTGTTCACCGGCGATCGCGGCTCGGCAGTGACGGCCATGGCGCTGGCTTTCGAACGCTTCGTGCTGTCGCGCCGCGATCTCGGCGGCGTGATCTCGGCCGGCGGCTCGGGCGGCACGGCGCTGGCGACCCGGGCCATGCGCGCGCTCCCCGTCGGACTTCCCAAGGTGATGGTCTCGACCGTCGCCTCGGGCGACGTGAAGCCTTACGTCGGGCCGTCCGACATCTGCATGATGTACTCGGTCACCGACGTGTCGGGGATCAACAGCGTCTCCGAGCGCGTCTTGTCGAATGCCGCCCATGCACTCGCCGGCATGATCACCCATGCCGGGCGCCGGCCGTCGGCCACGACCACCAAGCCCGCCATCGGCCTCTCGATGTTCGGAGTGACGACGCCCTGCGTGCAGGGTGTGACCAAGCAGCTCGAGGAGCGCTACGACTGCCTGGTGTTCCACGCCACCGGCACCGGCGGCCAGTCGATGGAAAAGCTGGTCGAATCGGGCCTGCTGGCTGGCGTGATCGACGCCACGACGACCGAGATCGCCGACGAGATCGGCGGCGGCGTGCTGTCGGCCGGCCCGGGACGGCTCGATGCGGTCATCGCGAGCCGCCTGCCCTATGTCGGCTCGTGCGGTGCCCTCGACATGATCAATTTCTGGGCCATGGACACTGTGCCGCCGCAGCATCGCGACCGCAGGCTGCACGCCCACAACGCCAACGTCACGCTGATGCGCACCACGGCGGACGAATGCCGGCGCATCGGCCGGTTCCTGGTCGACAAGCTCAACGGCATGCAGGGGCCGGTGCGCTTCCTCATTCCCCAGGGCGGCGTCTCGCTGCTCGACGCGCCGGGTCAGCCGTTCTGGGACCCCGAGGCCGACAAGGCGCTGTTCGACGTGCTGACGGCGGGCTTCCGCGGTGGCGCCGACCGGCGCCTCGTCGTGCTGCCGCACAACATCAACGACCAGGCCTTCATCGACGCCCTGGTCCAGAACTTCAAGGACATCGCCGGCACGCGACCCGCGCGCGCCGCGGCATCACGGTAGGACCCATGGCTCGCATACCCCGCAAGGACATTCTCGACAGGCTGCGCGGCATGATCGCCCGCGGCGAGCCGATCGTCGGCGGCGGCGCCGGCACCGGGCTTTCCGCCAAGTGCGAGGAGGCAGGCGGCATCGACCTGATCGTGATCTACAATTCCGGCCGCTATCGCATGGCCGGGCGCGGCTCGCTTGCCGGCCTGCTGGCCTATGGCAACGCCAACGACGTGGTGCTCGAGATGGCGCGCGAGGTGCTGCCGGTGGTCAGGCACACGCCGGTGCTGGCCGGGGTCAACGGCACCGACCCGTTCCTGGTGCTCGACGATTTCCTGCGCCGCCTGGGCGCGCTCGGCTTCTCCGGCGTGCAGAACTTTCCCACCGTCGGCATCATCGACGGCCAGTTTCGCCGGAACCTCGAGGAGACCGGCATGGGCTATGCCCACGAGGTCGAGATGATCCGCGTCGCCTGCCAGCATGACCTCCTGACCACGCCCTACGTGTTCAACGAGCGCGAGGCCACGGCAATGGCGGAAGCCGGCGCCGACATCGTCGTCTGCCACATGGGCCTGACGACGGGCGGCAGCATCGGCGCCGAGACGGGGCTGAAGCTTGCCGACTGCGTGCCGCTGATCGAGGCGTGGACGGCGGCGGCGCGGCGCGTGACCCCGGACATCATCGTGCTGTGCCATGGCGGGCCGATCGCCACGCCGGAGGATGCGCGCTTCATCCTGTCCCAGTGCCCGGAGTGCAACGGCTTCTACGGCGCCTCGAGCATGGAGCGCTTGCCGACCGAGCAGGCGCTGGTCGAGACGACTCGTCAGTTCAAGAAGATCAAGAGATAGGCGGGAGGATCCCATGAGCGGAGCCCAATTCGGCACCTTTGTCCTGGCCCTGGTCGTCATCGCCATCGTGGTGGCGATCGTCGTCTGGCTGTTCAACTGGCTCTACCTGCGCTCGTCCAAGGAGCGCGCCTTCGTGCGCACCGGCCTGGCCGGGCAGAAGGTGGTGATGAACGGCGGCGCCTTCGTGCTGCCGATCGTTCACGAGGTCATCCCGGTCAACATGAACACGCTACGCCTCGAGGTGGCGCGCGGCCGCGACAAGGCGCTGATCACCCGCGATCGCATGCGGGTCGACGTGGTGAGCGAGTTCTACGTCCGCGTCCAGGCGAGCGACGACGCGATCGCCGCGGCCGCCCAGACGCTCGGCCAGCGCACCATGCAGCCCGACGCGCTGCGCGAGCTGATCGAGGGCAAGTTTGTCGACGCGCTGCGCACCGTTGCCGCCGAGATGACCATGGAGGAGATGCACGAGCGGCGCGGCGACTACGTCAAGCGCGTGCGCAACGTGGTGGCCGAGGACCTGCTGCAGAACGGCCTCGAGCTCGAGACCGTCTCGCTCACCCAGCTCGACCAGACTGCCATGGAATTCTTCAATCCCTCCAACGCCTTCGACGCCGAGGGCCTGACGCGGCTCACCGAGCAGATCGAGCGCCGCAAGAAGATCAGGAACGACATCGAGCAGGACACGATGATCGAGATCCGCAACAAGAATCTCGATACCGAGCGGCAGGCGCTGGAGATCGACCGCGCGCTCGAGCATGCCCGGCTCGCCCAGGAGCAGGATGTCGAGACCCAGCGCGCCGCTCAGCGCGCCCAGGTGACGCGCGAGCGCGCCGAGCGCGACCAGGAGGCCGAGCGCGCCCAGATCGGGGCGCGCCAGGCGATCGAGCAGGCCCGCATCGCCTCCGAGCGTGCGCTCGAGGAGCAGCGCATCGCCAAGGAACGCGAGGTCGAGCAGCTCGAGATCGAGCGCCGCAAGGCAATCGAGCTGGCCGAGCAGGACCGCGCCGTCGCCGTCGCCGAGCAGTCGCGCGCCCAGTCGGTGGCGCAGGCCGAGGCCGACAAGGCGCGGGCGCTGGCCGTCGCCGAGGAGGAGAAGGTGTTCACCGCGCGCGAGACCGAGATGGCGCAGCGGCGCAAGAGCGTCGAGCTGATAACGGCGCGGCAGGAGGCCGAGCGCGAGGCGTTGCGCCTCACCGTCGCTGCCGAGGCCGAGAGGAGCGCCGCCGCCGACCGCGGCGCGGCGGTGCGCGCCGAGGCCGAGGCCGAGGCCGATGCCGAACGGATCCGCGCCGTCGCCTCGCGCATCCGCCTCGAGGTCGAGGCCGACGGCACGCGGATGATGAACGAGGCGCAGAACCTGCTGTCGGCCGATGCCCGCCTGTCGGCCATGCGGCTGAAGCTGATCGACAAGCTCGACGCCATCATCCGCGAGTCGGTGAAGCCGATGGAGCGCATCGAGGGTATCAAGATCCTGCATGTCGACGGCTTCGGCGGCGGCGGTGGAGGCAGCAGCCGCGGCGACCATGCGGGCGACGGCGGCGTCGGGCTGGCCGACAGCGTGGTGAACTCGGCGCTGCGCTTCCGCGCCCAGGCACCGCTGATCGACCAGCTGCTGCGCGAGATCGGCGTCGCCGGCGGCGACGTCGGCCAGGTGGCGCAGGGCCTGCTCGACCGCACCAAGGGCTCAAGCGGCCCGCCGGTCCCGGCCAACCCGCCGGGCGAGTAGCAACGGATGATCAAGGTCTACACGTCGAGCGTCATCGAGGCGCCGGCCGATGCGGTGTGGGCGCGCATCCGCGACTTCAATGCGTTGCCGGCCTGGACGCCGTTCGTCGCCGAATCGCGCATCGAGGGCGGGCAGCCGGCCGACCGCATCGGCTGCGTGCGCAATTTTCGCCTCAAGGATGGCGGCATGATTCGCGAGCAGCTGCTCACCCTGTCGGATTACGACTACCAGTGCTCATACTCGATCCTGGAGAGCCCGCTCGGCGTGGAGAACTACATCGCCACGCTGAAGCTGACGCCGGTGACCGACGGCAACCGCACTTTCGCCGAATGGTGGGCCGAGTTCGACTGCGCCCCCGACCGCGAGGTCGAGCTGTCGCGCGCCATCAGCCAGGGCGTCTTCCAGGCCGGGTTCGATTCGCTGAAGAGTCTGGTGCGGCGTTGAGTGGATCTCCTTCCGCTCTTCACTCTCCTCCCCAGCTTCGCTGGGGAGGTGTCCGTGCCTGCCCTGAGCCACGCCAAAGGGTCATCGCGGACGGAGGGGTCATGAGCCGCGAGTCTCGGGCTCATGACCCCTCCGTCGCCGCAAGACGGCGACACCTCTCCAGCGCAGCTGCTACGGAGTGGACACATCTGGAACCCCTCCCCCGTCCTACGCTGCCGAGTTCACGCATCATGTCGTCCTCCCTGCGCGCAGCGCGGGGAGGTGCCCCCGGAGGGGGCGGAGGGGTCATAAGCCAAGGGTCTCGGGATGAGTCGCCGATCAGTGTCGTCACTACGATGAGCGTTCTAGCAAAGCGTGTGTTGCTCTCGACCCCTCCGCCCCCTCCGGGGGCACCTCCCCGCGCTGCGCGCAGGGACGACAACATGAGTGTAAGCTCGACAGCCTGTCTTGCGGCGGAGGGATTCGAGATGTGTCGACTCCGTAGCAGCGCAGCTCGGGAGGTGTATGAGGATCGCGTAAGGACAGGGCCGCCGGTGCCATGATCCGCGTCACCCGGTCCGCCATCATCGATGCGCCGATCGAGCGGGTCTGGGCCATCCTGCGCGACTTCAACAGCCACACCGCCTGGCATCCCGTGGTGGCCGAGTCGGCGATCGAGAACGACGAGGCGCCCGACCAGGTGGGCTGCGTGCGCTCCTTCACCCTGAAGGACGGCAACCACATCCGCGAGCAGCTTCTCGCCCTGTCGGATGCCGAGCACGTCTCGACCTACTGCATCCTCGACGCCACCCTGCCGATGCGCCGCTACGTCGCCACGGTGCAGCTGAAGCGCGTGACCGATGGCGACCGCACCTTCTGGCACTGGCAGTCGACCTTCGACGCACCGCGCGGCCGCGAGCAGGAGTTCGCCGATCTGGTCGGCAAAGGAGTCTACGAAGGTGGCTTCGACGGCCTGCGCGCCTTCCTGCGTCGACGGCCGGGCGCGCCCGGGACGTCCGGCGCGGCTGCGGCGCCGGCGGTGCGCGCTGTTGCCGGCGATGCCCTTTCCACGCAAGGCGTGGTCGTGAGCCGCTTCGGCGGCCCGGAAGCCCTCGAGACCCGCACGCTGGCGGCGCCGCCGCCAGGCCGCGGCGAGGTCCGCATCCGCCACGCCGCCATCGGCGTCAACTACATCGACGTCTATGTGCGCACGGGCGAGTACCGCTTCATCGAGCCACCGGCGCCGCCCGGCATGGAAGCCGCCGGCGAGGTTCTGGACATCGGCGACGGCGTCACGCACCTGCTGCCCGGCGATCGCGTGGCCTACGCCTGCGTCCCGCCGGGCGCCTATGTCGGCGTGCGCACGCTGCCCGCACGACATGTCGTCGTGCTGCCCGACGACATCGACGCCGAGAGCGCCGCCGCGCTGATGCTGAAAGGGATGACCGCGGAATATCTCCTGCACCGCACGCACGCCGTGCGCGCCGGTGAGACGCTGCTGGTGCACGCCGCCGCGGGCGGCGTCGGCTTGCTGCTCTGCCAGTGGGCGAAGGCGCTGGGTGCCCGCGTGATCGGAACCGTCTCGACCGAGGACAAGGCGCGCGCAGCCCGCGCCGCCGGCTGCGATGCCGTCATCGTCGGCCGCGACGCCGCCTTCGCCGCGGCCATTCACGACGCGACCGCCGGGCGCGGCGCCGACGTGATCTTCGACGGCCTCGGCCGTGCCGCCGCGCGCGAGAATCTCGCCGCACTGGCGATGTGCGGCCATTGGATCTGCTACGGCCACGCCACGGGGGCGATCGAGCAGCTGTCGGTCCGCGAGATCGGCGAGAAATCCGCCACCGTCTCGAGCCCGGTGCTCTTCCACTACACCGACGACCCCGCGGCACTCCGCGAGATGGCGAGCCGCACCTTCGACGCCCTGCGCCGCGGCCTCATCCGCCTCGATATCCGTCACCGCTACCCGCTCGGCGCCGCCGCAGAGGCGCACCGCGATCTGGAAGGCCGCCGCACGATCGGGCCGCTGGTGCTGCTGCCGTAGGCCGGTTGCACGCTCAGCGCGTCCCCAGTCCCCGCGCCCGCGCCAGTGCCTCGAGCTCGGCGGCGACCTTCTCGGCGACGAGGGCCTCGCCCTTCTGGGTCCAGTGGCCGTCCATCTTGCGATAGGTGCCCGGTATGCCCTCGAGCGTCGGTCGCAGGTTCACGAAGCGCATGTCGGTCTTGCCGATCTTCTCGGCCAGCTGGGCGGCCCACATGTCGCAGATGATGTTCCAGCTGTAGGCGCGCGGCCACGGCTTCCAGAACTCGACGTAATCGGGATCGACGCTGCCCATCGGAATGAGGAAGACCACCATCGGGATGCCGCGCGCGCGCAGCAGGCGGTGCGCCGCCTCGATCCACGAGAAGGTCGCGTCGACCTGGCGGGTGCCCATGAGGCGGACCGCGTCGGCCTCGTTCCTGGCCACCTCCCAGTCGCCGGTCTCCCAGCTCAGCAGCGTGCCGAACATCCAGTCCAGCAGATACTCCTGCTCGGGGCCCTGCTGCGGCAGCGCGACATCGATGAAGCGATTGCCGCCGCGCGAGAAGATCTCGGTGAGCCTGGCTTCCGGCACATTCGGATAGTGGTAGCTCCTGACGTAGGAGACGACCCGCTTCACGCGTTCCGCCGGCGGCGCCGTGACGGCCTCGAACAGCACGGTTTCGGCGTTGGCCGGCGCCCGCGCCTGCGACCGGAAGAAGTCCGCCATGCCGAGGCGGTTGACCAGCAGCCAGCTGGTGCGCGGAAACGCCATACCGAGCAGCCCGCCGCCCGGCGATTCGTCGACCAGTCGCGGCAGGATCGAGTAGCCGTCGCCCGGCTGCACGAAGTCGTTGCCGGCGTAAATGAACAGCAGCACTGCATCGGGCTGGAGCGCGAGCGCGACGTCGCGGATGCGATAGTAGTAGCTGCGCGTGTCGGTCGCGCCCACGCCCAGGCTGACCGCCTCGATCCGGTCCTTGGCGGGGACGCGCTGCTGGACTGCCGCCGGCAGGGAAAGCGGCGTGAATCGCGATTCGACGAAGCTGTCGCCGACCAGGAGCGCGCGGTACGACCCCGGCGGCTTGGCGATCGTGCGCTCGCTGTCACGCAGTCCCCAGGAATTGTCGGCCTCGGCGAGCCAGGGCTGGTTGCGGAAGGGTGCGGCCAGGGTCAGCTGCGGCGTCGGCTGCCGGGGGTTCAGCGCGCGGGCCGGCCAGGGCGGCACGAAGTACGACGACAGGATCTCGACCCCGGCCAGCGTCACGGCCAGCAGAATCGCGCCGAACGCCACGCTGAACGCGATGCGCTTACCTTTGCTCACGCTTGTTCCCCAAGAGGTCCAGGACGCCCGCTTCATAGAGGGGCGGTTTTCTCTCGGCAAGCTGGCTAGACCGGGCCCGGCCGCCGCTCGAACTGCTTTGCCCAGAGCAGGATCTCGGGCGCGATCTCGCCGTCCGGAGCGACGACGGCGGATCTGAAATCGCCGTCGGGACCACGACACACGAGCAGGCTGCCCGGTCCGCCCCGCGGGCATTTGCAGGTCGCGATCGCGATGCCGTCGATGCCAACCTCGACCTTGCTTTCAAAGCCGCCGATCGCCACGCCGCCGTCGCCCGCGGTGACGACGCCGAACGAGCCACCGTAGATCGCCACGCCGCCCGCGCCGGCCGTGATCATGCCGTAGCGGCTGCCCAGGCCGACCGCGACGCCGCCGTCGCCCGCGTCGGCCGTGCCGTAGCGCTTGTCGTCGCAGACCGCGATGCCGCCATCGCCCGCACGTGCCTTGCCGCCTCCGGTGATGGCGATGCCGCCGTCGCCCGCCTGCGCGGCCTCCCACGAGCGCGCCAGCCCGCCGTCGTCGGCCACTGCCCTGCCGCCGTCTTCGGCGATGGCCCAGCCGTCACCCATGGCGATCACGATGTCGTCGGTGTCGGAGGCGTAGATCGCGTGAGGCGGCGAGGGATCGGCAGGTGACGCGACGCTGTCTTCGTACCCGAAAGTGGTAGACCTCAGCCCTTCCAGCGCCCCGTACTCGGTCTTCGGACGAAATGTCCCGTCCGCCCAGATGTAGGCAACGTCGGGCTGCAGCCCGCCGGGGCCGGCCCAGGCCACGGAGTAGCGCGGCGCCGCGCCGTCGGGTTCGAGGTAGCGGACGACGATCAGCGCGCCCTCGCTCAAGGTAACGCGCATCCGGCTGCCGATGGCGCCGCGCACCACGGCGATGCCGCGACGACCAACCTCGATCCGTCCCACCCGGTCGAGACCCACGGCGATGCCGGCCTGCTCGACCTCGACGCCGCGTGCCGCCGCCAGGGCGACAGCAACTCCCAGCTCGCGCGCCAGCAGCCACGCGCCCGCCTCGCGCGCGACCGCCAGGCCGGACGCGGTCGCGTGGCCCTCGGCGCCGACGATGGCGATGCCGTTGCTGCCACCCACGGTGACGCGACCGCGACGGCCGGCGACGGCGACGCCGCCGAGGCCGCCCGGCACCAGCAGGTGGCTGCCCGGCCCGCCGCGCGCCAGGCCGCTGTCGCCGGTCACCGCGACGCCGAACGGCCCCACGTCGGCGATGCCGTTCGCGTTCTGCATCACCAGCTTGACCGACATCGCCGCGCGGTCGGCGCCGAGATCGATCAGGGTCTCGAGGGCGCCACGGGGATCGCCACGATAGATCACCGTGCCGCCCATGAACTCGAGGACGGAGCCCGACGCCACGCCCGGCATGTCCTCCTCGTCGAGGCGCACGATCGCCCATTGCGAGGAGTCGAGGAATGCCGCGGCAGGATCGCCGACGCCCCAGGGCAGGCCGCGAATTCCGCGCTGGCCGCCGCCCCCCTCGTCGCTCGTCTCGTCGACCGGCGCGCGCAGGGCGAGCCGGCCACGCGCCGGAAAGGTCCAGCCACTGACGCGCCGCAAGTTGCCACCGCCAGCGCCGCACAGAACCAGGATCGGCGTGGCGGGCGGCCGCCGGTCGCTCACGGCAGGATCGCTTCGCCCTCGATCTCGACCTTGGCGTTTGGATCGATCAGGGCCGAGACCTGGACCAGCGTCATCGCGGGGAAATGCCGGCCGAGCGTCGCGCCCCACGCCGTGCCGATCGCGGCGCCGGCGGCGTTGAACTCGGCGATGTCGGTGACGTAGGCACGCAGCGCCACCAAGTGTGTCGGCTCGCCGCCCGCCGCCTTCAGCACCGTCACGAGATTCTTCAGCGCCACACCCCATTGCGCGCCGGCGTCGGCCGGAATGTGCGCCTGCCCGGGCTCGCGCCCGATCTGGCCGGCGATGCGCACGCTCTTCGTGCCGATGGCGACGACGCCATGCGAGAAGCCGCGCGGGCGCGTCCAGCCCTCGGGCAGGACCGGCGTGTAGGCGATGTCGGATGCGGGCATGATCGGGTTCCTCCTGGAGATGTTGGCCGAGCCTACTTCATCTCTGCTGGCCGCGCGCCACTCCAGAATCTCTCTGGTCATCCTGAGCGAAGCGAAGGATACATCGCCAGAAGCAGCGAAGCACTCGAGTGGCAGGTGGGATGAGATACTTCGCTGCGCTCGGGATGACGGGACTGTTCGTGCTTGGTGGCCGGAAGACGACGGCGAAAACGTCCGCCCATTGCCAAGCGCCACCGGCGGTGTGACCTTCCGGCAATCCCCGGAGGAGACATCGCCATGCGCGACCCGCGCGCCCTCATCGACACCGCAACTCTCGCCGCTTCGCTCGGCGATTCGTCGCTGCGGATATTCGACTGCACGACGTATCTCGAGCCGACGCCGGCCGGCTCGTCCGAGCCCTACCGCGCCGTGCCCGGCCGCAAGACGTTCGAGGACGGCCACGTGCCCGGTGCCGGCTTCCTCGACCTGCAGGGCGAGTTCTCCGATCCCGGCACGCACCTTCACTTCATGATGCCGCCGGTCGCCCGGCTGGAGGCGGCATTCGGCCGGCGCGGCGTCGGCCCGGGCACGCGCGTGGTGCTCTACAGCATCGGCACGATGATGTGGGCGACCCGCTTCTGGTGGATGCTGCGATCCCTGGGCTTCGACGACGCGGCGGTCCTCGACGGCGGCTTCGACAAGTGGAAGGCCGAGGACCGGCCGATCGAGACGGGCCCGCCGCGCGGCTATCCGGAGGCGACTTTCGTCGCCAAGCCTCGTGCGGGGATGTTCGTCGATGCCGCTACGGTGAAGGCCGCCATCGGCCGCGCCGACACCGTGACGGTGAACGCCCTCGGCCCGCAGTTCCATCGCGGGCTCGAGCCCAGCCGCTACGGCCGGCCGGGCCGCGTGCCCGGCAGCGTCAACGTGCCGGCCGCCACGCTGCTCGATCCCGCAACCAAAGGCTTCACCACGCTCGCCGACGCGGCGCAGAAGTTCGCCGCCCAGGGCGTGTCGCAGGACAAGCGCACGATCTGCTACTGCGGCGGCGGCATCTCGGCCACGATCGACCTGTTCCTGCTGCACCAGCTCGGCCACGACGACATCACGCTCTACGACGCCTCGATGGGCGAGTGGGCGAAGACGCCGTCGCTGCCGATCGAGACCGACTGAGGCTGGTGATGCCCGATGTCAAGTGGTGCCGTCTCTCCGCGGCAGTCGCGCTGGCGATGGCCGTCATGAGTCCCGCTGCGCACGCCCACGCGCAGACGCAGGTCGATATCGTCGCCTGGTTCGCCAGGGCCGCGGCCGAGCGCGGCGCCGGCCTCGCCCGCAAGACGAAGCCGGTCGACGCACGACCGGCCAGGCCGGGCGAGATCGTGGTCACGATGATCAAGGGCGAAGGCAAGGAGACGCAGAGCCCGCAGGCCGCCGCCGGCGACTGGGTCGTCCGCAACCGCTGCCCCGAGACCGGCAACGAGGAAATCCTGGTGCGCGCCGCGACCTTCGCCCAGCGCTACGACGGGCCCATCGGAGGGCCGAGCGGCGCCGCCGAGGGCTGGTTGCCCTGGCGTCCGCGCGGCAACCCGATGCGCTTCGTCACGGTGAGCGACGGCGACGGCGCGTTCCGCTTCACCGCGCCGTGGGGCGAGCCGATGGTCGCCCGGCCCGGCGACATGATCGTGCAAAATCCGGACAGCGCCAAGGACACCTATCGCATCGCCCGGGCGGCCTTCGCCTGCACCTACGAGGTGACGAGCGAGCCGACGCGGTGACGTGACGGCTAGGAACGCGCCACTCCTAGGCGCTCACTTTTCGGCTCTCCTCCCCAGCATCGCTTTGGCGAAGCTGGGGAGGTGTCCGCGTCATCGCGGACGGAGGGGTCATGAGTCACAGTCTCACTGCTCATGACCCCTCCGTCGCCGTAAGACGGCGACACCTCCCCAGCGAAGCTGGGGAGGAGGAGCAAGAGTCAGCGCCTATGAGCGCCAGAGCTACTGCTGCAGCACGCCCAGCCCCTTCAGCTTGGCGATCTCCTCGGCGGAGTAACCCGCCTCGACCAGCAGCGCTTCCGAATGCTGCCCGACCGCCGGGGCGCGGGCCGGGGCGACCTTGGTCTCGCCGTCGAGATGGAAGGGGCTCGACACCGTGAGGCCGCCGCCGTCGGCGAACGGTACCAGCGCGCCGACGGCGCGCGCCTGGGCGTCGTCGGCCGCCTCATTGACCGAGGACACCGGCCCGAAGGTCACGCCGGCACGCTCGAGGACGACCCGCCACTCGTCGAGATCGCGCCTGGCGAAGATCGCCTCGAGGATCTCGGTCAGCGCGCGGGCATTGGCGCGCCGCGCCAGCTGGGTCTCGAAGCGCGGGTCGGACGCCAGGTGCTCGGCCTCGATCGCCTTCAGGAAGCCGGCGAGCTGGCGCGCCTCGTTGTGCAACGCCATCAGGAACCAGCGCCCGTCGCGGCAGCGATAGTGGTTGGCGAGCGCGCTCGGCGTCTCCTTGCGCGGCGGGCGGTGCGCCACGTGCTCGCCGAACAGCCGGTTCTGCACGTAGCAGCCGTTCGCCCACAGGCCGTTCTGCAGCAGCGAGGTCTGCGCCACGCCGCCCCTGCCCGTGCGCTCACGCCGGTAGAGCGCGGTCACGATGGCGGCGTAGAGCGCGGTCGCGGTCGGATGGTCGCCCATGCCCGGCATGGAGCGCACCGGCTCGGCCTCGGCGCCGGTCCGCACCATGTCCATCAGGCCGGTGCGCGCCCAGTAGGCGGTGGCGTCGAAGCCGGTGCGTGCCGCCTCCTCGCCGGCCTCGCCATAGGCCGAGATCGAGCCGTAGACCAGGCGCGGGTTGACCGCCAGCAGGTCAGCGGCGGCGATCTTGAGGCGCTCGCGCACGGGCAGCGGGAAGTTGGTGATGAAGACGTCGGCCCCGGCGATCAGGCGGTGCAGGACGGCGAGCCCCTCGGCAGGCTTGAGATCGATCGCCAGGCTGCGCTTGTTGCGCGACGTCAACTGCCACCAGTAGTCGGTCACCTTGCCCGGCACCGCCGCCGTCGCCCGCCACGGGTCGCCGGCGCCCGGCGGCTCGATCTTGATCACCTCGGCGCCGAAATCCGACAGGATCGTCGCCGCCGCGGGACCCGCGATCCAACTCGCGCAGTCGATGACTCGCAGGCCCGAGAAGATGCCGTCAACCATCTGGAGTTACCCTCGTGAGGATGCAATCGCGCCACATAAACGCCGCCGTCGCCGCGCCAACTGTGTCACGCTATGGACTGTCCTGACAGGGTTCACGACATCGTCCGCGCGCTGGACGAAAGAGCCCATCGCCATTGCCGGCAGCGTACACGGCGCGCCGGCCTGCCCTTTTTCGGGGGGCGAGCCTGCCCCGCGACGCAGTTTACAGGACAGTCCGCCGATGCAAGATAGCCGGGCGCATGACCATGAGCTGCATTCCCTGCCTGCCGGACAGGCGGGAAGCAGCCGCGGCGCCGCCGGCGTCGCGATCTTTGCCTATGGTGACGATCTCTGCCCATAGTGGCGAACTCAGACGGGAACCAGCACGATGCCCCTGCAAGTCGTGAACACGGCGCAACTGGCCTGCAGCTTCGGCGCAGCGCCTTCGACGCTCACCGTGCTGCCGGTCAACCGGGTCAATTGCGGCAACCAGCCGGCAGCCAACATCATGGACCACAAGCCGATGGTCAACATCATGCCGTTCGGGATGTGCCTCAGCCCGACCAATCCGCAAGTCATCGCCGCCACGTCGGCCGCGCTGGGCGTGTTCACGCCGCAGCCGTGCATTCCGGTCACCCCCGCACCCTGGGTGCCGGGCGCGGTGACGGTGCTGATCGGCAGCCAGCCGGCGCTGGACAACGTCTCGAAATGCAACTGCACGTGGGCGGGGATCATCTCGGTCGTCATGCCGGGACAGGTGCAGACCAACATTCCGTGAGAGGCTGGTACGCGAGCCCGGCCCGTGAACGGGGCCGCGCGCGACGTCGTGACGGCGGGGGAGACATCTGATGGCCGATAGCCCACAGAAAGATGCGTTGATCCAGTTCGACATGCCGGTGCTCGACGACCCGGACAAGCTGCTGGTGACAGGCGTCATCGGCCAGGAGGCGATCTCCCGGCCGTTCGTCTACACGCTGTCGCTGGTGTCGAAGGACAAGGACATCGAGCCGGCCACGATGCTCGGCAAGTTCGCGGGTTTCCGCATCCGGCGCCGCGAAGGCGACGCGATCAAGGAAACAAAGGGCTTCAGCGGCTTCATCGCCTCCTTCTCGCGCGGCGAGATGCTGGCGCCGCGGCGCCAGTTCCGCGTCTATTCGCTGCGCCTGGTGTCGGCTCTGTCCCTGCTCGACCAGGGCACGAACTTTCGCATCTTCCAGGACAAGGACGTCCTGCAGATCATCGACGCGGTGTTCAAGGACGCCAACCAGGAGCGGTTCAGCAACCGCTTCACGCTGGATTTCACCATCCGCGTCCTGTCGAGCGAGAAATACCCTCCCCTGCAGTTCTGCGTCCAATACAACGAGACCGATTTCAACTTCGTTTCGCGGCTGATGGAGCAGCACGGCCTGCACTACTTCTTCGAGCAGACCGACAAGAGCCACAAGATGGTCATCGTCGACGGCCCGCCCTACCCGAACAACCCGGCCTCGCCGGTGGCGTTCATCGGCGGCGCGAAGAATGCCCGCGGCTCGATCGGCGACGGCTGGAAGCACAATTTCGATCCACAGCTCGAGAACTGGATCTATCGCGACCGCGAGTACCGCAACACCCCGGCGCTGTCGGAAGACAGCCGGGAGACCGTGATTCCCGAGGTGAAGGCGGCGCTGCAGGGCGAGCAGTTCGTGTATCCCGGCGGCTACGCGACGCTCAGCACCCAGGGTCAGACGGCGAACTACGTGAAGGGCCTGGTGCGCACCCGGATGGAGGAGGAGGAAACCCGCTACGATACCTTCACCGGCAGCTCGTTCAACGTGCCGTTCGCAGCCGGCACGCGCATCAAGATCATCGAGGTCAAGGAGCAGCCGGCCGAGGAGCGCATCCCCAACGAGCTGGAGAAGGAATACCTGCTGACCTCGGTGTCGTTCTCGGCGACCGAGGCGACCTTCACCAAGGAAACGACGGCCGAGATCCTCCTGCGGGTGCTGAAGGCCGCGGCGGAGGCCGGCGGCGAGGCCGGTCTCGGCGCGCTGACGCAATCCGCGAAAGCCAACCTTCCCGACGTCAACAAGACGATCAACGAGCTGCCGCGACTGGGCAGCCTCATCGGCAGCTTCTTCGGCGGCTTTGCCGGCGTGGCCGTCGCCGCGGCGGCCGAGATTCTGAAGCCGCATCTCTCCGACGTGCCGATCATCGGGATCTTCTTCAAGAAGACGCCGCCGCCGCCGGCCTACAACAACAGCTTCACCGCGGTGCCGATCATCTCCGGCCGGCAGTACCGCTCGCCCAGCATCACCAGGAAGCCGCGGGTGGCGGGGCCGCAGACCGCGACGGTGTTCGGTGCCACCGACGAGGACGTCTCGACCGACGAGCTCGGCCGGGTCAAGGTCAAGTTCGACTGGGACCGCACCGGCACGGGCGGCCCGAAGAAGCCCGAGACCAACTCCTGCTTCATCCGCGTCGCCCAGCCGTGGGCCGGCCCGAAATGGGGCATGCAGTTCCTGCCGCGCGTCGGCGAGGAGGTGCTGGTCGACTTCATCGACGGCGACCCCGACCGGCCGCTGATCACCGGGCGGGTGTTCAACGCCGCCCACAACTACCCGCTCGACCTGCCCAAGTTCCGCCTGCGCAGCGGCATCAAGACGCGCACGGTGCCGCTCGCCACCAACGACAAGGCCAAGTTCCACATGATGCGGTTCGACGACACCGCGGGCAAGGAACAGCTGCTGCTGCGCAGCCAGGGCCGCACCGACGTCACGTCGTTCGGCACCTACTACGAGACCGTGCATTCGACCATGCACTCGCTGATCGGCGGCAAGGACCCAGAGACCGGCAAATCGGGCGGCTCGCTGATCGTGACGGTGGGCGGCGAGCACGACCAGCACATCATGAAGGACATGTATGAAAGCGTCGACGCGCAGCTCCAGCACACCGTGAAGGCGGACGTGTCGGAGGACCATCAGGCCAAGCAGAGCACCATCGTCGGCACCAAGGCCACCCTGAACGCGCAGGAAGTGGTCGTCGAGGCGTCGCAGAAGATCACGCTGAAGGTTGGCGCCAGCTTCGTCGTGGTCAATCCGGCCGGCGTGTTCCTGAGCGGCGCCATGGTGAACATCAACTCGGGCGGCTCGCCCGGCAGCACGGCGAACCTCACCATGACCGACCCGCTGGATGCCACCCGGGCCGATCCGGGCGACCCGCAGGATTTCATCGAGAAGCAGCCGCCCTGGAAGGGAGGCGGACGGCGCACCCGCACCGTCAGCGCCCATCACGGCCTCACCGTCACCGCCAACAAGGACGGGTCGCTTCAGGTCGGCAAGGGAATCACGGTCAAGGGCGATCAGAAATACCAGGATACGGTGGTGTCGCAGCTCGCGCTGATGAACGACACCAAGACGGGAAATGCGCTGATCACCGACTACCAGAGCACGGGCAAGTCAATGACCATCCTGCCGGCGAACCCGCCGCCCAACCCGCCGAACGCCGGCGCGACGCCGGCGGACCCCGCCGGCGCCAAGAACGGCAAGGGATCGAACTCGACCGTCGAGTACAATCCCGAGCAATGGCCCAATCCGGTGAATGCTCCCGACGTGCCGGGCGACGTCATCCTGTTCCACGAGATGACCCATGCCGATCACCACGCTCACGGCTCGCGCGACCCGACGAAGCGCACCGACGGCTTCACCACCAACGAGGAATTCAATACGATCGGGCCTGAAAATCAGTATCGCGACGAGCGCGGTGTGCGTCGCCGCGTTAATCATCAAGGCCTGTAGTGCCGCCCTCGGCGGGCCCGGGCCGACCACGCCGCGACAGGAGACCCTCGAGATGACCGATACGACCGACGCCGAGCCCGGCGTGACCCTCGCCTGCCAGCCCACGCGCGACGGCGAGGTGCTGGTGTTTCCCTACACGCTCACCAACAACACGCGCGGCGACATCTACGTTCTGGATGCCTTGCCCGAGTACGACGCGGCGAGCGGCCAGGCGCGCGTCAACCTCAACAGCGCCGTGATCGCCCGCGGCGAGGACGGCTTCGCCCATATCCTGCGGGGCATCGCCCCCGTGCCGAACGACAGGGACGTGGCGGTTCGAATCATTCCGCTGGCGACCAAGCTGCAGCAGGGCGGCGTGCTGGAACGGCGTTTCACGGCCAACGAGCCGCTGCACGAGACCGGGCCCTACCATCCCGATCTGCCGCTCTCGCAGTACCGCCTGCGCGACATCAAGGGCGTCATCCTGACGGCGCACTACCTCCCCGCCTCGGCCGAGGGCTTCGGCGCCGCGCCGGTCGACTACGCGCCCGGCCTGTTCCGCGTCTTCGCCAAGGACACGGTCGGCGCGGCCCGCGCCGTCTCCTGCCAGTTGCCGGCGCGCGGCCTCAACATCCTGGTGCGGACGGACGATTTCCCGCGGCCGTAGCGGCTGCTCGATGCCGGGAACGTCCTCCCTGCGCGCAGCGCGGGGAGGTGCCCCCGGAGGGGGCGGAGGGGTCGAGAGCAACACGCGCTTTGCCAGAACACTCGTCATCGTGACGACACTGATCGCCGACTCATGCCGAGACCCTTGGCTCATGACCCCTCCGCCCCCTCCGGGGGCACCTCCCCGCGCTTCGCGCAGGGAGGACGACATGAAGCGTCAATTCGGCAGCGTAGGACGAGGGAGGAACTCCAGATGTGTCCACTCCGTAGCAGCGAAGCTGGGGCGGTGCATGAGAGTCACCTGCCCTTCGCCGCGCGATCGATGATCGCCTCGGCGTCGGCGGGCAGCAGCAGGCGCTCCTCGATCAGCCACAGCGCCGCCTGGCGCACCGCGTCCGCATACGCTTGCGGCGTCGGGTAGCGCTCCTCCAGCGAGGGCCGCGGATCGCCAGCGCGCTCGCGCTCGGCACGAGTCGCGGCGAGCGGCAACACGCCGCCCAGCAGCGGGCAGAGCGCGCCGGCACCGAACCCCTCGGCACGCGGGTTCCAGCCGGTGTAGGTGGCGCGCGGCACCTCGACCGCCGGCATGCGCACGCCGGCCACCGCCATACCGTCAGCGTTGGCGAGCGGCACCAGCACGGCATAGCGGCCGAGCTCGCGCGGCGGCTCGGCCCCCGCCGCGCCACTGCCGTCGACCTTGGCCGCCGGCACGTGCAGGCCGCTGTAGCCGAGTCCCGGGACGACCGGCACCGCCTTGTCCGGCGCGACCAGGGTGCCATGGATGCGGCTCGGTGTGCGGCTGGCCGGCGGCAGCGCGTCCCCGCGCACCCAGCCGTCCAGCGCCGACAGCAGCGCCCGCATCGGCGCCCCGGCATGCAGCGGATTGAGCGGCAGGACGCAGGCCTCGCTCTTGCGTACCTCGGCGCCCGGCCGCGAGAAGTGCGGCGTGCCGCTGATCATGTAGGCGCGCACGTCGTCCGGCAGGACAAGGTCGCGGCCCGCGGGATCGGTCACGACCAGCGAGGCACGCGCCTGCCAGTACTCGTTCTCGGTGTCGGTCTGCATCACCTTGGGGCAGGTGCCGGTGGCGCGGCAGCGCCGCATCAGGCCATCCTGCACGCCGCTCACCGGATCGGTCGCATCGGCATAGCTGAAGGGGAAGGTGTCGGCCGGCCAGGCGACGTCGTGCGGATAGCGCGGCGCGCGGCCGGGTTGGGCGAAGCGACTGTTGCCGTAGAGCCGCCGCGCGCCCGCGATATGCGGCATCATGCCGTCGAACACGCGCCGCCCCGCCGTGTCCTCGTTGAAGCCGAGATAGAGATAGTCGCGCACATAGCGCCCGCTTTGCGACACGCCGAACAAATGGCTGCGCCGGACCTGGGCGGCGAGCGGGTTGGCCGCACCCGTCTCGTGGCGCAGGAAGGTCGCGACGTCGCGCAGCGCGGCGAAGCCCAGCCCGACCACGCCGGGATCCTTGCCCGTGTAGGTGATCTCGTAGATCGCGCCGGCATCGAAGCCCTGCGGCCGCGTGATCTCGAGCCTGCCGTCCCCGAGCTGGCGCCACGACAGGTCGGCCGGCGACTGACGCGCCGCCTCCCAGCCTGCGCGCACGGTGACCTTCACGCTCCTGTCATCCGCCACCGGCCACGGCAGCGCCGTCGCGGCCGGGTTCTTCAGATGGTCGAAAACCACCTCGGCGCGCACCGGCCCGGTGACGCCCGCCAGTACCGGCGCGCGCAGGGCGAGCCGTCCCGGCTCGGAGGCCCCGGCCCCGGGCTGAGAGGCGACGTCGGCCTGCCAGCCGACCCAGGCCAGCGTATAGCCCTCGCGGAACAGGAAGCCGTTGCCGGCCGCCGCCTCGGTCATCGCCGGCGGGCCCTGGGTCGCCACCACCTCGGTGAAGAGGTGCAGCATCAGCTCGCGGCCACGGTTGGGCGCCTCGACCAGCACGGCGCCGTTGGCGCGGGAAGGGTCGGCCGGCCGCAGGATGAAGACATCGGCCGCCGCCTCGACCCGACCCTGCGCATTGCGCGGCGCCCGGTCGAGGTCGGCGATCACGGCATTGCGCCGATCCGCCGGATCGACAGCCACGGTGGCGCGCGCCGCGATGCGCTCGTAGGTTCCCACGGTGCCGAAGCTTACGCCGCCGAAGGCGGGGCCGCGCTCCAGAATTTCGAATCGCGCGACCTCGGCCTGCGCAGGGGCGATCAGCGCCAGGCCGAGGCCGACGAGCAGCCAGGCGGCGATGGATTTCATGAGTGATTCCTCCGTTCACGCGCAGTGTGCCATCGAGGGTGGATCGCGGCCAGTTGAAGCGATCGGCTCGCGCCATCGGGTGCTTCTGGACAGTGCCGATCTCGCGCTAGCCCAACAGCCGAACGTCCCGGTCCGTATCGGCTGGTCTTCCTCGGCTGTCGGCGTCGCGATGCCGACGCTCTACGATGCGACCCAGAATGTATCGGGCTGATAGAGCCCGAAATAGCCGCCGGGATCCCAGCCGTAGAATCCTTGCTTCGGCACGTTGCGGATCTTCGGCCCGACCACGATGGGCTGGCTGAGCCCGTTCACGGTGCCGATCGTGAACACCTGGTCGACGTTTGTCTGCAGGATCTCGTCCCACGCGCGGCGGCGGCCGGGCTCGTCGGCGGCAAGCTCCCACTGTCTGACGCAATCTAGCAGGCGGCGGGCCTCCGGCATGTCGCAGGGCTCGCCCTGCTTGCCCTTGGAAGCGACATACATGCCCCATTTGGGCCATTGCAGGCCGCCTTGCGTCGTCGGCGCGAGCTCCCGCGGGCTGGTATCGGGAGTCGGTACCGCGGTGAACAGGCCGGCATACGCCGTCATCATGGCCTCGCCGGAGGCGGTGCGCAGCCAGAAGTTCTCGAACGTCTGCTGCTTGACCAGCATCCGGATGCCGATCCGACGCCAGTGCTCGGCGATCAGGTTCAACGCGTCCGCTTCCTCGGTCGCCTCGCTCTGGCTCTCGATCACGATGATCGCGGAGCGCCCGTCGGGCAGCAGGCGGAGCCCGTGCGCGTCGCGCCTGCCGAGGCCCATCCCGTCGAGAAGCCGGTTAGCTGCCTGGGGTTGGTATTCGGCCCACCTGGTCGCATACTCCGGCTTGAACAGCGCCGAACGCGGCATGATGGTGTTGTTCGACGGCGTCGCGAGCCCGAGATAGACGACCTGGTTCAGCTCCTCGCGGTCGATCGACAGCGACAGCGCGCGGCGGAAACGCACGTCGCGCAAGAGCTTTCGCCACTCGGCATCGTTGGCGTTGAGGTTGGGATAGAGGGCGAATTGCGAGCCCGACCCGAACTCCCATAGCCGTACGCTGACGCCCGAGCTCCTGGCGCTGTTTTGCAGGAACGCGTAGTCGCGGATCTTCAGGTAGCGTGCCTGCAGATCGGCCTCTCCAAGCCCTGCCCGGGCCGGGATCAGGTTGGCCGCCGTGACGTCGAAGACGACGCGATCGGCATAGGGCAGCTGCCGGCCGTTGGTGTCGATGCGGTGATAGTACGGATTGCGCTCGAAGATGTAGCGCTGGGCGGGCGGAGGCGTGGTCAGCACCCACGGGTTGAGCGAAGGCATGTCGGCGCTGTTGTTGACGAACATGGCGTCGAGGCGGCGGCGGAAAACCTGCACCCAGTCCCGGCCCCGCTCCCCGGCACCTGCCGCATCGGCGATCGCGGCGGCGTCGCTGTATCGCGGATGGAACTTCTTCAGATAGTGCGCCGGCGCGAACACGAAGACCGGCCAGACGCGGGCCTGGCTTTGGATGAAGTACGGGTTGGGCCTGTCCCAGCGGTATCTGACCGTGGTTTCGTCGACGATCTCGACGTCGGGGGGCTTGCCATCGACCAGGAGCTCGTCTTGCGGGCCGAAGGGCGACAGCTCGGCGTTGTTGGCGATGTCCTCCCAGAAGAACCGGAAGTCCTCCGTCGTGAAGGGATGGCCGTCTGACCATCGGTGGCCGGCCCTGAGCCTGAAGGTGACCAAGCCGCCGTCATCGCTTTGCCAGCTCTCCAGGATGTCGGGTCTGAGCTTGAACGCAGCGTCGTGGACGATCAGTCGGGCGTAGCTGTAGATCGTCATCAGCACGGTGTCGCGGTTGCCCGTCACCAGCATGGTGAGCTGGCCGCCCTGCCGGCCGGCACCGTCCTCGCCCGCGAAGGTCCTGACCACGAGAGGCTGCCGGGGAATACGCCGGGCGGCCGGCGGCAGCATGCCCGCCTTGACGCGGTCGGCGAGCATCGGCGTTTCCCGCATCGACCCGATCGGGTCGGCGCCGAGCGCGGAGCCGCACAGGGGACCGAGAAGGAACCCGCCGAGAAGGCCTCGCCGCTTCATGCGTCGCAATTCCAAGCCGTGCCTGCAGCTTTCGGGCTGCTCCAAGTTGGCAGTTGCCCATGCCCAATGTGCCATACCCGTCGCGTTCGCCGAAACCCTTCCTCGGGAAAGGCAACCTCGATAAGGAGGTGCCGAGGGAAGGACGACACGGCGGGTCGCGGCCGACGGCGCAATGCCCTGTCGAGCTCACCGAGGCCATTCGAGGAAATCCATGCGATCGTTCTTCATATCGATGCCATCGAACGGGGAGCCCTCGACGAAGGTGCTGATCTTCCTCCATGGCTTCGGCGAAGCCTTCGATCCGCTGTCCGCAGAGCAGGCCGCGGCGCTCGCGGAGCCCGGCCAGCGGCTCGAGCGGCTGGGCACAGGCAACCTCTTTCGCGAGGGCGTGCCGTCGATCCTGAGCCGGCCGGCCGTCGCCGCACCCTCCCCGGCTCCGGCAGAGCCGGTGGCGGCAGCGCCGTTTTCCCTGCCGCTGTTCGATCGCTTTCTCACCATCGCTCCCCAGCAGGCGCGGCGCCTCGACATGCACGACCCGCAACTCATCCATGGCATGCTGGACCGCTCCATCGCGATCGCGCGGACGTTCGTCGCGGAGCCGCGGATCGCGGTCATGGGCTTCAGCATGGGCGGCTTCGCCTCGTTCCTGCTGGCCGACCGACCCGAGGTCCGGGCGGTCGTCGCGATGGATGCGCCGCCGGCACAGGACAATTTCGATGGCTTCGCCGCCAGGGTATCGCGTCTCAGGACACCCTTCTGGGCCTTTCACTCCGACTACGACCCGCAATCCAGATTCTTCCCCATCGCCCAGATGCATCGTCTGATCACGGTGCCGGAGGTGCCGTTCGGGTCGGTGCCGCGAGAGCATCAGTGCAAGACGTTCATCGCTCCCCGGGGATCGGACCACGAGGCACATTCGCGCGTCTGCAACGACGTGTGCCGCTCCGACGCCGTCTACGCGTGGATGCTGCGCTACCTTTGAGGGGGCACGGCCGCCGTCATGCGGCCGCAGCCGACATCCGAGAGACGACGATCGTCGATTCGCCGAAATTTCTGACGACCTCGCCGCAGCCGATCCTGCCGTCGTTCAGGACGAGACGTCCCGCGTCGATGTTGGCCTGGCTTCGTCTCTTGTTCACCCAGACGCTGCCGTCTCCGCCGGTCTCCACGCGGCCGAGATCCTTGTGCTGCAGCTCCCTGCTCCGCTCGGCATCGTCGTGGGGAATGCACCGTGCGTAGCGCGGCTCGATGGACTGGCAGCGATATCCCCTGGCCATCAGGCGGCGAAACAGGTCCATGTCGTCGTAGCCCCAGCCGACGTGCGCCTCGTCCATCCCGCCGACATCGAGAAAAGTCTGCTTGTGGAGCGCATATCGCCCGACGCACCCTTCGTCATAGGCCAGCATGAAGTCGTCGCCTTCCATGCGACAGCCGATCAGGAAATTGTCGCGTTCGACCTGGTCGGCGAGGTAGGTGGCGAATCCCCGTCCCGTGTAGTTGTCGGCATCGACCACGCAGACGATCTCGCCGCTGGCCAGCCGGATCGACATGTTACGGGAATGGGTGGCATGGAAGTGGGTAGGCTCGGCCGTGAAGTAGTAGCTCAAGCGGCCGCTGGCGATCTCCCCGCCGAGCTCCATCTTCACCCAGTCACCGAGACCGTCGCCGGAGTTGTAGTCGAGCAGGACGAACTCCAGGTTCGGATAATCCCTGTTGTCGGCGATATTCTGCGGCAACGTCTCCCGCACATGGTGCAGCCGGTTGCGGCTGGTGGTGCACAGGGAGATCCTGGGCGACGGCCGGGATCGGACACGGAGGCAGTGCTCCAGCCAATGCGGGCCGACCTTCACCGCGCCCCAGAACAGCCTCCGGCTGCGACCATCCAACCCTTGCGACACGAAGCGCGCCACCGTGCTCTGCGCCGCATCGACGATGCACAGCGCCGTCTCCTCGCGCTTCCACGTTCCCGAAAGTCCATAGGGATCGGGCTCGACCTCGACGGATCCATCGGGCAGGCCGACGACGCGTGCAACCCAGCCTCCGCCCGCGTCGAGCAGCTCGAATTCCTGCCGCAGGTGCCTGTCGTCTTGAAGAAGAAGCATCATGGCTCGAGCATTCGCACAAGGACCGGAGTGAAGATGGAACGCTTTTCGCAGGCTTTGCCGATCTTCGGCAACCACGAGCCTGCGAGCTCGTCGTGAATTGTCGACTGGTGCGACCGATCATGGCCACCGGGTTGACGCAACATCGTCCATCAACAACAATGCAAGCGAGGGGAGAGAATTGCCCATTGCAGGGGGGAAATAGCTTGCGCCGGGCCATGGGTAGTCACTGCGTCACAGACGCGTCCCCGCTGCGTGGGCGCTGCAAGTTCTTCTTCGCACCCGGGCGGAGGCCCGCGGGAGCCGACAAGTCCAGCAATTGCCCGGCGTGAAGGACATGCTGGTTTCACCCGACATGCCCACCTCCCCGGCGCCGCGGCTCTCGTTCTTCACGGTCTGCATGGGACGGCTTCATCACCTCCGGCAGACTCTGACCAAGAATCTGGCCTGGAACGCCGACCATCCCAGCCTCGAGTTCGTCATCCTCGACTACAGTTCCCCCGACGACGTGGAGAGCTGGGTCCGCAGCGAGCTCGGCGAGCATCTTGCTTCCGGACGGATCGTCTACTACCGCTACGACCATGCGCAGTTCTTCAGCTTCAGCCACTCGCGCAACATGGGCGCGCGGCTGTGCCGCGGCGAGATCCTCTGCAACGTCGACGCCGACAACTTCACCGGGCCCGACTATGCGCACTACATCGACGAGCAGATGAAGGACAACGACCTCCTGGTCGGCTGCGACTTCGAGAATGGCGTGTTCACGCCCATCGTCGGCGACCATGGCTGGACGGGCCGCATGGCCGTGCGGCGCCAGGCGTTCCTCGACTGCGGCGGATACGACGAGGACATGGTGGCCTGGGGGTACGAGGACCTCGACCTCTACAACCGCCTGTGGCAGCAGAAGTACAGGTGCGCGCCGATCGATCGGCGCTTCCTGGATTGCATCGAGCACGAGAACAAGGAGCGGGTTGCCTTCACCAGGGTGAAGGAGATCGGCCGCGACTGGGGCTCCACCAAGGGGACGTTGCTGGAGCACGCCCGGCTCAGCGTCGAGAAGATCGCCCGCGGCGAGTTGGTGGCCAACAGGGGGCGCGTCGGGATCGGCAGGGTACGCGGGCTCGCCAGCACCGAGCCGGTGCAACTGCGACCCTGGGCGACCGTGGAACCCGTGCGCGACGACCTGCGCCAGCAGAACACCCGGATCATCGAGCGCGAGCTCGCCAACGGCATCACGACGATGCGCGGCCTCCCCAACATCCTGTTCCTGGAGCTCACGCGACGCTGCAACCTGGCGTGCAGCATGTGCCGGTCCGGCATGATGAAGGATCGAAGCCTCGACATGAGCGAGGCCGTGCTGCGGCGGATCGAGGAGGATCTGCTGCCGACGGCCCGTGTCGTCGACCTGCGCGGCTGGGGCGAGAGCCTGCTTCGCCGGGACTTCCCGTCCATCGTCGAGCGGTTCGCGCAGCCGGGCGTCCAGCTTCGCGTGCTGTCGAACGGCACGATCAACAAGCCCGACACTTGGCGGCACCTGATGCGCCACGGCGCCTGGGTCGGCATCTCCGTGGACGCCACCGAGAACGCGCTGCTGCAGGAGCTGCGCGGCTGCAACATCGAGCCCATCGAGCAGTCGCTGAAGTCGCTGGTGCACTGGCGCGACGTCCACGGCAACGACGCCGGCAACGTCTACCTGACCGTCACGGTCAGCTCGCGCAGCCTCGGCAATCTCGAGGAGCTGCTGAAGTGGGCCCACGACCTGGGCGTCGGCCGCGTCCACATGATCCCGATCGCCTGCTGGCCGAGCGATCCCCGGCACCTCGAGCATGCCGAGCCGGCGATACCGCCGATCTTCGAGCGGCTGCGCAAGCAGGCGAACGGCTACGGCATAACCCTGCAGCTCGGCTCGGCAATGACGACCAACCTGGTGCTCAGGGATCGCCTGCTCGATCGCTGCATCCACCCGTGGATGTACACCTACATCACCTATGCCGGCGACGTCGGCTTCTGCGATCACCTGATCGGCCGGGACGACCTCACCTCGGGCAACATCCTCGAGAAGCCGTTCGAGGAAATCTGGAACAGCCAGCCGCTGGTCTCGCTGCGGGCCGCCCACCTCGCCAGACGCGAGGACCACCCCTATCACGAGCATTGCAGCTGGTGCTTCCGGAATCGGTACGCGGACTTCGAGCACGAGATCAAGCCCGACCTGTCCTCCATCCTGGTGACCAACTCGACCGTGCCCTCCTTCCAGCCTCGGTCCGCGCCGGCATCGATCGATGCGGCGGCACCCGTCGCCGAGGGGGCGCCCGTCGGCGAGGGGTGAAGTCGTGACGACAGAGCCTTTCCCCGAGGACGACGTGTTCTCCGCCGAGGACCTCGAACATTTCGAGGCGCAGGGATACGTGACGCTGAAGGACGCCGTGCCGGCCGAGAAGGTCGCCGCGGCGGCCGACGCGATCTGGAAGTTCCTCGGCATGGACCCGGCCCGGCCGGACGATTGGTACCGGCCGCCGCATTCACCCGACGGGCTGGTCCAGCTCCATCAGCACCAGGCGTTCTGGGACAATCGCCAGAGCCCGCGAGTCTACAACGCCTTCCGCCAGCTCTGGAAGACAAGGAAGCTCTGGGTGAGCCTCGACCGCGCCTCGATGAAGCCTCCGGTCAGCCCGAGCCACCCCGACTGGGATTACCCGCCCTTCCTCCATTGGGACGTCGATCTCAAGGAATGCCCGGTCAAGTTCGGCCTCCAGGGCGTGCTCTGCCTCTCCGACAGCACGGCCGACCACGGTGGGTTCCACTGCATCCCCGGGATGCATCGCGACACCATCGATTGGTCGACGAAGCCCCTGGATCAGCGGGACGTCAACGCGCCGCCAGACCTCGACTGGCAGAAGGCGAGGACGATCGAGGCCAACGCCGGCGACCTCATCGTCTGGCACCGCGCCTTGCCGCACGGTTCCGGCGTCAACCGCAGCAATCGGCCGCGGCTTGCGCAATACATCCTGTGCGCGCCGGCCGGCTACGAGATCTCCGACCAGCACTCCGTCGACGATCCCAAGGTCGAGCTATACGAGAAGCTACGCTGGCAAAGGATTGCCCAGTGGGAACGGCGGGTCGGTCCCTCGGGCCTAGGGCTCGATCCGCGCGAGCTGGGGTCGCCGGCCCATCTGACGCCGCTCGGCCGGAAACTGCTGGGGCTCGACCTGTGGGAATGACCGCGGTCGCCGGCCGGTGATGCCCGCCTCCAACGTCACGATCGTCATCCCGACCTGCAACCGGGCTCACTTCATCGGCGAGACCCTCGACAGCGTGCTCGGGCAGACGGTACCGCCCGGCCAGGTCATCGTCGTCAACGACGGCTCGACCGATTCGACGCTCGAGGTGCTGCAGCGCTACGGGACGCGCATCGAGGTGATCGACCAGGCCAACAGCGGCCGGGCGCGCGCGGTCAACCGCGCCATCCCGCTGGCGAGGGGCGAGTATCTCTGGATTTTCGACGACGACGACATCGCGGTGCCCGACAGCCTGGAACGCCACCTGGCGGTGCTCGAGACCGATCCCGCGGTGGACTTCACCTTCGCCGGCTGCGTGATCCTGCAGACGCATCCGGACGGCAGCGTCGAGCAGAAGGGCGCCCTGCCGATGCCCGAGGTGCCGGCGGACGAGATGTTCTCGCGCCTGCTCGAGCAGAACTTCCTGCAGCTGCAGGCCATGCTGGTGCGCACGCGCTGCTACCAAGAGATCGGCCTGCTCGACCCGCGCCTCACCCTCTGCGACGACTACGACATCAACCTGCGCCTGGCGCGGCGTTTCACCGGCAGGCGCCTCGACAAGCCGACCTTCCTGTTCCGCCAGCACGGCGGCCTGCGCGGCCGGCCCGACGCGCTGTTCCCGGTCGAGCACCGCAGCCGCTACTGGGTCACGGAGAACCGCGACATTCACCTGCGCCTGCGCGGCGAACTGGCGCTCGCCGAGTACCTGCCGCGCAGCCTCGGAGCAGGAGAGCTCGACGCGCCGCGCCGCCGCCGCGCCCTGCTGCAGCGCGCCTGCGTGATGGCCCGCCTGGCCCTCTGGGAGGAAGCCCTGGCCGACCTCCGGCAGGCGCTGGTCGAGACGATGCCCGGCGAGCCGCTCGGCGCGGTGGAGCGCGGCCTGTGCCGCCGGAGCCTCGGAAAGTTCATCCGATTCGACCTCGCGATCGAGGGCCTCGTCGACCATCGCGATGTCTCGCGCCGCTTCAGTAGGATCCTGGGCGACTCCGGGAACGCAGACGCGCAGCGATTATTCGCCTCCGAGCTGTCGCGCTACGCCTGGGCGACGCTGGGTCGGTACCAGCCGGCGCGTGCCGTCCGTGCGCTGGCCCTGGCACGACATATTGCCGGCGTCAGGAGCTGGCTTCCCCGCGACGAGCCGATGAACGCCGCCATGGCCGGACCGTCGACCTAAGCGTCCCAGCCGACCGGCTTACCGCCGAAGGGCTGGTACTCGAGCGACCGGAGGCGCGGCGTCTTCCTGTCCCAATCGACGAGCCGGTCGCGCAGCTCCTTCGCCAACCCGACCTGCTCGCCCGTCCCTGTCAGGTTGCGCTTCTGGTAAGGGTCGGCCCTCAGATCGTAGAACAGGTACGCATCGTTCTCGATGCCCCCGTCCTTCTCATCCATCGCCACCGCATAGAGATGGGTCGGCGTCCGGATGGCGAGCTCGCGCAGCGGCGATTCGATGACGGCGACATTGTCGTCGATACAGTCCCTATCGTTCGTGCCGAACAGGAAGCCGGACAGGCTCCGCCCCTGGACATGCCCGGGGATGGTGCCGCCGCACAGATCGAGCAGCGTGGGCATGATGTCCATCAGCGACGTCAGCTGGATCCTGCTGACGCCCGGCCCGATGCGGCCCGGCCATCGGTAGACGATCGGGATGCGGATGGCCTCCTCGGCAACCTGCCCCTTGTCCCACTTGTGATGGCTGCCGAGCATGTCACCATGGTCGGAGGCGAACACCACGATGGTGTCGTCCTCGAGGCCGTTCTCCCGAAGGGAGGCCATCAGCGCGCCCAGCAGGTCGTCGGTCCAGCTTACCGAGCCGTAGTACAGGGCCGTCAGATCCCGGATGGTGAAATCCGGCATCGCCGTCGCCGTCACCGGCCGGGACCCGTCGTTGTGGAAGGTTTCCCACATGTAAATCTGGAACCAGCGCTCGTCGGCCGGCAGCCTGCCGTTCCGCGAGACGTTGTCCCGCAGCGGCACCTTCGCCGGATCGTACATGCGCGAGTACCTGTAGGGCACATCGAGCAGCGGCATGTGCGGCGACAGGATGTTGTAGAAGAGGAAGAACGGCTCGGACCTTTCGCGGAAGAACGTCCTCGCCTCCTGAAGCTCGTAGTCCGCCGTGAAGCCCGGCACGCCGAACGGCTCGCCCTCGTCCCTGATGAAGTCGCCCTTGCTGTAGGTGTTGCGCACGATCAGGCTGCTGTCGAAGCCCAGGCGCGAGGGCCTCGTGTCGACGTGCCACTTGCCGATCTGGGCCGTCCTGTAGCCGAGCTTCCTGAACTCCTCGGCAAGGGTCGTGTCGGGAAACTTCAGGCGGTCGTCGCGGCCCAGTAGGGTCCCGTTGGGCTGCATCTCGTTGATGCGCGAGCCGACGCAGGTCCGGGCATGCTGGGCCGACAGCAGGGTCGAGCGGGCCGGCGTGCAGGCCGGGCAGTTGGTGACGCCGAGCTCGAACCGGAAGCCGGTCGCCGCGAAGCCGTCGATGTGCGGCGTCCGGACGAAGCTGTCTCCCCAACAGCCGACGGAAAAGCTGCGCAACTGATCGCACAGCACGACGACGACGTTGGGCTTCTTCCCTAGCGCGCCGGACGTGGCGGTCATCGAGCGCGCTTGGACTGGCATGGGGTCGCGCCGCCCGCAGGCGAGAGGCCGACGATGCGCGCGTTCCACAGCGCCAGCAGCTCGTTCACGAGCGCAACGCGGTTCGCGGCCACGCCGGCCGCCTCGGCGAGCTCGGCGACCGTCGCGCCTTCGGGACCCGACAGTAGCCCGTAAAGCTCGGGCGAGATGCGCCGTTGCGCCCCGGACACGGCGTGCCGGATCTCGTGAACCTGGTTCCTGCCCGGTCGATGCCAAAGCTCGTAAGCCGGCCCGAGACGCACACGGTAGTTCCACAGCGCGTCGTTCCGGTCGGCCCGCTTGCTGATCAGCAAATCCCCGACGACGAGATAGTCGAGCTCCGTGCTGACGAAGCAGGCGAGCGCGTCCTCCGTCGAGCTCACGATCGGCTCGGCCTGGTTGTTGAAGGAGGTATTCAGCACCATGGGAAAACCCGTGCGCTCGCCGACGGCGCGGACCAGCGACCAGTAGCGCGGGTTGTGCTTGCGCGAGATGGTCTGGACCCGCGCCGTGCCGTCGACATGGGTGATTGCGGCGAGCTTCTCGCGATAGGCCTGCTTGACTTTGGCGGTGAAGACCATGAAGGGCAGTCTCTGCACGCAGGACGGCAGCTCGAAGTAGGTGTGCAGCTCCTCCTCCAGCACCGAGGGCGCGAAGGGCTGGAAGTTGTCGCGCTTCTTGATGGCGCCGTTGATGCGCCTGGTCGCGGTCGCGAACCGCGCGTCGGCGACGATGCTGCGGTTACCCAGCGCGCGCGGGCCGAATTCCATCCGGTCCTGGGCCCAGCCGACGATGGCGCCGTCGGCCAGCAGGGCGGCGACCTCGTCGGACGGATCGGCCATCCGGCGGTAGCCGACGACGCCAGCCCACTCCTCGACCAGCCGCTCGACCTCGTCGGCAGCGGGCAGCGAAGGGCCCCAGTAGCAGTGCTCCATCTGGGGCGCGACCTTGCCGTCCGGCCAAGCCGTCGCGCACAGCGCGGCGCCCAGCGCGCAGCCCGCGTCGTTCGAGGCCGGCTGGACGAATATCTCGTCGAACAGGCCCTCGAGCAGCAGGCGACCGGTCATGGCGCAGTTCAGCGCGACGCCTCCCGCCAGCGCCAGTCGCCGCTGCCCTGTCGCGGCGCGATAGTGGCGCAGCAGATGACCCATCATGTTCTCGAGCGCTTCCTGCAGGCTCGCCGCGAAGTCCATGTCCTTCTGCGCGATCGGTTCGTGGCGGTGACGAGGCCTGAAATGCTCGTAGATATCGGTAGACTCGCGCCCCAGCGATACGCTGAACCGTCCCTCGGGCAGCAGCTCGTAAAGCTCGCGAAAGAGCTTCCGGTATGGCGCCGGATCGCCGTACGAGGCAAGGCTCATCACCTTGTATTCCTCGAAGCGCCAGAAGCCGATGTACCAGATCAACTGCTCGTAGAAGAGGCCGAGTGACTCCTTGATCGGCAATTCCAGCAAGGTGTTCCAGCGGTTGTCGCGCACGTCGGTCACCAAGCCGGCTTCGTGATCCCCGCGACCATCCACGGTCACGACCAGGCAGTCGGACCAACCGGACATGCGATGGGCGGAGGCGACATGCGCCTTGTGGTGATTGACGAGCTCGAGCCGGCCGGCAAAGTCGACGCCGACGGCGCGCCGGAGCGAATCGCGGAGGACCGACAAGGGGTCGGTGTCGACGATGCCGGGGTTGCTCGCGGAAACGGCCGTGAGGCAGCCGCGTGCGTGACGCTCTCCCGCATAGTACGAGACGCAGTCGACGTCGCGGAGACCGATGCCGGCCTGCGCGAGGCACCACGAGATCGCCTTCTGCGGGAAGCGGCTGGTGTGCTTTTCGCGGCTCAGCCTTTCTTCCTCGACGGCGGCGACGACCTTCCCATCCTCGAGCAGGACCGCCGCTGCATCGTGCCACCAGATCGGATCGAACCTGACGGGATCCTGGGCGAGGAAAGGAGAACCGCTGAGGCCCAAAACGAACAATGCCGCACCGTCGCTGCCGAATAGGAGGATTTGCGATCATCTTGCAGCAATCGGCGGCGACGCGGCAAGGCGAATGCCTCGATCGACGACTTTGGACTCGAACTTGCCTACAACCTGCGCCTATCCCGCCGGGCTTGCCAATTGATCGACGCCGGGCGCGTCGACTACAGTGCCCGCAGGACGACGAGCCAGGCATGCCTTCGAGGGGAACGATGGCGTTCGAGTATTTCCGGGGGATCGAGGAGAACGAGCGCGCAGGGCGGTTCTGGATCCGGGGCGAGCTGCCGTTCGTCGCGACGAAGGCCATCCCGGCAAGCAGCGAGCTGCTGTGGGTCCCTGCCGACACGCCGGGGCGCGCTTCTGGCGTCTACAAGAACGTACGCATCACCTACAGGACGAACGCTCACGGTTGGCGCTCGCGCGAGATCGATCCCGCGTCGCCCGGCAGGAAGATCATGTTCGTCGGCTGCTCGTACACCATGGGCATCGGACTTCCCTACGAGGACGTCTGGACCAGCGTCGCGACCCGCCATGTCGAGGAAGCGCTCGGAGAGCCGGTGGAGCAGCACAATTTCGGCTACGGTGCCCACGGCAACGATTTCTTCGCGATGGTCGTGCATCAGGTCCTGCCGATCCTGAAACCCGACTTCCTGGTGGTGCTGTTCTCGGATCTGTCACGTCGAACCGTCTTCCCCAAGTTCGGCCACCGGATGGCCTTGCTGTCGACCTACGTGCCGGACGAGGCGCCCGGCCTGCATCGGGCGTTCCTCGAGCTTCAGAGCGACTCCAACGACTTCATGGACTTCGCGCGCCAGCACAACCTGATCGACGCCGTGGCGCGGCTGAACGGGGTACCTTGGGTCTGGCAAAGCAAGAACGGGCCCCAGGATTGGCCGCCGCTGGCGCAGACCGCGAAGTACGTTCGGACCGACAACATGATCGATAAGCCCTTTCCCCTGTACGGGCCGAAGGCGAAGGACGATGTGCTGAGGCGTGACCTCGCACGCGACGGCATGCATCCCGGGCCCTTGTCGAACAAGGCGTTCGGCCTGGCGGCGGCGCAGTTCATGCTCGGCCATGGTCTCGGCGCGAAGGAAAAGGCATGAGGCTCGTTCGCCGGCTTCTCCGCCCCTTCGTGGCGCTGTACGAGCGCTGGCAGTTTCGCCGGAAGGTGAAACGGCTTCAGAAGCGCGATCCCTTCATCTACTGACATGCCGGTCTGGGGCATCTCGGCGAACGAGCACGATGCGTCGCTGAGCGTGGTCGACGGGAGCGAGATCCTGTTCGCCTCCCACGCCGAGCGCTACAGCCGCAAGAAGAACGATGCACACCTGCATCCCGACCTGATCGCGGCGGCGCGACGCTGGGGCGAGCCGGAGCAGATCGTCTGGTACGAGCGGCCGCTGCTCAAACGCACGCGCAAGCTCTATGCCGGGCAGCGCGAGCATGTTTGGCGTGCCGACGGCGCGGCCTATCTCGCCGCCCACGGCCTCCACGCGCCGGTGCGCTACGTCGGACATCACCAAAGCCATGCCGCCGCCGGCTACTTCACCAGCCCGTTCGATCATGCGGCCATCCTGGTAGTCGATGCGATCGGCGAATGGAGCACCATCAGCGCCTGGGAAGGCCAGGGGCGGACGCTTAGGCAATTGTGGGGCCAGCGCTATCCCCATTCGCTCGGGTTGCTCTACTCCGCATTCACGCAGCGCATCGGCTTCAAGCCCAACGAGGAGGAGTACATCCTCATGGGCGCGGCAGCGCTCGGTGAACCGCGCTATGTCGACCTGATCGACCAGGATTTCGTTCGCGAGCGCGCGGCGCCCGACTTCCGCCTCAAGACGAACGTGCACCGCGGCGTTCGCTGGTGGCGTCCGGAGATCGCCGACAACTGGGACATCGCCGCCTCCATCCAGGCCATCACCGAGGACTACATGGTCGGCCTGGTGCGCTGGCTGGCCGGTCGCGTCCGCAGCCCCAACCTCGTGCTGATGGGCGGGCTGGCGTTGAACTGCGTGGCCAACAGCAAGATCGCGCGCGACGGCGCGTTCGATCGGATCTGGATCATGCCTAATCCCGGCGATGCGGGATCGTCGCTTGGCGCGGTGGCGGCCTACACGCGCAGGCGCCTGAACTGGACCCACCCGTACCTCGGCGAGAACATCGAGCGGCCCTTTCCTCATGCCGAGGTCACGGCAGCGCTGCTGGCAGGCGAAGTGATCGGCATCGCCAACGGCCGCGCCGAGTTCGGCCCGCGCGCGCTCGGCAACCGCTCGCTCATCGCCGACCCGCGCGGCCCCGAGACCAAGGACCGGGTCAACCGCATCAAGAAGCGCGAGCCCTTCCGTCCCTTCGCGCCCGTCATCATGGCCGAGTTCGCCGACCGGTACTTCGACATGCCGGTGGCGGAATCGCCCTACATGCAGTTCGTGGCCCCGGTGAAGCGCCCGGACCTCTTCCCGGCGATCGCCCACTTCGACAACACCGCGCGGGTGCAGACGGTGCGCCGCGAGCAGCATCCGCTGCTTTACGAGCTGCTGTCCTGCTTCCACGAGAGGACAGGCTGCCCGATGCTGCTGAACACCTCGCTCAACATCAAGGGCGAGCCCCTGGTGAACGTCTGGGAGGACGCCCGGCGCTTCCAGGCCCTGCACGGCGTCAAGATCTTCTGAGGGCGCATCATGCCACCGACGATCCTCTTCACCGGTACCTTCGACGGCATCGACCAGCATGCGCGGGACATGGCGCCCTCAGGCTTCGAGCTGATCGTCGCGTCGCAGCACAGCGCGGCCTTCACGGCGGCGCTGCCCGATGCCGAGTACCTGATCGGCAACGTCCACAGGATGGACGACGCCTTCTACCGGACGGCTTCCCACCTGCGGCTGGTGCAGTTGCTCAGCGCCGGCTACGACCATGTCGACCTGGAGGCGGCGCGACAGGCCCGGGTGCCGGTCTGCAACAATGGCGGCGCCAACTCGCGTGCGGTCGCCGAGCACACGATCCTGCTGATCCTCGCGGTCTATCGTCGGCTGGTCCTGCAGCACGACCTGACGTCCAGCGGACGCTGGCTCGGCAACCAGCCGATGCCGACCTTCCACGAGATGCACGGCAGGACGCTGGGCATCATCGGCCTGGGCACCATCGGCAAGCGCGTCGCCCGCATCGCCAGCCGAGGCTTCGACATGCAGGTCCAGTACAACGACCTCGTGCGGCTGAGCGAGGACGACGAGGACGCCACGCAGTACCGCTATCGCCTGCTTCCCGAGCTGCTCGGCACATCGGACATCGTGAGCTGTCACGTGCCGCTGACGCCCGCGACCCGCAACCTGATGGATGCCGTGGCGCTGGCCCACATGAAGCCCCACGCCATCCTGATCAACTGCAGCCGCGGCCCGGTGGTCGACCTCGCCGCCCTGCACGATGCCCTGACGACGGGCCGCCTCGCCGGCGCCGGGCTCGACGTGTTCCCGCAGGAGCCGCCGGCGGCGTCGGAGCCGGTGCTGGCGCTCGACAACGTCGTTCTCTCGCCGCATCTGGCGGGCGCCAGCCGCGAGACGCGGATCAGGCAGACCCGGAACGGCTTCGACAACGTCTTGCGCGTCGCCCGCGGCGAGCGGCCGATGTGGCTCCTGCCGGAGCTGAAGGACATGGAGCTGCGATCTTAGACCAAGCTCGGCTGGCTTGGAACCGAGCGAGCATCCCCTTTGTCTTCCTGAGCGCAGCGACGGTTTGGTGCCGTAGTCGAATTGCTGCCGCTCTGCTTCGAATGCCCTCCCCGCTCGCCTACCGTTCGCGCTTGCCGAGGCGATAGCCGAGAGCGGCGATCACGTCGCCATAGCGTCGCTCGACATCGTCGATCTCGGCCGCCGACAGGAACTCGCGCCACCGCGAGATGTCGCGCGAATGGATGTGACGGTTCTCCGCCACCGCCTCGTCGCTCATGCGCGCGACATCGTGGGGTCGCGCCAGCTCGACCGCCTCCGCGCGCTCGTCGTCGCTGAAGCCGACATGCCTGAAGATCTCGCCGAACGCGCCGTCGAAGTCGCGCATCAGGTCTTCGAGCCGCACCTGCAGCACGTCCGGCGTGGCCAGGGTCCAGGCGCGCATCGCATCGAACGTGCGGCCGGTATAGCCCGCGAGCTCGAAGGCGAGGCCGGCTTCCCGGTCGCGCTCCAGCAGGTTGTCCTGGTAGGACTTGCCGCCGAGCGAGGTCAGGTAGGCGCTCTTCCAGCTTTCCGGGTAGTGCTGGAAGGAATAGTCGACGCGCGGGTAGGTGATCGGGGCGGACACGTCGAAGTCGGTGTTCGTGCACCACTCTTCCCGGCAGCGGCGGTGATAGAGATAGCCCGACACCCAGATGTCGCGCGGGTCACGGACGACCCGTATCCCGCGGAACGGCCGGGTGGCGAAGTCGCGACCGACGAGCGAATGCCCGAGCAGCACGATGTCCGTGGCCGGATCGACCTTCTCGACCCATCCGAAATGCACGGCGACCGTCAGGCCGAAGCGCGCGCCGACGGCCCGCATGACCTTCTCGAACAGGACCGTGCCCGTCTTGTGGTAGGTGAATACGATGATCTGCGGGCGCAGAGCGGATCTCCAGGGTGAGCCTGCAGCGGACCTTAGCCGAGCGCCAGAGCGGACGATAGCCGCCGCTGCCTGCGATCGGTTCACCGACGGGCGGCGGCGTCGCCGCTCGCCTTTCGTCTCAGCGTTCACTAGAGTCGAGCACCCGGTCGCGACGATCGGGCTGGGCATCGATCCGCGTCAGGGAGAACCATGCAGGCCTCGATTCTGATGACGGTGTACAATGGCCAGAGTTACGTGAGGACCGCCGTCGCCAGCGCCCTGGCGCAGGTTGCCGACGAGTTCGAGGTCGTCGTGATCGACGACGGCTCGACCGACCTCACGAGGCAGATCCTCGACGACTTCGACGATCCGCGGCTCGCGGTCGTGCATTGCGAGAGAATGGGTCGGGTGAAGGCGTTGAATTTCGGCCTGGCGCGGTGTGCGTCGCAGTACGTGGCCATACTGGATGCCGACGACGTTGCGCTTCCGGATCGCCTTGCCAAGCAGGTTGCCTATCTCGATGCGAATGCCGACGTTGCGCTCATCGGCTCCCGCTATCGTCCTTTCATCGACAAGGACGGCAAGTCGATTGGCGAGGACGTCTTTCCGATGGAGTTTCCCGAGATCGTCCGCGAGCTGAAGAGCTACAGATGCCCGTTCTTTCACAGCTCCACGATGTTCAGGAAGGACTGGGTGCGCGAGTCCGGCGGATACGACGAAGAGCTGGTGGGGCACGAGGACTGGTACCTGTACGTCCGGCTGGCCCTCGCCGCACGCCTCCCGATCGGCAATATCGACGAGAGGCTGTCGCTGAAGCGCCTCCATGCCGGGCAGTTCTTCTGGGGCGAGGACGGCGCCGAGTTCACGCCGGCGGGCCGGCGGTCGGCAGCGACAATGAAGCGTCGAATCGCCGAGCTGCTCGAGGAGCCGTCGTAGCCCGGACATCGCGCGGACCTCGCGCCACCAGCAGGCGGCGGAGGGGTCTGGACACTGCGGACGCCGGCCGTTTACACCTCGCGCCGTGAGTGGGGATTTCGCGAATTGCCGTGCTGCCTGCTGATCGAGTGCTGTCCCTATCACTGGGAGGTCTTCCCGGCCTGGGTGAGCCTGCTGGGCGAGCTCGGCTACGAGGTGGACATCGCCTGCCCGGACACGCCCGGGCACCTGGAGACGCTGGCATTGCTCGGCAAGCGCCGGCTGCCGCTCGAGCAGCTGTGGAGCATCCCCTTCGCTCGATACGACCTGGTGGTGATCGGCACCCTCATGCATCCCGGCTACAATTGGCTGGAGATATTCCGGCCCTTGCCCGGGCTCGCTCTGGTCGATCGGATCGGCCGGCCGTCGATCAGCGTGGTGCACGACCCCGTCCAGTGGAACGAGCGGTGCCCGGAAGCGACCTTCGATGGCCGTCACCCTCGAGGATGGGGCACGCTCAATCTGTTTCGCGACCACACCTTCTATTGGCAGGGCCGGCTGCGCAAGCGGCGCCGATGGTCCATGGATCGAGGGCGACTGGTGCTGTGGGAGGACGGCCGCAGGCTGGTCTTCGCGAGCACCGACCGCGGCACGACCTGGCGAGGTCCCGACGGCATGGCGCTGCGTCGACGACCAGGCATGCGCGCCGACCTGCGACGTCACATGCGATCCGGCCGGCACGCCGTGGTGACCTTCTCGCGCCAAGCTGCCGAGAATCTCGAGCCCCGCTGTCCCGGCGTTGCCTGGCTCGTGCCGTTCGTCGGCCACGACGCGCTCCCGCCGCCGCCGCCCGGCGAGTTCGTCTTCGCGGGCTCCATCGACTACCGCAGCAAGGCCGTCCCTTCGCTGTTGCGCGCCTGCGCCACCCTGGCGCCGAACGAAAGCGTGCTCGTTCTCGGCGGCAGCCGCTACGCCAACCTGGCGGCCGATCCGCACGTTGGCAGGCTGATGCGCGACCTCGGCACCTGCGGCCTCGAGGGCAAGGTCCGCTTCACCGGCTACCTGCCCTATGGCGAGTTCGTCGAGCGCCTGCGCCGGGCCCGCTTCCTGCTGCCCCTGGTCGACGACCGGGTCTCGGCCGGGGACTACAAGACCCGGACGCCGGCCGCGATCCCGCTCTCGCTCGGCCTCGGCGTGCCCATGATCGTCAACGAGGCGATCGCGCGGCGGTTCGATCTCGATTTCATGGTCTGCTACTATGGCGAGGATCTCGCCTCGGGACTCGCCGCCGCCAGGTCGATGGGCGAGGCAGAATACGGGCGGCTGCGCGAACGCACGCTGGCCGCAGCCCAGCGCCAGGCGGCGCACAACCGCGAGACCCTCGGCGGCATCCTTCGCCGCATCCTGCGATGACCAGCCAGGACCGACCAGATGCAAAATCCCGACCAGGAGATCGTCCGTCGCTACTTCGCCGAGGCGACGACACCGAAGCTCCACATCGGCTGCGGCAAGCACATTCTTGCAGGATGGCTGAACACCGACAGCTACATGCAGGACCCGTCGCTTCCCGTCTACCTCCTCGACGCCTCGAAGAGGTTTCCGTTCGCGGACGGGAGCTTCGCGTATGTCTTCACCGAGCACATGATCGAGCACGTCTCCTACGCGGCCGGCCGGCATATGCTTTCGGAATGCCTCCGGATACTCGAGCCTGGCGGGGTCCTTCGCCTGTCCACCCCCGACCTCGATTTCCTGCTCGATCTTCGCCGCCCCGACAAATCGCCGCTGCAGCGCGCGTACATCCGCTGGGCCGCCGAGACGAGCACGCCGGACGTTCCCGACCCCACCAACGAGGTCTTCCTGATCAACAATTTCGTCCGGGATTGGGGGCACACCTTCATCTACGACGAAAGGACTCTCAGGCAGTCCCTGGAGCTCGCCGGCTTCGTCCAGCTGCGGAAGTGCGAGCTCCAGGAGAGCTCCGTAGAGTGCCTGCGCAACCTCGAGAACGAGGCGCGCATGCCGGCGGGCTTCCTGCGCCTGGAATCGATGGTTCTAGAGGCCACCAAATGACGCCTATCGCTCCGTCGGAGCAGCGCAACGCACCATCTCTCAGGAGGACATTCGAACGCGTACTCCGGCTGCTTCGAACCGGGGGCGGCGTGCATGGATAAGCGACGGCTCGGCGGCAGCGAGCTCGAGTTCCTGCCGATCGCCCTGGGCGGCATCGTCTTCGGCTGGACGGCCGACGAGGCGATGTCGCACAGAATCCTGGATGCGTTCGTCGATGCCGGCTTCTCGCTCGTGGATACCGCCGAGAGCTATACCTATTGGTCGCCGAACAGCAGCTGGGGCAAGTCGGAAGCCGTGATCGGCAGCTGGCTCAGGAAAAACCCCGGAAAGCGGCACAGGCTGCTGGTCGCCACCAAGACCACCACCCTCTCGCGGGAGCGCCTGAGAGCCGCCGTCGAGAGCTCGCTGGCCCGCCTCGGTACCGATTACATCGACCTGTTCCAGTCGCATCGCGACGACAGGGACGTGCCGCTGGAAGAGACGCTGTCGACCTATGACGAGCTGATCAGGGAAGGCAAAATCCGCTGCATCGGCGCCTCGAATCACGACGCGCCGCGATTGGCGGAAGCGGCCAGGGTCGCCGCAGACAACGGCCTGATGGCGTACCAGAGCCTGCAGCCGCACTACAATCTGCTCGAGCGCCCCCTGTTCGAGGGCGCCCTCGAGGAGGAATGCCAGAGGCAGGGGATCGGCGTCCTCCCCTACTATCCCCTGGCCTCCGGCTTTCTCACCGGCAAGTACCGGTCGGACGCCGACTTCGGCAAGAGCGTCCGGGGCGCCAGCGAGACCGTGACCCGGTACGCGACGGCAAGGGGATTCGGCGTCCTCGCGGCGCTCGATGCGGCGGCCAGGAAGCACGGCACCAGCAACGCCACGGTGGCGCTTGCCTGGCTGCTTCACCGCAAGTCGATCACCGCGCCGATCGTGGGCGCCAACAACCTCGGCCAGCTCGCGGAGTTGCTGGCCGCCGCCGAGCTCGAGCTCGACGCGGAGTCCCTGACCGCGCTCGACGCGGCGAGCGCGGCATAGCGGCGGGAGTCTTGGGCTGCCCATCTGGTCAGCGCTGTCGCCTGAACCAGAAAGCCGTCATGCCGAGCGAGAGCCGCCGATTGGGGCGCTCAGCCCCGCAGCGGCCCGACCGACCAGTAGCGGCCGTGATCGAAGTCGAACTGGCCGGAACGGCCGACCAGCAGCACCGACCAGTACCAGCACGGCCCTCCCGACGGGCCATCCAGCTCGGCGTCGCCCAGCTCCCTGCCGACGGCCCGGGCTCTGGCCCGGGTATGGGCCTTCGCCTCGTCGATGGTGAAGCGATAGCCGTTGCGGGCGGCGAACGCCACGGCGCTGGCCAGCAGCAAGCCATCCGCTTCCTGCGCCTGCGCCTTTTCGGCCTCGGCGCGCAGCGCGGCATCCGACCTGAGGGCGATCGCGAAGCGCTCGATTTCGTGCAGGCTCATCACGGCGATTCCTACCGCGCCCGGGGGCCTGGCCTCAAGCGCCGCGGGGCAAGCTTCAACCTTCGAGCCGCGGCGAACGCGGCAGCATCGACGCAGCGCCGGTTGTAGCCGGCTGCCGGCAGTAACATAATCGGGAGGGAAGCCGTCGAGCAGACGAGGGAGAGCCGCGCGGTGGCGAGCGCCAGCATCGAAGCGACGATCAACTATCACGACCGCCGCGAGGCCGAGCGCGACGGCACAGCCATCCTCGACCTGTCGGACTACTCGAGGACCAACTTCATCCTCGATCCGCGGCCGATGGCAGTCCGCAACGGGCGCCTCGCCGACCCGCCGCTCTCGCTCGAGCGCAACGGGGTCGTCCTCTTGCGCTGGCCGACGGTCGTGACCGATTTCTTCGATCGCACCCAGATCGAGGACGTCTATACGCCCGAGGTGCAGGCGATGCTGCGGGAGGTGACCGGATCGGACGAGGTCCTGGTGTTCGGCCCTGTCCTGCGCACCGACGACCCTGCCATGCTGTCGCGCGGCCGCGGCGCCGACCCGGCGGAGAACTACGGGCGCGGCGGGCCCGCGGTGAGCGCGGGCGTGCATGTCGATTTCAACGAGGACGGCGTGCGTGCCCATATCGGCGAGCTCGCGCCGGACCGCGCCGAGTCCCTGCTGCGCCGTCCCTTCATCAACGTCAATGTCTGGCGCCCGATCCGGCGGATCGAGCGCATGCCGCTCGCGGTGTGCGATGCCTCCACCGTCAGCGACCGGGATTTCATCCCGATGGAGACGCGCTATTCGGTCGGCCTCGCGACGATGTCGAAGGGTGGCTACAACATCGCCCACAACCCGGCGCACGCCTGGTACTGGTTCCCCGAGATGGAGCCGGACGAGGTGCTGATCTTCAAGATCTGCGATTCGCGGAGGTCGGTGGCGCGGTTCACGCCGCACGCGACCTTCGCCGACCCGACCAGCCGTTCCGACGCGGCGCCGCGGATGAGCTTCGAGATCCGGACGATCTGCTTTCCCGTGTGAGCTACAGCAGCTGCCGCCGCACGAGGCGGCGGAACGCGCCCTCCCGGCCGACCAGCTCGTCGTAGGTGCCGATCTCGGCGACCCTCCCGTTCTCGAGCACGACGATGCGATCGGCACCGCGGATGGTGCTCAGCCTGTGGGCGATGATGAGGCGCGTCGCGTTCATCGCCGCCACGCTCTCGCCGACGACCGCCTGGGTACGGTTGTCCAGCGCGCTGGTGGCCTGGTCGAAGAAGATCAGGCGAGGTTGGCCGACCAGCGCGCGGGCGATCATCACCCGCTGCCGCTGCCCGCCCGAGAGCTGGCTGCCGCCCTCCGTGACCAGCGTGTCGAGGCCGAGCGGCATGGCGGCGATGTCGCGGTCGAGGGCGGCGAGCCGCGCGGCCTCCATCACCCGGTCGCGCGACATCGGCGCGCTTCCCGCGATATTCTCGAAGATCGTCCCCGGAACGAGCCCGGCCGTCTCCAGCACGGTGCCGACCTGGCTGCGCACGCGCCTGAGGTCGAGCGTCTCGAGATCCTTGCCGTCGTAGTAGATGCCGCCGCGCTCGGGGGTCTCGAAGCCCAGCAGCAGGCGCAGCAGGGTCGACTTGCCCGAGCCCGAGACGCCGACGATCGCCACGCTTTCGCCCGGCCGGGCCTCGAAGTCGATGCCCTCGAGCGTCCACGGCCCGTCCTTGTCGTAGCGGAACGACAGGTTGCGCACGGCGACGTGGCCGGCGAGGGCGCCGGGATCGCTGCGCCGGTCGTCCACCTCGAGGGGAGCCTCGAACACCGGACGGACCCGGGCGAACAGCGGCACCGCCGAGATCGCGAGGTTGAGCGAGGTGGTGAGATTGAGGATGGCCGCGGTGAACTGGGCGAATGCGCTGTTGAAGGCGGCGAAGGCCGCGACCTCGACCAGGCGCTCGCCGCCGGCGGCGATCGCGAACACGCACAGGGTGCCGACGATCGGCAGGCTGGTCGAGGCGATGATCTGCCACGAGCCGACGAGGCCCGACCGGCCGTCGATCGCCCTCTGCTCGGCGAAGGCGCTCGACCAGCGCGAGAAGGCCCGCAGCTCGGCGGCGGCGACCCGCAGCTTCGCGATCCCGCCCAGGATCTCCATGAGCAGACCGGTGACGACGCCCTTGCGCTCCAGGACGAGGCGATCGAGCCGCATCTTCTTGCGGCCGAGGAAGAACAGGAAGGTGGCGGCCACCACGGTATAGAGAACCGCAAAGGCCGCGAGCGAGGCATCGTAGATCAGCATGATGCCGAGGTTCGCCACCGAGAACACGCCGCCGATCAGCGAGTTGAGGGTCGTGCCGGCGACGATGCGGCGGATCGTGTCGATGCCCAGGATGCGCAGCGTGAGGTCGCCCACGGAATAGCCGCGGAAGAAGGACGTGCGAAGACGCATCACGCGGTCCCACACCGCCGGCTGCAGGCGGCGGTCGATGTACGAGCCGAGCCGGGTCATGGCGACCGCCCGCACGACCTGGAACCCAACGTTGCCGATCGAGGCGGCCACCAGCAGGATCATCATGTCAACGAGCAGCGATGTCCGGCCGTCCGGCACCGCATGCCCGAGCACCGCTCCCGTCGTCACCGGGACCAGCAGGCTCGACAGCACCGCCGCGCCGGCCGCGACCATCAGCCGGGCGATGTCGCCGCGGGCGCCGAACGCCGTGAACTGCCAGATCCCGCGCGGGGTGACGACGTCCGGAAGCGCCGGGTAGATCATGTAGCCGCGCGGCAGCAGCGTGCCGGCCACCGCCTCGTCGATTGCCGTCTCGGCGCGCGATTGCGGATCGACGAGGCGCCAGCGGCGACGCCTCCAGACGGCCGCCCGGGGCAACCCGCTGGCCGCGTCGATGGCCACGAAAGTCGGTCCTTCCTCCTTCCACCAGCCGCCGTCGAGGGCGATCGGGCGAAAGCGAAATCCGCTGCCGTTGGCAAAGCGCTCGAGGCGATCGGTCACCGGCGCGTCGCGATCGTCGTCCTGGGGCAGCCGCAGGTCGAACCCCTCCTGGGCGGCGATGACGGTGAGCGCTCCGGCCAGGGGATCGGCGGGGCCGCCGGCCGCGGCGGCCACCTCCGGGGGACGCAGCGCCGCGGCGTCGCTCAGATGCTGCACGGCGCGCGCCACCTCGGCCTCGTCCCGGGCCATGCGCTGCTCGGCGCGCCGTGCCATCGCCGCATCGTCGCGGACGAGAGAAGCCGCGATCCGCGTCGCGATCAGCGCCGACGGGTCGCGCGCCGCGGCGGACGCGTTGCCCGACAGCAGCGCTTCGGACGAGACCGCCCGAACCTCGCCGGCCTCGACCAGCTCCGCCAGGATCTGGTTGGCCAGGACCAGCAGCGGCGCGGCGGCGGAGGGTTCGTTGCTGGCGGTCGCCGCGTAACGCAGCACCGGTTCGTCGGCCTGTAGCCAAACGATATCGCGGGCGGTGGCCAGGGCGCCGCGCGGCAAGCTGCGGCTTTCGCCCGCGACCATCGGCACCGCAGCGCCATCGCTGCGCGCGAGCTCCTGCCACGACAGGAGAGCGGCATACCAGGCGTCGAGGGCGGCGGCGTCGATGGGACCGGGCTCCAGGAGCGCATCGGCGACCGGCACGCCCTGCTCGACCAGCAGGAACGATACGCCCGGCGCGGCGAGGGCGAACACCGCCGCCCCCTTCGGCAGCTCGGTCACGAAATGCCGCCGGCCGGGGGCGCCCCGATCGTCGACGACCGTTGCGTAGAGCCGCGCTGGCCGCGACAACCGGCCCGGCGCTGCGAGCGCGCCGAGCTCGAGCGGCCTGGCGGCGGCGTTTGGCGGCTCGGCCGTGCTCATGTCCCCAGCTCGGCGTGGATCAGCCGGGCATAGGCACCGGCCCTGGCCATCAGCGAGGCATGGTTTCCGCGCTCCACCACCTTGCCGCGCTCGAGCACGATGATCTCGTCGCAATCGCGAATGGTGCTCAGGCGATGGGCAACCAGGATGCAGGTCATGCCGCGACGGCGCACCGCGGTCAGGATCTCGTGCTCGCTCGCGGCATCGAGGGCGGCGGTCGCCTCGTCCAGCACCAGGATCGCCGGCTCGCGCACCAGGGCGCGCGCGATCTCGACGCGCTGGCGCTGGCCGCCGTTGAGGTTGCGGCCACCCTCCTCGATGATGCCCTGGAAGTTGCCGGGCAGTTTCTGGATGGCCGGCGTCAGGCCGGCATCGTCGACCGCGGCCACCAGGCGAGCGTGCTCCACGGTGTCGTCCCACAGCGTGACATTGTCGTGCACCGTGCCGCTGAACAGACGGATGTCCTGGTCGACCGACGCCACGATGTTGGACAGGCGCTCGCGCCCCCAGGAACGCAGGCTGTAGCCATCGATCAGGATCTGCCCCGATTGCGGCTCGAAGAGGCCGGTGACGAGCTTGCCGAGCGTGGACTTGCCGCTGCCGGATTCACCCACCAGCGCCACCCACTGGCCGGGCTCCGCCTCGAGATGGAAATCCTCGATCAGCGGCGGCCCGGAGGTGCTGTAGCCGAAGCGCACACCCTGCATCGACAGCCGGCCGGCCGCACGCGCGGTCAGCGGGGCGTCCGGCTCGTCGAGGAAGCGCCAGTCGCGCCGCTGCTGCAGGACATCGTCGAGCCGCGTCAGGTCGGCCGAGGCCTGCTGCACCTTTCCGGCCACGCTGACCAGATCCTGGATCGGCGCCGAGAACGTGATCAGCAGCCCCTGAAAGGCCACGAGCGTCCCGATGCTCAGGTGCCCGTCGATGACACGCAGCGCCCCGACCCCGAGCACGGCGGCCGACGTCAGGCTGAGCAGCATCGCCGGGAGCAGGGATATGGCGCCCTGGTACATCCCCAGCTTCTGCTCGGCATTGATGGCGTGCGCATGGTAGCCGCCCCACTTCGCGAAGAAGTCGTCCTCTCCCGCCGTCGACTTGAGGGTCTCGATGGATTGCAGGCCGACGGCGGACGTCGAGAAGAGCTTTCCCTGCTCGGTCTGCAGGCGGAGCGCGATGTCCGACAGGGCGCGACGCAGCACGCGAAGGCCCACGATGTTGAGCGCCGCGCCGCCCAGAACGATCGCCGCCAGCACCGAGTCGTAGAAGATCATCACGGCGCCGAGGAAGCCCGCCGTCAGGCAGCCGGCCGCCGTGTTGCCGAAGTCGCGCGCCAGCAGCGTGGCGACCCGGTCGTTCGCCTCGACGCGGCTCACGAGATCGCCCGTGAAGCGCTGCGTGAAGAAGGTGATCGGCAGGCTGAGGACGTGCCAGGCGAACTTCGCCGACTGCTCGAGGGCGAGGCGCAGCTCCAGCCGCAACAGGGCGACTCCCTGCAGCCAGCGCAAGGAGACGTTGATCACGGCCGTCACGCCGAGCCCGATGAGCATCGGGCCGAGCCAGCCCTCGAACTGGCGGATCAGGATGTTGTCGACGAAAACCGCGGTCATGCCCGGCACGATCAGGCCGGGCAGCACCAGCATCAGGCTGATCGCGCCGATGAAGCCCAGCGTGCTGCCGAGTCCGTGCAGCCGGCGGCCCAGCTTGGCGCCAAGGCCCGGCTCGGCGCCGCCTCGCCTGAAGGCAGCTCCCTTCCTGAGCTGCAGGGTCACGCCGGTGAAGCCGTCGCCGAACGCCTGGCGCGACATCTCGCGCGGTCCCGTCGCCGGATCGTTGACGTACACCGTGCTGCCGGAGGCGCCCTCGACGACGAGGAACCGGTCGCCGTTCCATTGCACGATCACCGGGAAGCGGCCCCTCAGGACGTCGCGCGCCTCGCGCCGCTCGCTCGTCGCCTCGAGGCCGTAGGCATGCGCCGCGCGCACGAGGTCTTCCGGCTTGCTGCCCTCCCGGGAAGCGCCGCAGGCCGCCCGCAGCTCCTCGAGCGGCACGCGCCTGCCGTGATAGCCAAGGACGATCGCCAGCGCCGTCGCGCCCGATTCCACCATCTCCATCTGCAGGACGGTCGGCGTGCGGACGCGCCGCTTCCAGAAGAGGAGCCGGAAAATCATCCCTCGAGGCTGAGCAGCTTGCGCAGCGCCGGGATGACCAAGGTGATTGGCCGCACCCGCTCGACGATTATGTCGACGGTAGCGACCGACCCGGCGGTGATCTTGTAGGGAGGTCCCTTGCCGCTCCACCACTCGAAGCCGCTCGGGTTGTCCTTGGACGGAACCAGCTCGACATAGGCTAGCAGGGCCGGCTCGCCGCCGAACAGGCTCTTGGTGAGCTGATCGTTGTGGACGATCTGGTTGACGTGCTCGATCGAGACGTCCTCGTCGGAGATGGCCGTCACGACGCCCTTCATCGAGCCGTACTCTTCCTTCTTGATCGTGTCCGGCACGATGGCGGCCTCCATGCCGGGCGCCGCCCGCTTGCGCGTCTTGCCCCGCAGCAGGGCCATCACCTGGTAGTAGCTCTGCTGGTCCGGCCCGACCGTGGCGACCATGGAGCCGGCGCTGGCGACATCGCCCCGGCCGAGCCGGATCTCGCGCACGATGCCGCTGATCGGCGAGCGCACGGAAGACCCGACCTCCATCTCGACCCGCAGCCGGTCGACGTCCGATTTCTTGAGATCGATCTCCGCCTGCTTCTGGCGCTCGACATCGGCCAGGTTGTCGCGCTTGGTCGCCGCCGCCAGCTCGACCTCCACCTTGCGCGCGTTGGCGTTCGCCAGCTCGAGCGCTGTCAGGTCGTACTGCTCCTGCCGGGCGATGAACTCGCTCTGGGAGATCATGCCCCTGTTGCGCAGGCTGGCGTAGTTGGCGACCAGCTCGCGCAGCCGGTCGCGGCGCACCTCGTTGGCGGCCACCTGCTCGTCGATCGCCGCCAGCTGGCGCTTGGCGGCCTCGTCGCTGGTGACGATCTGCGCGGCGTGCGCCGTTCTCAGCAGCACGAGGTTCGCCTCCAGGCGGTCGACCTCGGCCAGGGCATTCTCGATGCGCGTGAGCAGCAGCTTCTGCTCGATGATGGCGATCGGCTGGCCCGCCACCACGTGGGCGCCCGGCCTCACGAGCACCTCGACCACGGGGCCCGACGCGATAGCGGCGACCGAGAAGTTTCCCTCCTTGGCGGAAAGCACCACGCCATGCCCGGTCACCCGCGTCGGCACCGACCCGAACACCGCCCACACCAGCGCCGCGATGCACACAATGGCCGTCGAGGCGGCGAGCACGCGCGTCGCCGGCGGGATCACCCTGATTCGCTGGTCGAACTGGTCGGAGGAACTGATGCCCTTGAGCGCCGGCTCCTTGAACCTGCCCGCGACGTCCTTGCGGGCGGCCGGAGACGCCACTGCTGTTTCGCTCATGGAATGCTTCCGCCCGTGGGTTGGAGCGTCATCGCCCCTGCTCGCCTCCCCGCCTTGTACTAACCCAGAACTCCCGGCTTCGCCATCGCCTCGATTCGCCCCCCGCCTGCGCCCGCCGCGATGCGCTAGGCGCTGGCTGGCAGCGCTGTCGCCGGCGGCCCGGACCGCCTATTGTGACGTCGTGTCGGCGTCGAGAGGAGAACGATCGTGAGGAAGCTGTTGTGGGCCGTCGTCGCGGCGGCCCTGCTTGGTGCTCCGGCGAGCGCGCAGACCGGCGACAAGACGATCCTCGCCTTCGTCACCAACAGCGACACCGTGTTCTGGCGGCCGGCCGAGGCCGGCGTGCGCAAGGCACAGAGCGAGCTGTCGCGCTTCACTCTCCTCTTCAAGTATCTGCGCGATCCGTCGACCGCCACGCAGACGCGCATGCTGGACGACCTGGTCGCTACCGGAGCCGCCGGCATCGTCGTGAGCCCGGTCGACGGCATGGTCGACACGATCGACCGCATCGCCGGCAAGATCCCCGTGTTCACCACCGACAGCGATGTCCCCGACAGCAAGCGGGTCGCCTACTTCGGGTCGTCCAACACCCAGGCCGGCCGGCAGGCCGGCGAGCTGCTGCGCAAGGCGCTGCCCGGCGGCGGCAAGTGCATGGGCTTCGTCAGCCTGCTGCGGGTCGCCAACGCGCAGCACCGCATCGAGGGCGTGCGCAATGCCCTGAAGGGCTCCAGCATCGAGCTCGTCGACGTGCTGGCCGACGATTTCGACAAGGTGCGCGCCAGGCGCAACGTCACCGAGACGCTGGCGACGCGGCCCGACATCGACTGCATGGTCGGCTTCTACGGCTACAACGCGCCGCTCATCCTCGAAGGGCTGCGCGAGGCGGGCAAGGTCGGCCAGGTCAAGGTCGTGGCCTTCGACGAGGATCCGATCACCCTGGCCGGCGTGAAGGACGGCGCGATCGTCGGCACCATCGTGCAGCAGGCCTACGAATGGGGCTACCTGAGCATGACCGCCCTGGCGAGGTACGTCGAAGGCAGGCGATCCGACCTACCGGCCGACGGACGCGTCATCCTGCCGACGCGGATCATCGACAGGGAGAATGTCGACGCCTACTGGACGACCCTCAAGGCGATGCTGTGCTGCCTGCCCGCCGCGAAGGAGTCGAGCCGCTGACGGCTCAGGCTAGAAGCTGACGATCGTCTTGAGGCCGAGGACGACGACGTCCCGGGTGGCGCTGCTGCCGCCGGGGCTGTGGATGTACTGGATGTTCGGCCGGACGAGGAAGCCCGGCATCGCCTCGAACGTGTAGTCCAGCTCGAGCACGTACTCCGAATCCTTGACCGGCACGGGACCCAGGCCGAGGGCGTTCTGCAGGCTCGCCGCGTCGGTGATCCGGCGATTCTGGTGCGTCGTGCCCATGGCGAAGGCGACCACGTCGTTGGGACGTGACTTGAACGGCCCGGTGTACCAGAAGCCGGCCGCGATCTGCCGGTCGGTCGCCGCCGTGACGCTGTCGGCGAACGCCGCGTTGAGGAACACGCGCAGGCCCTTGTTGGGATTGTCGGCGCTGGTGCGGATGATCTGCTGCTGGAAGCTCAGATAGCCGCCGTACAGGCCCTGGCGCATGGCCGGCGTTTGCCCCGACAGCGCGAACAGATTGCCGAAGCTGTCGGACGCGGCGTCGGGCTGCTGGCCCGAGGAGTACCACGCCCCGACCTTGTAGCTGCCGGCCAGCCAGCCGCCGAGGAACGTCGGCTGCCAAGCGATCTCGACTGGCACCAGCACGCCGGTCGAGCCCTGGTACCAGACCGGCCATAGCTTGTTGTCGAAGCCGAGGTACTGCTGGTTCTGGTCGAACACGCCGACCTGGACGTAGCCCAGCCCCTCGCGCGCGACCTTGAGCCGGCTGCCCCACTGGCTGATCGGCCAGTTGAAGATGTAGCCGCCGGCGATATTGCCCGGCTGCGAGCCGCAGAAGGTCAGGTTCTGGAAATCGCAGGGGAAGGTGGCGAAGTCGCCGCCGACCGACATGCGGCCCCAGCGCCAGCTCACCGTGCGATCGAGGTACATCTGCTCGAACCACATCTGGGTGAGCCGCACGGTCTGGCCGCGGCCGTACACCTCCTGGACGAGCTGGAAGCTGCCGAGCTGGGCATCCTCGACCAGGTTACGGCCGGCGCGCGACGTATAGGTGACTTGGATCGTCGCATCGCGCAAGCCGACGAGGCGCTCGAGATCCAGCGTCGTGCCGAAGGCGACCTGGTCGGCATAGTCGACCACCTGCCGCACGCCGCCGGCCGCGTTGTAGGCACTCTCGGTGACGTAGACGAGCTGCAGGTCGATGCCCTTGTCGAGCAGCGCCGTCCGGTGGCCGCCCCAGGTGCCGGTCAACCAGGGCATGGGATGCGTCGCGGCCGATTCGGCCCGGGCGGCAGCGCTCGCGAGCAGCATCACGAGCGCCACGACGAGGATGGCAACCGCCTGCCCGAGCCGCCGCGGCACCGTCGGCAGGACACTCGACCAAGCGCTCTCGTGCGTCGGCAAGCTCGCGACCCTTCCTGCGACTCCCGCGTTGGTGTGCGCTGCCATGGACAGGACGCCCTGCGACGAAGCCATCGACCGGCGCCCGATCAATGACCGGCGCCTGCTGCCTGTCAAGCGCGCGAGGCCTCCGGGTCGAGTGTCCCCCGGCCGAGCATGCGACGCACGCCGCAGCGGCCCACGAAACTCCGGACCACGGCTACTATCGTCAGGGGCATCGAGGGTCGAGAGTATCGCCGCAGGCGCGCTACCGGTCCGTCAGGCTCATGACGAAAGCCAGGGCGACATCGAGGCGTCTCAGGTCTCCCTCATCGAGTCGACCGATCGACTGGCCGATGCGCGTGCATTTCACCGTGACCGGCTTGTCAGCCATGATCTGAGACCGCACCTGCTCCGTTCGAGATGGGTCGTTGTTTCCTCGCCGCGACCCTCAGCCCGGCCGTGCCCGCCGCTTCGGCCACAGCCCCAGCACCAGCAGCACGACCGCCACCACCGCGAAGCCGGTCGACAGATAGCTGTGCAGGAAGATCGTCGGGTCGCCGTCGGAGATCGCCAGGGCCTGGCGCACCGAGCGCTCGAAGATCGGGCCCAGCACGTAGGCCAGGATGACGATGCCGAGGTCGAAGCCGTGCCGGCGCAGGCCGTAGCCGACGAAGCCGAACACCACGGCGAGCGCCACGTCGGCCGGGTTGCTGCTCGAGGAGTAGACGCCGATCAGGCAGACCACGAGAATCATCGGCGTCAGGTAGGCGCGCGGGATCTGCAGGATGCGCACGAACAGGCCGACCAGCGGCAGGTTCAGGATCAGCAGCATCACGTTGCCGATGTACATGCTGGCGACGACGCCCCAGAAGACCTCCGGCTGGCGCTCGAGGATGGTCGGTCCCGGCGTCACGCCGTGGATGATGAAGGCGCCGAGCAGCAGCGCGGTGATGGCGTTCGCGGGGATGCCCATGCAGAGCAGCGGCACGAAGGCGCCGGCGGTGCCGGCGTTGTTGGCCGACTCCGGTCCGGCCACGCCCTCGACCGCGCCCTTGCCGAACTCCTCGGGATGGCGCGAGAGCTTGCGCTCCATGGCGTAGGACAGGAACGAGGCCAGCACCGCGCCGCCGCCCGGCAGCAGCCCCACGAGAAAGCCCAGCCCGGTGCCGCGCAGAGTCGGCCCGACCGAGCGCCGCGCTTCCTCGGCGGACGGCAGGAAGCCCAGCACGCCCGTCGGCGCCGGCAGCACCTTCATCTCAGCCGCCGTCTGGCGCGCCATGAACAGCACCTCGGAGAGGCCGAACAGGCCGATCGCCAGCGGCACAAGGTTGACGCCGTCGCCCAGCGCCAGGATGCCGAAGGTGAGCCTGGGCGTCATGCTGATCGGGTCGCTGCCGACGCAGCCCAGCAGCAGGCCGAACGCCGCCATCAGCAGCGCGCGCGGCAGCGAGCCCGATGACATGTAGGTCACCAGCGTGAGCCCGGCCAGCATCAGCATGGCGTACTCTGCCGGCCCGAACTTCAGCACCAGCTCGGCGAGCGGCGGCGACAGGAAGGAGATGCCGATCACGCCCACCGTGCCGGCGAAGAACGAGCCGATGCCGGCGATGCCGAGTGCCGCGCCGGCGCGGCCCTTGCGCGCCATCTCGTAGCCGTCGAGGCAGGTCACCACCGAGGAGGCCTCGCCCGGGATGCGCATCAGCACGGAGGTCACCGTGCCGCCATAGGCGACGCCGTAGTAGATGCCCGACAACATGATAATGGCCGACGTCACGTCCATCTTGAACGTGATCGGCAGCAGGATGGCGATGGTGGTGAGCGGCCCCAGCCCCGGCAGGATGCCGACGATGGTGCCCAGCAGCACGCCGACGAAGCAGTAGAGGAGGTTGTCGAGCGACAGCGTGACCGCGAAGCCCTGCAGAAGTGCTTCCATGCGTGGCCTCAGCGCCTCGGCGCGCTCGACGCACCAAACCCAACCTCATCCTGAGGAGCACGCAGCAGGCGTGCGTCTCGAAGGATGGGGCCCGGGCGAGGTGCTGGCTGCCCATCCTTCGAGACGCCGCGCTTTGCGCGGCTCCTCAGGATGGGGGCATTGGAGTGCGCAAAGCCTCGAAGCAGCGAAGAAGCGCAGACATGAGCGAGCGTGACCCTTCGACTTCGCGCAGGGCAGACGCTCGCGGTCCGGAAGACCATTAGCTCTCTCACCGCACCAGCGTGTAGAACGCGCGCTCGATCGGGCTTTCGGGCAGGTCGACCCGGAGCAGCCAGCCGAAGCAGACCAGGCCGACCAGCGCGGCGCCGATGCCGTAGCCCAGCGCCGCGGCCCACGAGCGCCGCTCGGCGAAGCGTACGACGACGACCGACACCGCGATCGCCGTGGCGACGAAGCCGGCCCACGCCGCCCCGGCCGCCAGCACGACCAGCGCCAGCGCATAGAGCGCGAAGCAGCGCCGCGTTTCCGCCGTCGCCGCCACCGTCTCGGAATCGCCGTCCTCGGTCTCGCCGGCGCGGCCCGGCGCCACCACGACGAGCAGCGCGAGGGCGACGCAGACCGCCGCCACCAGCTGCGGAAAGAAGCCGGCGCCCGGCCCGTCGAAGCCCCAGCTCTCGAGCCGCAGCGCCTGCCACAACCCGACCAGCGCCGCCGCCAGCAGGCCGAGCGCGGCAAGCCGCGCACCGCCCAGGCGCGCGAGGCCGCTCCAGCGGCTCATGGCGCCACCAGCGGCGAGGCGCTCGCCGGCGGCCACGTGCCGGGCCGCTTCGGCCAGCCCATCCGATCGAGCGTGCCTGCCCGATCGCGCGCACCGCTCTGCCTCGGCACGCTCGTCTGGTTCGACGAGCTCGTCTGCCTCGACGCGCTCGTCTGCCTCGACGCGATCGGACGGTTCATGGCGACCCGGCGAGTCATACCGGCCGGCCCTTCATCAGGCCGGCTTCTTGGCCATGCCGGTTTCCTTCAGGATCGGCACCAGCTCGGTCTCGATCGACTTCAGCAGCGCGCCGTACTCCTTGCCGCTGCGCCACACTGGCTCGATGCCGAGATCGTCGATCTTCTTGCGCACCTCTTCCTCGGCCATGACCTCGGCCAGCGCCTTCTCCAGGCGCTCCTTGATCGCCGGATCGACGCCGGCCGGCAGGGCGTAACCGAACGGGCCGTTGGTGACGGCGTTGTAGCCCAGCTCGCGCAGCGTCTTGACGTCGGGATAGTACGGCCAGCGCTTCTCGGCCGCCGAGGCGAGCAAGCGCAGCTTGCCGGCCTCGATCTGCGGCCGCATCTCGGTGACGGTCTGGATCACCGCATCGACATGGCCGCCGATCGCCGCCGTCACCGATTCGACGCCACCCGGGAAGACGACCCAGCGGAACTTGGCGCCGGTCAGCTTGGCGAGCTGGAACATCGCCACGACGTTGGTGACGTTGTTGGAGCTGTAGGTCTGCTGCTTCTGCTTGCCGGCGGCGATCAGGTCCTCGATCGACTTGATCGGCCCGTCGGCCCGCGCGCCGACGCCGTAGCGCAGCGCCGCCACCTGGCCCAGGATGTCGAACGCCTTCCACGGCTCGTAGGTGACGTTCATCATGTTGGGCACGGCGATGTGGCTGGAGATCGCCACCAGCCCGAAAGTGTGCCCGTCCGGCGTCGCCTGCGCCAAGGTCGTCGGCCCGAGCGCGCCGGCGCCGCCAACCACGTTCTTGACGATGACAGTGGCGCCGAGCTTCTTCTCGAGCGCCTGCGCCAGGATGCGCGCCGTCAGGTCCGTCGCGGCGCCCGGCGCGTTGGGATTGATCAGCGAAATTTCGCGGGCCGGCCACTTGCTGGACTGGCCGATTGCAGGGGCGGCGGGGGCAATTGCCGCGGCCGCGGCCAGGGCACTGCCGCCGCGCAGGACGGTTCTACGACGCAGACGCATGACGACTACTTCTCCCGTGGGTCCGGTCGCTGCCGGAGGGCTCGACTCGCGCGAATGAATGCCCATTCACCAGCGCGTCTGCAATGGACGCTTGGCCGCAGGTTCCGCAACGGCGCCGCGAAGTGACGCAATCCGGGCGGCATCGTTGACGCTTTCTCACCCCTGAACCTAAGGTGCGATGGCCAGGAAGCAGGGCCTTCGCATCCGGCCAAAGCCGTGTGAATGCCCTGGCCGGGAGGGGAGGAGACGCTAGGGCGGGGATGCCTGATGACGACGTAGCGGCCGACGCCCACGACGACGACTTCCTGGGAGCCCTGCCCGCCGGAACGCGATTGCAGCGCTACGAGCTGATGTCGGTGCTGGGGCATGGCCAGTTCGGCATCACCTATCTCGCCCGCGACACCGAGCTGGGGCGCGAGGTCGCGATCAAGGAGTACCTGCCGGTCGCGCTGGCCCTGCGCAAGGACGGCTCGACGGTCGCGCCCCGCTCGTCGGCGCTGAGGGCCGACTTCATCTGGGGGCGCGAGCGATTCCTGGAGGAGGCCCGCACGCTCGCGACCCTCGACCATGTACCCGCCGTCGTTCATGCGCTCGACTTCATGGAGGCCAACGGGACGGCGTACATGGTCATGGCGCTGGTCCGCGGCGACACGCTCGAGGAACGCCTGAAGCGCGACGGACCGCTGCCGGCACCGATCGTCGAGCGGATTTTCGCGCGCCTGCTCGACGGGCTGGAAGAGGTTCACAACGCCGGCTTCCTGCACCGCGACATCAAGCCGGCCAACATCATCCTCGATGCCCAGAGCAATCCGACCCTGATCGATTTCGGCGCCGCGCGAATCTCCCTGGCCGGCCGGACGGCGGCCATGACGGCGATCTACACCCCCCGCTATGCCGCCGTGGAGCAGGAGGATGCCGACGGCAGGCTGGGACCGTGGACCGACATCTACTGCCTGTCGGCCACCCTTTGCCACGCCATCACCGGCCAGTCGCCGCCGCGCGCGATCCAGCGCGCGCTGAAGGATGCCTACGAGCCCCTGGTCGATCGTGCCCCCGCGGGCTTCGCGCGGCGAGTCCTGGCGGCCATCGACTGGGGACTGGCGCTGTGGCCGGCCGACCGTCCCCAATCGATCGCCGGCTGGCGGCAGGCGTTGACGGCAGCCGGCACTTCCCCCCGCCTCGCCCCTGCCGACGACGACGGCAACGCGACGATCGTCGGACCGCGACGCGCGATTGTCGAGCGGCGCGGAACGACCGACGAGCCGCGACCGGCGACCGTCGAGCCCCACCGGCCGCCGCACGCCCCGCCGGAACAGCCGACCGCTGCCGGTGCGCCCGCACCGCCTGTCGTTCCGCCCACCAGGCCCGCTTCCGCCGCGGCCGCGCTGCCGGCCGCGCGACGCCGCAAGGTCCTGATCGCCGCGACGTTGCTGGCGATCGTCCTGCTGCCCGCCGGTGCGTACTGGGCCTTCGGGCCATGGCAGGCCTCGCAAACGGTCGCGGATCGGCAGCCCGGGCAGGGGACAGGGACCGGGGCAGAACCGGAAATGCGGCGTGCCGCGCGGGCCGAGGCAGGGCTGGGAACCGAGCGCAACGCGGAGACGGAGGCCAGGCAGGCGGCCGAGCGGGAGGCCGCCGCGGCCGCGGCCAGGCAGGCGTTGGAGGCGGAGGCGCGGCAGGCGGGCGAACGGGACACGACCGCCGCCACCGACGAGGAGAGGGCGGAAGCGGCGGCGTTGCGTTGGGCACGGCAGGCCCGCCAGAACGCCCCTGGCGTGGCGGCGACCCCGGCGGTTGGCGGCGACCCGGAGGGTGCCCGCCGGGATATCGACCGGGTCAGGGAGCGCGGCATGCTGAACTGCGGGGTCTCGTTCGGGACCCCGGGCTTCTCGTCGCAGGCCGGCGAGGGCACGTGGAGCGGCCTCGACGTCGACACGTGCCGCGCCGTCGCCGCCGCGATCTTCGGCGATGCCGGCAAGGTGAGGTTCGTGCCGACGACCGCGCAATTGCGCTTCATCTCCCTCCTGTCGCGCGACATCGACGTGCTGGCGCGGGCCACCGTCTGGACGCTGACGCGCGACGCCGCACTCGACTTCGACTTCGTCGGCATCAACTACTACGACGGGCAGGCCTTCATGGTGAACCGCAAGCTCGGCGTTAAGAGCGCGAAGGAGCTGAACGGCGCGGCGATCTGCGTGCAGCCCGGCACCGCCATCGAGCTGAAGCTCTCGGAGTACTTCAGGGCCAACGGCATCACCTTCAGGCCGGTCGTCATCGAGAAGGTCGAGGAAGTCGGCGCGGCGTTCTTCGCCGGCCGCTGCGATGCCATCACCTACGACGCCTCGAGCCTCTACTCGACCCGCGCCCATGCGCCCGACCCGGACGACTACGTCGTCCTGCCCGAGATCATCTCCAAGGAGCCGCACGGCGTCGCCGTGCGCCACAGCTTCAATCACTTCGCCGACGTCGTGCGGTGGACGCTGCGGGCCATGATCGCCGCCGAGGAGTTCGGCATCACCTCGCAGAACGTCGACGAGATGCTGAAGAGCGAGCACCCGGCGATCAAGCGCCTGCTCGGCGTGACGCCGGGCATGGGCCAGGTGCTCGGCGTCGACGACCGGTGGGCCTACGACATCGTCAAGCAGGTCGGCAATTACGGCGAGAGCTTCGAGCGCAACCTCGGCCGTGGCTCGCCCCTCCGGATCGACCGCGGCCTCAACGACCTGTGGACCCGGGGCGGCCTGCACTACGCCCCGCCCATCCGCTGACGGCCCACATCTCACGCTCGTGCGGGTCCTCTCCGTCCGCGCAGCGGCTGCCGAGTCATGTTGACCTCCCTGCGCGCAGCGCGGGGAGGTGCCCCCGAAGGGGGCGGAGGGGTCAAGGGCAACACAGGCGCCGCACGACCAGCATCGAGATGCCGTTCGAGAACCAGCGCCTTTGGGACACTGAGGTTCATTCCACCGGCGACCCACACCCTCGTCGAAAAGACCTACGAGGCCTTGGACCGCAAGAGAACAGACGGACGCCTCGACTGAGGCTCCCCTCCGCCCACTCCGGGGGCACCTCCCCGCGCTTCCCGCAGGGAGGGTAGCCGCAACGTGTGAGTTCGACAGCCGCGTAGCGGGCGGAGAGGAACATGAGGAGCGTCCACTCCTTGGCCGCGAAGCTGGGGAGGCAGACGCTCCCGGCGCGTCGCGCAGCCGGCGTCGCGGGTACATCCTCCAACATTTATTCTTAATACATGTTTGGCGTTGACATTAAAAAGCCGTTTCAATACATGTATTAACGATACACCAATAGAGCCGCAGGCTCCGGCACAAGGGGGAAACGCAATGCATCGAGATCGGAGCAACGACGGGCGCGCGCGGCGGACGGCGGTGGCGCGCCGGCCGGCGGGCCTGCTCGCCGGGACCTGCCTGTCGACGTCGCGCCTGGCGCTGGCCGGCCTGCTCGCCGCGGGCGCGCTGCTGGCGGCGCTGCCGGCCGACGGCGCGAGCTTCTCGGCCGGCAACGAGGCCCAGCTCCGGAGCGCCATCGACAATGCCCGCAACGGCGACACGATCGTCCTCACGGCGAACATCGCCCTGACCGCCAATCTGCCGGTGCTGAGCCACAGCGTGGCCATCGACGGCCGCAACTTCACGCTGTCCGGCAACCACCAGTTCCGCGGCCTGTTCCTCGAGTCGGGCTCGGTCTCGATCGACAACCTGACCATCGCCGACACCACGGCGCAGGGCGGCCATGGCGGCCTCGGGATGTTCGGCGGCGGCTCGGGCGGCGCCGGCGGCGCCGGGCTGGGCGGCGCGCTGTTCGTCGGCGCCGCAGCCCATCTCACAGTGGGCAACGTCACGTTGCGCGACAACCAGGCCCGCGGCGGCAACGGCGCCGCGAAGTCGAGTGCTCACGAAAGCGGCACCAGCGGCGGCGGCGGCGGCTACTATCCCACGGGCGCCAACGGCGGCGACGGCGGCAGCGTCTTCAGTGGCGGCGGCGGCACGGGCAACGGCGGCGACGGCTCGACCAACGGCAAGGGCAGCAACGGCGGCTTCGGCGGCGGCGGCGGCGGCGGCCACGGCGGCGGCGGCAACGGCGGCTTCGGCGGCGGTGGCGGCGGCAGCCCCGGCGGCACCGTGCAGGGAAGCGAAGGCTTCCTGGGCGGCGCCGGCGGCCTGTTCGTCGGTGGCGGCGGCGCGGGGCTTGGCGGGGCGATCTTCGTCCAGCAGGGCGGCACGATCACCCTGACCGGCGAGCTCAACGTCTCCGGCAGCACCGTGCAGGGCGGCGCCGGCATCCCCAATGGCCACGACAAGCCGGGCGACCCCGGCAGGGCGGCCGGCGCGGGGCTCTTCCTGCACGGCAACGGGACGCTCACCTTCTCCCCGGGCGCATCGCAGACCCAGCAGGTCGCCGATGCCATCGTCGACGCGACCGGCGCCGGCGGCACCGGCGCGAACGCCGGCAGCTGGTCGGTGGTGAAGACCGGCGCCGGCACGGCGATCCTGACCGGCCAGAACGCCTACTCGGGCGCAACGGTGGTCAGCGGCGGAACCTTGCAGGGCACCTCCACGAGCCTCCGGGGTAACATCACCAACAACGCCAGCCTCGTGTTCGACCAGCCGGGCACGGGCACCTACTCGGGCAGCATCTCCGGCACCGGCTCGCTGACCAAGGCCGGCGCCGGCACGCTCTCCGTGACGGGAACCAACACGCACTCGGGCGGCACGGCGATCACCGGCGGCGCGCTGCTGTTCGGCTCGGACGCCAGCCTGGGCGCGCCGGGCACGCACATCGACCTGAACGGCGGCTCGATCGGCCCCGCATCCGGCTTCCAGGCGAACAACCGGCCCGTCACCCTCACCGGCCGGGGCGGCTTCGTCACCGACCAGGGCGAGCTTTCCTGGACAGGCGTGATCAGCGGCACCGGCACCCTGGTCAAGTCGGGCCAGCATCCGCTCAGCCTCGGCGCGGTCAACACCTACGCCGGCGGCACGGCGGTCGAGAGCGGCCAGCTCCGCTTTACCACCGACGCGAACCTGGGCGCCGCCGGCACGGGCATCACGCTGAGCGGCGGCGGCCAGATCGGCACCCTCGAAGGCTCGCCGGCGGCGATGGCGATCAACCGGCCGATCACCCTGGCCGGCGGCGGCGGCGGCATCCTGGTCGCGCTGCATCCGCTGATCTGGAGCGGCGCCATCGGCGGCGAGGGCCAGCTCGTGAAGACGGGCCCGGGCGTGCTCCAGCTCACGGGCGCCAACACCTACACTGGCGGCACGCGCGTCGAGTTCGGCACCCTGCAGGTCGCCACCGACGACAAGCTCGGCGCCGCCGGCACTCGCGTCACCCTGGTCAACAACGGCGGCCTGTGGGCGACCGAGAGCTTCGCCACGGCGCGGCCCGTCACCCTTTCGGAGCCCGGCGGCGTCTTCCAGCTCGACGCCGGCCGCACCCTCACCCTGACCGGCCCGATCGACGGCGGCATCCTCGGCACGGTCGGCACCGGCACGCTCGTGCTCTCCGGGACCAGCAGCTACGCCGGGATCAGCAACAACGGCGGCACGATCCAGGGCAATACCGCGACCCTGCGCGGCAACATCGCCTTCGACACCAATGCCGACAACCCGAACGCGCGCTCGGTGATCTTCGACCAGGCGAGCGACGGCACATTCTCCGGCGCCATCACGGGCCTGGGCAGCGTCGCCAAGATCGGCGCCGGCACGCTGACTCTCGCCGGCGACAACAGCTACAGCAAGGGCACCACCGTCTCGGCCGGCACCCTGCAGGGCACCACCCGCAGCCTGCAGGGCGCCATCGCCAGCAGCGCCGCCCTGATCTTCGACCAGGACTTCGACGGCGCCTATGCCGGCGGCATCACCGGCAGCGGCACGCTCGCCAAGAACGGCACCGGCCGGGTGAGCCTCACCGGCACCAGCAGCGTCGGCGGCGGCACGACCATCAATGCCGGCGCCCTGGCGGTGAACGGCCACCTGACCAGCAACGTCGTCATCAACCGGAACGGCACCCTGGCCGGCAGCGGCAACGTCACCGGCAACATCGTCGTCAACGGCGGCACCATCGAGCCAGGCAACTCGATCGGCCATCTGACGATCGACGGCAACTTCACCTTCAACGCCGGCACCTACGGGGTCGAGCTCAACGCCCGGGGCGACAGCGACCGGATCGATGTCGTCGGCGCCGGCCACACGGTGACCATCCGGGCCGGCACGCTGCAGGTCCTGACCGAGCCGGGCACCTATGTGCCCAACACGACCTACACCATCGTCACATCGGCCGGCGGCGGCACCGTCGAGTTCGACACCATCGCGGGCGGCGTCGGCTTCCTGACGCCCCGGGTCTGGTTCGAGCACGACCGTGTCCAGCTGGCGCTGGTGCTGGCGCCCAATGCCTTCCGCTCGGCCGGCCAGACGCCCAACCAGCAGGCGGTCGGCGGCGCGCTCGATGCCGCCGCCTCCGGTGGCAACGTCAGCGGCCTGGTCACCGCGATGGCCAACCTGCCAACCGCGCAGGGCGCGCCCGCGCTGCAGGCGCTCGGCGGGCAGCCCTGGGCCGATTTCGGCACGGTGAACATCCGCGCCGGACAGCTGTTCATGAATGCGATCGGGCGCCAGGTCGCGATCGACCGCGGCGCCGGCCCGGGTACGGCGCGGAGCGTGGCGCTCGCCGAGGCCTGCGTCGCCGCCTGCGACGTCGACACTGGAGGCGCGCCGCCGCGCCTCTCCGCCTGGCTGAGCGGCATCGGCAGCACCGGCAGCGTGCTGGGCGACGGCAACGCCGGCGCCCTCGGCTACACCCTGGGCGGCGCCGCGTTCGGCATCGGCTATCGCCCCGACCCGCGCTTCCTCGTCGGCATCGCCGGCAGCTGGCTGGGCGGCCAGCAATGGGTCAACGGCTTCGCCGGCAACGGCTACACCGACTCGCTGAGCGTCGCGCTCTACGGCTCCTTCGCTCCCGGCGGTCCGCGCGGCGGCTTCTACGCCGATGCGCTGGCGGGCTATGCCCATGCCAGCAACCGCATGCAGCGCGTCGTCTCCCTGCCTGGCCTGCCGACCGGCATCGCCAGCGGCAGCACCACGGCCAGCCAGTTCCTCGGCCAGGTCGAGACCGGCTACCGCTTCGCTCTCGGCACCGCGGGGAGCCCGCTGGGCAACACCTCGATCAGCCCGTTCGCCCGCCTGCAGATCGGCTCGAGCACGCAGGCCGCCTTCGGCGAGAGCGGCTCCAGCCTGTTCAACCTCTCGGTCGCGCAGCAGACCACCACCTCGGTACGCACGACCGTCGGCGCCGACCTCGCCACGCGCCTCGATCTCGGCCGCGGCACGCCGCTCGACATCGGCCTGCGGCTGGGCTGGATGCACGAGCTCGCCGACACGGCGCGGCCGATGACGGCGGCCTTCGCCGCCGCGCCCGGCGGGCAGTTCACGGTGCTGGGCGCGACGCCGCAGCGCGACAGCGCGCTGATCGGCTTCTCCGCCGCGGCGGCCCTCAACGAGCGCCTCTCGCTGTTCGCGAGCTACGACGGCGAGCTGGGCGGCGGCACCGACAGCCATCAGCTCAGGGTCGGCTTCCGCCTGACCTGGTGATGCGTGGAATCACTACCGGCGGCGTGGCGCGCCCGCTAACATGGCCGGACAGGGAAAAAGGGGGACGCGAGGCATGAGCGATCTTTCACGGCGCGCCGCGCTCGCGGGGCTGATCGCCGCCGGAGCCGGCGCCGGCACGGGGGCGGCAATCGCAACGGCGCCGGGGGCGCGGGCGGCCGACTGGCCGACGAAGACCATCACCATCGTGGTCCCCTATCCCGCGGGCGGCGGCTCGGACACCTTCGCCCGGCCGATCGCGGCATCGATGGCCGACCGCTTCAAGCAATCCGTCGTGGTCGACAACAAGAGCGGCGCCGGGGGCACCGTCGGCACGGCCGTCGTCGCCCGCGCGCCGGCCGACGGCTACACGCTGCTGCTGGCCGACACCGGCCTCACCTACGCGCCGCAGATCTATCCCAAGGCGGATTTCGACTTCGCCCGCGACTTCGCGCCGATCAGCGCCGTGGCGCGCGCGCCCTACGTGCTGGTGGTCAACCCGGCCAAGCTCGACGTCGCCAGCCTGGCCGCCTTCATCGCGGCGGCCAAGGCGAAGCCCGGCGGCATCGACATGGGCTCGACCGGCCCCGGCTCGGTGACCCACCTCGCCATCGACCTGTTCGAGGAGCGCGCCGGCGTGAAGCTGAACCACGTGCCCTACCGCGGCGGCGCGCCGATGCTGCAGGACCTGCTGGCAGGCCAGGTCGGCGCGGCGTTCCTGGTCGCCGGCGCGGCGGCGCCGCAGATCAAGTCGGGCAAGCTCCGCGCGCTCGCCATCGCCAATCGCCGGCGCGAGCCGCTGCTGGCCGACGTCCCGACCATGGAAGAGGCCGGCCTGCCCGATTTCCGCGCCACCATCTGGTTCGGCCTGTTCGCGCCCAGCCGCACCCCCGCCCCCGTCCTCGATCTCCTGCACAGCGCCGTGCAGGCCGCCCTCGTCGAGGACAAGATCAAGGCGATGTGGACCGAGCAGGCCGCCCGCGTCGAGCCGGAAAGCCGCGCCGACTTCGCCCGCTTCGTCGCCGCCGACTCCGAGCGCTGGAGCCGCATCGCCAAGGCGGCCAACGTCAAGCTGGAGTAGCGGCGGCACCGTTCCCCGCCAGCCGTGGTGCGCCATCTCTTTGGCGCACTTCGTGCCTGACGAACGCCGAGGACATGTTGTGCATAGGTCGGCCGGCACGACACGACCCCTCGACGCCGACAACAGGGGCCAGGCACGCGGGATGACGGAATGAAGATTCGCGTCGGCTACGAGCTGATCTACGACTTCCCTCAGCCCACCCCCATGATCATGGTGCTCGGCGTCCATTTCACGCGCGCGCCCGACGTCGTGGTGCCCGATTGGCTGACCACCCATCCCGCCGTGACGATCGCGCCCTACCGCGACGTCTACGGCAACTGGTGCAGCCGCCTGGTCGCGCCGGCCGGCCGCATGCGGCTGTCGGGCGACGGCCTGGTGCGCGATTCGGGCCTGCCCGACGTGGTCGCGCCGACAGCGCCGCAGCACGCGGTCGAGGATCTGCCGGCCGAGACGATCGCCTATCTGCTCGGCAGCCGCTATTGCGAGACCGACCGGCTGTCCGACGTCGCCTGGACGCTGTTCGCAGGCACGCCGCCGGGCTGGCCGCGCGTCCAGACGATCTGCGACTACGTCCACCAGCGCATCGTCTTCGGCTACCAGCATGCGCGCCCCACCAAGACGGCCTGGGAGGCCTACATCGAGGGCACCGGCGTCTGTCGCGACTACGCCCACCTCGCCATCGCCCTGTGCCGCTGCATGAACATCCCGGCGCGCTATTGCACGGGCTATCTCGGCGACATCTCATCGCCAGAAGGTCAAAAGTACGCTCGTACCCAACGGCGATGAGGTCCTTCGCTTACGGCGCGGTAAACCGCGCCTTAAGCGAAGGACGACAGAAAAGTTCAGATATCGCTTGTCCGCTGCCGAAAGATCACCATCTTGATATCAGCTCCTGCGCCGCGGGCGCCGAGCATCCTCTCCCCGAAACAATTGAATATCCCGAGTGAGAAACGCCATGAAGTTCAGGCCGCTGCACGATCGCGTGCTCGTTCGCCGCGTCGACCCCGAAGGCAAGACGGCCGGCGGAATCATCATTCCCGACACCGCCCAGGAGAAGCCGATGGAGGGCGAGATCGTCGCCGTCGGTCCGGGCGCACGCGACGACAAGGGCACGGTGGTGCCGCTCGACGTCGAGCCGGGCGACCGCATCCTGTTCGGCAAGTGGTCGGGCTCCGAGATCAAGATCGACGGCGTCGACCTGCTGATCATGAACGAATCGGACATCATGGGCATCATCGACGGCCCGGCGCTCGCCCCCGCCACCGCTGCCGCCAAAAAGAAGGCGGCCTGAGGCCAGATCGAAACTCGAGACTCGAACAAGGAACAAGAAAATGTCAGCAAAAGATGTCCGCTTCGGCGGTGATGCCCGCAGCCGCATGATCCGCGGCGTCGATATCCTGGCCGACTCGGTCAAGGTCACGCTCGGCCCCAAGGGCCGCAACGTCGTGCTCGATAAATCGTACGGCGCGCCGCGCATCACCAAGGACGGCGTCACCGTCGCCAAGGAGATCGAGCTTTCCGACAAGTTCGAGAACATGGGCGCCCAGCTGCTGCGCGAGGTCGCGACCCGCACGTCCGACAGCGCCGGCGACGGCACCACGACGGCGACCGTGCTCGCCCAGGCGATCGTGCGCGAGGGCGCCAAGTCGGTGGCCGCCGGCATGAACCCGATGGACCTCAAGCGCGGCATCGACCTTGCCGCCGAGTGGGTGATGGACGAGCTCAAGAGCCGCTCGAGGAAGGTCTCGACCAGTGCGGAGATCGCCCAGGTCGGCACCGTCTCGGCCAACGGCGACAAGGCGATCGGCAAGATGATCGCCGAGGCGATGGACAAGGTCGGCAAGGAAGGCGTGATCACCATCGAGGAAGCCAAGAGCATGGAGAGCGAGCTCGACGTCGTCGAAGGCATGCAGTTCGACCGCGGCTATCTCTCGCCCTACTTCATCACCAACGCCGAGAAGATGATCTGCGAGCTCGACAACCCCTACATCCTGATCCACGAGAAGAAGCTGTCGGCCCTGCAGACGCTGCTGCCGCTGCTCGAGGCGGTCGCGCAATCGACCCGGCCGCTGCTGATCGTGGCCGAGGACATCGAGGGCGAGGCGCTGGCCACCCTGGTGGTCAACAAGCTGCGCGGCGGCCTCAAGGTCGCGGCCGTCAAGGCGCCGGGCTTCGGCGATCGCCGCAAGGCGATGCTCGAGGACCTCGCCATCCTGACCGCCGGCCAGGCGATCAGCGAGGATCTCGGCACCAAGCTCGAGAACGTCACCCTCGCGATGCTGGGCACGGCCAAGAAGGTGCGCATCGATCGCGAGAACACCACCGTGATCGACGGCGCCGGCAAGAAGAAGGACATCGACGCCCGCGTTGCCCAGCTCAAGGCGCAGATCGAGGAGACCACCTCCGACTACGACCGTGAGAAGCTGCAGGAGCGGCTGGCCAAGCTGGCCGGCGGCGTCGCCATCATCAAGGTCGGCGGTGCCACCGAGATCGAGGTCAAGGAGAAGAAGGACCGGGTCGAGGACGCCATGCACGCGACCAAGGCGGCGGTCGAGGAAGGCGTCGTCGCCGGCGGCGGTGCCGCCCTGCTCTACGCCACCCGCGTGCTCGAGAACAAGAAGGGCGGCAACCACGACCAGCAGGTCGGCATCGAGATCGTGCGCCGCGCCCTGCAGGCGCCGGTCCGCCAGATCGCCGAGAATGCCGGCTTCGACGGTGCCGTGGTCGCCGGCCGCATGCTCGACCAGAAGGACGTCAATTTCGGCTTCGACGCCCAGAAGGCCGAGTATGTCGACATGATCAAGGCCGGCGTCATCGACCCGACCAAGGTCGTGCGCGCCGCGCTGCAGGGCGCGGTGTCGGTCGCCGGCCTGCTGATCACCACCGAGGCGATGGTGGCGGAATCGCCCAGGGCCGAGCCCCCGGCGATGCCGGGCGGCGGCGGCGGCATGGGCGGCATGGGCGGCATGGGCTACTAGGACGCGCCGGCGCCGGGGCGCGCTCCCGCCGGGAGCGCGCCACCAAGAGGCGTTAATGCGCAGCCCTCATCCCGAGGAGGTCGCGTAGCGACCGTCTCGAAGGATGGGCGACACACGAGATCGTTGGAAAACCGGTGTCGAAGCATCCGATTTGTTGCCACCCAAAGGGCGAAGGTGACTTCGCCCGAATCGAGACACTGCCCTCCGGGCGCTCCTCAGGGCGAGGTCATTGGTAAAGTTGACGTCTATGAGCGCGCCACTCCGGTGGCGCTCATGGGATGTGTGATCGGCAACAAGAGCGCCGCTTTGGCGGAGTTTACTCCGCCACCAATTGCGCGCTCCCAGCAACGCGTTTCATCCCTGAGGGGCGGAGACCTCTCCCGCCCGCCCCGACAGCTCCGACAGGAGGCACCATGACCTTGCGACCGGAATACGCCCTCGGGCATTCCCCCTATAACCCCTTCCTCTTCGCCGCCGTCGGCGAGGAGCGGAACGGCGCCACGCTCACGGTCCAGAGCGCCCTGACGCGGCTCGGCTTCGACCCGTGGCGCGAGGCTGCCCGCCTGTCGGGCCTGCCCCGCGACACCGCGGCAGGCGCGCTCGCCGTGTCGATCGCGATGCTGCCCGAAGGCGACTGGAAGTCCTCGGAGTCGGAGGCGATCGCCGCGCGCCTGGTGAACTGGCTGCCGGCGCCCGGCGCCTCGCCGGCCGTTCCTCCGGTCGAGGCCGGTCGCAGCGAAGGCAAGGCGATCGAGAAGATCGAGAGAACCGACACGACCGGAGGCATACCGATGACGCGGGGGTTTGTGGCAGTGGTGGCGTGGGGCGTGCTTGCCGCCGCGCTGCTGTTCTTTGCGATGCATTACTTCAGCAGCAACAATCTCGAGACCAGCCAACGCGTGGGCGAGTCGACGCAGCAATAGAAGCCGGCTCGCCCATCGAGCGGGCTCCCGGCCGCAAGGCCCTCGTGACGAGCCCGTTTGGCGACGGCGACGATGTCGTCGGCTCATCGCCTTCCCGATCATCTCGCTCACCTCCTCTCCGGCCGCCTCGCCATTGCCGCTTTCCGGGCCCTGTACTCGGCCCACAAGGCCTTGGCTCGATCGTCCGCGGCCACGGAAGCGCTCGCGCTCGAACTCTCCGCCGCGCCACTCGGCGTCCACAAATAGTCGAATTTCCATACTACTAATAGCCAATTTTCCTTTTCACCAATAGCCGATTTTCTTTATGCTGACTTGGCATGGACGTAGTTCCCCGGCACTTGGCGGCAAGGGTCGCCGCGACCTTGCGGACGAGTCGCGTCATCAACATCGTCGGCCCCCGGCAGAGTGGCAAGACCACGCTGGTGCGCGACATGATCACGGCCTCGCACTTCCTGGACCTCGATGACGAAAGCCTCCTGGAGTCCCTGTCGCTCGATCCCTATGGACAACTCGAGACCCTGCTCGGCATCGGGAAGGCTGGCCCGCCGGTCGTCATAGACGAGGTCCAGCGTCTTCCGCGGATCACCCTTGCTCTCAAACGCATCGTCGACCGCGACCGTCGCCCGGGACAGTTCGTCCTGACCGGATCTTCCGATATCTTCACGATGCCCAAGGCGCTCGACACCTTGGCGGGACGCGTTTCGACGCTCACGCTCCGGCCATTCAGCGCCGCCGAGATCATGCGCGCGGGACCCTGCCGGCTCCTCGACATCGTGGGCCGCGAGCCTGTCGTCGACCCCAGGCACCTGCCCGCGCCCGCTGCCTATCGAAGAGCCGACGCGATCGACATCATCGTCCGCGGCGGCTTTCCCGAGATCCGCCCCCTGGGCGACCGCGATCGCATGGCGCGCTATCGAGCGTACATCGCCAGCATTGTCGAGCGCGATATCGCGCCGGTCGCCGAGATTCGCCGACCCGATACCCTGCGGCGGCTGGTCGACCAGCTCGCCCATCGAACCGCCGAAGAGCTCAATGTCACCAGCCTGTGCAGCGCCCTCGGCGCGCGCAAGGAAACGATCAACGCCTATCTCGACGCGCTTTCCCGTCTCGGCATCGTCCATCGACTGGGGGCGTGGACAGCATCGGGTGCACGCAAGGAGATTCGCTCGCCCAAGGTGCACTTCATGGATACCGGGTGCGCCACCGCCTTGCGGGGCGAAGGAGCCGGCAGCTTCGGGGTCGGCGCCGATCCGACGGCCTTGGGCCATGTGCTGGAAAGCTTCGTGTTCTGCGAGCTCGAGAAATCGCTGCCTCTCCTCGACCAGCACTGGCAGCTCTATCACTGGCGGCATGCCCCGCGCGAGATCGACATCGTGGCGCAGGCCCCCGGACGCGTCCTCGCCCTGTTCGAGATGAAGGCTTCCACGGCCGTCGGCGCGGACGACTTCCGGCACATGGACTGGCACTTGAAGGAGGGACCGGGGCGGTCCTGTAGAGGAACGGCGTTCGTCGTCTATCTCGGCGATCGAGTGCTCTCCTTCGGCCCCGGGCGCCTGGCCCTGCCGCTCTCGACCCTGTGGTCCTTTCCGGTGGAGCGCAGCAAATCCTGATTTCGCGAGGGTCGAGTTGCACACCCCTGCGGCACGCGGTGTCACCGCCGCCCGGCGTTTGCTATGCTGAAACGCGAGGGAGATCCGGCGAGCGGGCTGCCGAGGTCCGGCATCGAAGCCGGCCGGTAAACCGTCGCCCGGCGCAGGACGAAGAGCACGCAGGGACAGGCCACGATGAAGCGACGCGACCTCACCACAGCCCTCGTCTTCGGCCTGCTGTGCAGGCCGGCCTCGGCGAGCGAGCCGCCGGCGCCGCAGGAGGTCCCGCTGCTCGCCGAGCAGGTGAGATCGGGCGCCCTGCCGCCGGTCGGCAAGCGCCTTCCCGCCAAGCCGCGGGTGATCGCGGCCTTTGCCGGCGGCGACGGGCCGGGTCATCCGGGCGGTCAGCTCAACATGCTGGTCGCCGGTCCGCGCGATACGCGCCTGATGACGGTCTACAGCTACACGCGGCTGATCGTCCACGACGCCGAGTTCAAGCTGCATCCCGACATCCTCGAGAGCTACCAGGTCAGCGACGGCCGCGAGTTCACGTTCACGCTGCGCGCCGGCCACAGATGGTCCGACGGGCATCCTTTCACCACCGAGGATTTCCGCTTCTACTGGGAGGACGTCGCCAACAACAAGGACCTCTCGCCGTCGGGTCCGCCGACCGAGCTGCTGGTCGGCGGCAAGCCGCCCCGCGTCGAGATCGTCGACGAGCGCACCATCAGGTACGCGTGGGACGAGCCCAACCCCTACTTCATCGCGAGCCAGGCGCGGGCCGCCCCGCTCTTCCTGTTCCGGCCGGCGCACTATCTCCAGAAGTTCCACGCCCGGTACAGGCCGGAAGAGGAGATCGTGAAGGCGGCCCGGGGCTCCGAGCAAGGCGGACGCTGGGTCGCGGTCTTCCGCCGGCTCGACGCGATGTTCGCCAACGACAATGTCGACCTGCCGTCGCTCAACCCGTGGGTCGTCACCACGTCCCCGCCGGCCGACCGCTTCGTGTTCGTGCGCAATCCCTATTTCCATCGGATCGACGAGAAGGGACAACAGCTTCCCTACGTCGATCGCGTGATCTTCACGCTGGCGGCCACCAACCTGATACCCGCCAAGGCGGGCCTCGGCGAAGCCGACCTGCAGCCGCGCTACCTCAACCTGCGCGACTACACCTTCCTGCGGCTGAGCGCGAAGACGTCGGGCGCCGCCGTGCGGCTGTGGGTCTCCGGCTCGGGCTCGCAGCTCGCCCTCTATCCCAACCTGAACACCAAAGACGCGACGTGGCGAAAGCTGTTCCGCGACGTCCGGTTCCGCCGGGCGCTGTCGCTCGCCATCGATCGCGAGGAACTCAACCAGGTCGTCTATATCGGCCTGGCCAAGCCTTCCAACAACACCATCATGGAGCAGTCCCCGCTGTTCAGGCGCGAGTACGCGACCCGCTGGGCGCAATTCGATCGCGCGCTCGCCGACAGGCTGCTCGACGAGGCCGGGCTCGACCGGCGCGACCGCCGCGGCCTGCGCCTGCTCGCCGATGGCAGGCCCGCCACCATCATCGTCGAGCATGCCAGCGAGGAGAGCGAGGACGCCGACGCCTTGCAGCTCATTTCCGAGCACTGGAGCCGGGTCGGCATCAAGCTCTTGTCCAAGCCGCAGACGCGCGAGAACTTCCGCCTGCGCACGTTCGCCGGCCAGTCGCTGATGACGGCCTATGCCGGCGTGGTGACGGCCGTGCCGACCGCCGACACCAGCCCCCGGGAGTTCGCGCCGACGACGCAAGGCGGCCTGCAGTGGCCGCAATGGGGCCTCTACGTCGAGTCCGGCGGCCAGCGCGGCGAGAAGTGCGACCTCGCAGCGGCCTGCCGGCTGCTCGACCATGTCCGGGAATGGGAAATCGCGACCAGCGAGGCGGGGCGGCGCACGGCCTGGGAAAGCATCCTCGGGCTCAACGCCGACGAGGTGTTCTCCATCGGCACGGTCAACGGCATCCTCCAGCCCATCGTCGTCGGCGCCAAGGTTCGCAACGTGCCCAAGGACGGCTACTACGCCTGGGATCCGGGAGGCTATATCGGGCTCTACCAGCCGGATACGTTCTGGGTCACGCGCTGAGGGCCCGGAGCGCGGGGTGACGTGCCATTGCGCAAGCGCAGTTCTGTCATCGCGACGGAAGTGCGCGAGGTGAGCGGATGATCTATTTTCTACGACGACGCCGGCATCCGCTGTTTGCTTTGACTGCTTACGCCAAGAACCAGCGTGTCGACCTGAGCCAGCAGGACCGCAACGACGTCAAGCGCCTTACCGCCATGCTGGTCGAGGCGGCCGGGAGGAGGAAGAGATAGTTGGCGAACAGCATCCGGCGGGGCCTGGAAGAGGCAGTGGCCTATGCCAAGACCTATCGCGTTCCAGAGGCCATCGATGTGAGGGCGATTCGGGAAGACTGGGCATGCCCCAGGAGGAGTTCGCGGGCTGGTTCGGCTTCAGCGTCAGCACGCTACGTCATTGGGAACAGGGCCTGCGCGAACCAGAAGGCCCGACTCGTGCCTACCTGTTGCTCATCGATCGAGCCCTCGAGGCCGTCCAGAAGGCGTTGTAGGCAGCATGATTCATTGTCCGTGTCTGGCCGCGCACCCGAATTGCGGTTCGAACGATGTCGGCACGATCCAAAGCCTGCTCGGCGTCATCGCACAACGTAAACTAAGGTCCTCAACATGAGCATTGCCGCCATCGCTAAAGACCGTCTGCTCGACATGGAACGCCGCTACATTGAGAGAGGGTTGACCAAAGGGGGCACGTACTCGTTGTTCGAAATCAGGATCGAGCTACGCCGACGACTACCCAGCGAATTCGATACCCGCGAAGTGGCAGCCAAGATTATCGAACTGGCGCGCGTGAATTCCAATGGCGTGACCACCTACAAGACTCTGTGGGATGCCATGCTGCCGGGGCGCCCCTGGAAGGGGAATAACTCACAGAAAATCATGGCCAACACGCTCGGCAAGGTCATTGCCTATTGTCACCAGAACGAGCTTCCCATCCTGACGGTGCTTGTCATCAATGGAAGTGTGGGGGGCCTGACGGACAAGGCTATCGCCAACATAGCCCAGGAGTGTCGCGACCTGGGAATGGATACCGGGCCGAATGATCATGCCTTTGTGGACCGACAGGCCCTGGAAGCACGCGCAATGGTCCCCGCAAATCTACCGGCGGAAATCCCGACATAGCTTTGGGCAGAAAGGTAGATTGGCAAGTGCATTTCAGGCTGGAGTACTTTTCTGCGCTCACTACTAGTAAACCTAGAAAGCTGCCTTGAAGGTGAAGATGGCATAGGCCGCCTGCTCCCTGAATGAGAAGGTGATGGCCGCTATCGTCGGAACTTTTGACCTTCACCGGAATGTGCCTCTGGCGCGATGTATCTTTTGGGTCGATTGACACCGGATTGGCGACCGTCGAAGCTTTCCGGGCGACCGAGTGGATTCACGCAGGAATAGAAGACCGTGGGCATCAATCTCGTCATCGCCGTCACCGATGGAGACTGGTTCGAGATGCTGCGCCGACAGCCGGACCTGGCGGAGGTGAACTTCTGGGCACCTTCGGCGGCGAACTTTCGAGCTCTCCAGCCGGGTGAACTGTTTCTTTTCAAGCTGCATGCGCCTCGCAACTCGATCGTCGGTGGTGGCATCTTTGCTTACGCCAACGCGCTGCCGTGCTCTCTCGCCTGGGAATCCTTCGGACAGGCGAACGGTGCGTATTCGGCTCAGGAGATGCGGGCGCGAATAGCTCGCTATCGAAGAGCAGCTCCGGGTGATCGAGGCGATTTCATGATTGGCTGCAGGATCCTGACGCAACCTTTCTTTTTCGAGGAACGCGACTGGATCCCGGTGCCGGCCAACTGGTCGACGAACATTGTCTCGTTCAAGACCTACAACACCAGCGAGGCGGAGGGATTGGCACTGTGGGATGCCGTGAGCGAGCGTCTTCGGCGATCAGTAAGCGCAGGAATGTCTGAAGAGGCCGCGCGATATGGTGGGCCTCATCTCATTCGCCCTCGCCTCGGGCAGGGCGCGTTCCGGGTGCTCGTGACCGATATCTATCGTCGGCGCTGCGCGGTCACCGAAGAGCGGACGTTGCCTGCGCTCGAAGCCGCGCACATCCGCCCGTATGGGGACGGCGGCGCACATGAGGCCCGGAATGGGCTACTTCTCCGCCGCGACATCCATAGTCTCTTCGACGCCGGCTACGTGACGGTAACGCCCGACTTGCGCTTCGAGGTCAGTCGACGAATACGGGAGGAGTTTGAGAACGGCAGGCACTATTACGCCCTTCACGGTCACAGGGTCCAGCCACCTGACGACATGACACAGCGGCCCGACCGCGATGCATTGGCTTGGCACAACGAACACCGCTTCAATGGATGACGCCTCGCGCGTAGGTGAACCGAAGAACTCGTGAACGGCGCTCGGCGTCGACATCCGCGGGCGCTCGCGCACGCTCCGGGTGAACTACCGCACCTCGCACCAGATCCGCAGCCAGGCCGATCGCCTGCTCGGCCCGACGCTGCCGACCTGGACGGCAACGAGGAGGACCGGCGGCACACGGCGGTGTTCAACGGTACGCCGCCGGCGATCGAGGTCGCCCGCGACGAGGATGCCGAAGCCAGGGCGGCGGCCTCGTGGATCGCGCGCCGCACCAGCGAAGGGCTGCTGCCGCACGAGCTCGGCGTCTTCGTCCGCTCCGACGCCCAGCTCGACCGCGCCATGGCTGCCGTCCGGCGCGCCGGTCTCGTGCCGCGCCGGCTCGACGAGCATGTCGAGACGGCGAGCGGCCAGGTCTCGGTCGCGACCATGCATCTCGCCAAGGGGCTCGAGTTCCGTGCGGTCGCCGTCATGGCCTGCGACGACGAGGTGATCCCGCTGCAGGAGCGCATCGAGACGGTCGGCGACGATGCCGACCTGCAGGAGGTCTACGACACCGAGCGGCATCTCCTGTACGTCGCCTGCACGCGCGCCCGCGATCACCTCCTGGTGACGGGCGTCGCGCCGGCGTCGGAGTTCATCGAGGATCTAGGTGATCCGGGAAAGAGATGACTCGGGCGCCCTGGAACACTTTACTCGATCCGGAAGTCCAACTTTCGCCAGAGATCGAAGTCGTTCATCCAAGGAACGCCCATCGTCATGCAGACGTCGGGCAACTTGCGGTTGGCGCGCTCCTTCTTCGGGCTCGAAACCTCACGCGTCACCACGATCCTGCCAGCGTCGCCCAACGCCGCCGCGACGAGGAACGGGTCCCGGCCGATCTTCTCGACCTCGACGTCGTTCAGGTCGGGCGCGTAGCCCCTGGAGATTACGGCGGCTACGGTTGCGCCATCGGTCGGCTCGGGCAGGATGATAGCCTTCCTCACCTCCGGGCGGCGGAGCCATTGGCCCAGAAGGTCGGGCGAGCCCGCAATCTCCTCGTAGATCTCGCGCGGTGTCTTGATGCGGCCTGCCTCGGCCATGGCGAGCAACCATTCCCAGAATGGCCTGATTCGATCGATCGGGTAGTAGTCGGCGTGCGCCCGGATGAGCACGTTCGCGTCGACGAGGTGAAGCGTCATGCGGCGCGCTGGCGCTCGCTCAGCAGCTGGTCGACGGCGGTGGGCGCAACGCCGAGAATCCGGGCTGCCTTGGTGTGCGTGAGCACGTCGCTGCGCAGCGCGCGTCTCACCGTGTCGAGCAGCCCGGCGCCGAGCCGGGATCGCCGGACGACGTAGTAGCCGGGGCCGGACTCCTCCGGATCGCGGGTCTGCCGCACGCGGTTACGCTCGCCCCGCCAGCGTTCTGCCAGCACACGAAACATCTCCGTCGCAAGCTGGTTGCTGATCTGATCGTTCTGCCAGAGGCGGTAGGTGACCACCCCTTGGGATACGTTCCAGGTCCGGGCGATGTCCTGTGCGAACGACAGTGCGGTTGCAAGATCGATGTCCACGGCCTCGGCGGCTTTCAGAGGCTCGAGGGCCTCCAGCGGCAGGAGGAACTCGCCCGCAACCTCGTTGCAGAAGCGTTCGATCGCATTGGAAGGAGGCCCCAAAAGCGGCCCGCTGACCCCGGTGGCGCCGATCCAGATGTGCGCGAGCTCGTGCAGGAGGGTGAAGGAGCGCGCCGGAGTCGCGTCGTTGTCGTTGATGACGACGAAGGGTGCCACGTCGTCCGCAAGGGCGAAGCCGCGGAAGACATCCTCGCTGACGTCGGAATGATGGGAACCGAGGTCTCCCAGGAGCAGAACGAACACTCCTGCCTTCTCTGCGGCTGCGCGCAGCAGGGCGAACAGTGCTGCGGCGTCTCTCGCCTTCTTCTGCTCCAGGGGGCTGACGCCGAGCGTCATCCGGATGGACGCGGTCACGCTCTCGACGCCATCGCTCATGCGGCAGGAGGCGACGAACGCGAGCGGCTCGTTGTCCTCGTCCTCGATCAGGGCCTCGCGCAAGAGTTGCTGGCGCGTGCGCACGTCGCGAATGAGCGCGTCGAGCATGGCATCGTCGCGCGCCAGGCGCGTTCCGGTTACGGTGCGGAAATCCTCGCCTCGATCTCCGCGTGCCGGCGGGGCGGGCAGGTAGAAGGCGACTAGCGGACGGCGGTAAGCAATTGCTGCCTTCTGCAGCATTCCATGGCTGACGGGACGCCGCCCGGCTTCGACCTGCAGGAGCTTTTCCGGCGCGCTTGCCCTCCCGGTGCTCGTGAGGCCGAGCTTCGCCGCCGCCTCCTCGGCAGACAGCCCGGCGGTCTCGCGCGCCCAGGCCATCATCCCGGGGTTGATCTGCACACTTTTCGCCATGTGGTCGGTTACCTGCTTTGGGGACGACTCTACGACGGACCCGCGCATGGTGTAATCCCTGTCCTGGGCCCAGACAGGCCAAAGGCAGGGAAGCATACGGCTGAGGCCGAACTGGGCAGGCGCAAGGAAAAGCCAAGCGCCAATTGGCACCGAGCTTGCCCATTTCGACCGGCTGATCTACGTGCCGACCCATCTCGACTCGTCCCGGCTGGGGCGGTTCGACACTGCCGACGGCGCCTGTGAAGTCCTGCAGCTCCTGCGCGCCATCTTCTGCCACGCCAAGAGGAATGCCCGCCTCTCACGCCTCCTCCGCCAACTCCTTCAGCCGGTCCACCGTCGCCGCGACATCCAGGATCCTATGGCCCGTCCGGTCATGCCATCCGGCCGGCCCGTACGGCTGCGCCGCCTTCTCCCGCAAGAGGCCGCGAAGGTCGGCCGGCGACACCTCGGCGCTCGGCCACCGCGTGCGCAGGAGCGCCACGGCGCCGGCCGCCAGGCCGCAGGCGGCGGACGTGCCGGTGTTCGGTCCCGCATCTTCCCCGTTCTCGAACTGGCTCGGTGCGCACAGGTCGGGCTTGTCGTGGGTCATGCCCTCGATGCCCGGGCCCTGCCCCGAGTAGCCGAGCCAGAGCCGGTCGTTGCGCACGGCGCCGACGGTCAGCACCTCGGCCAGCGCGTTGGCGCCGTTGATGCTGCGGCCGGGGCCGGTGTAGTCGGGATGGCAGCGCGCATTGGGGCAGAACTGGCCGCAGTTGCCGGCGGCGAAAACGATGTCAACACCGAGAGCGGCGATGAACTTGAGCGCCATGGCGACGGGGTGCGTCGGGTTGTCCGCATAGGGCACCTCGGGCGATTCGAGGGTGGGGTCGAAAACGCCCCACGCGTTGCACACCACCCAGCCGGTGCTCGCCAGCACGGCGTCCTGCGTTCGCGACCACAGGATGGTTGCCCCGACGCCGTAAAGGGCGGCGATGACGGAATTGAGGAAGACCGGGAATTTGGTGATGCCGTCTGGAATCACCGGACAGTCCAGCAGCTTCAGCTTTGGGCTCGGGATGGGGGCGACGACGTCGATGACGGCGCGCGCATTGCGCGCCACCATCTCGCCATGGCCGGTCAGCGGACTGCCGGGCTGCCGCACCGTGGTGAGATCCGCCGGGTCCTCCAGGACGGGCCAGCCCTTGAAGGCGTCCCCGGGGAGCAGACCCAGCGGCAGGCCGGTATCGACGAACACGACATTGACCCGGCCGGAGCCTGGCAGGCCTTCAGCAGCGAGCCGAGGCTGCTCCGCCCGCATCGTCCGAAGGGCCATGGCGCGATCGCCGACCAGCCCGTAGCCCGCCTCGTCGGGGCACCAGTGAGACCAGAAGTGCCCGGCGTTCTGCGGCGGGCTGACGACGAGGTCGGCGCCGAGGCTCGCGTCGGCGCCGAAGGCCGGACGCACGGCCGCGGCCAGTGCCTTGGCCGACACCGGGCCGCCCGTCATCAGGAGCCCGAAGACCAGCATCCGGCGGAAGTCGGCCGGCGGGATCTCGAGCCCCTTCGGGATCGGCGCATTCGAGGGAAGTGCCACCACCTTGAACTGGGTCGCCGGGTTGGGCAGGCCGATGCCCGGCGGGGTCGTCACCTTGTCGATCCGGAGCTTCAGCTCCTTCTCGACCGCCTCGACCTTCGACAGCTCGTAGGCCTGGCGAACTTCCTGCCAGGCGCGCACGGCCAGGACAAGACGAGGCTCGTTCGGACTTGGCATCGGGCGTCCCCCTCGCGGCGCGGGCCGATGCCGGAGCGCGCGGGCCCGCGATCGTCGAAACACTAGCGCCTCGGGGAATCGGGCGCCATGACGTTGTGGAGCCGGAGCGCGGCCGTGACCTGCCCCCCGGTCGGGGGTGGCATCGACGGGACGCCCGGCACCGGCTCGAAAGCCGCGGAGGGGCGGTGGAAAGCTCTGGTGACACCCGTCGCGTTGCCGCCATCGCGTTCGCCGACGTCGTCGGCTACTCGACCCTGATGGCCGCCGACGAGCGCGGCACGTATGCGCGCTGGATGTCGCTGCTGCACGGCGTGATCGAGCCGGAGGCCGAGCGGCAGGCCGGGCGCATCCTGCACGTCGCGGGCGACGGCATTCTCCTCGAGTTCCCGAAGGTCGACGATTCCGTCGCCTGGGCGCGCGCCGTCCAGCAGCGCGTGCGCACCCGGCTGGAAGGTCCGGACGCCGCCGATCCGCTGCCGATGGCGCTGCGCGTCGCCGTGCATGTCGGCGAGGTGTTCGAGAGCGGTTCCCAGATCTTCGGCGACGCCGTGAACTTCGCGGCGCGGCTGCAGACGCACGCCGTGCCCGGCGGCATCGTGATCTCCGAGCGTGCCCGGGAGAGCATGGGCGACACGGCCGGCGCGTCGGAGTGCCGCGACCTCGGGTTTGCCGAGCTGAAGGGCTTCGAGCGGCGGGCGCGCATCTTCGGCATCGAGAGCGAGGTCGTGCGGATCGCGGCGCCGGTGCAAGGCTCGGGCGGCATGCCCTCGGTCGCGGTGCTGCCGCTGCTCGACCAGAGCGGCGACCCGGAACAGGCCTACTTCGCCGACGGCTTCGCCGAGGACGTGGCGATGTCGCTCGCCGGCCTGCACGAGCTGTTCGTGGTGTCGAGCGCCTCGAGCGCGATCTTCCGCGGACGCGTCCCCGACCCGCGCGAGGTCGGGCGCGCGCTCGGCGTGCGCTACGCGCTGCTCGGCCGCCTGCACCGGATGGCCGGCGGGCCCGGCATCTCGGTGCAGCTGTGCGACACGCATTCGGGCGCCGAGCTGTGGGGCGAGCGCATGCGGCTCGGCGCCGCCGAGGCGATCTTCGACATGCAGGACGAGATCGTCCGCAAGGTGGTGGCCAACCTCGCGCCGCAGGTGCGTGCGGCGGAGCTGCAGCGGGCCATGCGCAAGCCACCGGAGAGCCTGACCGCCTACGATCGCATGCTGCGCGCGCTCTACACGATGAGCAGCCCCGACCGCGACACGTTCGACCGTGCGCGCAGCTTCCTGACGGAGGCGATCGCCGAGCAGCCCGACTTCGCCCTGCCCGTCGCCTGGGCGGCGCGCTGGCACAGCGTGCGCATCGGGCGCGGCTGGTCGGAGAACCCGGACGACGACGCGGCGCAGGCGCTGGAGCTGGCCACACGCGCCGTCAGCATCGACCGCGCGAACGCGCTGGCGCTCGCCACGCTCGGCCATCTCAACACCATCCTGCGCCGCGACAGCGCCGCCGCCCTCGATTGCTTTCGCGACGCGCTCGCGGCCTGCCCGAACCACCCGCTCGCCTGGACGCTGTCGAGCGCGACGTTGGCCTATCTCGGGCAGGGCGCCGAGGCGCTGCGCCGCGCCGAGCAGGGGCTGCGGCTGTCGCCGCACGACCCGATGCGCTACTCGCAGTTCATGTTCATCGGCATCGCGCACTACGCCAGCGGCAACTTCGAGGAAGCGGTGCGCTGGCAGCGCCGCTCGGCGACCGAGAACCCGCTGCACGGCGCGACGCTGCTGCTGCTCGCCGCGGCGCTGGCGGCCCACGGGTCGCGCAAGGAGGCGAACGAGGTAGCCGCGCGCTTCATCGCCCTGCGGCCCGGCTTCTCGCTGGAGGCCTATTCAGGCACCCGCCTGCCGTTCTTCGATCCGGCGCTGCGCGAGGCCTTCGCCGCACACCTGCGGGAGGCCGGCTTGCCGGAGTGACGACACGACCGCCGCGGGGACGGCTCGACCATTGTCAACGAGGGGAGACGGATCATGGTACAGGGCTCGGCATTCGGTCCGATGGACGGAGCAGACGGCGCGGACGGCGCCGACGGGGCGGAAGGCTTCGAATCGTTCGATTCGCTGGGCGGCGGACGCCGCTCGGTGTTCCGCCCGATCGGGGTCGCGCCGGAGTTCGCGCGGCGGACGGGCGAAACGGACTATCGCGGCCATCGCTGGCCGCCCCGGCCGCCGGGCGCCACGTGGCCGCCCGCGCCAGCGGCCAACTGGCCCATCGCGTCGCGCCAGATCGCGCCCCGGCTGGGCGACTTCACGCCCGACAATGCCTCGCTGCTGGTGCTCGCGGAGCTCGTCCAGCTGACGACCTCGGGCGTGCTCGACTGGACGACGCTGATGAAGCGCGACACCGTCAATGCCGCGCAGGACGACATGGAGAAGGACATCGCCACCTGCGGCGGCGAGCAGGAAGAGCTGCGGCAGCTGCGCCTGCTCGCCCAGTTCCGCGCCGGCGTGATGGCGGAAGCGCTGGCGCAGCGCAACGGCATCATCGGCTACTTCCGGGCGCTGCTGCAATTCAACCTGCAGACGCATCCCCACACCTACTATCTCGCGGCGGCGGCGCTCAGGGTCGGGCAGTTCCTGTGCATGCACTACAAGGGCCAGTTCAACCGGCCGCGCCCGATGCGGCTGGACCCGAGCATCCTGTCGCCGATCGACCCGCCCGGACATTCCGCCTACCCGAGCGGCCACTCGCTCCAGTCGTTCCTGATCGCGCTCTGCCTCGAGCAGGTGGTGCCGGCGGCGCTGGGCACGACCCCGGCGGCCGGGCAGAGCCCGTACTGGCGCCTGGCCGAACGGATCGCCAAGCTGCGCGAGGTCTTGGGCGTGCACTATCCGTCGGACACCCTGGGCGGACAGCGTGTCGCCGGAGGTGCCTTCCGCCTGATGCTGAGGTGTGCGCTGATCGCCGGCACGGCCGGGCCCGACACCAACGGCGACAGCATCCCCGACAACCAGCCCATCGTCGGCGGTGTAGGGCTGAAGATCGACGGGCAGCCGGTCTACACCAACGGCTGGCTGCTGCGTGCGCGCGAGGAATGGCAGCCGCGCTGATCGCCCGGAATTCCTGCCCCCTCGCGTCCGCAAGGAAGGTGCTATCGTCGGCGCCTGAGCGAGATCGCGAGCCGGGGGCACAGGGAGTTCAACGCGTATGAGCGGCGCCCTCCGGGCTCGGGCCGGTCGCCCTGGGCCCGGCCTTGAGACAGGTCAATGTCGTGCCGTCGCGCCGGCCCAGAATGGAATAAAGCGGCAGATCCAACCCGCGTGAGGTGTCATGTTGAGAAGCGCATTCTTGCGGTCGGCGATGGCCTTCATCGCCGTCGTCCCGGTCGGCGCAGTACCCGGCAGCGCCCGTTCCGAGCCGGTGCCGGAACTGACCAAGGTCGACGAGATCGCCATCCGCGGCACGATCCTGGCCATCGATCCGGCAAGGCGCACGGTCGTGGTTCAAAGTCCGGAGCGCGATACGCTGACCTTCAAGGCGATCGATCGCGTCACCAATTTCGCCGGCCTGAAAGCGGGCCAGCTGGTCGACGTGCGCTACTATCGCGTCACCGACTACCTCGTCGCCCGGACCACGCCCGAGGTGACGGAGAAGGCGCGCGAGATGATGCGCGATCCTGCCCGTGCGCCCGGCCTCCCGGGCAGCGAGATGCGGGCCAGGCTGTGGTCGCTGGAGGGAATGGTGCTGCGCATCGACAGGGCGGCCAGGAAGGTGGAGATCGTCGACGCCAACGGCAGCATCGTCCGCTCGCCGTGGATCAAGACTCCCGAAGGGATGTTCGAGCTGGAGAAGTTCAAGCCCGGCGACATGGTCACCATGGTGTTCAGCGAACGCTCGGCATTCGCGATCACGCCGGTTCGCTAGCCTGGACTTCCACGGACCGCAGTGGTCCGTGGAAATCCAGGCCAGCCCGACTTTCCCGATCGCGCCGATCCGCCGGCCTCGTCACGCGGCCGGGCGGGTGGCGCAAGAGCCGCCGGCACGTGCGCGCAGATCGGCGTCGCGTGAGCCTTGGCGGCAAAGGGTGTACCCTCCGTTTAGCGCCTAAGCCGGGCTCAGCCCTCTTCCTGGAAGGCGTCCTCGCGCGCCTTCTTGATGCTGGGCAGGGCCATCAGCACCAGCAGGAGCGCCGTGGTGATCAGGAGGCCGAGGCTGATCGGCCGCTCGAGGAAGACCATGGCATCGCCGCGCGACAGCAGCATGGCGCGCCGGAAGTACTCCTCCATCTGCGGGCCGAGGACCAGCCCGAGCAGGAACGGCGCGCCCTCGCAGCCCAGCCGCACGAAGACGTAGCCCAGCACGCCGAACAGCGCGACCTGCAGGACGTGGAACGTGCTGTTCTGCAGGCTGTAGGCGCCGATGCAGCAGAACAGCAGGATCGCCGGGGCGAGGAAGCGGTAGGGCACCGTGAGCAGCTTCACCCACATGCCGATCATCGGCAGGTTGATGACGACCAGCATCAGGTTGCCGATCCACATCGAGGCGATCATGCCCCAGAACAGGTCCGGCTTCTTGGTCATCACCTCGGGGCCGGGCTGGATGCCCTGGATGATCATGGCGCCGACCATCAGCGCCATCACCGCGTTCGACGGGATGCCGAGCGTGAGCATGGGGATGAACGAGGTCTGGGCCGCGGCATTGTTGGCCGCTTCGGGCGCCGCCACGCCCTCGACCGCCCCCTTGCCGAACTCGCCGGGGTTCCGCGAGATCCTCTTCTCGAGGGTATAGGAGGAGAAGGCGCCGAGCGTCGGGCCGCCGCCCGGAAGCACGCCCAGCAGCGCGCCGAGCGCGGTGCCGCGCAGCGCCGCCGGAACGGCTCGCCGGATCTCCTCGCGCGTCGGCCACAGCGAGCCGACCCTGATGGCGCCGCCGCGTCGCTCCAGGTGCTTCTCGAGGTTGACCACGATCTCGGCGATCCCGAACAGGCCCATGGCGATCGGCGCGAAGTCGATGCCGTCGGAGAGCTCGGGGATGTCGAAGGTGAAGCGCTGGGCGCCGGTGTTGACATCGGTCCCGACCAGGCCGAACAGCAGGCCGAGGAAGACCATGGCGATGGCCTTGAGGACCGAGCCGCTGGCCAGCACCACGGCCGCGACCAGGCCGAGCGCCATCAGCGAGCAGTAGTCGGCCGGCCCGAACTTCTGCGCCATGCGCGTCAGGGGCTCGGCGAAGACGACGATGATGACGGTGCCGACGGTGCCGGCGAAGAACGAGCCGACCGCCGAGATCGACAGCGCCGCGCCGGCGCGGCCCCGGCGGGCCATCTGGTAGCCGTCGAGGCAGGTCACCACCGACGAGGCCTCGCCCGGCAGGTTGACCAGGATCGAGGTCGTCGAGCCGCCGTACTGCGCGCCGTAGTAGATGCCGGCCAGCATGATCAGCGAGGCGGTCGGCGGCAGGTGGAAGGTGATCGGCAGCAGCATGGCGATGGTCGCCACCGGCCCGATGCCCGGCAGCACGCCGATCAGCGTGCCGACCATGCAGCCCAGCAGGGCGTAGAGCAGGTTCTGAAAGGTGAAGGCGACGCCGAAGCCCAGCGCGACGTTACTCAACAGATCCATCACGGCACACCCTGCTCGGCGATGGAGGAACTTCGCATCGCGTCCACCCGCCAGGCGCGGACAGAAGCCGGCATACGGGCTTTTCACTTACGCGAGCCTTACGAGACGGCCGCGAGATCGGCACGCCCGGCCTTGCGGGCGCCGGCGCGAGATGCGCGACGACGAGCGCCGCAGACGGGATTATTTGCTGCGCCAGGAGTTGCCTGCCCTCGTCCGCCCCTCGCCCGCCGCCCCTCGTCCGCCTTTGCAAGGTCGCCGGTCGGGTGCTAGCGTCCCGCAGCGCGACGCGGCTTCGTCCGGGAAGAGGTGCGGTGCGTCGACGGCGATGGTGAGGGAAGCGTCGACCATCGTCCCGTCTCTTGCAGGCGACGGTCGGCTCGGGTTCGTCGGATCCGGCGCTGCGAGGTTCCCATGGCGCAATCTTCGTCTCTGATCTGCAAGGGGTGCTGGCAGAACCTGCGCCTGCCGGTGGCGCTGCGCGGCATCCCCTCGCTGCCGTTCCGGGCCGTCGGTCTCAAGCCGAGCCGGATGAATCCCAATATGTGCACGTTCTGCGAGCTGGCCTTCACCACCATCATGCGAGCCCGCAACGTCGACATCGATGCCTCGGTCATGTTCGCCGACCTGCGCGGCTATACCAGCCTGACCGAAACCCTGCAGCCGGAGACGATGTCGGAGCTGCTCGATACCTTCTACGATGCCTGCGGCAACGCCATCTGGGCCCACGACGGATTGCTCAACAAGACGATCGGCGATGCCGTCATGGCGGTGTTCAATTTCCCGGTGAAGCACCCCGACCATGCCGCCCGCGCCATCGCGGCGGCACGGCTCCTGCAGGAGGATTGTCGCGCCCGCTTCGCCGAGTTTGCCCGGACGCACGCCCTCGACGAGGGCTCGCTGGGCGTCGGCATCGGCATCGACTCCGGCACCATGAAGTTCGGCGAGTTCGGCCGCTCCCATCGCGATCTGACCGCGATCGGCACCGTGGTGAACGTGGCCGCACGCGCGCAGTCCGCCGCAGCCCCGGGCGCGATCCTCGTGACGAAGCGCGTGCACGACCGCACATCGGAGCTCGCCTGGACCGACGATGGGCGCGACTACACCCTCAAGGGCTTCGAGGCGCCGGTCAGGTTGTACGCAGCCTGATAGAGGACGCCGACTCCGCGAGCGCCTCCTTCAGCCGGACCGTCGACGTCGTGGCACGCACAGGGCAGCTGGCCTATCGGCGCGCCATCCCCAGGATCTTGATCGCTGCCGCGGCGGCACCGAAGCCGTTGTCGATGTTCATCACCATCACGCCCGGGGCGCAGCTCGACAGGGCGGCATTGAGGGCCGCCGTACCGCCGGACGCCACGCCGTAGCCCACGGAGGTCGGCAGCGCGATCACCGGCGCGGCGACCAGGCCGGCAATGACGCTGAACAGCGCGCCTTCCATGCCGGCCGCGACGATGACAACGCGAGCGTCGCGCAGCCGGCCGACCTGCGCCTCGAGCCGCCACAGACCGGCAACGCCCATGTCGGCGATCACCGGCGCCGCGTGGCCGTGGAACGCCAGCGTGCGCGCCGCCTCGCGCGCCGCGCCGAGATCGGCGGTGCCAGCCGCGACGATCAGCGTGCCCTCGACCGGCGTGCCGGGATGCGCTCCGCCCAGGATCGCCGTGCGCGAAAGCGCATCGAAATCGAGCCGGATGCGCAGCGCTTGCGGCAGGCCGTCGTGCTGCGCCGGCGCGAGCCGCGTCAGCAGCAGGCGCGCGCCTTTGGTGGCCGCGGCCTCCACGATGGCGGCGATCTGGGCCGGCGTCTTCGGCTCGCACAGCACCGCCTCGGCGACGCCGGTGCGCGCCTCGCGCTCCCAGTCGAGGACGAAGTCGCTCACGCCCGGCCGCGCAAGGCAGGCCCGCCCGGGGCAGGCCCGCTGGGCAAAGAATCATGCAGGAACGCGGAGCCCCGGCGGTAGGGGCGGAAGCCCAGGAAGCGGCGCCTTTCGCCGGCGCACAGCTCGCCGGCGATGCGCCGCATCGCCTCGTCCGGGTCAGGCGCCTCGACGACGATGCCGCCATGGGTGACTCGACAGCGCAGATCCGTCCCCGCCGGCACGTGGGGAGCAAGTGCGCTCTCCAGGCGCGCGACGAAGGCGAGGTCCCGGGCGCTGATCGCGATGCCTGTCTCGACGCGGCTCGACAGGCAGGGCTGCGCCGGCAGCTCGGCAACGTCGGCGAGGTCGAAGTCGCGCGCCAGCGCCCGCACGGCTTCCTTGTCCATGCCGGCCTCGACGAACGGGTGGCGAACGCGGTGCTCGGCCGCGGCGATCAGGCCGGGCCGGTAGTCGCCGAGATCGTCCAGGTTGGCGCCCGAGGCGATCGGCCCCGCGGTCACGCGGGCGATGCGCGCGTAGAGATTGGTCTTGCAGAAATAGCAGCGATTGACCGGGTTCGCGCGGTACTGGGGATCGGCGAACTCGCCCGCGTCCACTTCCGTGAGCCGCCAGCCGAAGCGGCTCGCATGCTCGCGCACCCGGGCCGTCGCCTCTTCCGGTACGGCCGGCGACAACGCATGCACCACCAGCAGGCCGGGCACGCCGGCCGGGTGCGTGGCACTGTGCGCCGCCCGGGACGAGGCCCGGTGCGCCGCATGAGCGAGCGTCATGCTGTCGACCCCGCCGCTGACCGCGATCGCGAGGTCCGGCAACTCCGCCAGGATGGCTTCCAGCGTCGTCATGGCCATTCGCACGGGCGCGCGCCTTTCATGTCGTTGTCCTCCCTGCGCGAAGCGCGGGGAGGTGCCCCGTCATACGGGGCGGAGGGGTCATGAGCCTCAGTCGAAGCGTCCACTTCGACATCAAAGTCATGATCATGACGCATGTTCGATCACCGATTTGTCGCTCATGACCCCTCCGCCCCCTGGCGGGGGCACCTCCCCAGCAGAGCTGGGGAGGGGACTCGAGAGCGCTCCATAGGCGAATGCGAACGCCGTGCAGCGCCGTCATGGCTCTTCCGCCTTGCGTTTGGCGGCGCGGCGGGCCTCCAGTCCCGCGATGCCGACAAGGTCGTCGCTCTCCGCCTTGCGGCTGGGACCGGCCGGCCGCGTCGCCGTCTTCACGCGCACCGTGCCCACGCTCGCGCTCGCCTCCGCGCTCGCCCGCGGCAGCACGGCGCGGCGGGCTGCCTGCCAGCGCAGGCCGATGGTCGCGGTCTCGGTGAAGCAGGCGTCGGCCACGGCGTCGCGCGCCGCCGGCTCGACGAGCAGACGGAACGTGTGCACCGGGCGCCCCTTCTTGCCGATGGCGGGGACGAGCACCAGATCGCGGACGCCGGCGGCGGCGCGCAACCGGTCGGCCGCGACGGCGATCTCCTCGGCCGACATGTCGTCGATCTCGAAGCTCAGCACGACAATGTCCTCCTCGTGCGGCCCCTTCTCACGCTGCCCCTCCTCGCCCGGTCCCTCTGCCGCGGCGCCGAACAGGGTCGCGCGCAGGATGTTGGGCTGGCCCGGAAGCTCGCGCGTGCCGGCGCCGGTGCCGGTGCCCTGCAGGCGGCCGGCGACCCGCACCGGCGCGCCGTCGACGAGATGTCGGAGGATCGCCGCGCCGGTCGGCGTGACCCGCTCTCCGCCGATGCCGTCGTCGCGCCAGGCGAAGCCCTCCAGCAGCCACGCCGTGGCGGGCGCCGGCACGGGCAGCAGCCCGTGCCGCGTGCGCACCAGGCCGTCGCCGCGCGGCAGGGCGGAGACGCTCCAGCGCGCGCCCTCGAGCGCCGCGGCGACGCTGCCCGCCGCCGTCACGTCCATCAGCGAGTCCCAGTCGCCGATCTCGTGGAAATGCACCTCGTCCACCGGCACATGGTGGATCGCGGCCTCGGCCTCCGCCAGCCGGCGCAGGATGGCGGTCGCGTGCGCGGCCGTGCCGGGACTGAGCGGCGCCGCCGCGAGGCGCGCCGCCATGTCGCGAAAGCCGGCGTGCGCGTGAGCGTGGTCGTGGTGATGGTCGTGCGCGTGATGAGGCTGATGGGGATCACCGGCGGGCGCCGCCAGCCCGAAACGCAGGCAGTGCAGGCCGGCGCTGGTGCCGGGCGTGAAGACCGGCGTGCCGGCTTCCCGCGGCAGCACCGCCGCGGCATCCGCCAGCACGCGGGCCCGCAGCTCCGGCAGGGCATCGACCATGGCGGCGGCAAACATGTCGCCCGCGATGCCGCCCACGGCGTCGAGGCGGATCGCGAGGGTCATTCGCCGGCGAAGACCGGCACGACGTAGGGGCCTTCGGGAATGAAGGCCACGTTCGGATCGTCGTGGCGGGCGATCGCCTCGCGCAGCGCGAGATCGACATCGGGCGTGAGGGCGACGCCCGTGATGCGGCGCTCCTCGGCGTCGAGGCCGGTGGTGTAGAGCTCGATGCGCCCCACCCGCATCGCCTTCATCTGCATCTCGGTCTGCCACTCGTCGATCTCGGCGAGCGACTTCGCGGTCAGGGTGGCGAGGAAGCGCTCCGGCCCCATCGCGACCAGGCGGGCCTGCGCCTCCCGGAACTCGGGCGAGCCGAAGCCCTCGGAGCAGGACGAGGCGATGATCAGCGTGCCGCCGGGCTCCAGGATGTCGAGCGGCGTCACCATGCCCTTCACCGTCTGGTAATAGGTCTTGTCGAGCGGGTAGCCGGCCGAGGACGTGACGATCGTCCTGTAGCGCCGGCCGATGCCGATCCGGGTCGACGCCGTGACGAAGTCGACGGCGGCCATGTGGCTCTCGATGACCTCGCCGAACGTCACGTGCACGAGATCGCGGTCCTCGTCGATCACCGTGTTCAGCGCGTAGCAGTCGCCGAGCCGGCGCACGATCTCGAGCTGCTCCTCGTGCAGCGGGTTGCCGACGAGGTTGCACTGCACGGCGAGCGGATCCTCCATGAAGCGGGCGGAGTGGAAGGTCCGGATCGTCGCGTGATGCGCCACGCCGGGCGCGATCACCTTGCGGCCGCCCGACCAGCCGGCCATGAAATGCGGCTCGACCAGGCCGGTGGCGATGCGCAGCTCCGCCTCGACGAAACGGCGGTCGAGCCCGATCGGCGTGCCGCGCGTCGCGGTGTGCCCGAAATGGACATGCATGGCCTCGTCGCGCGCGTCGTGGTTCTCGACAGCCACGTTGGCCATCACCCAGGGATCGCCGACCAGCTCGGCGAGCTCCTCGCCCACGTTCGGGCGATGCAGGCCGGTCGCGACCAGGATCGTGATGGCGCCGAGCGGGATGCCGGCGGCCACCATGGTCTGCACCATGGGGCGCAGGAACAGCCGGTTGGGCACCGGGCGCGTGATGTCGCAGATGAGGATGCAGGCGCTTTTCCTGCCCTTCGCCAGGTCCGCCAGCGCCGGCGCGCCGATCGGCCCGGCGAGCGCGGCCGCGATGGCGCTGCCCGGGTCCGGCAGCTTCGCCATGGCCCCCTTGCGGATGACCGTGGGACGAACGCCGGCCGGCACCGTGACCGGCAGGTGGCCCTTGCCGAACAGCAGGTCGATCCTTGAATCACTCATTGCCCGGCCTCGCCCGTCAGGGGCGCGCCCATCGCCGCCGACGACACGCGCATGGGCCAGCGCGACAGAAGGCCAGTGCCGATCGAAGGCTCACCGGCGTTGAGCAGTGCCCGCAGGCGATCGTGACGCATCGAGGGGTTCCTTGAAATCTGGCCGGACAGTAAGCCCGTTCAGCCGGCAGCGGCAACCCGACCCTGGGCGCGAGATCAACGAGGCCATCCCCGAAGCCGGCACCCGGGCCGGCCGGGGCCGGGCATGAAGATCGCTGTCGATACCAACGTCCTGCTGCGCGCGATCGTCGAGGACGATCCGCGCCAACAGCGTGCGGCGGTCGAGACCCTCGAAAGTGCCGAGCTGGCCGCGGTCAGCGTGAGACGGGTCAGTCGAGCATGCCGGTGACTTCCGGCAGCCACAGCGACAGGCTCGGGAAGTAGAGGCAGAGGAACAGGCCGATCACCTGCAGGGCGAGGAACGGGTACATGCCGCGGTAGACGTCGGTCATCGACACGCCGGGCGGCACGGTGCCCTTCATGTAGAAGAGCGTGGCCCCGAAAGGCGGCGACATGAACGAGGTCTGCAGGTTCACCGCCACCAGGGTGGCGAACCAGGGCATGAACCAGGCGTTGTTGCCGATGTGGCCGGAGAAATCCATCCTGGCCAGGATCGGGGCGAAGATCGGCAGCACGATCAGGCAGATCTCGATCCACTCGAACGGGAAGCCGAGCAGGAAGATCAGGATCATGACGAAGATCAGCATCTCCCACGGCGTGTCGACGCCCAGCTGCAGGAGCGTGCTCAGCATCAGCTCGTCGCCGCCCAGCTCGCGGAAGATCAGCGAGAAGCCGGTGGCGCCCAGCACCACCATGAAGACGAGGCCGTTGGCGCGGCAGGCGTCGCTGATCGATTCCCTGATCATCCGAAGGCTGAATCGGCCGTTCATCCAGGCGATCAGGATGGCGCCGGCGCAGCCGACGCCGGCGCTCTCCGTCGCGGTGGCGAAGCCGGCGAAGATCGAGCCGAGCACCACCACCATCAGGATGGTCATCGGCAGCATGCCGAGGGCCACGACCTTCCAGACCTCTCCCCAGGTCTGCGGTCCCGATTCCTTCGGCATCCTGGGCGCCCAGTCGGGCTTGGCGATGGCGACGCCCCAGATGTAGGCGAGATAGAGGCCCGACAGCAGGAAGCCCGGGATGGTCGCCGCGGCGAACAGCGCGCCCAGCGAGGTGTTGAGCATCTCGCCCATCACGACCAGCATGATCGATGGCGGTATCAGGATGCCGAGCGTCCCCGCCGAGCCGATAGTGCCGATCGACAGGCGCTTGTCGTAGCCCGCCGCCAGCAGGGGCGGCAGCGAGATCAGCGACAGCATGACGACCGAGGCGCCGACCACGCCGATCGGAGCCGCCAGGATGGTGCCCATCACCATGACCGCGACGGCCAGCCCGCCCGGCGTGCGGCGCAGCATCACCTGCGAGGCGTCGAGCATGTCCTTGGCGACGCCGCTTCGCTCGAGCAGCGCGCCCATGAAGATGAACATGGGCAGCGACACCAGCACGGGATCGACGGCGACGCCGCCCCACATGCGCAGCAGGATGTTGGTGAGCTTGACCAGCGGAAAGTCGCCCAGGCTCCAGGCGATCAGGCCGAAGGCGAGGCCGGTGCCGCCAAGCACGAAGGCCACCGGAAAGCCGCAGAAGATGACGACGAACATCGTCACGAACATGACGAGCGCCAGGTTCTCGCTGAGCCAGGCGATCATGACGGCACACCGCAGGACATCATGTCGGATCGACGAAGCGTTCGATGTTGAGGTCGGCGCGACGGCCGGCCACCCCGCCGGAAAGGAAGACGATCAGCCGCAGGATCACCGCGACGATGGCGGCAACCAGCATCCACAGGCCGAGCACGAAGAAGGCCTTGATGATCCAGCGGTGCGACAGGCCGACCACGGCCTCGGAGCTCTCGTCGATCAGGTACGAGGTGGCGACGAAGCCCAGGCCGAACCAGGCGACGATTCCGACGTAGGGCAGCGCGAAGGCGAGGCAGCCCGCGATCTCGACCCACGCCCGCGTGCGCAGCGACCGGTGGGCCGTCAGCGTGTCGACGCGCGGGTGGGCGTTGAGGATGTAGCACTGGCCGAGCCACATCGAGAACAGGATGGTGTGCAGGTGCCACTCGAGCTCCTGCAGCCGGGTCGAGCCCATGCCGGGGATCTGGTAGCCCAGCTTGCGGCTCGCGATGTCGAAGCAGATGACGACCATCAGCACCACCATCAGCCAACCCGTCCACTCGGCGATGGCACGCAACACGCGCTCGATCGTGTCGGCGACGGTCAGCAACCCGCGCATGCGCCATCCCTTCGATCCGACCACGAGAAGCGGCGATCCTCCGTTCTCGACCCGACTCCTCCGGAGGAAGCGGCGCCGCCTCGTCGCGCCATCGTCGCGGCCAACTTCGAGCTTTCTCGCCTCATGCGCGCGCGTCCTCCAGGACCATGGCTGCGGCCTTCTCGCCGATCATGATCGAAGGCGCATTGGTGTTGCCGGCGACCACGGATGGCATGATGGACGCATCCGCCACCCGCAGCCCCGCCACGCCGTGCACGCGCAGCCTCGGGTCGACCACGCTGTTGCTGCCGATGCCCATGGCACAGCTGCTCGAGGGATGATGGTTCGTCGAGCCGGTCTCGCGCACGAAGCGCTCCCAATCGGCATCGCTGGCACAGGAAACACCGGGCGTCAGCTCGTCGGCGACGAAGGGCTCGAGGGCGGGCTGTTCCACCAGCCGTCGCGCCAGCTTTGCCCCCGCCACCATGGCGCGCATGTCGTACTCGGAGGCGAGAAAGCCGAAGGTGATCGCCGGTGCGGCCAGCGGATCGGGGCTCGCAAGGCGCACCGTGCCACGCCCCTCGGGTGCCAGATGCACCGGGCCCAGCGTGAAGCCCGGGAAGGGATGCGGAATCACGCCCTTCTTCGAGCGTTCGAGCGTGCTCCATTCCAGCAGGTTGATCTGCAGGTCCGGCTGCTCGAGGCGCCGGTCGGATCGAACGAAAACCCCCGCGCGAATGCCGTTCACCGCCATGGGCCCGTTGCGGAACAGGCCGTAGCGCAGGGCGGCCGCGATTTTCCGCGGCCAGCTGTTCTCCAGGTCGTTGAAGGTGACCGGCCTGGTGCAGCGCCACATCAGATAGAAGCAGAAATGATCATGCAGGTTGGCGCCCACCGCCGGCATGTCGCGCACGACCGGAATGCCCATGGCCTGCAGGTGCTCTCCCGGGCCGAGCCCCGACAATTGCAGCAGCTGCGGCGATCCATAGGCACCGCCGGAAACGATCACCTCGCGCCGCGCACGCGCCAGCTTCAGCCCTCCCGGGTCGCGATACTCGACACCGAGCGCGCGCCCGCCTTCCATGACCACGCGCGTCGCCTGCGCGTTGGTGCGGACGCTCAGGTTGGCACGCCGCCTGGCCGGGGCCAGGTAGGCGCGCGCCGAGCTCCAGCGCCGGTTGCCGCCCGTGGTCGTCTGATAATATCCGGCGCCTTCCTGGACCTTGCCGTTGAAATCCGGGTTGCGCGGAATGCCCGCCTGTTCCGCGGCGGCGATCAGCGCCTCGGTCAGCTCGGAGGTGGAAGCATGGTCGGAGACATTGAGCGGTCCGCCCGTGCCATGAAACGCGTCGGCGCCGCGGGCCTGGTTCTCGGCCTTCTTGAAGAAGGGCAGCACCGAATCGTAATCCCAGCCCGTGCAGCCGCGCTGGCGCCACGAATCGTAGTCGCGCGGATGGCCGCGCATGTAGACCATGCCGTTTATGGAGCTGGTGCCGCCCAGGGTCTTGCCGCGCGGCACGTAAAGGCGCCGGTCGTTCAGCTGCTTCTGGGGCTCGCTCTCGAGGCGCCAGTTCACCTTCGGGTCGACATAGGTCTTGGCAAAGCCGAGCGGGATGTGAATCCAGGGATTGCGATCGGGCGGCCCCGCTTCCAGCAACAGCACGGCATGGCGGCCATCTTCCGAAAGCCGCGCGGCCACCGCCGCACCGGCGGAGCCCGCGCCGGAAACGATGAAATCGAAAACGCCGGATTCCTCTGCCCCGCTGCCCATGCCGCTTCCCCCGTCTGCGGTTCATCTCGATCGGCAACCGGGCCGCGTCGCACCGACGCCATCGACTGCAACCAAGCAAACCGAGGCCCGGAACACCAACGGAGATCAGCTGTGTGTACCGAGGATTCGATGCGGCGTCGACGCGAGAAGCAGGCCGAAAGGATCGCTGTGCGATGGCCGACTCGCTGAACAGGCCAGCGGGCAATATCATCGGCATCACAGCCAGCATGTGGCCAAGCTTCGCTTGCCCACATCGGAAGCGCTGACCTAAGGTCCCGCCAAATCGTAAGGGAGGCAACAGCTTGAATCCGACTCGCCGCCGCATCCTGGCGGCCTCCGCTGGCGTCCTGGCGACGCCCGCCCTGTTCACCCGCGCCTCCGCGCAAGGCGACGCCGCATTCCCCTCCAAGCCGATCCGCATCGTCGTGCCCTATCCGGCCGGCGGCCAGACCGACGGCATCGCCCGCTCGTTCGGCGACTTCCTCGCGCGCAAGTTCGGCCAGACGGTCATCGTCGAGAACAAGGGCGGCGCCGGCGGCGCCATCGGTGCCGTCGAGGTCAAGCGCGCGGCACCCGACGGCTACACCATCCTTTGCACCATATCCTCGTCGCTGATCCAGAACCGCGTCACGGTGAAGGATCTGCCCTACGACCCCGAGAAGGACTTCACCTACCTCGCGATGACGACCAGCACCGGCGGTCCCGTCGTGGCGGCCGAGAAGACCGGCGCCAGGAACCTCGCCGAGTTCGTTGCCTACGCGAAGAAGGTCGACAAGGTGAACTGGGGCGCTTACGGCGCCGGCTCGACGCCGCATGTGCTGATCGAGAGCATGGCCAAGCAATACGGCTTCAAGGTCGAGATCGTGCAGTATCGCGGCGAGGCCGCCATGTGGGCCGACGTGACCAGCCAGCAGCTCGACGGCGGTTCGGGCAGCCCCGCCGGAGCGTCGCCGGTGATCGCCTCCGGCAAGGGCCGGATCATCGCCGTGGTGGGCGATCGCCTGTCGGCCTGGCCGGATACGCCGACCATGGAGGAGCAGGGTGCCAAGGGCGGCTTCTACGGCACGCGCGCCTTCGCCGCCTTCGCCGTTCCCTCGGCGACGCCGCCCGACATCGCCAGGAAGCTCGCCGACGCGCTGTTCGAGGCCCGCACCGACCCGAAGGTGCAGCAGCTCCTCACCAACTACCTGATCAAGGGCCCGCTCGACTTCGCCGACACCAACGCCCGCTTCAAGCGCGACACCGAGGTGATGCTGGCCGTGCTGAAGGAGATCGGTCTCAAGCCCGAGTAGGGCGAGCGGACCTCGCCTTGTCAGGGCCGAGGGACCGCGACACTGCGATCGCCGTGGGCGATGCCGGATCGAGGAGTGCATTGCCCAGAGAGCTCGACGCCGGACGCGAGAGGAGTGGAGAGGACGTGAAGGAGATCGAGTATTTCTACTCTGCGCATTCCGCCTTCGCCTATCTCGGCTCCGCGCGCTTCATGGCGATCGCCGCGGCCTCCGGCCGGCGGATTGCGCACCGCCCCGTCGATCTGCGCCGCGTCGTGGCCGAGGCGGGTGCCGTGCCCTTCGGCCGCCGCAGCAAGGCGCATGTCGCATATTACTTCGATCGCGAGATCGAACGCTGGAGCGAGGAGCGAGGTGCGCCGTGGATGGGCCGGATTCCAACTCACCATGCCAACGACATCGCTCTTCCGAACGGCATGCTGATCGCGGGCCTCAGGCTCGGCCTCGATATCGACAGGCTGGCCCACGCGCTGCTTGAGAGCCACTGGCTGCACGATGCCGACCTTGCCGATCGATCGACCCTGGCTGCTATCGGCCGCGACGCCGGCTTCGATCCGGCGCCGCTGCTCGACCTCGCCCTGGCCCCCGAGGTGCAGGCAGCCTATCGGGCCAATACCGAGGAGGCGATCCGCCGCTCGGTCTTCGGCTCGCCGACCTACTTCGTGGACGGCGACATGTTCTACGGGCAGGATCGGTTGGAGATGGTCGAGCGCGCACTTGCCCGGCCCTATGCCGGAGAATGGCCGCGGCGCTGAGGCGCCGCGGCGGTCCCGCTCCGACCGCCTTGCGCACGATGTGCCTTGCGCCAGGCTCTGCGTGCGGGGCGGCGCGGCCTGCAGCCGCCAGGCGCAGGCGCTACACGAACGTCGCGACCTCGTCGAACGGCCTCTTGGCCAGTGCGTGCAGCGGCACCACCGCGTCGGGTGCGGGATGGCCGGCGACGACGATCATGTAGGCCTTCTCGTTCCTGGGCCTGCCCAGCAGGGTGCCGAGGAACCCCATCGGGTTGGGCGTATGCGTCAATGTCGCCAGGCCGGCATGGTGAAGGGTCGCGAGCAGGAAGCCGCAGGCGATGCCGACCGACTCGGGCACGTAGTAGTTCTTCTTCCGCGATCCATCCGGCCAGCTTCCCCATTGCTGGGCGAAGGCCACGATCAGCCATGGGGCCGTCTCGAGAAACGGCTTGCGCCAGTCGGTGCCCAGGGTCATCGGGGCTAGCGGTCGAGCCAGACGGTATCGAAGCGCCAGCTGTTGTAGATGCTGTTGTGCTGCAAGACGATGCCCTTGACCGCCGGTTGCCAGCACGTGTTGGCGGCGCCGTGGTTGATGATCGGCCGCGCGCCGTCCTCGACCAGCAGGCGTTCGATTTCACCCACGATCTTCAGCCGTTTGGCACGGTCGCGCTCGGCCGATTGCGCCTCGATCAGCTTCTCGACCTCGGGATTGTTGTAGCCCGTGTAGTTGCGGTCGGACTTGCTGTGATAGTTCTCGTAGAAGTTCACGTCGGGATCGTCGATGCCGAGACCGGTCAGGTTCAAGCCGATCGCGTAGTCTTTCCGCGTTACCTTGGTGTGCCAGACGGTGGTGTCGATCGGCTCGAGCTCACCGTCGATGTAAATGGTCTTGAGCTGGTCGATCAGGATGACGGCGGGATCGCGGTAGACAGCGATGTTGCGGGTGGACACCTTGACCTTCAGCGGCTTGGCGGCGCTGTAGCCCAGCTCCTCCATGATCTTGCGCGCTTCGGCCCGATTCTTCTCGATGTCCGGTCCATAACCCGGCAGCTTCGCGAGCTCGTCCGGCGGCATGCCCCAGACGCCGCTCGGCGGAGGCAGCATGGCGGCGCCGACCACGTCGTTGCCCTGCGACAGGATCTCGTTGAACGACTTGCGGTCGAGCGCGAGGACCAGGGCTGCGCGCAACTTGGGATTGTCGAACGGCGGGGCGTCACGGTTGATGATCAGGTTCGAGCTCACATTGGTGGTACGAGCCTCGCAGACTGCATGCGGTGCCTGGTTCTTCACGTCCTTCAGGAGCGGAAAAGTGATGTCGGCGTCGAATGTCAGGTCCAGCTCACCGGCCACGAAGGCCAGCACGCGCGTGCTGCGGTTGGGCACGATCCTGTATTCGATCGCGTCGAGATAGGGCAGCCCCTTGTTCCAATAGTCGGGATTGCGCACCAGCTTGATCGACTCGTTGCGCTTGAACTCCACCACCTTGAACGGCCCGGTGCCGATCGGCTTGGATCGCATGTCGCGGCCGTTGGCGTGGCAGGCATAGACCGGCGAGTAGCCCGCGGCCAGGATCGACAGGAACGACGGCTGCGGCCGGCCGAGATGGAAGGTCACCTCGGTATCCGAGCCGACCGTAACTTCCTTCAGGTTGATGTACCAGATCTTGCGCGGGTTCTTGCGGATCAGATCCGATTTCTCGTCTGCCTTGCCGGTCAACGCATCCCAGGTGCACTTTACGTCCCTGGCGCTGAACGGCTTGCCATCGTGCCACGTCACGCCCGAGCGCAGCTTGAATGTGACCTTGGTTTCGTCGGCGTTCCACGACCAGCTCTCGGCCAGATCGGGCACGATCTTGTCCGCCGAGTTCCGCTTCTCCCGCGGATCGAACATCACGAGATTGTTGAATACCGCCATGAACGGCATGATGGTGGAATTCGTCGCCTCCTCGTGGATCGAGGCGCTGGGCGGATTGTCGCGATGAGTGACCCGAAGGGTTCCGCCCTGCTTCTGGGCAAATACCGGTGACGCTGCCGTTACGAAAGCAGCCAAGGTGCCGACCACGAATGCCGAGCGTGCGCGCATAGCTGTGTCCTCCCAGACTCACGCGATAGCGGGTTTATTCCCCGTTGCGACGACGTTAGCACATCGTGTGAAACGGCCAAGCGCTCAAAGCGGCGTATCTTGCCGCCGCCGCGACTGAAGCGCCGGGCAACCCAGGAGGCATTGGGTTTGCGGTGTCGCAGTCATGCCGACATGACGTGAACCTTGGGCAACCGCATCATCGACTGTCCGCACGACGATACCGGATCGGCTGCAGTGTCGGTATGCTCGACGGCCTGCGCCCCCCTCCCCTTGTACTCCTGCCATCTGGAACGTCATGAGCACCCCCCAGCGCTTTCGCGATCGAGAGGTCGTCTTCGCCAGCGGAGCGCGCGGCGAGACGATCGACATCCCCAGCGCCAGCCCGGTGAACTACTGGCAGTCGATCAGCGCGCCCGCCGCGATGCCGCGCGTCACGGTCGACGGTAAGCTGTTCCTGCCGACGGAGGCGAAGGCCCCGGTGCCGGTCGTCGTCATCGTGCCGGGCAGCCTCAGCATCGCGCCGTCACACCTGAAGCACGCCGAGACGCTGGTGAGCCTGGGCTTCGCCGCCTTCGTCCTCGATCCGTTCGGGGCGAGGGGCGTCACCTCGACCGTCGCCAACCAGGCGCAATTCTCCTTCGCGGCGTCCGCCTACGACGTTGCCGCGACCGTCGGCGTCCTGGCCCGCCACCCCGCCCTCGATCCGGCGCGCATCGGCCTGCAGGGCCACAGCCGCGGCGGCTCCGCGGTGCTGACCGCCGCGACGCGCCGCTTCTGCGAGACCGTGCACGGCCGCGACCTCGGGGCGCGCGCGGTGCTGGCGGCCTATCCCTGGTGCGGCCATCAGTTCCTCGATCCCGATGTCGGCCGGACCGAGGTTCGCGTGCTGATCGGCGACCAGGACGACTGGGTGTCGCCGCAGCAGGCGCAGGGTTACGTCCAGGCGCTCCGTCTGCGCGGCGCTGCCGCCACCATTCGCATCGTCGCCGGCGCCGAGCACAGCTTCGATCGCGAGGAGCCGATCCAGCACATTGCCGAGGCCTCGGTGTCGCCGGCGGCGCCGACGGGCTATCTCGCCGACGACGGCGCCTTCGTCCATCCGACCGGGGAACGGCCCGACCCCAGGCTCACCGACCGCGATCTCGCGGTCTATGCGCTGAAAGCCGGCTACGGAGTCCGCGGTGCCACCATCGGCTCGCAGGGCACCCAGGCCGCGCTGTTCCGCGCCGAGATGACGGACTTCTTCTGCCGGACGCTCGGCGTCGAGCCGGGCCGGGCCGGGCCCGCCGGGTAGCGAGAGGGCGGCTGGCCCGACGGCATCTCCGCTCGGCCCGAATGCCCTGCAGCTCGGTCGCAATCCGCCACGACCTTGCTTCGGCTCGAAGCTCCAAGGAGCCGCGAGCACAGCCCTTGCGCCGCCGCTGTTACACCGTGCGGTGCCGCGGCGAGGTTGCGGAAGCGCAAAGCAGCCGATGACGCCTCTAGTTGAGGTGCCAGAGAGCGGCATTCAGAACGGTCGCGAATCCGACCCAGGCGACATAGGGAACGAACAGCAGCCCGGCCGCCTTGTCCACGCGCCAGAAGGCGACGGTCGTGATGGCGATGACGGCGAGCAGCACGACGATCTCGACCAGGGCCATTCCGATCTGGCGGAACCCGAAGAACACAATGCTCCACATCAGATTGAGCGCCAGCTGAACTGGGAAAAGCCACAGGAGAGGACGTACCCCCGGACCGGGTCGCCGCCAGACTCGCCATGCGGCCACCGCCATGGCGACATAGAGCACGGTCCAGACCGGCCCGAAGACCCAGTCCGGCGGATTGAAGGCCGGCTTGCGCAGCGCCCTGTACCACGTGTCGACGCTGGTGGAGGTCACCGCGCCACCGATCGCACCGATTGCCAGGCAGACGGCGACGAAGGCGAGCAGCGCAACCACCTGGCGGCCACCGCTGTGACGGGAGGAGGCGGCCATCATGTCAGGGCGAACGCTTGCGCAGCACCAGCTCGACACGCCCGATCCGCAGCCCCCATTTCGCGACGATGGCCCGGTTCAGCACGCTGCCGTCGGCGCGCACTGCCAGGATGTCGGCAAAGTCGACGGTCCAGCCGCCGAGCTCGACCGAGTACTCCAATCGTACGCGCCGGCCTTCGGTCCAGACGCGTGCCTGCCCGACGACGTCCTCGCGGGTTCCCGTGAAGGTGCCCGGTCCGTGGCGTTGCAGCCGCCAGGTCTTGCGATCCTTCTCGCCGTCGGCATAGTCGAAATCCTCGACCAGCGTGAGCTCCTTGCCGTCCCACGAGCCCGCGATCACGACCCGGAACCGCCGCTCCGCCCCGCTCCAGCTGTTCACGAAGACGCCCTCGCCGTCGGTTACGCCGGCGAAGAACTCCTCCATCACCAACGGCTGCTCGGCAGGCTGGGGAGCGATCTGTGGCGGCGAGGCGCAGCCGCCCAGAAGGGCCATTGCCGATGCCAGCAACAGTGTCCGAGGCGCGCGTCCCGAGGTATTTTCCATGAAGCTTTTACGCTGGCGGCGCCCGGGAGGATCACCGTCGGCCGGTGCGCGTCATCCGGCCGGCGTTCCCGATCCCTACCTCGCCGACCACCAGGAAGACGCTCTGACATGCCTTTGCGGATCCGGATCGCGCGGGCCGTCGCCCTGCTCCTGCTGCTCCCGGCCGGGATGATCTGCATCGGCTTTCCGTTCTACCGGCTTACGCTGCCCGGCGGCTGGGCGATCGTCGAGGACACGCGCGCGGCGTTCGGTGCCGGCAGCGATGCGGGCAGGCTGAAGGCCGCCCATGTCGATTGCGTGCGCGAGCGCTCCGGCTCCAATTCGAGTCGCGGGATCGGCATGACCGAATACGCCTGCGTCATCGACCTGTCGGAGAAGAAGGAGAAGGCCTACGCGGCTCCGACCGGCAACGCATGGGCCGGTCGCAGCTGGGAAGAAGGGATGGCCGAGCATTCCCGGCGTATCAACGCCCAGATCGAGGCGATGGGCGCGCAGCGATCGCGATCGACTGTGTCGAACCGCATCGAGCGCCGCCTTGCCACCAACCGCACCGGCGAGCTCCCCGCTGTCCGCATCCTGTCGGGCAAGGACGAGCCGCGCCGCGTCGGCCTTGTCTGGGGCTTCGGCGAGCTCGGCTGGCGCTGGGCCAGCTGGCTGGTCAGCAGCCTGCTGTTCCTCGCCTTCGGCGGCTTCTGCCTGCTCGCGGTGCGGCTGGCGTGGAAGAAGCGGTGACGGTCCGCCGCCAGGGTCCGCGACAATGCAGCATCCCGACGCGGTCGAGATCTCTCAGCCGCCGTCGATGGCCGAGCAGATCTCATCCGCAATGTGCTCGCCCCTGCCGCCTTCGAGCATCGTCGTGTGCTTGCCCGCCACGGGCTTCACCCTGAGCTGCAGGCTTCGCTGGTGCCAACCGAGACCTTCGGGCGCGCCCGGGCGTTCGTCCTGGGAGCGGAACAGGAGCGTCGGCACGTCCAGCGGCGCGGCCTCGAGACGGCGGAACCAGCGCCGGAAACAGTCGTCGAACAAGGCTTCGGATACCCTGAGGAAGAAGACGAAGCCGAGGGCGCCCGGCAGGCGAGGACGGAGAAACAGCGCCAGTCGCACGAGCGGTCGGCCAAGCGATGTGCGCAGGAACCGGCTCGCCGCGAGCATCTCGACCGCCCGGCGGTTCCGGTAGGACGCCGGACGGCGCATGAACGCGTGAAGGCGTCGGAGCCACGGCTGTCTTTCGGCGGGCATGACGGCGTAGGACGAGCCCGTCACATCCGTATCGAGAATGATCAGGATCGATACCTGACGACCTCTGGCCACGAGCTGCCGTGCCGCTTCGAACGCGACGTCGCCGCCGGCCGAGTAGCCGGCCAGGGCAAGCGACCCCGCCGGCTTCTGGGCATCGATCTGCCGCACCGCGTGCCCGGCGATGTCCTCGAACGACATCGTCGGGCGCAGCAACGCGCGCAGGTCGGGATAATGAACCTGTCGCACCGGCAGGCGCGCGGCACAACTTGCCCGGAACCCCATGAACTGCGCGTCGCCGCCATTGGCCGGCGGGAACAGGAAAAGCGCCTGCGCATCGGCTGGCAGCGTCGCTGCCCCGTCGCCGAGACAGTCATCGAGCTCGGCGGCGAGATCGACCGGGCTCAGCCCTCCGTGAAAGCGCTCGACGGGCAGCGGCTGCTGCGCCAGACGTTCGAGCTCGAAGATCAGCTGCAGGAGCTGCAGCGAATCGCCGCCGCTCGCCTCGAATGAAAGGCGTTCCCGGGGCGGCGGCCGGCCCAGCGCCGTGCGCCACGCCCTGTCCACCATCGCCAGGGCCGGCTGGCTGGCGGCGCGCGCGGGCGCCTTGCCTGTCCGAGGCTCGACCTCCTCGGCGGCCGCCGCCCGCGCCAGCAGGGCCGCCTCGTCGATCTTCTGGCCGGGCAGCACGGGAAGGGCATCGAGCACCAGCAGCCGGCGCGGACGCATGTGGCCGGGCAGCGTCGCCTCGAGATGGCGGCGCACGCCGTGGAGCAGATGGGCATCGCCGTTCTGCCGCGGCACGACGAACCCCAGCAGCAGCGGCTCGCCCTCGGCGTGGCGCGCCACCACCGCGCCGTCGATCACCCCGGGCGCCTGGCGCAGCGCGGTCTCGATCTCGGCCAGCTCCACGCGGTTTCCCAGGATCTTGACCTGCCGGTCGCGCCGCCCGAGGACGACGTACAGCCCGTCGGCGCGCCGTCGGACGAGATCGCCCGTCCGGTAGATCTTGTGCCCCGCCGGCCCGGCTTCCCGCTTCAGCGAACCGGGCACGACCGCGCCGTCGCTCCAAAGCCCGAGCGACGTGAAGCGGCTGCGAATGACCAGCTCGCCCGTGTCGCCGTCGGCGACCGGTCGGTCGAGCTCGTCTATCACCGCGATCTCTAGACCGGGCAGCGGATAGCCCGCGGGCACGCGCGCCTCCGCAGGCGGCGGCGAAGCGACGAACCACTGCAGCAGAGCGGGCGCCTCGGTCGCCCCGTAGACCGACAGGATGCTGCAGCCCGCCGGCAGGACGCCGCGCAAGGCGTCGTAATCCACACGCAGCAACGTGTCGCCGGAGGACTGGATGCAGCGCAGGCTCGCCAGCATGTCCCTGGCGCCGGCGAGGCGACTGACGCTGCGCCACACGGCAGGGGTGGAGAACATCATGGTGATGCGCCGTTCGGCGACGGCGCGCACGACCTGCCCGAGGCCAAGTCTCTGCAGGTCGAGCTTGACCAGCGACGCGCCGGACAGCATGACCTCGAAAATCTGCTGCAGCCCGCCGATCGTGCCCGGCGACGCCAGCGACAGGACCTTGTCGTCGGCATGCAGGTGGACGCTGTTCACCAGCTCGGCCGCACGATGCAGCACGGCGCGCTGACTGAGCACGATGCCCTTGGGCTGGCCGGTGCTGCCGGACGTGTAGACGATGAAGCTCGCCGCGTCCGGTGGCGGCGGCCTGGCCGGCATGCCCTCCGGAACCCACCCGGCCAGCGCGTCCTCCAGTGCAAGAGCCCGCACGCCGGCCGGCAGCAGATATCCGGCAGCGATGTCGGCGGCATTCATCACGATGCCTCCCAGGCCTGCCGCCCGCACGATCGCGGCGACCCGCTCCTGCGGATAGTGGCGGTCGATCAGGACCGCCGGCCGTGCCGCGCCCAGGCAGGCGAGCACGGCGATCGGATAGGAGGCCTGGTTGGGCAGCAGAATGCCGACGGGGCCGTCGCGCGCGATCGACGCGTCGATGACGGCGGCCAGCCGCCGCGCCCCGGCCCAGATCTCGGCAAAGCTCAACGCCGTCTCGACGTCCTGGCAGGCAATGCGGCTCGGATGGCGCAGCGCGACCTCGCCGAACAGGTCGAGGGCCGGTCGCTCGATCCAGGCCGGCTCGAAGGGGCGAAAGGCAATGTGCGTCGGCCCGTTCAGATCGAGCGCAGGCGGCCGCTCCAGCCGCCACGGCAAGCCCTCTGCAGGCGCCCCCGTACGCACCTGTCCGTCCATGCCCCACATCCTTTTCACTCTATACTTGCAGCGATCTTGCGGCTAGACGCGGGGCGTGGGGGGTCTTGGGGGGAGATCACGTGAGCGGCAACGCAGCACCGCGCCTGTGCCACGAACGACGCAGAATGGTCCTGCAGGTCAGGGTCGTCGCGCAGGGCTGCTGCCGAGCCGCGTCCGCGGACAGGAAAGCCAGCGCGTGACCGCACCGGATCTCGGCCGCCTCTTCTCGCCGCGGTCGATCGCCGTGCTGGGCGCCTCGGCCAGCCCGGACAAGCTCGGAGGCCAGGTCTTCGCCCGGCTGGCGGCGGCATTCGAAGGCCCTCTGCTCGCCGTCAACCCGACGGAGACTCTCATCGCCGGCCGGCCGGTCGCACGGGCGCTTGCCGACCTGCCGCAGCCCGTCGATCTCCTGGTCGCGCTGCTGCCCGGCGCTCCGCTCGTCGACGCGATCGAGCGCTGCCCGCCGGGCAAGGCGGCCTTCCTGCTCGCCATTCCGTCGGGCTTCGGCGAGACGGGCGACGAGGGCATCGCGCTGCAGCGCCGGCTGAAGGCCGCTGCACGGGCCGCCGGCATGCGCGTGGTCGGACCCAACTGCGTCGGCATCCTCAACGCGACGACGGGCCTCAATGCATCGATCATCCCGCTGATGCCATCCGGCGGCGGCCGCGGCCTCGGCATCGCCACGCAAAGCGGCGGCTTCGGCATGGCGACGGCCATGTATGCTGCCGACTGCGGCCTCGAGATCTCCTGCTTCTGCGACGTCGGCAACACGCTCGACGTGTCGCTGGCCGACTGCCTGCACCATCTCGCCGACGATCCCGCAACCGCCGTCATCGGGCTCTACGTCGAATCGGTGCGCGAGCCCGAGGGCTTCGCGCGAATGCTGGCCTATGCCGCGCAGCGCAAGCCCGTCCTCGTGTGCCCGCTGGCGCGCTCGGCGTCGGGGCAGGCCGCGTCGTTCGCTCATGTCGGTATCGAGGCCGATGGCGCGGCGCTGCTGCGCACGCTCGCCAATCATGCGCTGCGCGTCGACTCGGGCCTCGATCTGCTGCATGCCGCCAGGACGCTGCTCTGGCAGGGCCAGCGCCGCCGCCAGGGCAAACGGCTCGCCATCGTCACCGGCACCGGCGGAATCGGCACCGAGCTCGCCGATCTCGCGACCGAGCAGGGCCTGCTCGTCGAGCGGTTCTCGGCCACGCTCACGCGAGCCATCGCGCGTCATCTGCCCGCCTATGCCGCGTCGGGCAATCCGGTCGACCTGACGCCGGTCTGGCGCGACTATCCGCGCCTCTATCCCCTGGTGCTTCGGGAGATTGCCCGATCGGGGGAGGTCGATCTCGTTGCCGTGGCGATCAGCGACGTTCCGACGACCTCGCCCGACCTCGCCCGAAGCCTGGCCGGCACGGTGCCCGGGCTCGACCTGCCGGTCGTCGTCTACTGGGCCTCGCGCGATTGCGACATCGGCAACATGGCCCCGCTGCAGGCGGCGCGCGTGCCGGCCTATCGCGCGACGCGCGACGTCACGCTGGCCCTGGCCAATCTCGCACGGGCGTGCTGGGGCAAGGCCTGATGCCGGCTCGACGGGCGCCCGCCATCGCTGCGCTTCGGCGTGCCGGGCGCCGGGCTTCTGGCTAGGTCGCCTGGAGCGAGGGCGGTTCGAACAGCGGGGTCAAATCCCCCCTGCGCCACAAGAACGTGGCACCGGGCCGGCCGAGCCTCTGGAAATAGACGACGCGACCGATCTCTCGCCAGCCCAGGGCCAGGAGGCCCTTGTGCGCATCGGGCCGGTCGAGCTGGCCCAGGGTGTAGGCGTGGCGCGCGCCGGCAGCGCGCGCGTCGCTCAGCATGCGCCCGAGCACCAGCGCGTGCATGCCCTTGCCGCGAAAGCGCGGCGGCGTGAAGGCGTCGGTGGTATAGACCTCGCCCGCACGCAGCCGAAGCGGCACGCCCGGCAGCGCATCGCCCCACTGGAAGCAGGTCCAGTTCACGTGCGCGAGCATGCCGTCCACGAACGCCAGGAAGCACCTCTCCCCGCGTCGCAGGCGGTCGCGATAGAGGTCGCGGCTGCCGAGCCACAACCAGGCGTCGGCGGCGTAAAGCGCGCAGAGGGTGTCGACATCGTCCTCCGTCGCCAGCCGGATCGACGCATCGAGAGCATTGGGCACCGGGGGCGGTGGGTCCGCGAGCGAGCGCTCGAACAGCAGGGCACAGCACAGCTCGCCAAGCGGCGCAGCGCATCTTCGCGCGCCTTGCCAGAGCCTGCCGTGGACCGTCATCGGGCCATGAACAACACCTGACTGCCCGACGTTCAAGGCCTTTTTGTCATAGGGCAATCGCAATGCGCGGTGCCGGCTCGTGTCGACGCGCACCGCAGGCGTCCTGCGCCTTGAGGGTGCTCCGATCAGGGCTCATACTGGTCGAGTCACGCCTGCGGCCGGGAGACTGCCATGAAGAACGAGCCGCGCGCCACGCTCTGTCTCGCCATCACGGCCACACCGGCCGCCGCGGTGCGCCGCATCGCCTTCGTTGTCGACGCTTTGCGCCTCTCGAGCGACGACGGCCGAATTCTCTCGTTGCCCACGCGCAAGCGCCTGGTGGAGTTGCGCACCGGATCCGAGGTCGCCGTGCAGTTCCTGCTCGAGGTGCCAGCCGATGCCTGGCGCAACCTCGAGATCGAGCTACGCGAGCTCAGCGTGCAGCCCACCGCGCCCGACAAAGGACAGCCGTGGCGCGTCATCGCCCAGCGCGGCAAGCTCGCGCTGCCGCTCGGCATTCGGCTCGCGCCGGAGACGCGCCTCACGTTCGTCGTCGAGGTGCACACCGACCGGCTGCTGTCCGACCCCGCGCACCCGGCTGCCGCCGTGAAAGGCCGCGCGGTCGAGCCAGGCGCCGACCTCGACCGCCGCGTCGGCCCCGACGGCCGCATTCACTTCTTCGTCGGGCCACGCGCCGCGGGGTTGGACGGCGTGCCCGGCATCGCGCTCGTCGGCGCGCGCGGCGCGTTCTCGCCGAACGCTCGTGTCAGCGTCGAGACCCCGGGACCGGACGGGCTGCCCGCGCTGCTACAGCGCCAGCGCGCCGTCGGCCCGGTGGTGCGCCTGCGGGCGAACGAGATTCCGCGCGCGACGCTCGAGGTCACGGTGCCGTACGACGCTGCCGCCGTGGCGGCGAGCGGCCGCACGCCGGGCGAGATGGTGGTCCTGGCGCTCGACGAAGCCCGCACCCTTTACCGTGAGCTGATGACGATCCGGGTCGACCCGGTCGCACAGACGCTGACCGCGCGCACCACCAGCCTGTCGTTCTTCTTCGCCGGCACACCGGGCTTCGAGGTCAGGCATCCCGATTTCGGCCGCAACGCCGCTGGCGAAGTGCTGGCGGTCAGCTCGCAGCCCACCCTGCTGCTGGCTGGCCGCGCGTTCGACGAGCGAGCGATCGTGACGTGCGACCTCGCCGTCTCCGGCTGGTCGCGACTGGGCTGGTTCGTGCACGAAGGCATTCCGCTCGGGGGCCCGGCCGACCGCATCGTGCGCCTGGTAGCCACGGTGGAAGGCCGCGTGGCGCACGAGCTCGCGCTCGTCGTGCGCCGCCCGCCGCCACGCAAGTTCGTCACCGACCCGGCTCGCGGGTTCGGCACCTCGGTCGCCTTCTCCCCGGGCAACGTGCCGTTCGTCGGCGCGGTCATCCAGCAGGATCGGTTTCGCGAGGACCAGAGCGCGCTGACCGACGAGTTCCGGGACTGGCAGCTCGGCTTCAACCGGCCGGCGCCGTACGCCTACTGGGCCGACGCCGATGCCGGCGGCTGGCGCTTCCTGCGCCTGATGCCCGACGCGCACCTGGAGAACACCGTGGCCGACATGCTGATCGACGCGGCACCGCAGGTATTCGGCCGGGCCATCGCGCTCGATGCGGCGCACCCGGAGGAAGTGCGCGCGCTGCTGTCGCTGCGCGACTTCATCCGCCCGCTCCTGGCGCGCCGCGATCTGGCAAGCGTGCTGGCGGCAATCGGCGTCCGAGCCGCGCTGGACGAGGTGGCGCGCGTGTTCGCCGCCGGTCAGTACGCAATGGCGCCGACCGTGCCGCTGCTCGCCGTCGCCGACGACGAGGTGCACGCAGTGCTGGTGGCGGCGACTGGCGCCGCCAGCCGGAGCGCGGCCGCGGATCCTATGCGGTTGATCCTGCGCGACTTCCAGGGCCCGCCCTTGCGGGACGAAGCGCAGCGGCCACAGGTGCACGCCGGCGCCCTGATGTACGTGCGCGCACGGCGCGACGGCACGGTGGTGCGCGAGCGCGTGGCCGACGACATCTGGTGCGCCTCGCTGGCGCTGAAGCGGCATCCGCTCACCGGCCGGCCATTTGTCCTGGCGCTCGGCCTCGCCGCGGCCGCGGGTGACGAGCCGCGCACGCGGCTGATGCTGTTCGAGCGCCGCGCCGCGAACGATTTCGTGGCGACGACCGTATCCTCCGACTTTCCCGTCTTCGATGCCGACCTCGCCTTCCTGACCGACGGCACGCCGCGCATCATCGCGTCGTTCATCGGCTCGACCGCGAGCAAGCCGCATCTGGCTACCTTCGAGCCCGACGCCGCCGGCTTTCGCGCGACTCCGTTCATCTGGCGCTCCCCGCGACACGGCGCGAGCGACCTGGGGGCATTCGGGCGGCTGGTCGCCGACGCGCAGGGAAACCTGAGCGCCGCCTTCGTCACGCCGATCCTGCGCTCGCATGTGGGCGCCTTCGACGTCGCGGGCTCCTACCGCTGGATGGTCGCCAGGCCGGACGCCGACGGCTGGCTGGCCGCCACCGTGGGGAGCGGCTCGGTGCGCACGCTCGCGGGCGATGCCGGCCACGGCGACGACGCGGCGCTGGCGTCGGGGCTCATCGGCCAGAGCCGGCGCGGGCCGGCCGCCTTCGCGCCCGCGCTGGCCTCGCGCGCCGACGGCCGCCTCATGGTGGCCTTCGGCAACGGCGTGCTGAGCCTGGCGACGGTCGACCGCACCACGCTTGCCGTCGACACGCGATCGATCGACGTCGACCGTCGCACCGGCTTCGCGCCATCGCTCGCGCTCAATGCCAACGACGTGCCGGCAATCGCCTACAAGGACGATTTCGGCACAGAAGCCTTCGAGCTCGCCGCACGCGACGCGCTGCACTACTTCTCGCTCGACGCCGGCAACGTCGTGCCCGACGCGGGGTTCGCGGTGCCGCTCGCCCCCTCGCATGCGCTGATGTCGGTCTTCGCGGGCGGCTTCGCGCCCTATGTGCCGCTGACGCGCGCGACCCTGTCCGATCCCGCCGGCGTGGACGCGCTGCTCGATTCGATCCTCATGCACCGCCGGTTTGCGGTGCAGATCGTCGAGGGCGGCGAGCGCGTGGTGTGGGGGTCGCACTGGGCCTACTACGATTCGCATCGCCCGCTCAACCTGATGATCGAAGGCCTGGTGCCGCTGCCGCGTGTGGTGCAGTTCACCATCGACAACACCGGCCACGCAGACGCCGAAGGGGTCGAGGCGCTCTATCTCACGCTGATCGGACCGCTCGCCGAGGTCGTCGGTCCGTTCGGCGCCTCGCTCGATGCGGGCGCGTTTCCCCTCGAGCTGCGCCGTCTGTTGGTCGACGAGCGTCACTTCCGCCTGTCGCGCGCCGACCTGATCGAGGTCGATCGCGTAATTGCACCGGGCGAGGACCCCGCACAGCCTGGACGGGCCTGGCGCATCGTCGACCCCGACCCGTTCAATGAGCGGCGCCTCAGCTTGCCCGACCCGGACCTCGGCAGCGACAGCCGCGAGCCGGTGTCCGTGGTCTACGACGTGCGGCTCACCGATACCGGCGCGTTCGAGTTCAGCGTGCCGCCGCTCCTGACCGTGCACGACCGGCCACGCTTCGTCGACAGCGACGGCAACTACGCACCGTGCCGCTTCGCGCAGTCCCACTGGGACACCGTGGCCTCGTTCATCGGCCCGCTGCTCGGCAATGCCGTTCCGGCCATCGATTTCGGCGACCAGGTGCAGGTGCGCTGGGTGCGCATCCACGATGCACGCGTAGCACGCATCGCCTCGCAGGCGTCGCCCGTCGGGCAGCAGGGCGAGCTGCAGTTCGTGCTGACCATCGGCAGCATCTGGGCGCGCGGAACCGACCCGAACCATTTCGACGCCAGCTTCGTCGCCACCACGACGGGACCGAGCGAGATCCGCATGCCGTTCGCACCGTACGTCGACGGCGCCGGCCAGCTGCGGTGGTGGGCACGCACGGCGCAGGCGCAGCTGGGTGCGCTCGACGTCGACGTGCAGGACTGGGGCGACCTGCAGTTCCTGCAGATCGTGGTGCCGTTCATCCCGCTGCTCGGCGGCGTCGCCGTTGCCATTGCCGACGCGGTGATCGACGACATCGCCACCGACCGGGCCAGCCAGTCGGTCCAGCCACCGAGCCTGGGCGGCTTCGCCAACCTGCTGCTGCAGCGCTTCGCGGCCTACGTCGACACGCAGCTGCCGGCACAGCCGCGGCCGGCCTTCGAGGCCGTGCACCTGGGTGGCTATCACCTGGCGCTGTGGTGGCGGCCTCGAGCCATCGAGGACCAACCCTTCACCGCCCTCGGCACCGCGCCGGAGCGCCTGAGCTTCGGGCAGGTACGCATCGATACCGCACCACCCGGCCGGCGCCGCCTGCTGCTCACCTGCGATGGCTCGCTGCCCGTCGCGCTGGATACGCTCGCGTTCGATCCGCCGACGAGCGACTTCGTGCTCGGCGCACCGATTGCCTGGCCGCGCATCCTGGAACCCGGCGGCAGCGAGGTGCTGACGATCGATTTCGCGCCGCAGGCCCGCACCGGCGACCGCGCCGCCGACCTGCTCGTGCGCTTCAACGGCAGCAGCGAGCTGCGCGTCCCGCTGCGCGGGATGGCGATCCCGCCGCCACGGCCGGTCGCGCGCGTCGAGCCGGAGATCCTGAACTTCGGCGTGGTATCTGCCGGGCAACGGCAGCAGCGCATCGCGCGCGTGTTCAGCACGGGAGATTCGGACCTCGACGTGACGCGCATCGAGATCGTCGGGGAGCCGGCGTCCGCCGGATTCTTCACCACCACCGCGGTGCCCATCGTGCTGACGCCCGGCATCGGCTTCACCATTGCCGTCACCTACGCGCCCCAGGGCACGCTCATGGCCGCTCACCGCGCCGTGCTGCGCATCCACAGCAACGATCCTGCGCAGCCGATCCAGGACATCGCGCTGTTCGGCCAGTTGGCCGTCGGCGCCTTGCTGGTGAGTCCGCTCGCGCTCGTCTTCGGCGATTCGCCGCTCGCGGCGGCGCTGCCGTTCAACGTCGGCAGCACGTCCAGTTTCCATGTCTACAATACCGGCGTGGCGGCGCTGACGATCGCTGGAGCCTCTTTCCGCGTGGTCGACGCGACGGGTGCCGTGTCGCCTCACTATCTGTTGTCCGACCGGGGCATCGTGGTGGTCCCGGGGGGCGTGCAGCCGCCGCCGGCACTGCCGCAGACCGAGCGCGTCGTGGCGCCCGGCAGCTACCTCGTGCTGACGGTGATGTTCCGCCCGCTGAACGCGGGCGCCCATCCGGCCCGAATTGTCATTACGCCGGCCTCAGGAGGGCTGATGCCGGTCACGGTCGAGATCACCGGCCGCGGTCAGGCGTGAGCGGTCGAACCGGTGCGCTGCCAATCGGACCGTCCTTCAACCCAGAACGATACACCCCAGTTTAGGTCTCAGTCCCCTGAGCATCGGGGCCGCCCTTCAACGAAGACCAAGCGGATGTCATCACGCGCTGGTGGTCTCAATCCCCTGAATGCGGATTCCGGAGCAATCAGGCCACCGATTCCGATTTGAAGTCGGCCACCCTCTGGATGGTGACCACGCATGCCGTTCGACATGGAAATGGCCGACGTACTCACGCAGCGCCCGCCGCAACGACCGCTCGCCGAACAGGATCACCCTGGAAAGGCACTCTTCCTTATCCGAGCGGACCCAGCGCTCGGCGCAGGCATTCAGGTTCGGGCTTTGCGTGTCCCGGTCGTGCAGGAGATAGCGACAGTCTCCGAGGGCGCCGCAGTCCTCCCTGGTCGCGTTCCGCGCCATATGCTTCATCCATGCCTCATTGGGATGAACAGTGATTCCGGCGATTGCCACCCGGCGGCTCCCGAGATGGATGAAGAACAGCACGTAATAGGTCACCAACCCGCGTCGACAGCACGTTGGTGAAAACGACCGCCCGCGCATTCCGGTGGCAAAAGATGCTGGAGACCGGGCAGTATGCGACGATCAAGGAAATCGCCAAGGCAGAGAAGATCAACCAGTCCTACCTGAGCCGGGCGTTGAAGCTAACGCTGTTGGCACCTGATCTGGTCGAGGCGCTGGTGCATGGATGGCAGAGGCCCGACGATGTCATTGTCCGACCTGATGACGCCCTTCTCGATCGAATGGGATCGACAGAGATGAACGATTCGCGGGCGCCATGCCGGACTGATCTGCGAGGCCGCCGCCGGCGACTCGGTGCCACTCGCCGTGCTATGGCGGCAGGCACTGGCCTACGAGTCGACCAAGTCACGGAAATCGAGGAAGGCACGGCACCCGACGCCCTCCGCAATCTCTACGCCCAGTTGCTCGACCGCCTCGAAGCACGGCCCGCAGACAAGCGCACGTCGCAGTTGCTGGCCGCCGAAGAAGGTCGGCAGCGTTTCAGGCCATGACCGCGCAGACGGGGACAAACGCAAACCCTTACGCAACCCTCCACAGTCCAAAGCTGCCAGTTCATAGAGTCCCGCGTTCCGTCTCGATAGCCGTGAAGTTCAGGAAGACTCACTGACCCAATAGCTTGAACAGGGCGGCGAACTCGACAAAATTGCGCCACGACAAACGATGCGCACCTTGCTCTCGCCGGGCTACTCTTCCCCGAACCGCTCAATCAGGGCTTCTTGTGCGGACGCGTAGCATCCCGGAGATAGCGCCTCCTCAAGTACGTTCAGTACCTCTTGGAGAAACTCATCCCGGGCCTCCTGCTGAATTTTCTCCCGATCAGCATTTGCGGCAGCACCGCCGACATGAGAAAGCGCCTCTTGTTTGATATCCGTCAGCGCGGAACTGATTGCCTGGAGCTCGGCTGCGGTTTCCATAGGTGCGCCAAGTAGGCCTTTTGCCACGCGGGCCTGGTAGGTTGTCACATTCTTGGAAAGCTTGATGACTCGATCTGTGTCAGCGAAATTAGCCCGCTGAAGAGCTTTGAGCTCTCTCTTGACCGCCGATAAATTGCCTTTGAGGGCGTCAACTGAGAGTTGGCCTTGTTTAGAGACAGCATGCGCTTCGCGTCCGAGCTGCTTCGCGACGGTGGCAAGCTCAGCCCGGACGCGCTTCCAGGCGGCATCCTCTTCGAACCCATCTCTTCGCGCATTTGGAACAAGAGTGCTCGGCTCAACGAATATCTCACCCAAGAAGTAATCCTGAAATCGGGCGTTTGACTTCGCATGATCTCGGAAGATGTCCCGGACGATTTCCGTACCGTCAATTTGAATATTACGCACACGGATCCTCAGTCCGCTTACCCTCTCATCCGTGTAGGCGCCAGATTCCTCCTTCTTGCCGACCCAAGCCCACCATCGCCCTGTAGGCGACTTGTGAATTTCGCAACCACTTAGGGCAACATTTCCGGACTCAAACTCATAATTTGCAACATAGCGCTTCCTCACGGGTATCGGCTTAGCGTTTCCATCCTTGATGGTGATTCGGACCTCTTCGATCGGGATGCTGGTCTCACGGGCGGCTGTCGCGAGCTCTTGCCGATACGGGAAGTCGTCGGGATATGGCACCGGCGCCACTTGGCTCACGAAATCAAGTAGCTCTTTCGGTGATTGGCACTCGTCAGGGGCGTCGCTAAAACCCTCCAGGCGTACTTCGAAAAACTGTTTATTCGCTTCCTTGTGCGCTGTCCGATGTGCCCTAACCGTGTCTTTCAAGAGGTCCTGAGCGGACTTTGTGCTGGCCTTGCTTGGCGCCATCGCCGCTCGCATCGCTTTTCCATCGAATATGACCGTCGTTTGCTCACGCTAATCGTCGCTGCCGATTTCGCCGATAACCCTGCACCGTTGTCGCGGATGACCAGACTCTTCCGATCGGCGGCCATTTCGATCTCAATCAGGCCTTCCCCAGGCTTCAGCGTCTTGAGCTCTTCAACGGCACGCTGCACCGAGTCAAAACCGTTCTGAATATACTCGCGTATTGCGTTTCGCGCCTCGCCGTACATGCCGACCGTGAGGGTCTCGAGTACGAAGCCCCCGAAAAACGGTTCGAATGCGACGGGGGTCTGCTCAGCCGCCAAGTGCCTGCTCCTTAGGAATGGAAATATCGACCGGCCGTTTGAACCCGATCGTTGCCGTCAACGAGTAGACCAATGCGAACGCCTCCGTCCGAACGACCTGAGCCACTGGAATCGCAAAAAGCTCACATGCCTTTTGGACTATCTTATCACCATCCACAGCATTCGCCCCGTCAAAGAGTGCTCCCAAGCGAAGCTCCTGATCCGCTTGCGCGGCCGTTAGAAGCTCCACTCCGGTGACCCGCAAACTGCGAAGCTCGTCGAGCCCGGGCGTGTTCACCGCCGTGTCCAGGCTCACTTCGACAGGGGCGGGATCGGAACTCGGGATGTAGACCGGTCTAACCGGATTGTCCGCAAGCCGTCTCGATACGGCGCTCACGGCATGCAAGGCGTACGGAGCAGACTGACGCTCGAACAGTTGCTGCGCGACCGGGCTACGGGGCGGCACGCGTGAAGCGTTCGTGTCGCGCTCCAAGAACATCGACGCCAGGAACCCCAGGTAGAAGCAGGCTGCGGTCTTGGGAGGGAGCATCTCCAAGATGGAAACAAGGTCGGCAAGCGCTTCGACGTAGCCAGCCTCTTCGCGGAGAACGCGATCGTGCAGTTCACGCGCGATCCTAACGAGCTCCTTCTGATCCAAACCACTCAGCTTGACCTCGGTCAGGCTTTCCCGAATCAGCTGCTGAGCTTCGACGGTCGCTCGCCACTCGTCGAGCAACACCCGCCCTCGTTCCGAGACTGGCTGTCGGCTCTCCAGCAGTGCGCGTCGGAAAGCGGCCGCCGAGGCAACAACTTCCGGCGCGTCCGGAAAAAGGAAGCCGTTTTCACGTGCTTCGGCCGTCGCTCTAGCATTGTCTGCTGCTCGTCGGTCCTCGATCAGCTTGGCGCGCCGCTCCACTTCGCTTTCGGGATCTGGCCCGTCCGGGATAATCGCGACATCTGCAAAGGCGCGTACTTCCTCCTCAGCTACGTCACGCAGGAGAGCCGCCAAGTATGGACTGTCGAGGAGCTCGACCTCCTCAACGGCAGCGGCCAGCCTGGCCTCCATGACAAGCATGGGATGGGGACGCGGGACCGGTTTCCAGGATTTCTTCAGGGCTAGTAGTGCAGGGTCGATCTGCGCTGGATTGCTTCCACCAAGGTGCCAGTCGTTCTTCCGATCATTCGTTAGAATAATGACCGCTCGAGCCTGGGTCGCCTTGGCATGGTCTAGTATCTCTTTCCAGAATACGAGATCACCGAACCGATTGCTATCGACAGGTACCTCGTCTCTCTCGCTATTGACGGACTGGCTGCCACCCTTCTTCCGACGATCCTGAAATCCCGGTGGAATAGAACCGACGAACCGACCCGCACCGAGGCCAGGTAGATCTTGGAAATAGCCGTATAGGGGTGTGCTCTCGGGAGTGTTCGCGTTTATGAATCCGATCACCTCCGACGCGTGCTTCTGGTAAGACTTTTGCCACTGACGACTAATCGATGTCAGCCGATCCAATGCGGTCAGAGCGCTGCGAGTAGCCGCACGGATGGTGGACGCATCTTCGGCACCATCACCATGCGCTTCGTCGATGAACGGACGAAAGTAGCTGTAGGTGCGGCCGACGAGTCGGGCCATCTCGTCATTTTTTTCGCTGAGCTCAGTTACAATCGTGCCGGCAACGTGATGTTTGAGATATTCATGTGCTGCCCAGATCGGCACATGCACCCGGCCAGCACAATGGGCATGGAGCCAAGTGAGCAGCTCTTGGCGGGATTTCGACCCAATCTTAGTCAGCCACATCAGAAACGAAGTGTCTACGTAGATGTGAGTTCTGTTGTCGCGAAGCAGTATAGACAATCGAGTTTTGAACGAACTCGAGTCCTCCGCGGCGGACGGTATAGTCAGAATAGGTTTTCGAGCGGGACTATTCATCACCGTCCACTGCGACGATAGTTCCACGTCCCGATGCTCACGATTTTTCCCCTCCCCCTTAAAGTCTATTCAAGCCTCAGCAGTATCCGGTCTATAAGCGCCTTCGCTGCGACGCGGTTAACGGAGCACTCGTAAATCAGCTCAAAAAAACGCTCATACGCTTTCCGCTGCCTCGTGGGCAAGCGCATCAGGGGTGATGATACTGGCGCTGCATCTCCCATCAGCTTGCCGAGGCGCGCTCTTAATTGTCGCACCTTTTCGCTTCGTGAATCGCCGTCGTCCGCCAGAAGGTCCATGCCGTCGACCTTCTCCATCTTCAACACCGCTTGCTGTGCAACAAGCGCCAAGCGCTCTCGCTCCCCTCGTCCAACACCGCCCTGAGCAATAATCCCAAGCGTCTCATCGACCGTCTGTGCGTGGAGCTCGAACTCTCGCTCCCACTTGCGGCGCACTGAACTGGTTCGACAGCGTCGAGCGATGTCTCGTGCCGTCGGCGTGAGGTGATTAAGAAGATTATGAAAGTGGGCGTTTTGCTCGAAGTGATCGCGGCGGCCGTTAGGTACGACCCGCCTGTCGATAATGTGCACCTCTCCAACCGACCAGATGTTGAACCGCGGTTCCGGAAATAGGTCTTCGAGTAGGGCGTGATCACCCACCTGGACGTTGCCGGTGCGAAGCCGCAAGCCCTTTACCAAAGTTCCCGCCGGCACCGCTCCTTCATACTCGTGATGCAAGACCCAACCGACAGCGGCGACCTCGCCGTCGATTGCGGGGATCTCGACCAGACTCACGCTATCGAAGCTCACGTTAGCCTTGTCCGCTAGTTCAAATCGGTCCCGGTGGGGTCGGTAGAGGGGCTTCTCTGACGCATCTATGCGGATGTCGAGCTCGCCAAGGTCAAGATGCCGCGAGAGCCATTGTGAGATCTCCGTGCCAAAACGAAAGTCTGGCGAGAATGGCACGGGCGCCACCTGACTCAGGTACTCGGCAATCGCGACCGGGCTCATCAGGCGGTCATTCCTCAACCGAACGACGCCTCTCATTTCGACTTCGAAGAAGTGCTCCGGTGCCTGGGCCATCTCGACGCGCTCAAGCGTCGTCACACTCCTGATAAGGTCCGCGATTCCCGTATCGTCGTTGGACTCGCGGAGCGCCGCCTTCAGACGTCTGCAGTCCCACCGGAGTTCAGACACCTTCGCCTCGCCCTTTGTGCGGGAGCGAAAGACGAGCTCTTGGGCGTAACCGATACCGGCGAGCCGGCCCACGCCGCGAAAGCCGCGAGCGGCGATTCCTCGTTTCGCACTTCCGCCAAGGGCAGTCAGTCTGCGGCCGAATTCGGTGAACCGTACACCGCATCCGTTGTCCCGGATGCGCACAGTTCGGGTGGCTAGATCGGTGGCGATCTCCACGCGACCCACGTCGTCGCGTCCAAGCCATCCCGCTGCCCGCGCGGCATCGACAGCGTCAGCCGCGTTCTGAACATACTCCCGATACACAGTCATTGGGTCGATGTACATGGCGCTCGTCACGAGCTCGAGAACGTCCTTTCCTACGAAGATCTGTGGCAACTCGTGGCGCTCAGCATTGCCGCGCTTCTCTATTCCACCCGAGGTAAGTTTAGCGGCTACCGTAACCTTCATGCGGCGATCCTTTCGCGACGCTTTGACTTGCGAGCAGGTACGGATTCTGGCTCCTCCTCATGTTCGAGTCCCGCGTCCTCGACCCGCTCGTCTTCCGCTAAGCCCGTTTCGGCCATTGGCTCGCCGCGGGTCAGCTCCTTCTGCTTCGCCCAAATCGCGGACAGCTCATCCTTGGGCAGCGGGACGTAGAAGCGAAGGACCCGCTGCAACGCCGTCGTCGTCCCTTTCTCGGCAAGACCCACGAACTCGCGCGGATCGCAGGAGGAAAGCAGTTCCATTAGCTCGCGACGCTCGTAGCCATCGAGCTTGCCGTATTCGGCTCGGTAAGCCGGCAGGCGCTCCTCTGGGTCGAAACGCTCGTACCAATCGCGGTTGAATATGTAGTCGTGCGGCATAGCCAAGATACGCTCGTACTCCTCGTATGTGTCACCGAAGGCTCGCTTGAAAAAGGTTGGCTCGCCGCTGACGATGCCATGCGTCGCCTGCAGGATAATTTGCATGGAGCGAAGCTGGTAGCGGGTCCACTTGTTGCCAATGTGTCCCCGGTCTGGCCTGTCTGTCGGCTGATAGCGCATTGGAAATGACCAGACCCGCACTCCCAGTTCCTCATTGAGGGTAACGTTCAACCGCATTCGTTCAAATAGGTCAGCCGGATCGTCATGAAAGTTGTAGAGCATGTAGTTGGACAGCTCTGTCAGTCCGAACTCGGCCGCGTAGCGCACCGCTTGCTCGTAGGGCTTCTTCAAGCCGAGATGATCGAAGGCGATCCTGAGCGGTTTCAGGCAGATGGTCGCAAGCTGGCGCAGATACATCGGGTCCTTGCATAAGATCCGGGCGTCAACGCCTTGATTGAAGTCGACTCGGCGCTGCACCGGTACCCGCATACCTTCGCGCAGCAACTTGGCACCCGGCACAAACCCCAGGTCGCGGATCTCGGCGATGATTTCCTTGAAGCGAGGACTGGCAACGACATTGTTGTCCATCAGAATTAGGTCCTTCTTCGGACCGTATAGCGTGTCGATGGCCTTTACGAGGTCGGTCAGTGATTCGGTATCCCGCTGGCCGCCCTCAAGCTTTGGAACGCCGCAAAAGTGGCATTTGCGGATGCATCCGCGCGATGTGTAGCCAAAATAGGCATCGCGAACAGGATATTTGTAATCAACTTGGTCCAAGATGCTGTAGTCTGGAACGAGATCCTCAATCGGTCGGCCATGAGTATCGTCGGAGTAAAGCTCCTCGGAAAACTGGTCAAGCTGCAACGCCACCGCGGGCGGCTCCGAGAGCAAACCCTTGATAAAGCGCACACCCTGCCAGCGGCGCTCCTTGAGAAAGCGTTCGTGCATCAGAGACGCGGCGATACCCCCCACGAACACTTTGTCGGACTGACCGTTTGCGACGTCGAGCGCGAAGTCTATGGTCTGCGCGATCTTTGGGTACTCGAACGAGAACAGCGTCGTGACGTAGATGCGATCCCAAGCCTGGGTCAGAACCGATCGATCCTCGCCCTTGATGAACCGGACCCGGTCCATCTTGCCTAGCGCCCCGTGGTACTGAGCGATCTTCATGAGGCCGAGCGGCGGATACTTGTTCTTGTAGCTAGGCTCGACGAGTAGGATGTTCTTGTTAGCCATTGACCACCTTGTACCGAGTGCGCCTGCGGGCATCGCGGATGAATTCGACAGCCTGCTTGACGCCGCTCTGCCCGCCGAAGCCCTTGAGCGGCCCCGAGGTGGACCAGTCGACGGCACCTGCGAAGTCCGATAAGGCTGTCGTGAAGGCACGCTTGTCGCAAAGCCGTCCGGCGTCTTGGCATTCGGCCACGATATCCGCCGCGATCCGCATGAGCGCGTAGACGCCAACCCCCTTCGTCAGCATGTGCCGCCGCGGATCGGTCCATTCCTTAGGCAGTACTGCTTCAACCGCCCGCCAGAAGTCGAGGAGCATGCGGACAACGTCCTGGATGGGCGTTCTGGGCAGCAGCTTCGTGGCTTTGAGGAATTCGTGTACGGCCAGTTGCATCATGCGAAGCGATACAATGCGCTTCGGGCTGGATGTTGCCTTGCCACCGAGCTTTAGCCGTCGATACCAGGGCGACTCCTCAAGGCTGTTTAGCTGCAAGGCTATGAACAGCTCAGGTCGCTCTTCCGACAAAGCTTCGGCAAGCTGAGCCTCGTGGTAGTCGAGTAAACTCGTGCTGAGCCCTTTCGCCTTGCTGTTTATGACGCTGAAAACTTCCATCTCCTCCCGCTCGGAGAGGCCGATAAAGCACATGAATGGCAGCGGAATGGGCAGGTCGCCGAGGTGGCCAAGTCGGTGCTGGCAGTCGACCTGGGCCATTATCTTCCCGGCGTCCGGAGCGATTTCGAGACGCGTTCGACCGTCAGGCAAGTCGACCAGTCGCCATTCGTTCGTTGCGGAGCGCCGCAGGTTAAGCGTCAACGGAATAGTGGAGCTGGACTGCTCCTTGATGTAGCGCCGGAAATCTTGGCTGTGGCGTTCATTGAACGGCCGCTGGTAGCCGCGACCGCTATCTTCGTCGAGCAGGTCGGGAAAGCTCAGTCGGCAAAGCAGGTCCGCAGGGGCGAAGCCGAGCAAGACTGGCCGATGCGCTGACCTGCCCTTCAAGCACTCGATGATAATCTGCTCTGCCACGCTGCAAATCATCCCTTAAAACTGCAGTGTGATAGTGCATTTTCGTTTACGTCTGACTGCAGGTCAACAGCAGGTTTCTGCACTGATCATGCGTTATTGCGGGCTTTTCGAACCTTTCCGCGGACGACCTCAACCCGACCTGCAAGCTTGTCGAGTTCGAACTGGATCTTCCTCCGGGTCTCGCCTTGCGAACGGGCCAACGCCGTCTCGACATCCGGCTTAGCTAGCCATTGCCGGAACTTGGCGAGCTTCTTGTAAGGCGTGCTATCTGCGCCTGCTTCGACCGCGTGCTCGTGGGCATCTTCGAAATCGTAGACGCGCGTTGAGAACTTCTGCAGCGTTTTGGGCGCCGAGCAGATCACCGGGAGACGGTCACGCACGTCGACCGCGCGCGCGATCTCCCCCGATTTTATCTTCTCGACGACAAGCCCGTCGAACCCGGATTGGCCGAGCCGCGCTTTCCTGATCGCTGACGACTTTAGGTACTCGTCGTAGTAGCTCCATCGTGCCGTGTCCGCCTCGCCATGGTCGAGCATGAACTGATACACGGCGATGAGGTGATCGACTTTGCGTCGCGACAATCCGATCTCCTGCGCGAGCTGCCCTGAGTCGATATCGTGCGCCTTCGAGCGGCGATAGAGGAACCCAGCTTGCTCAAAAGGGGCCCAATCCTTCTTGCCCTTGATATGGTACTGCCCGAGCAGGGCGAAGATTAAGCCTTCGTCGATGTCTTCCGGCAAGAGCCGGACCTTCATGCGACTCCATTTGATCGGATCCGTCTTCGCTAGCGCACGGTAGGCGGCGAGCCGGCTGTTACCCTCAAGAACCTCTAGGCTGCCGATCCGAACGATAACTGGATCGGTCAGTCCGCCATCCCTTTTGATGTCCTGAATGAGCGCCTTGACGTGGTCCATCTCGAGCAGCTTGCGCTCGATGTCGGCCTGGCTCGGCTCCTCGCCGTCAGCCCGCAGAATCGAGTAAACCCTTGGGTTGTCGACGAAGAAAAGCAGATCGGCCTGCGGTAGAGTTGTCGTCTGAACCGGCACCTCGACGCCGCGGATGAGTAGCGTCTCGCTCGGTAGTGCGGAAACCATTTTACCAGCACTCATAACCCTTCTGCTCCATCCAGCCGCAGCACGTCGCGCACCATCTCGCCGAAGGCATAATCCGCACGGGCATCATACTCGGCGCGGCTAATGTCGCCCTGCCCGAGCTGAGCGGCCAAATGCTTCGCTGAAAGCAGAGCATCAACCCAGCTGTCGACGGTGCCGGTTGCCACGAGGTTTGTCACGAAACACGGCTTCGCCTGAGATATGCGGTGGATGCGATCCTGAGCCTGCAGGTAGTCGTCAAGGCTAAAGCTGCGGTCGAAGAACACCGCATGGTTGGCCATGGTAAGCGTCAAGCCTTCCTTCGCGGCCCCCGGAGTCGCAATCAGTATCCGGCAGTTTGGATCGGTCTTGAAGGTCGCAAGCGCCTCCTCGCGCTTTGCGATCGGAAGTCCTCCGTGCACCACACCTGTCCCGAAATCATCAAGATGACGACCCAGCCAATCGGCATTCTCTGTGAATGACGTCCAAACTACGATCTTCTCACCAGCGTCGATGGCTTCGTGCACGAGCCCCTCGAGTACCCCAAGCTTTCCTGGCGACGCTCGATAAGACTGGTCGACCATCGCCGGATTGGAGGCCACCTGAACGAGCCTCAGCAAGCGCTTCAGCAGGCCCTCGGCATCGTCTAGCACGGGACGACCACCCTGGATCACGACGGCGGCGAGTTCGTCGCGGAACTGGCCGTAGATCTCGGCTTGGCGTGGTTCGAGGTCACAGGCGACATTGCGAATCGTCTTGTCAGGCAGCTTCAGGCCGGCCGTCTTCTTGGTTTCCCGGACCGAGAACGGTCGGATACGTTCGAACAGCTGTTCCAGCGCGTGCGCGAAGGCCGTCGCCCGGTCGGGGCTGTGGCCCAGGTCGTTGGTTAAGTCGAGTTCGCGCTTGAAGGCACCAAACTCGCTCCCCAACGCCGCCCCCCCATCTAGGAAGCGGATCTGCGACCACAGATCGTAGGGACGGTTCGCGACTGGCGTTCCGGTCATGATGACCCGCCGCACGAACCCGTCAGCCAGCGCGAAGAGCGCCTCAGCCACCCCAGCCTCTGGATTCTTAATCTTGTGGGCCTCGTCGAGGAGCACGCCAACCCGGCGAGTTTTGAGAAACAGCTCGAGTCGTTGACGCTCGGACAGCACCGCTTCGTAGTGCACGAGGTAAAGTCGCGCGGGACTGTTGAACGCATAAAAATTGGCACTGCGATCCTGGCTCAGAACCCGGGGACGAAGGTGGCTGTGCTCACCGATTTCCGCGCGCCAGTTCTCGATCAAGCTCTTCTTGGTTACAATTACAACTGAGTCGACGACGTCACGCGCGATCCACGATAGGGCCAGGTCGAGCCCAATCTTCGTCTTGCCTAGCCCTTGCTCGTGGAATACCGCCGCGTACGGTAGGTCCTTGATCGCTTCAAGCGCTTCGAGCTGGTGCGGGAACGCGGCGCGTTTCGCGACGAGATTGGCCGGTTTTTTGACCTTGAGCACGGCCGCTCAACGCTCCCCGCGACCCGATCCGTCGAGCACGACGAGCCGGGGCGCATCGCCTGCAATCGAGGCGCCGAGCTCGGCGAGCATTCGACGTGCGCTCGCTCCCGCCGAAAGCGGAACGGCGAGTACGAAAAGGCCGCCCGGCGTCTGTGCTAGGTACTGCAGAAACGCGGTGATCTGTCGACGAGAGCGGTCGGTCTCGAGGTCCGCGCGAGTCTTGGCTTCACCGATCAAAGTCCGCGTAGTTGGGACGTCAGTGGCATGAACATCGGGAGTGCAACCTCGAATTCGTGGAGGCCGTTCTCCGCGCAGGGGCCGCACAGCGTCGTCACGCACCGCGATGTCGGCGAGCGCGCCGAGTTCGGATTCAGCAAACGCGATCAACTTCTGCACGAGATCAGCGTGGATCGACGATTCAGGCATATCAGGTTGTGAGCCCCAGAGACTTCGTCAGGTTGACAAGTTCGGTCTGCGCCTCAGTCAATGCCTGCGCAGTCTCACCGCCCGGATCGGCACCGATGCGTTGATAGTCGGAATAAGGCAGCGACGCGATCCGCCCGACGAGCGCCCTCGCCAGTTGCCCGATTTCGGCCTCCTGCAAAGTCCGATTGAGGTCAGGCTTCTCCAGCACCGCCTCCGCTCTGCGAGCGCCGTGCTTGAGAAACATCTCGCGCGCTTTTTCGTTGCGAAGGATACGGGGCAGCACCCGCACCTTTTGGAGCGGAAACAGCTTGTTTTCGTGAATCTGCGGATTCCGGAGGAAGTCGGCCACCGATTCCGATTTGAAGTCGGCCACTGATTCCGCCGCGAAGCCGGCCACCCGTTCCGGAGCAATCCGGCCACCGATTCCGATTTGAAGTCGGCCCCCCT